>Ga0213875_10000114_pt1 | contig 91363 bp, 85 predicted proteins | sample BarmaccomBMRX_R8_FD_160105 | JGI IMG/M metagenome (GOLD analysis project Ga0213875, IMG submission 160105) | Root-associated microbial communities from Barbacenia macrantha in rupestrian grasslands, the National Park of Serra do Cipo, Brazil - RX_R8 | ecosystem: Host-associated > Plants > Roots...
TGATCAATCCGCGGATCGTGGCGACCCAGCTGTCGGGCGCCGCGGTCATGGCGCTCGGCTTTACCCTGCTCGAGGACATGGAATTCACCGACGGGCAGCTGCGCAACCCGTCCTTCGCCGACTACAAGATCCCGGGACTGCGCGACTTGCCGGATCAGATCGAGGTGGAGATGGTCGACAACACCCAGCACAGCGGCCCCTACGGCGCCAAGGGTGTCGGCGAGAGCGGCAGTTTCGCAATCTCACCGGCGGTCGCCAATGCCATTGATGACGCCGTCGGCGTGCGCGTGACCGAACTGCCGATCACCCCAGAGATGGTCCTCCGCGCGTTGCGCGCCGCGGCCGGCGACCCGCTGCCGCCGGACTGACCTCCGTGAGCGAAAACAACATTGCGCCGCGCCCTATCCGCTTCCGGCTGAACGGCCGCGAGGTCGAAGCGACGGTCCGCCCTTTTGAGACACTCGTCGAGATGCTGCGCGACCGGTTCGACCTGTTCGGTGCCCGCGAGAGCTGCGGCCAGGGGCTGTGCGGCTGCTGCACGGTCCTGGTGAACGGACAGGCGGTCTCGGGATGCCTATACCTCGCGGCCTTCGCCGGCGGCGCCGAGGTCGTCACCGTCGAGCACCTTGCCTCGGGCGGGGCACTGGACCCGATCCAGGAAGCTTTTATCGCGGCCGGCGCGTTCCAGTGCGGGTTCTGCACCCCGGGCTTTGTTCTGATGACGAAGCAATTGCTCGACGAGAACCCCGATCCGGACGAAGACGAGATCCGGCATTATCTCGCGGGCAATCTGTGCCGCTGCGGTGCCTATCCGGAAATCATCGCCGCGGTGCGCCTCGCCGCCCGCGCCCGCAGGGAGGGACAGCGTGACGGCACGGGATGAGGGCGTTGGCGGCACTCTCGGCGCAACCGCCTGGTATCGGTCGCTGAACCGGGCGCAGTGGAAGGCGCTGCTGGCGGCCAATCTCGGCTGGCTGTTCGACGGTTACGAGACCTACGCGCTGATCCTGACGGTCGGGGTGGCGCTGCATCAGCTGCTGGCACCGGCGCAATACCCGCAGATCCCGGCCTATGCCGGCACGGTCCTGGCGATCACCTTGTTCGGCTGGGGGGTCGGCGGGATGATCGGCGGCGTGCTGGCCGATTACTTCGGGCGCAAGCGGATGATGCTGGTGGCGATCCTCGCCTACTCGCTGATGACCGGGTTGAGCGCCCTCTCATGGGATTGGCTGTCCTTTGCCGTATTGCGTTTCCTGGTCGGGGTCGCGATCGGCTCGGAATGGGCGACGGGCACCGCCATGGCCGCCGAACTGTGGCCGGATCACGCCCGCGGCAAGGGCGCCGGGCTGTTGCAGTGCGGGCTCGGCATCGGGTTTTTCCTGGCCTCGCTGGTATGGCTCTTTGTCGGCCCGATGGGCCCCGGCGCCTGGCGCATCATGTTCGTGATCGGGGTGCTGCCGGCATTGCTGACCCTGTGGATCCGCCGCGGCATCCCGGAATCGGCGCTGTGGCAGCAGGCGCGGGACCACCGGCGCGCCAGTCTTGCGCCGCGCCGCTTCACGGTGCACGAGCTGTTCGCCGATCCCGAGGCGCGCCGGCGCACCCTGATCGCGCTGGCGATGTCGCTGACCACAACCCTGGCGTGGTGGGGCATCTCCTCGTGGGTTCCGCCCTATATCGGCTCGGTCGCCGCCAAGGCCGGCTTGGCGGCGCCGCAATGGGCGAGCTTTGCCGGGATGGCCTACAACATCGGCGCGATCGCCGGCTATATTGGCCTCGGCTTCCTGGCTGACGCGGTCGGGCGCAAGCCGGTGACGATGCTGTTCTTCGCGATGGCGCTCGTGCTGACCCCGGTGCTGTTTCTGTGGACCGAGAACCTTTCATTGCTGCTGGTGGCCGCGGCGGCCAACGGGTTCTTCAGCCTCGGCCAATACACCTGGATGACGGTCTGGCTGCCGGAACTCTACCCGACCCGGATGCGTGCGACCGGCGTCGCCTTCAGCTTCAACGCGCCGCGCTTTATCGCCTTTATCGGCCCTCTGATCGCCGGCACACTGATCGTTACCTTCGGCGGTTATGGCCGCGCCGCGACGATCGTCGGCTTTATCTACGTGCTCGGCTTCGTAGCCGCGCCGTTCCTGCCGGAAACCCGGGGCAAGCCGCTGCCGGCGGTGTGACCCGCCGGGTTCAGGAAGCGGTTTGCGGTTCGGCCGGTAGTCGCGGGCGCGGCCGGCGTGCCGAATACGACCCCTTCGCCTCGATGCCGCAGGCCGTCAGGACGGCGATCACGATCGCGACGGTTCCTGCGACCAGCGCCAAAGCCAGCCCGTAATTGCCGCCGAAGCGCGCCGCGATGTCGGCCTGGATCGTTGCGTTCGCTGCCGCCAGCAGGTTGCCGAGCTGGTAGACGAAACCGGGGAGGTCCCCCTTGCGCTTGCCGATAGCGGTCAGACGTCGAGGTCGCGGGCAAAGCGGGCGTTCTGCTGGATGTAGTGGAAGCGCAGCTCGGGGCGGCGGCCCATCAAGGTCTCGACCAGGGCGCAGGTGCGGGCGAAGGCATCTCCCGGGGCCTCCATCGCGGCCGGGTCGGCCTTGGCCGGCAGCGTCACGCGCAACAGGGTGCGCTGCGCCGGGTCCATCGTCGTCGCCTTCAAATAGCGTGCCGGCATCTCGCCGAGCCCTTTGAAGCGGCTGATCTCGACCTTGCCCCGACCATTGAAGGCGGTGCCCAGCAATTCCTCGCGATGTGCATCGTCGCGGGCGTAGTGGGTCACATCGCCCTGGGTCAGCCGGTAGAGGGGCGGCAATGCCAGAAACAGATGCCCGCGATCCACCAGGTCAGGCATCTCGCGGAAGAAAAAAGTCATCAACAGCGAGGCGATGTGGGCGCCATCGACATCGGCGTCGGTCATGATAATGACGCGTTCGTAGCGCAGCCCCTCTTGGCGGTACTGCTTGCCGGCGCCGCAGCCCAAGGCGAGGATGATGTCGGCGAGCTCCTGGTTGGCCCGCATCTTGTCGGCCGAGGCGCTGGCGACGTTGAGGATCTTGCCGCGCAACGGCAGGATCGCTTGGGTGTCGCGGTCGCGCGCCTGCTTGGCCGAGCCGCCGGCGCTATCGCCTTCGACGAGGAAAATCTCGGTGCCGGCGGCGCTGCCGCGGGTGCAGTCGGCGAGCTTGCCGGGCAGGCGCAGTTTGCGGGTCGCGGTCTTGCGCGACAATTCCTTCTGCTGGCGCCGGCGCTGGCGCTCCTCGGCGCGCTCGGCAATATGATCGAGCAGCAGTCGCGTTGTTGCCGGGTCGGCGCCGAGCCAGTGGTCGAAATGGTCGCGCACCGCACCCTCGACCAGCCGCGCCGCTTCGGCCGAGACCAGCCGCTCTTTGGTCTGACCTTGAAATTGCGGGTCGCGCATGAAGAGCGACAGCAATATCGCGGCGCCGGCGGTGACATCGTCGCCGGTCGCCTGGGCAATGCGGCGATTGCCGACAAGCTCGGCATGGGCCTTGATGCCGCGCAGCAAGGCGCCGCGCAGTCCGGCCTCATGGGTGCCGCCCTCGCCGGTCGGGATCGTGTTGCAATAGGAGTGGCTGAAGCCGTCCTCCTCGTCCTCGGACCATGCGATCGCCCATTCGAGATGGCCGCCCTCGGGGAACTCGGCCTGGCCGATGAATGGCCGCGGCGTCAGCAGCGCCTTGCCCCCGAGGCTCGCCGCCAGAAAGTCGCCGAGTCCGCCGGGAAAATGCAGCCGCGCTTCGAGCGGCACCCCCTCCGGGCGCGGCAATGTCGGCGCGCAACTCCAACGGATCTCGACGCCGCGAAACAGGTAGGCCTTCGAGCGCGCCATGCGGTAGAGCGTCGCCGGGCGGAAGCCGGCCTCGCCGAAGATCTCGGGGTCGGGGTGGAACCGAAGGACCGTACCGCGCCGGTTGTTTACCGCGCCGCAATCCTCGACCGGGCTCTGCGGCACGCCGCGGCTGTAGCCCTGCTTCCACAGCCGCCGGTCGCGCGCGACTTCGACCTCGAGGGCGTCCGACAGCGCGTTGACGACCGAGATGCCAACCCCGTGCAGCCCGCCGGCGGTGGTGTAGGCCCTGCCGCCGAACTTGCCGCCCGAATGCAGCGTGGTCAGGATGATTTCGAGCGCCGATTTCTTCGGAAATCGGGGATGCGGATCAACCGGGATGCCGCGCCCGTTATCGCGCACCGTGACCCAGCCTTCGCCGTCGAGTTCGAGCTCGATGCGGGTGGCGAATCCGGCGACGGCCTCGTCCATCGCGTTGTCGAGCGCCTCGGCGGCGAGGTGGTGCAAAGCGCGCTCGTCGGTGCCGCCGACATACATGCCGGGACGACGCCGGACGGGCTCTAGCCCTTCCAGGACCTCGATGTCCTTTGCCGAGTAGCCATCGCCCGCTTTTGCGGGCACAGTATCGAACAAATCGGGCATGGGCACGCGATTATAGGCAGGGTTGAAGGCGGCGCAAGCAGGATGCAGTATATTGGTGCAGGTGCGGCAACAACATCTTGGGAAAACAGCTCTGAGGCATTATTCGGCGGGCATGGCCGGCGGGAACTCCGCTCCGGCTACGGGATTTACACAGATGATGACGAATGAGCGCAAGATTTGGGAGGCCGCGCTGCTCCTGGTCCGACGTCACGGTGCCGATGCCGCCGAGGTCGCCGAGCGCGAGGCGGAGCGGCTACGGGGCGGCGACGACGAGCTGACCTGCGTCGTCTGGTGCTGGATCGCACGCTCGACCGCGGAACTGCTGCGCCCGGTGCCGGGGATCGGCGAACGCGTCCATTAAGCCTGCCGTTCCCCCTTCACGCCGCCGCGCCGCACTCCGATATTGACGCCGTGTCCTGATCGACAAAAGCGGGTACCGAACATGGCGGAAGGAATCTTGGGTCGCCTTGGCGGCCGCGGCCGCGCTCCGGAAAAGGCGTTCGAAATCTCGCACAGCGAGGAGGAATGGCGCGCCAAACTGCCGCCGGAGCGTTACCGGGTGCTGCGCGAGCACGGCACCGAGCGCGCCGGCACCAGCCCGCTCGACAAGAACTATGCGGAGGGCCTCTATCATTGCGCCGGCTGCGGGCAGCCGCTGTTCGCGTCGGACGCCAAGTTCAACAGCGGCACCGGCTGGCCGAGCTTTTCCGCGCCGCTCGACAATGCCGTCGAGACCGAGACCGACCGCAGTATGTTCATGAGCCGCACCGAGGTGCATTGCCGCCGTTGCGGCGGTCACCTCGGCCATGTGTTCGATGACGGACCGCGGCCGACCGGTCTGCGCTACTGCATGAATGGCGCGTCGCTCGACTTCAAACCGGGCGAGTCCGCACCCGCCGGTGCCGGGGAGGCCGACAAGGCTGTGGCCAAGCCTTAACGGCGCTGTCTTCCTATTCCGGTCGCACCGGCCCGGCGCGATCGGGCGCAAGCGCGCGCAGTTCGAAGGTTTCGATCTGCGGCTCCCAGGCCTGCCAGAGGCGGCGCAAAGCGGCGATCGGCGCCGCATCGTCATCGATGCGGAGGTCGACCGCCGGGAAGCTTTCGCGATAGACCACGAGCAGCGCCGCCGAGCGTACCGGTTCGACACCGCCGCCGCAGTCGAGCCCGGCCTCCAAGCCCCGCAGCAGCCGCTCGGCGAGGTGCGGGCGCAGGTCCTCGGCAAAAGCATCGACCTCGGCCTGCGGCACCAGGCGGTTGGCGAGACGGTTGCCGATTGCAACCGCGCCTGGGCGGACCGCGGCGGCATGGCTCGAGGCGATGTTCCCGCCCGAATAATGGGCGGTGCGTCCGGCAGGATCGAGCACCGCAAGCTGGCGCCAGCCATGGTTCGGTGCGGCGGTGACGACCAGCGAATCGATCGTCTGCTGCGCGGTCTTGCCCTGGGCCAGCACCTCGAGCCCGAGTCTGCCGAGCCGCGGGTCGGTGCAATGCTGCGACAGCACCGCGCCCAACCCGGCGCGGGCAAAGGCGCAGCGTCCGCCGGCGGCAATGCCCGGGCTGGCGATCACGACGCCCAGCATGCCGGTTCGCGCGCATCGTGCGGCAAGCGAAAAGGTCATGGCATGGTCCTGGGTCAGCCTCTCGAATAGTGGAGTTGTCCCCGCCCCGGGCGTTTCGAAACCGGCGACAAAACCGGCGGTATCACCGGATCTCCCGAGCGGCAGTACCGATGCCCGCGGGGAGCAGGCCGCGGCACGACGATCCGGCAGCGACGTTAATATTTTGCAGCGACGTTAATATTTCATTGCCGACAGCGCAGGCGATGCGAGGTGGGTGTGAATCTGGCGAGAGTCGAGATGGGAGCCGAGCCGAATGCCGCGTCAGCCGCGGACAGCCCCGGCGAGCGCCCGGGGATTGCGCTGGTCCCGGGCGGACACCGTCGCGTCGAGGCCGGCCACCCCTGGGTCTACTCCAACGAGATCCGGATGGATGCGGCGGCAAAGGCGCTGCCGGCCGGCTCGCTCGTCACCCTGTACCGCAGCGACGGGCGTGCGCTCGGGGTCGCGATGTTCAACCCGCATACGCTGTTGGCGGCGCGGCTGCTCGACCGCGATGCCGCGCGCCCGATCGGCCGGCGCTTTCTGCTGCGCCGCCTTGAACGCGCGCTCGAATTGCGCGAGCGGCTGTTTGCGGCTCCCTTTTACCGGCTCGTGCACGCCGAGGCGGATGGCCTGCCCGGGCTCGTGATCGACCGGTTCGGCCCGGTGTTGGCGGTGCAGTCGAACAGCGCCGGAATGGAGCGGCTCGAACCCGTCGTGATCGAGGCGCTGCAATCGCTGTTGTCGCCGCAGGCGATCGTGCTGCGCGACGACAGCCCGGCGCGCGCACTCGAGGGCCTCGGCACCGAGGTTCGGGTCGCGGCCGGAGCGGTGACCGCTCCGGTTCCGGTCGAGGAGAATGGGGCCCGGTTTGTCGCCGATGTGCTGGCCGGACAGAAGACGGGTTGGTTTTTCGACCAGCGCGACAACCGCGCCTTTGTGGCCGCGCTGGCTTCGGGCGCGCGGGTCCTGGATCTGTATTGCCATACCGGCGCGTTCGCGATTCCGGCGGCGCGAGCCGGTGCGGCCGCGGTGCTCGGCATCGATAGCTCGGCGCCGGCGCTGGCCCTGGGCGCACAATCGGCCGCCCTGAACGGAGTGGCTGAGCGCTGCGCCTTCCGGCGGGCGGAGGTATTCGCCGAGGCGGCGCGGCTGGTCGCCTCCGGCGAGCGTTTCGATATCGTCATCGCCGACCCGCCAGCCTTTGCGCGCTCGCGCAAGGAGGTGCCGGCGGCGTTGCGCGGCTATCGCAAGCTCGCCCGCCTCGCCGCCGCCCTGACCGCGCCGGGCGGGATCGTGTTCATAGCTTCGTGCTCGCATAACGTCGGAGCGGCGGAGTTCGCCGAGGCGGTGCGGCGCGGTCTCGGCGAAGCCGGGCGGCCCGCCCGCATATTGCGCGGCGCCGGCGCCGGGCCGGATCACCCGATCCATCCGGCATTGCCCGAAACCGCCTACCTGAAGGCGCTCGCGTTGGCCCTCGATTGAAGCGCCCTGCCGTCAGGGCGCAAGACTCTCGCATCGGCCGCACCGGCGCGGGATCGAACGGCTTAATGGCCGCGCACGATAACGTTACCCGGTCCCATCTTGGTGATCACGACCTCGCCCGGACCGGTCCAGCTGACATGATTGTTCTCCCCGAACACCTTGATCACGCCGTCCGATGCCATCTCGACCAGAACCCGGTTGTCGTTGCCGGCAATCTGGAAATAGCGGCAGCCGCCGCGGATTGTCACGGTGTTGTCGCTCCCGGAGAGGTTGGCGTCCTGGCCCTGGCAGTTGCCGGAGAAGGTTTCGTTGCTGCCGGCGAAATTCGCCACCGGATCCCGCGCCTGCGCGCCGCCCGCCAACCCGGCGGCAACCACAGCGATCAAAACGCCGCGCCGCATTGCCTCACTCCCGCCCAATCGCCCGGGCAGCATAGCCGATCACGCCGCCTGGAGGCAGCTGCGAGCGCTGCCGCGCGCGAAGTTAAGTCACGCCGCGAAACCGCCCGCATTGCAGCCATGCGCTTGATTGCAGGCGCACGCCGCTCACCTAAGCGCGACGACCAAATACACGATCTCCATTGCGAGCGGGAGTTGAGGCTTATGGACAGGTTTTCGCGGCGCGGGGTGGGGGCGCGTCTGGCGGCGGCAGCAGCGCTGTGCATGGCGCTCGCCGGTGTGCCGCAGGCCGCCCGGGCAAGCGGCGTCGATACCGTGCGCGGCTTTTACGGCGTCCTCCTCAACACGATGCAGAACGGCCCGACCCTCGGCCAGCAGGGCCGCTATGCCCAGCTCGCCCCGGTCATCCAGCAGGATTTCAATGTCGGTTTCATGACCCGGCTGGCGATCGGGCCGGACTGGAACAGTTTGACGCCCGCCCAGCAACAGCAGGTGGCGGCCGCCTTCACGCGCTACATTGCCGCGGTCTACGCGGAGCGTTTCGACAATTATTCCGGCGAGCAGCTGCAAGTCATCGGCGAACAGCCGACGGCGGCCGGCGTCATCGTGCAGACCCGGATCGTCAAATCGAACGGCGAGCCGGTCAACCTCAATTATCTGATGGTTCAGAATGGCGGCTATTGGCAGATCGCCGATGTCTATCTGAACGGCACGATTAGCGAGCTTGCCACCCGCCGCTCGGAGTTCTCCTCAATCCTGCGCAGCCAAGGCATCAACGGTCTGATCGCCGCCCTCAACAATAAGGCCTACACCCTCGTCCCATCACGGTCTTAGCCATCTCGTCGGCCATTCGCAGCCGGCGAGCTGCCTCGCGGAAATGCGGTGAGCAGAAGTTGATTGTTTCGTAAACCCAATCCCCTTACGGTTTCCGGGACGAAATTGGCCTCGGATGCCAAAGGGGGGTGGGTATGAAACGCTTTGGTGCGGTATTGATGGCCCCGGTAATCGGGGCGGCGCTGGTGGTGGCCGCGACGGTAACGACGGCACGCGCGCAAACCGGCGGCTGCGATGTCGTCGTTTACTGGGACATCAATTACGGCGGCGAATCCTGGCGCACCCAGCACGACGCGCAATTCGTCGGCCAGCATTGGAACGACCAGATTTCATCGATCCGCGTCCTTTCTGGGGTTTGGGACTTTTACTGGGACATCAATTACGGCGGCGAGGTGATGCGGCTCGGGCCCGGCAACTATGCCTATGTCGGGGATCATTGGAACGACCAGATCAGCTCCTTCCGCTGCGAGCAGCCGACCAGATAGGGAAGCGGGCGGGCGTGCCGCCGTCTCACATGCCGAGATAGGCGCGCCGTACCCGATCGTCCGCCATCAGGGTTCGGTGCGGGCCCTCGAGAACCACCCGCCCGGTTTCCAGCACATAGCCGTGATCGCAGGATTCGAGCGCCTCGGCGACCCGTTGCTCCACCAGCACCAGGGTCAGCCGATCCTCCCGATGCAGCGCGGCAATCCGGTCGAAGATCATATCCGCGATGGCCGGGGCCAGCCCCATCGACGGCTCATCGAGCAGCAATAGCCGCGGCGCCGAGGCCATGCCGCGGCCGATTGCCAGCATCTGCTGCTCTCCGCCCGACAGGGTCCCGGCGAGCTGCGCCCGGCGTTCGGCGAGAACCGGAAAGAGGCTGAAGATGCGGTCGATGTTGCGGCTCCAGCCGGCCCGCCCACTTTTCGAGTACGCTCCCATTTCGAGATTTTCGAGCACCGTCATCGCCGCGAACACCTGGCGTCCTTCGGGAACATGGGCGATGCCGAGATGCGGCCGCCGCGCCGGCGGCACCGCGAGCAGATCGAGACCCTCGAAAACGATGCGGCCGGAAAGCGGCGCGACGATCCCCGAAATCGTCTTGAACAGGGTCGTCTTGCCGGCGCCGTTGGGACCGACGATCGCGACGAACTGACCAGCCTCGACCGCGACCGAGACGCCGCGCAACGCCGCGAGCCCGCCATAGCTGACCGAGAGATTGTCGATTTCCAGCATGATCGGACGGTCATAGCGCCGTCGCCCGGCATCGGCGAGCAAGAAAGATCATGACTTCGGCGCTGCGCTCCGCCTATCGTCGGCCGGGGAGGGATTGCTGGGGGCGATGCCGTTCTCATTGCTCGATTTTATGCAGGCGCTCGCGGCCGGGATCATGGTCGGCGGCGCCTATGCGCTGATGTGCATCGGGCTCGGCATCATTTTCGGTGCCATGCGGGTCGTCAATTTCGCCCAGGGCGATTTCATGATGCTCGGCATGTACGTCGCCTTCTACCTGACGACCGGGTTCGGGGTCCTCGCCTTTCTCGGGCCCTATGCCGGCCCGATCGTCGGTGCTTTTCTCGCCGGGCCGGCGGTATTCGCGATCGGGTGGGTGCTGCATCGCTTTCTGGTCTCGCGCGTGACCGGCACCGGTGTCACCCAAGCCGAGGGCGCCGGCGGCTATGCCCAGATCCTGGTCACGCTGGGCTTGGCGCTGATTTTCCAGAATGGCGGGCTGATCCTGTTCGGTTCGGCCCCGACCGGGATTCGCACGCCGCTGTCGCGGGCTTCCTTCGAGATCGGCTCGGTATTGCTCAACGAGGCCAAGGCGGTCAGCTTCGTGGTCGCGGTCGTACTGGTCGCGGCGGTCTACCTGTTCCTGACCCACACCCGGCACGGCAAGGGGCTGCGCGCCGCCGCCGACAACAGCACGGCGGCGATCTATATGGGCATCGACGTCGATCGCGCCCATCGCATCGCCTGGAGCCTCGGCGTCGGCATCACCGCGGTCGCCGGCGGATTATTGGCCAGCACGCAATCCTTCCAGCCCTATGTCGGCTTCGATTTCGTGATCGTCATGTATGCCGGCGTCGTGCTCGGCGGCCTCGGCAGCATCCTCGGCGCGTTCTGGGGCGGCCTGCTGATCGGCATCGTGCAGCAGCTGTCCACGCTGGTGCTGCCCTATCAGCTGCAGAACACCGCAATCTTCGTCGTCTTTCTGCTGATCGTATTCCTGCGGCCGCAGGGCCTGTTCGGCCGCCTCAGCGAGCGGACATGAGGCTTAACCCCGGCACCACCGCGACGGCTCGCCATTTGTGGGCGATTGTCGGCCTCTGCGTGGTCGTGCTCGCCGCCGCTTTCGCGATCCGCAGCGAATACGACGAAGGCGTGCTTGTGCTCGTGCTGCTGTGGGCGACGCTGTCGGTCGCGTGGAACCTGCTGAGCGGCTACAGCGGCCTGTTCTCGTTCGGCCATGCGGCTTTCTGGGGCCTGGGGGCCTACACGGTAGCGCTCGGGCTGGTAAATTTCGGCCTGACGCCGTGGCTGGGAATACCTCTCGCCGCAGTGGTTGGCGGCTGCGCCGGGGCGTTGATCGGCTACCCGACCTTCCGGCTGCGCGGGCATTACTTCGCGCTGGCGATGCTCGCCTATCCGCTGGCCATGCTCTATGTCTTCGAATGGCTCGGCTACCAGGAGGTGCCGCTGCCAATGGAGCGCACCGCCCCGATCCTCTATATGCAGTTCGACGATAAGCGCGCCTATGTGGTGCTGGCGCTCGCTTTGCTGGTCGCAGCGCTGCTGGTCTCGCTCTGGGTCGAGACCACGCGCTTCGGTCGCGCTCTGATGGCGATCAAGCAGAACGAGCCTGCCGCCGAAGCCGCGGGCATCGACACCTGGCGTTGGAAGATGCGGGCCATCGTATTGAGCGGAGCTCTTGCCGCGATGGCCGGCGGGCTTTACGCCGTCGTGCTGCTGGTGGTGACCCCGGACAGCGTCTTCGGGATGCTGGTCTCCTCGCAACCCTTGATCCTGTCTTTGTTCGGCGGCATCGGCAGCCTGTGGGGCCCGGTGATCGGTGCGACCGTGCTGGTGCCGTTGGCCGAGGTGCTGAACGCGCAGCTCGGCGACAAGATTCCCGGCATCCAGGGCGTCGTCTACGGAGTGGCGATCATCGCGATCATCCTGTGGGCTCCCGAAGGCGTGTACTGGAGGGTGCGCGAGAAGGTGACGCGCTCCGGCCTTGCCGGCTCCGAGCCGCGGCCGCGCTCCGCGCCGGTCATGGCATTGCCGCAGCCGCGCAGCGGACAGGGCGATCTGCTGGTGCTGCGCGGGGTCGGCATATCGTTCGGCGGCTTGCGGGCGCTCGACGATGTCGGTCTCAGCGTGCAGGACGGCAGCCTGCACGGCATTATCGGCCCCAACGGCGCCGGCAAAACGACCCTGTTCAACGTCATCAACGGTTTCTTGCGGCCGCAGAGCGGCAGCATCGCCTTCGCCGGGACATCCCTGCTCGGGCTGATGCCGAACCGGGTGTGCCGTTGCGGCATCGGCCGCACCTTTCAGGTGGTACGCGCCTTCGCGCGCATGACGGTGGTCGAAAACGTCATCGTCGGCGCCTATATCGGTGCGCGCGACGATCGCGTTGCCGAGCAGATGGCGCTCGCCGCCCTCGACCGGGTCGGTATCGCCGATCGCGCCGACAGCATGGCCGGCGGCCTGACGACGCGCGAGTTGCGCCTGATGGAACTGGCGCGCGCGCTGGTGCCGCAGCCGCGGCTGCTGCTGCTCGACGAGACCCTGGCCGGGCTCGGCCATGAGGATCTCGACAGCATCCTCTCGGTGATCCGCCGGCTGCGCGATGAAGGCATGACGGTGCTGATTATCGAGCACACGATGCAGGCGATGGTGCGGCTGGTCGACCGCTTCACCGTGCTCGACCACGGCCGCGTCATCGCATCCGGGGCACCCGCCGAAGTGGTCCGCGACCGGCGCGTCATCGAGGCCTATCTCGGCAGGCGCTGGACGGACCGGGTTTCCGAGACCGCAGCCGGAGACATCTGATGGGAGGACAGAACGCATGAAGACGGCGCTTGTCGCGGCGCTCGGCACGGCCATCAGCACCGTCGCGCTCGGGCTGGTGCCGGCCTTGGCGCAGACCCCGGCCCAGCCAGCCAAAGACGTCAAGGTCGCATTGATCGCGCCGCTGTCCGGTCCCTGGGCCCGGCAAGGGCAGCTGATGCAGATGGGCGCCGATATGGCGATCGACGAGATCAACCAGAAGGGCGGCATCAAGGCGCTCGGCGGCGCCAAGATGAAGCTCGTCGTCGCCGACGCCGGAGACACCACCGAGAAGGCAAAGAACGCGGCCGAGCGGCTGTTGTCGCAAGAGCCCGACCTGATCGGCGGCACCGGCGCGTGGCTCAGCTCCTTCACCCTCGCCGTCACCGAAGTGACCGAGCGGGCGCAGCTGCCATGGCTGACGCTGTCCTATTCCGACGCGATCACCGACCGCGGCTTCAAATACGTGTTCCAGACCTCGCCGACCGCCGACCATATGGCCAGGGAGATGATCCCGACCGTGATCAAGCTGGCCGAGAGCGCCGGCGCCAAGCGGCCGCAGACGATGGGCATCGTCATGGACAACACCGCCGCCAATGTCAGCTACGTCAAGCCGATGCATGAAGGCTGGCTCGATCAGTACGGCCTCAAGCTGGTTGTGGACCAAGTCTACACGCCGCCGCTGTCCGACGCGACGCCGCTGATCCAGAAGGTACGCTCGGCCAGGCCCGATTTCCTGCTGCTGCTGTCGTCCAACGTGCCCGACGACAAGATGCTGCTCGAAAAACTCGACGAATTCGGGCTCGGCACCCGCAAATTGCCGACGATCGGCAGCGGCACCCATATGGGCACCCCCGAACTGCTCAAAGTGACCGATGCCGAAATGCTGGAAGGTCTGCTGACCGGCGCCTCCGATTGGGGCCTCAAAGGCCAGGAGGACATCATTGCCCGCTTCAGGCAGCGCACCGGCGAACCCTGGATCAACCAGGACAGCATCACCGCCTATGGCGACATGTGGATCCTGAAGGAAGCCGTCGAACGCGTCGGTGCCGCCGACCGCGTGAAGATCGGCGATGAATTGCACAAGATCGACATCACCGAGGGTCCCGCCGCGGTCGCCTATCCCGGACCGGTCAAGTTCGACGACAAGGGCCGCCGCGTCGATGCTCCGCTGATCATCGTGCAGTGGCAAAAGGGCCAAGCGGTCTCGGTGTTTCCGACGGACCGGGCCCTCGCCAAGGCGTTCTGGCCGGCGCAATAGCCTTCCGGCGTCCCCAGGCAGGCGTGCTGGGCCGGCGTCCCCAGGCTGGCGTGCTGGGCCGGCGTCTCCGGGCCCTGCGCACTGGGCCGGCGCCGTCACCCCGCGGCGGGGCTGCCGCCCGCGTCGGGCAGCACTCCGACATCGCCGGCGCGGGCGGCAATGCGCTGCACGACCGCCGGACGCGGCCGGGTGACTTCGCCCTGCTCGAAGGCGATCACCGCGAGCGCCGCGAAGGCTTCGAGGAGTTCGCCCGGGCATAACAGGAAATCCGGGTTGCGCGGTTGGCCGAAGCGCTCGTTGCCTTGCGCAAAGGTTTCGTAGATCAGCACTCCGCCGGGCGCCAGTGCCGCCGCCAGCGCCGGCAGCAGCGGGCGGTGCAGATAATTCGCGACGACAATGGCATCATACCCGCCGCCCAGCTGCCACGGGGCGCCGGTCTCCAGATCGAGCTCGCGAACCTCGCAGCGCGGGCCGGCGAGGGGCAGCAGCGCGCTTGCGGTGCGGTCGACGGCGCAGACCCGAAGCCCCATATCAAGCAGCAGCCGGGTATGGCGGCCGGTACCGGCGGCAAGGTCGAGAACGCGACCTTCCCGCCGCACCAGCGGGATGAATCGCCGCACCCACGGCGAGGGCGGCTGTTCAGGCGGGATTAGCACTCTGAAGCGATAATTGCCAAATTGGCCGGCGGCGGATACTGAAGGGATTGAGGAGATCGGCTGGATGATCCTGTTCGCGTTGCGCTGCGGCGCCGGTCATGAATTCGAGGGGTGGTTTCGCGACGGCGCCGGTTTCGACGCACAGCAGGAAGCCGGCGAAATCGCGTGTCCGGAATGCGGCGATGCGACGATCGAAAAGGCGCTGATGGCGCCCAGCATCGGCCGTTCCCGCGAGTCGAAGGGACGGCCGCAAATGCCGGCCCAGATGCGCGCCGCGTTGACCGAGCTGCGCAAGCAGGTCGAGGCCAATTGCGATTACGTCGGCGAGCGCTTCGCCGAGGAGGCGCGCCGCATTCACTACGGCGAGACCGACCCGCGGGGCATCTATGGCGAAGCCAGCCGCGACGAATCGCGGGCGCTGGCGGATGAAGGGGTCCAGTTCGCCTGGGTCCCCTGGGTGCCTTCCGGCGATGCCTAGCCGGTCCATCGCGCCGATCATCGCCGGGTCGCCGTGACCAGGTAATTGACCTCGAGCCGGTTCGACAGTTTCCACTCGCCGCGGAGCGGATCGTAGGCGAGACCCGCGATGCGGGTCGCGGCGAGACCATTGCGGCGCAGCCCGAGGATGAATTCCGAGGGCCGCCGAAAGCGGCGCCAGTCATGGGTGCCGCGCGGCAGCCAGCCGAGCAGGTATTCGGCCCCGATGATCGCGGTCGCGAACGACCGCAGGGTGCGGTTCAGCGTGGCTCCGATAAAGGCTCCCCCCGGTCTGACCAGGGTTGCGATGGCGGCCAGCAGGACATCGGGATCGGCGACATGCTCGACCAGCTCGAGGGCCAGCGCCGCATCGAAGCAGGCGCCCTCGCCCGCCATCGCCTCGGCGGTCGTTGCCCGATAATCGATCGTGAGCCCGCCGGCCTCGGCATGGGCGCGGGCGGCGGCGATCGCTTCCGCATCGGCATCGATCGCGGTCACCGCAAAACCCAGCCGCGCCATCGGCTCGGCGATCAGCCCGCCGCCGCACCCGACATCGATCAGCCGCAACCCGCGGAAGGGATGCAGCGACGCCGGATCCCGCCCGAAATGGGCCAGCAGCTCGGCCCGGATAAAGCCCAGGCGCACCGGATTTATCTGATGAAGCGGACGAAACGGGCCTTCAGGGTTCCACCATTCCGCGGCCCGGGCCGCGAAGCGGCCGATCTCGTGGGGGTCTACGGTGCCCGAAGCTTGGCGCGCGCTGCTCTCCATTGCCGGCCGCAGTATGCGAAGGCCGCTGCGGTTTCACAAGAAGAGCCCGAATCGGCCCCGTTCCCGCCATCCGCAGCACGGCCGTTGCGGTCTTGCCGACATCGCTTTACGAGAGGGCATGGCGCGCATTGTGCAGAAGTTCGGCGGCACGTCGGTGGCCGATATCGGCCGCATCAAGGCCGTCGCGAGTCGGGTCAAGCGGGAGGTCGATGCCGGGCACCAGATCGCCGTCGTGGTGTCGGCCATGGCCGGAACCACCAATCAGCTGGTCGACTGGACCCGGCAGATCAGCACGTTGCATGATGCCCGCGAATATGACGTGGTGGTCGCCGCGGGCGAGCAGGTCACCGCCGGGCTGCTGGCGCTGGCGCTTCAGGATCTCGGCATCAATGCGCGGTCCTGGCTGGGGTGGCAGATCCCGCTGCGCACCGACGGGGTGCATGGCAAGGCGCGCATCGAAGCGATCGAGACCGCGGAGATGGAGCGCCGCCTCGGCGCCGGCCAGGTCGCGGTAATCGCCGGATTTCAGGGCATCGGCCCGCGTCACCGCATCACGACGCTCGGCCGTGGCGGCTCGGACACCTCGGCGGTGGCGCTGGCCGCGGCATTGCACGCCGATCGTTGCGATATCTTCACCGATGTCGACGGCGTCTATACGACCGATCCGCGCATCGTTGCGAAAGCCCGCAAGCTCGATAGAATCACCTATGAGGAAATGCTTGAGATGGCGTCGCAAGGGGCGAAGGTCCTGCAGACGCGCTCGGTCGAAATGGCGATGAACCACCGCGTGCGGCTGCAGGTGCTGTCGAGCTTCAGCGACGCACCCGGGACGTTGGTGGTCGACGAGGATGAGATCGTGGAACAACGGGTTGTCAGCGGCATCGCCTATAGCCGCGACGAAGCCAAGATCACGCTGCAAAAGGTGCCCGACCGCCCCGGAGTGGCGGCGGCGATCTTCGGGCCCTTGGCCGATCATGCCGTCAACGTCGACATGATCGTGCAGAACATCTCCGAGGACGGCCGCACGGATCTGACCTTCACCGTAGCGCGCAGCGATCTCGATCGCGCCGTGGCGATCCTGGAGGAGCGGCGGCCGGCATTGGCCTTTTCGGTGCTGAAGCCCGACCCCAATGTGGTCAAGATCTCGGTGATCGGGGTCGGCATGCGCAGTCACGCCGGGGTTGCCAAGCAGATGTTCCAAACCCTGGCCGAGCGCGGCATCAACATCCAGGTGATCTCGACCTCCGAGATCAAGGTCAGCGTGCTGATCGCCGCGGAATACACCGAGCTGGCGTTGCGGGCGCTGCACACCGCTTACGGCCTCGACGCCGTCGGATGACCGGCGGCGGCGGCGCGGCCATCCCGGGAGAGGTGCAGCCGCACGCGGCAAGCCTGCAGCGAGGCGATGGCGGGGCGACGCGGGCGCAACTGGACCGGCTGTGGGCGCGAGGCCGCGATTTTCTCGGCACCGATGTTGCGGTCATGGGCGGCGCGATGACCTGGGTCTCCGAGCGCAACCTGGTCGCGGCGATCTCGGAGGCCGGCGGGTTCGGCGTGATCGCCTCCGGGTCGATGTCGCCCGATCTGCTCGACGCCGAAATCGCGGCCACCGCAGCGCTGACGCAAAGGCCGTTCGGCGTCAACCTGATCACCATGCATCCGCAGCTCGGCGAATTGATCGATGTCTGCACCGCGCGCCGCGTTGGTCACGTCGTGCTGGCGGGCGGCATCCCGAGCCGGGCGGCGATGCTGCGTCTGCGCGCCGGCGGCGCGCGGGTCGTCTGTTTTGCGCCGGCGCTGGCGCTGGCGCGCAAGCTGGTCCGGATCGGAGCGGATGCGATCGTCATCGAGGGCAGCGAGGCTGGCGGCCATATCGGGCCGGTCTCGACCGCCGTGCTGGCGCAGGAGGTTCTGCCGCATCTGACCGAGGTGCCGGTCTTCGTCGCCGGCGGGATCGGACGCGGCGAGGCGATGCTTTCGTATCTCGAAATGGGAGCCTCCGGGGTCCAGCTCGGCACCCGTTTCGTCTGCGCCTACGAATCGATCGCTCATCCCCGCTTCAAGCGGGCCTTCATCCGCGCGGCGGCCCGCGACGCGGTCCCCTCGGTCCAGCTCGACCCGCGCTTTCCGGTGATCCCGGTTCGTGCCCTCGTCAATGCGGCAACACAGCGGTTTTTGGCAGTGCAGCGCGAGGTGATCGACCGTTATGCGGCGGGCGAAATGTCCCAGAAGGACGCGCAGCTCGAAATCGAGCATTTCTGGGCCGGGGCGCTGCGCCGCGGGGTCATTGACGGCGATGTCGAGCAGGGCTCGTTGATGGCCGGGCAGAGCGTCGGGCTCGTCACCCGCGAACAGAGCACCGCCGAGATCCTGGACGAGATGATAGGCCAGGCGCTCGCCACCCTTGCCGGGCGGCACCCGCGCGCAGCGTTTTACGAGCCGGAGCTGTCGGAGACCCGGGACCCGGGCGGATGACCGACGCGCTCGGGCATGTTACCGGGACCCGGCGGCTGCTGCGTCGCCTGCGCGACATCATGGCGGGCTCGGGAACGGCGCAGGAGCGGCTCGACCGTATCGTCCGGGTGATTGCCGCCGAGATGGTGGCCGAAGTCTGTTCGGCCTATGTGATGCGCGCCGGCGAGGTCCTGGAGCTGTTCGCCACCGAGGGGCTGCGCCGCGAGGCGGTGCATCGCACCCGGCTGCGGGTCGGCGAGGGCCTGGTCGGCGCCATCGCCGCCACGGCGCGCCCGCTTACCCTCGCGGATGCCCAAACCCACCCCGATTTCGCCTATCGGCCGGAAACCGGCGAAGAGGTCTATCATTCGCTGATGGGGGTGCCGCTGCTGCGCGGCGGCCGGGTGCGCGGGGTGCTGGTGGTGCAGAACCGCACGCCCCGGCATTACAGCGAGGACGAGGTCGAAGTCCTGCAGACCATCGCCATGGTGGTCGCGGAGCTGGCCGCCAGCGGCGATCTTGTCAATCCGCTGGAACTGGCGCGCAGCCGCAGCGGCGCGCAGTTGCCGGTGCGGCTCGACGGGGTAAAGTTGAACCCCGGCCTGGCGGTCGGACCGGCGGTATTGCATCAGCCGCGTCTGGTGATCCGGCAGGTCGTTGCCGAGGACGTCGTCGCCGAACTCGGGCGTCTGCGCCGCAGCGTCGCGGCGATGCAGGACGCGATCGACGAACTCGTCGCGGCGGGCGAGGGGCTCGGGGTCGGCGAACACAACGACATCCTCGAAGCCTATCGCATGTTCGCGGGCGATCGCGGCTGGCTCGGACGCATCACCGAAGCGGTGCGCAGCGGTCTGACCGCCGAGGCCGCCGTTCAGAAGGTGCATGACGACACCCGCGCCCGCATGATGCAGGCGACCGACCCTTATCTGCGGGAACGGCTGCTCGATCTCGAAGACCTCGCCAATCGACTGCAGCAGCATCTGTCGGGACGCCCGCCGAGCGCGGCCTGGGCCGAGCTGCCCACCGAATTCATCCTGGTGGCGCACCGGATGGGACCGGCCGAACTGCTTGACTATGCCCGCCGCCACATCATGGGGCTGGTGCTGGAAGAAGGCTCGCCGACTTCGCATGTCGCGATCGTCGCCCGCGCCTTCGATATCCCGGTCGTCGGTCGCGTCGAAGAGGCCACCAGCCGCATCGAAGCCGCCGATGTGCTCGTTGTCGATGGCGATCACGGGCAGGTTCTGATCCGCCCCAGCGAGGACATCCGCAAGACCGTTGCTCGCACGGTGGAAGCCCGCACGCGCCGCCGCTCGCAATACGAAAGCGATCGCGCCGAGCCGGCGGTGACCCGCGACGGCATCGAGATCCGGCTGCTGCTGAATGCCGGGCTGCTGATCGACCTGGCACAGCTGCCGCTGACCGGGGCCGAGGGAGTTGGGCTGTTCCGCACCGAGATTCCGCTGCTGACCCGCCACGCCTTCCCCGATGTCGCCGATCAGACCGAGTTTTACCGGCGCGCCCACGAGCAGGCCGAGCGCCGCCCGATCGTGTTCCGAACTCTCGACATCGGCGGCGACAAGGTGTTGCCCTACCTGCATCACGCCCCCGAGGAAAACCCCGCGATGGGTTGGCGGGCGATCCGCATCGGGCTCGACCGCCCGGCCATGCTTCGCCAGCAGCTGCGTGCGCTGGTGCGCGCCGCCGCGGGTCGCGAGCTGTTCATAAAATTTCCGATGATTGCGGAAATTGCCGAGCTGGAGGAGGCCCGGGCGCTATTGGACCGGGAGTTGGCGCGCGCCGCGGCGGAAGGGCGCGAGCCGCCGAGTTCGGTCAAAGTCGGCGTCATGCTCGAAGTGCCGGCGCTGCTGTGGCAGCTGCCGGCACTGCTGCGGCGCATCGATTTCCTGTCGATCGGCACCAACGATCTGGCACAGTTCCTGTTCGCCTGCGATCGAGGCAACCCGCGGCTGGCCGACCGCTACGACCTGTTGTCGGCACCGATGCTGGCGCTGTTCCGCGACGTGATCGCGAAAAGCGCCGCCGCCGGCGTACCGCTGAGCATGTGCGGCGAGATGGCGTCCAGCCCGATCGAGGCGATGGTGCTGATCGCGCTCGGTTTTCGCGCGCTGTCGTTGACCGCGACCGCGATCGGGCCGGTCAAGGCCATGCTTCGCAGCCTTGATGCCGCGGCGCTCGCGCGGTATCTGGACGAGATCGGCGAGCGTCCTGATCATTCATTGCGGCGCAAGATCGAGGCCTATGCGCGCGATCATGTGATTGCGCTGTAGCGGGCCGCGAAGCCGCCAGATTCGACAGCAGGACCGGTCTCTGCTTAATTGGGGCCGACCGGGGGTGGCGATGACCTTGTTGCAGCGGATAAAGACGCCGTTTGCGGAGACCGCGCCCGAGCCCGGGGAATGGTCTCCGTCCGATACGCGCTCGGTCGGCGAGATTTTGCAGGAGCGGCGGGAAGAGCTTGGTTTCTCTCTCGACGAGGTCGGCGCGGCATTGCGGATAAAGCCGGGCTATTTGGCGGCCCTCGAACAGGGCCGAACCGACGAGCTCCCAGGCCCAGCTTACGCGATCGGCTTCGTGCGCGCCTATGCCGAGTGCCTCGGGCTCGGAGCCGATGACGTCCTCGCGCGCTTCAAGGCCGAAACCGCCGCTCTCGATGCGCGGCCCGATCTCTCCTTCCCGGTACCGTTGGCCGAGCGCAGCCTGCCGGGCGGCGCCGTGCTGCTGGTGGCGCTGATCCTGGCGCTGTGCGGGTATGGCACCTGGTATTACCTGTCGACCGGAGAGCGCTCGCGGCCGGAGCGGGTCACCGAACTTCCCAGCGCGCTGCAGCTGCCCAAGCCCGAGCCGGCCTCGCCCGCTCCGGCGCCTGCGGCGGGACCGCTCGTCGCCGGCCCGCCTCTCGATACCCCGACGGTCGCGAGCCCCTCGCCGCCGCTGCCGAACAGTGCGGAACCGGCTCCCGCGCGCGGGACGGGGCCGTTGGTACCCGGTTCCGCCGGCAGCGGCGCTCCTCACGGGGCCGCGGCGCCGCCGGCACCGGCCGCTTCAGGCGTGGCCGCGACGACGCCCGGCAACGGCGCGGGCGCGACAGCCCCGGCCGGCGGCGTTACCCCCGCCGGGAAGGACGCGAACCGGACGTCAGCTGCCGTTCCGCCCCCTGCGGCGGCGCCGGCCGATGCGGCGCATCCCGCGCCGCCCGGCGGCGCCGCACGGATCGTGATCCGCGCTGCCGCCGATTGCTGGATACAGGTCCGCGACGCCGATCAGAACATCGTGTTCTCGCGGGTGCTGAAGGCCGGCGAGAGCTACAAAGTGCCGCCGCGCACCGGCTTGTCGCTGCGCACCGGCAATGCCGGGGCGCTCGAAATCGCCATCGACGGCAAGAACGCGCCCTCGATCGGCTCGATCGGGACCTTGCGACGCAACGTGGCGCTCGACGCCGACGCCCTCGCCGCCGGGACCGCCGTGCACGGGTGAGCCCGAGCCGCATCTTTTTTCAGTCACCGAAGCGTTATATAAGCCGCACGCGTCAACCGCGCGAGGACCGAAGATGAGCGTCAGGGCTTACCGCGACATCCACCGGCGCGCCTGCCGCAAGATCCACGTCGGCGCGGTGCCCGTCGGCGGCGACGCGCCGATCACGGTACAGTCGATGACCAACACCGTGACCAGCGACGTCAAGGCCACGGTCGAGCAGGTGCAGGCTCTGGAACAGGCGGGCGCCGACATCGTCCGCGTCTCGTGCCCGGATCAGGATTCGGCGCTGGCGCTGAAGCAGATCGTGCGCGAGGTGCAGGTGCCGATCGTTGCCGACATCCATTTCCATTATCGCCGCGCGATCGAGGCGGCCGAGAGCGGCGCCGCCTGCCTGCGCATCAACCCCGGCAATATCGGCTCGGCCGAGCGGGTGCGCGAGGTCATCAAGGCGGCCAAGGACCATGGCTGCTCGATGCGCATCGGGGTCAATGCCGGTTCGCTGGAACGCGATTTGTTGGAGAAATACGGCGAGCCCTGTCCCGAGGCGATGGTCGAGAGCGCGCTGAACCACGCCAGGATTCTCGAAGACAACGACTTCTTCGAGTTCAAGATCTCGTGCAAGGCGTCCGATGTGTTTCTCGCGGTTGCGGCCTATCAGCAGCTCGCCGAAGCCTGCGATTATCCGCTGCACCTCGGCATCACCGAAGCCGGGGCCCTGCGCAGCGGCACGGTCAAATCCTCGATCGGGCTCGGGATGCTGCTGTGGGCCGGCATCGGCGACACCATCCGGGTGTCGCTCTCGGCCGACCCGGTCGAGGAAGTCAAGGTCGGCTATGACATCCTCAAATCGCTGAACCTGCGCCGCCGCGGGGTGACGGTGATTTCCTGCCCGTCATGTGCGCGCCAGCAGTTTGCCGTGATCAAGACCGTTGAGACGCTGGAGCAGCGGCTCGCCCATATCACCACGCCGTTGACGCTGTCGGTGATCGGCTGCGTCGTCAACGGCCCGGGGGAAGCGCGGGAGACCGATATCGGCTTTACCGGCGGCGGCAACAACACGCATCAGGTCTATATCAGCGGTCTTGCCGACCATCGCCTGAAGGATGCCGACATCGTCGATCACCTCGTGCATCTGGTCGAACAGAAAGCCGCCGAGATCGAGGCAGCCAAGAGCGCGGCGGCGGAACCGGCGCTCGAAATGGCGCAATAGAGCGGCGGCTCGCGCGACCCGCTCGCGCCAGCCGGAACGCCGCTCAGTGCGTGCATGACGATGCCGCGGCTGCGCCGTTATTCCCGCGGGCGGGCTATTTCATTCCGTCATCGAGCACGGCGAGCAGATCGCATTGTACCTGCATCGGCGCGGTCAGGTCGCGGCTGGTCACGGTGTGGCGCGCCGGACGCGACTGCGGGTCCGGAAACATCACGACCCAATGGCGGTTCAGCACCTCGCGCAACGAGCGGTCGGTGATCCAGACCGTCATCTTGATGATGTCCTCGGGAGTGCCGCCCGCGGCGGTGATGACCCGGCCCACATTCTCGAACATCTGCCGGCACTGGGCATCGAGATCCTCGGAAACCTTGCCGGTGGCCGGGTCGGCACCGGAGATCGCGCCGGTCACGACGAACGGACCGCGGCGGCAGGCGGTCGGGATCGGGTTGACGTGCTTTGCGCCTTCGACATCGATACTGCGACGCGTCTGCATGTTTTCTCCTCCCCAACCGACCCGGACTGCGCCAGTCCCGTCATGACAAGGCTCATCATAAAAAAGCCGGCCGCAGACGGGCAACACCGCTGGACCTTCCGTGGCGCAGCCAGCCCGCGCCCGCAGCGGCCGAGCCACGGGTCATGCGCTATCTGCAGCACTGGGATTATCGCGCGATCCCGGTCAACCCGTTTGCAAGCGATCCCGCGACCGCTATGGGTCAGCCTGATTACCGGGCTGTTCTGAGCGGCCGACCCCGCCCAATCGGGGTCAATGCGCCATCAGTACCGGTACGGTCATCTGGTGAAAGATGCTGCGGCTGGCGCCGCCGAGCACATATTCGCGCAACCGCGAATGCCCGTAGGCGCCCATGACGATGACGTCGGCGCCAATCTCGGCGGCCCGCGACAGCAGCAGATCGGGCACCGCGACATCGTCGGATCGAGCGGTTTCGGCCTCGGCCGCGATGCCGCGACGGGTCAGGAAAGCCGCTACGTCGGCGGCCCCCAGCCCGGGTTCGCCGGCCTCGTTCACCGCCGGGTCGATTTCGACAACCGTGACCGCCTCGGCGCCCTCCAGCAGGAACAGCGCGTCATGCAAGGCTCGCGTCGCCTCCCGGCTGCCGTTCCAGGCGACCAGCGCACGGTGCCCCAAATCGGCGAAAGGCCCGGCATAAGGAATGACCAGAACCGGACGCCCGCAGGCGAGCACGACCTCCTCGAGACGCAACGGCGGCTGCAGACGGGGCTCGGCGTCGGGATCGGGCTGGGCGAGCACGACGAGATCGTAGAGACGCGCCCGATCGATGATGCTGCGGGTCCGATCGGTTTCCGAATAGACCCAATCCCCCTCGATCTGGTATCGCCCCAGCTCCTGCCGGAACGCGGCTTCGGCCGCATTCGCTTCGGCGCGCTGCGCCGCCATGAAAGCGTCCATCAGCTCGGCCCAGCCGGCGAGATCGCCATAGGTGGTGCCGATAGGAAACCCGGTTGCGTAAAGCCCGGTGAGGCGTGCGTTCAAGCGTTTGGCGAGGGTAGCGGCTGGCGCCAGGCGCGCCGCCGCGGACGCCGCCTCGTCGATCACGATCAGCATGTCGCGGCAGGGCATCAGCTCCTCCTTCCGGTGCGGCATTGCCGCTGCGCAGTATGCACCCTCTGCGGCCGGTTATGACCGCGCCAATTCCCTGCACCTGCCCCCGTTCCCCGACGGCGCGGATCGACCGGCCGGTCGGACTGTTCGCTGGCGGGAGCAGGTGACGATGGCAGGACCATATGGCACAGGCGGCAACCACGGCTCACGGTTCGGCATGGCGGCCGCTCGCCGGACAGAAAGCGCTCGTCACCGGGGCCAATTCAGGAATCGGCCAGGCCGTCGCAGTCGCCCTGGGCACGGCCGGCGCCGATGTCGCCGTCAATTACGTCACGAACCCCGAGGCCGCCGAGGCGGTCGCGCAAGAGATCCGCCGCAACGGCACCGACGCGATCACGCTGCACGCCAATGTCGCCGATGAGGTCCAGGTCGAGGCGATGTTCCGCGCCGCCGCCGCGCATTTCGGCCGCCTCGACATCCTCGTCGCAAATGCCGGGCTGCAGCGCGATGCTCGGCTGGTCGACATGACGCTGGAACAATGGAACACCGTGATCTCGGTCAATCTGACCGGGCAGTTCCTGTGCTGCCGCGAGGCGGTGCGCCAGATGTTGCGCCAGGGCGTCGCACCCGGCCTGTCCAAGGCGGCCGGAAAAATCGTGTGCATGAGCTCGGTGCATCAGCGCATACCGTGGGCCGGGCACGTCAACTATGCTGCCTCCAAGGGCGGGATCATGATGCTGATGCAGTCGATCGCGCAGGAGGTCGCGCCGATGCGGATCCGCGTCAACGCGATCGCGCCGGGGGCGATCCGCACGCCGATCAACACCGCCGCATGGTCGACGCCGGAGGCGTATCGGGCGTTGATGACGCTGGTGCCTTATGCCCGGATCGGCGAGCCGGATGATATCGGCCGGGCCGCGGTGTGGCTGGCCTCCGACGAAGCCGATTACGTGACCGGCACGACGCTGTTCGTCGATGGCGGCATGACCCTGTATCCCGGCTTCGCCAGCGGCGGGTAAACGGGCGCGGATCAGGCCGCTGCAGCCGCCTCCTGCTGCAAGGCGGACAGATCGACCCGGTTGATCAGCACGCGCAGGCTCGCGACATGCGCCTCGTTGAGCTGGCGCAGCGCAAAGCTCAGCGCCTGGGCGGACAGATCGCCGCGGGCAACCAGCACGACCTCATCGACGGCGCTTGCCAGAAACCGGCTCTCCGCCCCGGACAGCAGCGCCGGTCCGTCGAGGATTACCAGGCGATAGCGCGCCCGCAACTCGTCGAACAGCCGGGTCAATGCCGCGAGGGTCAGCAATGGCGGCGTGCTCGGGGAGGCCTGACCGGCCGTCATCACCTCGAGCGGCGACCGCGGATCGATCTGGATCAGCGCCTCGACGTCGAGGCCGCGTTCGAGATAGTCGAACACGCCGAGCTCGTTTGACAGTTCGAGGGTTTGGTGCACGCCGGGTTTGCGCAGATTGACATCGACCAGCAAGGTATCTTCGCCGGCCAGCGCGGCGCTGCGCGCGATCGCGGCGGCGAGCACCGTCTTGCCCTCGCCGGTGGTGGCCGAGGTCAGCAGGACGATCTTGCAACGCCGATCGGCGCGGGCAAACAAGAGGCTGGCCCGGGCCGAGCGCACGGCCTCTGCGAAATCGCCGCGGGGTTCGTCGATCGGCCGGTTGTGCGGATAAATCCGGCGCGCACTGTCCTCGGTCAATGCCGGGACCACGGCCAGGGCGGGTCCGGCAACGCGCTCGATGACCTCGATGCGTACCAGCGGGCTGCCTCGTTTCGCCAGCGCCTCGCGCAGGGCCGGAGCGCCGATGCCGCCGATCCCGAGCGCCAGCAGCCAGCCGAAGCCGAGCAGCGCGGCGCGGCTCGGAAAGACCGGCCCGGTCGGAGGCTCGGCCTTGCCCAGGATGCGCGCATCCGGGCGCTGCAGACCAACCTGCTCGCTGGTTTCGTTATAGCGGCGCAAAAAGGTATCGAGCACGGTGCGGCTGGCCGCCGCTTCGCGTTCGAGGGCATGCAGCCTGACCTGGGCATCGCTGCTCTGGCCGCTTTGGCTGCGCAATCGGCGCACGGTTTGCTCCAGCTCGGCGACTCGTGCCGCGGCGACCCGCTCCTGCTGCGCGAAGTCCGCGTTGATCTTGCCGATTTCGGAGGCGATGCTGGCGCGCACCTTGGCCAGCTCGGCCTGCAGATTGATCATCGTTGGATGGCGCGGGCCGATATCCGCGGACAGCTCGGCGATGCGGCGCTGAATGTCGGTTTCGCGCTCACGCAGATGCTGGATCAGCACATTGTTGACGACCGCGTTCGAGGCATCGCCGGTTTCGGCGACGCGCCGCGCATGCGCCTGGGCCAGCTCGTCGCGGGCGGTGCCGAGCGCGGCGTCCGCCTGCGTGATCTGCTCGTTGATCGCCGGCGCGGTGGCGCCGCTGACGAGACCGGACTTGATCTGCCAGTCCTGCACCGCCTGCTCCTTGGCGTCGACATCGGCGCGAAGCTGGGCGAGGCGCTTGTCGAGCAGGACATTCGCCTCGCGGGTCGCCTGCACCTTGCGCTGTACCTGGTCGTCGAGGTAGAGCGACAGCAGCGTATTGACGATCGTCGCGGCGCGGGTGGGGTCGAGCGCGGTGAAGTAGACCTGCAGTACCCGCGACCGGTTGCGGCGATCGACCGCCAGGTTGCGCAGGAACCTGTCGATGACGACGGTGCGGTTGACCGCGGCGCCACCGCCGAACAAGCCGCCGAGCAGCCCGGTGGTAAACTCGGGATCCCGCATCAGGTTGAGCCGATCCACCACCTGCGAGGCCAGTTCCTGAGAGCGCAGAACCTGGGCCTCGCTGTCGACCGCAAGGTCGTCGGCGGCAACATCGGGCGCCGCATTGTCGATATTGAGGACCTGGTTGACGTGCGCCTCGACCAGCACCGCCGACCACGCCTGGTACCGGTTGGGGATGGCGAGCGCGATCGCGGTTGCCAATGCCCCAAGCACCAGCGTGGCGACGATCGCCAGGACCCAGTGGCGGCGGAAGGCAAACAAAAGCTCGCCAAGGCCCGCCCCTCCGGCCGGCGGGCCCGACGGCATCGGCATCGGCGTGACCGCCGCCAGATCGAGATGCCCCCTGACCGCGTTATCATGGTAGATCATCGACACTTGGGTCAGCCTTCCGCTGACGGCCGGGTCGCGTGGCGGGGGCGGCTTCGACGCGCACCCGCAGCCGATACACGCAGACCGGGCCGTTGATTCCTGACGAAACAGGTAGCCGACGGGACTGTATCCGATCGCACCCGCGCCGGCCAGCGCGGGTCCGGCGGCCCGCACCGATGCCGGCCGCGGGGTCCCCGCCATGGCTCGGGCGTTCAGCAGGTCTTCACCGATCTGGGTTAGCGATCGGTTGATGAGTGTTCCGCAGACCTCGCCGATCGACGTCGGGTCAGCTGGGGCGGGCTACCCTGATGGACTGGGACGAGGCAGGCTGAATTGCGCGACATCCGTTCGATCGTGATGCCCGGACCGAGGCTGCGGCGGCTGCGGGTCTCCGCCGCCGACCTGATCCAGCCGCTTGCCGCGGTGTTCGCCCGCGGCCTCGAGGCCGGCATCAAATTCGGCTTTCAGATTGTGCTCGCCCGCACCCTCGGCAGCACCGAAGCCGGCCTCTTCCTGCTCGCGCTCAGCATCCAGACCGTGCTCCACAATGTCGCCCATTTCGGCATCGACCACGCTCTGATCCCGTCCGTTGCACGGTTGAACGCCCGCGAGCCCAAGGAAACGACCTTCGCCGCGATCCTGGCCGCGCTCGGCCTGCTATTCCTCGCCTCGATCCCGTTCGCGCTGGCGGTTGCCCTGGTGGCCGGGCCGGTCTCGTCCGGCGTCTTCGGCAAGCCCGAACTCGCCGGCCCATTGCGCTGGCTGGCCTTGGGCATCATTCCCTATGCCCTGTTGAGCGGCATCGGATCGGCGCTGACCGGGCTCGGGGCGGCGGCGGCCGGCGATTTCCTCAAGAACAGCTTGTGGCAGGCGGCCTGCACGATCCTGCTGCTCGGTCTGGCGACGGCGGCCGGCGCGGCAGCTGCGGCGACCGCGACCACGGTCGTCGCGATGCTGTGCTCGTGGATGCTGCTGCGGCGGCTGCTGCCGGCACGATGGCCGCCGCTGCGCCGGTTGACCCTGCCCGCCGGGCTCACCGCCACCGCAGCACCGCTTTACGTCGTCGATACGATCGGGATCGTGCTGGTCTCGGTGCCGACGGTGCTGCTGGGCGCCTTCGGAAGCAGCGAGGAGGTCGCGATCTTCGCCGTGGCGAACCGCATCGCCCTGATCATTCTGGCCGTCACGAGCGCGATCGGTTACGCGGCTTCGCCGCGTTTCACCGTGATTTCGGACGACAACGACAAGGAGGCGCTCGGCAGAGCGCTAAGCCGGGTCGCCTTGCTGGCGACCGCGATATGCCTGCCGCTCGCGCTCGGCGTGCTGATCTTTCCGCGCGAGATCATGGCCCTGTTCGGTCCGGATTATGTCGCGGGGGCGCCGGTGCTGCGCGTGCTGATCGCCGGCAACCTGCTCTGCGTCGGATTTACCGGCTATTCCGAGCTGCTGGCGATGAGCGGCAACGCGCACCTGCTGCGTACGGTCAGCCTCGTCGTGCTTGCCGTCTGCACGGTTCTGAGCCTTGGACTGATCCCGCTGTTCGGCGCGATGGGGGCGGCGGCGGCGAGCGCGATCACGGTCAGTGTCGGGGCGATCCTCTCCGGCCTTGCGGTGCGGCGGCGGCTCGGTCTGCCGGCGATCCCGCTGCTCGCGGTCGGCGTCGCCGACCGGTTTCGCCGACCCGTACCGGGCCGCTGAACGAATTCGCTCAGCGGCGCAGCGCCCCCGCGCGGGCGGCCTGAATTCCGACCTGCCGGCCGACATAGACGAACAGAGCGAAGCTTGCGGCCCACTCGCCGGGGGCCAGCATCACATCGTAGATTATCGAGGTAAGCAGCGTGTACCAGAGCTGGTCCTGGAACGCCTGCAACAACGGGTCCCGCAAATACGCAAGGTAACGGCGATAATAGGCCAGCGCCTGGCCGATCAGCATCAGGATCAGCGCGACTCCGAATCCGCCGTATTCGTACAAAATGCCGAACCATCCGATATCGGCGAGCGAGATATCGTGCCCGAAGATATCCTCGTAAGTGCGCTCCGACAGAGGGCTGACCGTGCCGAGGCCGATGAAATAACCGCTCGGCTGTTGTGCCAGCGCGTGCTGGGCGATATCGAACTCGAGCTGGCGTTCGGTCAGCGAGCCGCTTTCGGGCAGGGTGGTGAAATAGCCAACCGCATCGGCCACCGCGTAAGCGATCGGGATCGCGATCAGCGCCGCGACGCCAAAAACCAGGATGCGCCGGGGCCAACGCCCCTGGCTCGTCAACGCGACGATCAGGAACATCGCGAACAGCCCGGCGATTGCGGCGCGTTCCTTGTCGAACATGATCAGCGCCACCATGCTCAGCGCGATCCACAACAAATTCAGGGGCCGGCGCATCTGCAAGAATTCGCGATATTCGAGAAAGACGTAAACCGTAATGAAGAATAGCGGCATGTAGATGCGATAATGGCGTTCCTCGTCATAGACAAAGAGCTTGCTGAGGTCGCCGAGATGGTACATCGCCGCCGGCACGGTGACCCATAACACAGCCAGGATCACCACCGAGGCAATACCGAGCATCCTGACTGCCGCGGTCAGCTCGCGATGGGTTGGAGCCAGAGCCCACAAGATCACGAAAAACGAGAAGAAGTACGAGACCGGCAGGGCATGCGTCTGGGCCGCCAGCGCCATCGCGAAAGTGCCGCCGAAATTCAGCGCCGACAGAAACGGCGTGACCAGAATGGCATAGAGACCGAAGGCGAGAAACCAACCGGTCGCGGGCAGGCGATAACGCAGCAGCCCATAAATCGCGAGCGGGCTCAGCAGTATCGGCATCGCCTTCGATAATGCGTAGAGCGGCCCGACGTCGTAGATGTAATGAAACGACTCGAAGATGAAAGGCAGTATCACAACCAGAGCCGCCACCCGCGACGGACGCAACGCCGGCGCGGTACGCTGCTGTGGCAAGAGGTCTGGCGGGGTCCACGCGGCGGCCTGCGGCGACAGGGCGGTCTGCATTCGGGAGGCCTTGATCCCTGGTCGGAGCCGGGCGTTAAGCGGTGCGGCCGCTATCGGCGATCACCGTCGCCCCAGCGCCCGCCCGTCGCCGCCGCCGCGCAGCAGCCATTGCTGCCATCCGGCACCGTTCGACCCTGCTGCATTGCGGAACCGGCCCACCAGCGGAACGAGAACGGGAATCGGCAGCGCCGCCAATGTCAAATACCACGCCAAAGCGGCCGCCCGGCCCGCGGCGCCGAGACCCGGGGTTGCCCGAATGCTCTGCAGGCCGGCGCGGATCAGCGTGAGCCGCGTGTCGCCGGGGATCGGGTGCCGTGACGGCGCCAACCGCAACGACAACATGCGGTCTTCGACTTCGCGGATCGAACAGCGGTCGGCATCGACGGCGTAACCTAAATCGGCCGCCTTGCTGGCGAACAACCGACGACGGCTGAGATCGAGCGCAACGCGCTGGCTGTATTTGGCGCCGTCCACCCGCGACTGCGCCCAACCATTCGCGCCGTGTACCCGGTAATGGCCGAGATCTTCGTCGATGGTCTCGACATCGCCGTAGAGCGGGGCCAGGTTCGAAAGATAGGCATTGCCGGCGAAATGAAGGCTTCCCGGAACCGGAAGCACCTGTTCCAGGAACTCGCGCGCGAACACATTGCCGGTTCCCGGCGCCGAGCGGTAGGAGCCAAAGGCGAGCACGCAGTCCCTGACCGCTTCCGGCGAAAAATTCGGCGGATACAACGGATAGGCACCCGGAACGGCGGCGCCGTCGCCGTCGATGAAACCGAGCCGAAACTGGATCTTTGAGACCCCCTCGCGATAGCGGGTGACAACGCGCTCGACGCAGTTCGGCGTCAGGATGTCGTCGGCATCGAGCAGGAATGCCAGCTGACCGGCGCTGCGGGCGAGACCGGTATTGTTCGCGGCGGCCTGCCCGCCATTGGCCTGACGGATGATGGTCACCCGGTCGGCATAACGCGCGAGCACTTGTTCCGAATTGTCGGTCGACCCGTCATCGACGACGATGATTTCGAGCGCCTTCCAGGTCTGCGCCAAAGCGCTCTCGATCGCGGCGCCCACAAAGCGCTCGTAATTGTAATTGGTGATTACGACGGATACGAGCATCGTTGTTCTACCCGGCTGACCTGGACCCGGAAAACTTGCCGGCGTCATCAGCCCGCCACCCTGGATATGGACAGATCGGGATCATTGCGGCGCCGCGCCCGTTCGGCGCCATCGCCGGGCACCCTCGCGAGCAGCAACTCCCAGGATCGGGAGGGCGTCGAACAGCATTCGACGGCCGAACCGGCGCGGCTCTTGGATCGTGCGAAACAGCCATTCGAGCCGCGATCGCCGCATCCACAACGGCGCCCGCGATTGAACGCCGGCAAGAAAGTTGAGCGAAGCGCCGATGCAAAAGCCGAGCCCGATCGCGCGTCCGTCCTGGCGTATTTTGCACGCCAGAATCTGGGCCTGCGGACCGCCGATCGCCAAAAAAACAAATCGCGTGCGCGCCTCGACGACGAAATCGATGGCCCGCGCGACCGCGGTCGCGTCGTCGATGAAGCCCATCGGCGGGTCGTGATGCAACACGTGTCGCAGGCCATAGCGGGCCTTCAGCCGATCGAGGGCCGCCGAACGGCAGCCGATGACCGTCAACGGCTCGTCGGGCATGACGATCCCCGATTCGAACAAACGCGCCGTCAAGTCGCTTCCGGCCGCGACCGGGATGTCTTCGCCCAGCCCCTTCGCCAGTAACTGGACAATCGCGCTATCCAGCAGGCAAAGAAAGGCGCCGCGCCATACCGGGCACAAACGCTCGGGCTCGCGTTGCATCCGCACGATGTCGGACGAATTCGGCGTGACCACATAGTGAAACGGCAGCCCGGATGGCCGCTCCGCGATGATCTCGGCGGCCGCGTCCAGCGTCAGCGGCGTGAACGGCACCCCGAAAAGCTCGCGGCGCGGCATCGCGGCTTGGACATCGCCGCAAGCGGAGGGGTGGTCACTCCCGTCCGGGCCCGCTCCGGCGTGCTGATCGAGCCTTGCGGCCCCCATCATCCGGCTCCGTCAGTTCCGCTGTTCGGGTCCCGAAAGGTCGCCTGCGCCGGTGAAGAAGACGTTAAGAAACTGACGGCGCTGACGGCCGTCCCTCTCTGGCAGGGCAGGTCACGGGCATACGGCACATCACGGGCAAATGTCGTACTCGGCACAATACCAGGCCCATTTCGGGTATTCGAGATAGATGCGGAAGGCCTCGTCCAATGACCCGACCGGCGGCCAGCCGGAGGCCCGCGTCGGGTACATGATGATCTCGATGCCGGGCACGATCTTGGCAAAGACCGCGCGTGCCCGCGACGAGTGCCACCACGAGGTGGCAAGGACGATGCGTTTGATTCCTCGGTCATGCAGGATGGCACCGGACAGCTGGGCATTCTCCAGGGTCGAAATCGAGTCGCATTCGATGATCAAGCGCTCGCGGGGAACCCCGAGCCGAACCAGCGAATCCGCGACTTCCCCGCAATCGCCGGTGCCCGAAACCAGGATGAGCGGGGCGATCCGGTCGTGATATAGCGAGGCGGCCAATGCCGATCGCGGTGCGGGAAAGCCCCCGAGCACCACGATCGCGTCGGTGGACGCCAGAGGATCGCGCCTGGTCAGCAGGTAAGGCGCGAGCAGCAGCGGCAGCAGGCCGGCAACGAGCCCGCCGATCCCGGCAACCGCCGCCACTTTCCAGCGTCGGCGCCGCGCATCCGCGCGCTGCTGCGGCTCGCGAGGCACGCCTCAGTAGGCGTTGTTGCCCGACAGCACCGCCCGGAACGACAGCAGGATGATCTTGAAGTCGAGCAGCAGCGACCATCGGTCGATATAGTCCAGGTCGTAGCGGACCCGCGCTTCGGCGCTGGCGAGAGAACGCGTTTCACCGCGCAAGCCATTGACCTGGGCCCACCCGGTAATGCCTGGGTTGACGCGGTGACGCTCGAAATAATGCGCAACCGCCTCGTGGTAGAGCTTGCCGGCCGCCTGCATCGTCAGCGCGTGCGCCCGCGGCCCGACCAGCGACATGTCGCCGAGCAGCACATTGAACAGCTGCGGCAGCTCGTCGAGGCTGAGACGCCGCAGCAGGCGGCCGGCGCGGGTCACGCGCGGATCGTCGCGCAAGGTCTGCACCCCGCCCGAGGGATCGCCGCGGTCGACGAACATCGTGCGGAATTTCCACACCTTGATGGCGCGATTGTTGAAGCCGAAGCGGGCCTGGCCGAACAGCACCGGGCCCGGCGAGTCGAGCTTGATCCATATCGCAATCGCGGCCATCAGCGGCGCGAGCAGCGCCAGCAACAGCACCGCCAGGACTTTGTCCTCGATCCACTTGGCGACCGCGCCCCAGTCCTTGAGCGGCTTTTCCGCGAGATGCAGCACCGGTGCGGCCCCGATCCAGCTCATCCCCGAGCTTGGCACCGTCATGTTCAGCGTGCCGAGCGCCAGCCGCACATCGACCGGCAACACCCGCAGCCGGGCGACCGCCTTGGCAATGCGCTCGGCGCGCCCGAGCGGGAGCGCGATCACGATCTCGTCGATCCGCTCGCGACGCGCCAGCGTGATCAGATCCTGGAGATTGCCGCGCACCGGTACGCCCTCGATCGCGCCGATCGCGCCGATCGCATCCTCGAAAACGCCGACAATCTCGATCGGCCCGTCTGCGGCCGCGGCACCGCGGCGCAGGAAATCGGCCGCAGCGCTTCCGGTTCCGACGATGGCGACCCGGCGCACCAGCCGATGCCCCGCCGCCCTGGAGAGGATGGCCGCGGCTGTCCGCGCGACGCCCATCAGCGCCGGGGCCGCGACCAGCGCCGCAACGACCCAGGCGCGCGAATACGCCTGTGCCGCTCCGGTCGCCATTGCCGCGCAGATCAGCGCTGCAACGAGCGCGGTCCATAGCGCCAGCATGCTGCGCGTCCGCCGGCCGACCGCGCCGACCCCGGCGGTCCGGTATTCTCCAATCCGATCGCCGAGGCAGACAAAGGCCAGGCCGATGCACAGCGCCGTCAACCCATCGCCGTCGCGCGCCGCGAGCGGGACAGAAAGGGCCTCCCGGCAGAACGACGAGGCCAGCCAGCTGGCGATGCAAATCGCGCCGATATCGGCTGCTCGCAACACCCCGGCGGCCATGACCTCGGAAACCCGGCCGGAGACCGCAACCCCGTTGGCCACCGCGGCCTTGGCGACCGGAGAGCCGCTCCAGCGCAGCTGCGCGCGAGCAACCGGGCGCACTCCGGCCTCGGTGGCGACACCGATGACGTCCGGCCTAAGGGCCATGCGGGCAGTGCCCGGAAGCGGTCCGTGCCGGGGCGAGTCGCGAGAGGTAAGATGCATGGTCAATCCTGCCGGATGCGAAAGATGCTGACGGAGACTCTGCTGCTTGCGCGAAGCCAGCCCGATCGGGTGCTTTCTAAAAAGAACGCCGCCTCGGGACGGGGGTTGCATATCATTTTAGCCAATTTTCGTAAAGTACCTCCGCAGTTATTAACTATATTTTCTGCCGGATAGGAACTAAAGACAATATTATCCTTAATTATAGCTTCAATTAACGAATAATCTCTGAGTCACAAAAGAAATTTAACAAAGGTTACCCACCGAATCGCTCAGATACCCTAGTGATTGATGATCGGTTATTGAGCGGGAGTGTTCGCGATCGCACGCGAACTCGAAATGCCGTTTGCAGCATTCAAAAAATTCGTGGCTGGATCGCATCCGCCTTTTGCGCGTCGGAGCGGGGCGAGGTCTGCCTCACTCGATTGTGACTTCAGGACGATCAGCCGCTATGATGATCCAAAGCCGGGCCCTGATCCGGGCCTCCTCAACCCCTGGCCCGCCCGCGCGAGGCCGAACTGCCGGAGCCAGCAATCTCCGTGAATCCAGACGCGCCCAATGCACCTCCCGGGAACCGGGCACGCAATCAATCGACCGCTCTGAACGCCGTGTTCCGGCGCCTGGCGAGCAATGAAGACCCGCGTGCATCCGAGCTCGTGCCGGATCGGGAGAACTCGCGGGAATGGGCTGAGCCGGTCCCAACTCCGCCCCCCGTCGAGCCGCTGCCGGACCGCCCCCCGCCGCCCTGGATGGCCCGGCTGGAAGCGGCCAAAGCCGCGGTCGCAAAAGCCTCTGCCCGGTCCGGTGATCCTGGGAGGGCGGAACCACTGCAGCCGCCTACTCCGACGCCGGCGCCGCCCGGCGTGAACTTGTCGCACTCGGGGTTTGCCGACCTCGTCCGGGCCGAGGCGCCGCCCCCTGTCGCGACCGGACCCGAACCGGAACCTGAAACGGATCGGGAGCAAGCCGCCGGGGGAAAATCCGAGCCGGAGGAAGCTGCGTTTGATTGGCCGGAGACTCCGGCCGAACCCGGGTTGCCGCAACGGGGGGACCTGGAACTTCCGCCGGTTGCCGCGGCCGTTCCCGAATTCGAGCCCCAACCGGCCCTCGAAAGGGAGGCTCCCGCCGGGCCCGCACCCGAGTCCCAGCGCGAATCCGAGCCCCGCGCCGGTTTCGACTCCGAACCCGAACGATCGGAGGAGCCGGAATTCAGCTCCGGAGCCGAAACTGCACCGGAACCGGAACCGCGGCCCGAGCCGGAACCGCGGCTCCGGCCGGAACCCGACGTCCCGCCTTCGTCGGTTCCGGAGGGCGAGACAAGCGGCCGGTCGCAAAGCGAGCGATCCGACACTTCGGCGCCGCTCGACGACGCGCCGGATCGAGTGCCGCGGAGCGCATCGCCACGGGCTGTATTGCGGCAGAAAACCGCGCCGCTCCACGTTGAGCCATGGCTGGTCAAGCCGGTTCTGCAGCTGTCGATCCCGGGATCGCCGTTCGCCTGGGGCGAAGCGCAGCCGACCGCATCAACGCCTCCACCGCAAGCGCCGGCGGCGGCGCACAGCCCGGAATCGGCCGAGGCCCCCGCCGCGGTGCCGAGTTTCGGTTTCGAGAGCACCGAGACGCTGTTTGCGGCGGAAGCGGCAGCGCTCGCGCGCGCGTCGGCCCCCGAGGAGGCCAACAGCGCCTCGGGGGCGGTCGCGGAGACCTGGGCGGTCCCTCCGGAAATGCCCGGCCAGATCGAAGCTTCGATGATCGAAAACGAGCCGCGCCTGATCGAACCCACCGCCATAAAGGAGCCGCAGCAGCCTTCATTTCTTGATGTCGAGGATATCGCAGAGGAAACGGCATCGCCCGAGATGTCGGGGCACACCGTCTCCGAGCCTATGCTGTCGGAACACGAGGACAAGCCGTTCGCCGAGATCGAGGCTGCATCAGAGGAACCGGGGGCCCTCGATCACCCCGCGGCGGCAGGGTCGGAACCCGAGTTCATCGATTTCAAGCCGAGCGAGCCGGCTGATCGGAAACCGGCCGAGGGGCGCGAGCCGGTCATCGCAGAGCCGGAGCCAGGGTTTGCAGAACCGGAGCTTGCAGAACCGGAACTTGCGGAACCAGAATTTGCAGAACCAGAATTTGCAGAACCAGAATTTGCAGAACCGGAACTTGCAGAGCCAGAATTTGCAGAACCCGACTGGGCAGAACCGGAACTCGCAGAACCAGAATCTCCAGAACCAGAATTTGCAGAACCGGAACTTGCAGAACCGGAGAGCGCCCGCCGGGCGAACCCGCCCGCCATCGCGGAGCCGATCGGTTTTACGGACGCGGAACGGGAAGTGCGGCCGGGCGAGCCGATCGGCTTCGATTCATCCGGCGACCTCGAAAGCGAAGAGCCGCAATCGGCAGCGATCGACGCTGCCCCAGGTTTTCCGTCCGATTCGGAGCAAGGGCTGTTAGAAGCAATGGACCCGGCGGTCGAGACGAACCGCGGGATCGCGCTCTACGAAGATCCCGTCGCGCCTGCTTCCAAAGCCGAGCCGGAAGCCGATATCGCCGGCGGGGGAAGAGAGCACGACTCCGCTCCGGCAGCCCCGATCCCCTTCGCCCCCGGCGAAGTCGCGAGCGCGATCGAAAATCACGCACCCAGCGCCCCGGTCCCCGAGCCGCCCGCTTCCGCCGCGGTCGGGCGGCCGGCCGCGGCGCAAGGTCCGGCGGTGGGGCGGAAAGCCCTTGCCGAGCCCCTGGCCGCGCGTTTCGGCCGAAGCCTCTCCGAGCGGCTCCAGCGGCGGCGGGTGCGCCGACCGGCAGCCGCGGCGCGGCGGCGCATACCGCTGGAACTGGGCTTGCCGCGCGGCGGCGCCGTGCCACCGGCGAGCGAGGCTGGCGCGCCCGCGGCGGAGCGATCAACCGACGGCGAGTCCGACGCGTCCGACCGGGAACTCTCCGCGCTGGCGGCGGTGGCCGAGTTGGACACCGATGTGGCGCCGGAAGCGCATCTCGCCGCGACCAGCTCGGTGCTGCCCGAGGAGCCTGCGGCGGTTCCGGAGACGCAGCCCGAAGCGCCAACCGCAGATCTGAGGCAGAGGGAGATCGTGGAGACCCATACCGGCGAACCCGAAGCAAGCGTGGCGAGGCGGAGCGCCGGAGCCGTCGCCCGGGCGAGCGACCCGGAGCGTCCATATCGTAACCCGGAGCCGGTGGCGCGGATTCCCGCCGCCGCGGACCTTGCCGAACCGGCGGACACGGCGGCGCCGGGCTGGTCCGATGAAACCGCCGGTCTGGCGCATCGGGGCGGCGCGATTGCCGAACCTGCCGCCTCGGGCCCGCCGGCCTCGACGCTGCCCGAAACGCGCGGGCGCAGGCTTTATCGGCGCGTCGTGCTCGAGGCGGAGATCGAGGTCGATGGCTTGCCGTGCCGGCTGATCGACCTGTCCGTCGGCGGCTTCGCCGTCGGCGAGACCTCGGCCGAACTGGTCAGCGAAACCGAGGTTCCGGTCGCCTTGCGCATCGCGCTTGACGGGCTTGAGATCGGGGCTCGGCTGCGGGCCCATCTCGTCTATTCCGGCGAATCCCGCGCTGCGGGCCGGTTCGTCGATCTGAATGCGAGCCAGACCGCGCTGCTGCGCTATCTCGTGACCTGGCGCGACGACCATCTCGGCCGTGCCGGCACGACGGCGCTGCTCGACACGATCACCCGCCGTCCGGACCGGGCGCTCCCGGGACCGGCCTCATCGCCGCGCCGCGCCGCCGCGCCGCCGCGGAAGGGCTGGTTTGCCCGCTGGTTCGGCGCCCGCTGAAGCTTCGGCCAGGTCTCTTCCTGGCCTCACCGGCTCAGCAGCTTGGCTCCCGGCGGCGTCGGCACCTCGAACACGTTCAAGGTCACCGAGACGAATGAGTAATAGCCGATCAATCCGGTGAGATCGACCGCACCCTTTTCGCCGAACCGGTCGACCACCCGTTGATATGTCGCGTCATCGACCCGGTGGTCGCGGTAGAAGGCGTGGCAGAAATCGTAGACCAGCTGCTCGTCAGGGTCGGCGAAGCTCGGGTTGCGCCGCTCGGCAATCGCGTCGATTACCTCCTGCGACACGCCGGCCTGCCGCGCGAGGCGGGCATGCGCCGCCCATTCGAACTGCGCCGTCCAGTACCGTGCGGTGACCAGGATGGCGATTTCGGTCAGGTTCGGGGTCAGCGCGGTGCCGAAGCGGACATGCGCGCCGAGCTTGTGAGCGTGGTCGGCGAGCCCCGGGCTTTTCAGCCAGACATGCACCGGCGGCGGTACCGCGCCGCGCGGTCCCGCCTTGCAGTCCTCCCATATCCGGCGTTGCGCGTCGTCGAGCGCGCCTTCCTGCAATTCGGTGTAGCGGGCCACATCGCGTCTCCCGGGTTGGCGTGGTATCGAGCAATGATAGACCCGGCCATGGATCGAGGAGAGCGCGAATGCAACGCCGCCGGCTCGGCAGTCTCGAGGTTTCCGCAATCGGCCTGGGCTGCGCGACGATGACGCCGTTCTACGACGAGCCCGACCCGGCGGCGGCGATCGAAACCCTGCGCCGCGCCCCCGATCTCGGGGTCGATTTTCTCGACAGCTCGGACGCTTACGGCGCCGGCCGCAACGAGGAGCTGATCGCCCGCGCGGTGCACGGACAGCGCCACCGTTACGTGATTGCCAGCAAGTTCGGCAATCTGCGCAACCCCGACGGCTCGCCGACCTCGGACGGCCGGCCCGAATATGTGCGCCAGGCCTGCGAGCGCAGCCTTAAGCGGCTCGAGACCGAGGTGATCGACCTTTATTACATCCACCGCGTCGATCCGACCGTCCCGGTCGAAGACACGGTCGGCGCTATGGGCGAACTGGTGCACCAGGGCAAGGTGCGGCATCTCGGCATTTCCGAAGCCGGGGCCGAAACCATTCGCCGCGCCCATGCGGCCCATCCGATGGCGGCGGTGCAGATCGAATATTCGTTGTGGACCCGCGACGTAGAGGACGAGATTCTGCCATTGTGCGAGCGTCTCGGGATCGGTTTTGTCGCTTACAGCCCGCTCGGGCGCGGCTTCCTGACCGGCAATGTCGCCGGCCTGGAAGGACTGCGCGACGGCGACGCGCGCCGCGGCATGCCGCGTTTCCAAGGCGACAATTTGCAGCGCAATCTGGCGCTGGTCGAGGAACTGCGCGGGCTTGCGGCGCGGCACGGATGCACGCCGGCGCAGCTCGCGCTTGCCTGGGTGCTGTCGCGCCGCCCCTTCATCGTGCCGATCCCGGGCACCAGCCACAAACACCGGCTGGAGGAGAACGCCGCCGCCGCGGCAATCGGGTTGTCGCCCGATGCCCGCGATGCTCTCGAGCAAGCCTTTCGCCGCGGCGCCGCGGCGGGGGACCGCTACCCCGCCGCACACCTCGCCCGCCTCGGGTTGTAAACCGCGCCGGCCTATGAGGCGGCGCGGCCGGCTCGGCGGTCGGCACGCCCGGTAAACGTCACCTCGACGTGCTCGTCGCCGATGCCCATCGGGCGGCCATGGGTCTCGACGCCCAGAAAGACGTAGGCCAGCGTTACCAGCAGCATGTTGCCAGCGAGAAACAAGAAGGCGGGAAGCACCGCGTCCGCGGTTGCCTGCGGCGAGACGATGTTGCTGCTGCCGGCAATCAGCGCCAGCGCCAACGGCCCAAGAATCTTGCCGACGCCGTTCGCCGCCTGGCCGAGCCCCGCCGAGCGCGCGCCGAAACGCACCCCGTATTGCTCGACCGTGTAGGGCGCCAGATTGGAGAAACCGCCCTCGCAGAAGAACGCCGAAGCCGCGATCAGCACGACCAGCACCGGGAAGCCGCCAACCACCGCGTCGTGATAATAACCCGCTCCCGCGAGACAGATCATCGACAAGGCCGCGAATGCCACGCCCAGACTGCGCCGTCCCGTCGCCGGCGCGATGAACGAGACCAGAATCTTGCCGATCACCGCGCTGGCTGCGACATAGACGAAATACTTGGCCGCCTGTCCGACAGGCACCCCGAGCACCAGCGCGACGATCGTCGGACCCCACAGGTAATAGCCGTATACGGCGGTCGAGGAGCCGGCCCAGATAATCACGGTTTGCCAGAACAGCCGCGGGTTGCGGTAAAGCTCCGCCAAGCTGGCGCGCGGCTGGGTCAAAGGCCGCGTCGTCGGAAGCGGCACGCTGGCGAGCGGCAGGCCGAGATGCCGCGCCACCTCTTCGCGGGCCTCGGCGAACCGCCCCTTGGCCATCAGCCATCGCACCGATTCCGGCACGAAAAACCACACGAGCACCCCGGCGATCACCGGCACGATGCCGAGCATCGCCACGCCGCGCCAGCCGAGCATGGACAGCAGGGTCGCCGAGGTGAACGAGGCTACCAGGGTCCCGGCGCTCGCAAAGACGACGTAGAAGCTCGTCACCCCGGTGCGGAACCGCGTCGGCGTCAGCTCGACGACGATCGTCAGCGCCGGGGTTGCCGCCGCTCCAAGACCGAAACCGACCATCAGCCGCAGAAGCGCCAGCAATGCCCAGGCGCCCACCGGCAGCAACCCGATCAGCCCGGCGCTGATGGCGCAGATCAGGGTGCCGGTCACGACCTGAAGCTTGCGGCCCCAGACGTCGGCAAGGCTGCCCCAGACCAGCGAACCGAGGATCGCGCCGACACCGCCGCCATAAAGAATGACCGCCGACTGGCCATAGGTCAGATGCCATTCCGGGCCGATCACCGCGAGAATGAACGCGATCAAGAAGAAGTCGAAGAAATCCAGGACGGTCAGCAAGGACATCAGCCCGAAGCTGACCCAGTAGCGTCGGTTGAGCGGGGCGCGGTCGAATAGCGCCAGCAGGTCCTCCGAACTTGCGTCCGCCATATCCACTTCCTCCCTTGGCCGGGGCCGTCCGAGCGGCCATGGCGCTGGTGACGTTTGTTTGCTCCCCGGCTACGCGCTGCCGATGCCGAATCCGTCAGTCCCGCAAGTATCGGAACCCGGCATTTCGCGCAAGCGCTACCGATCGCCGCGATCGCGCTGAAGCCTCCAGGTTGGCAGGAATGCGAAACAGGAAGAAAGACCTAAACATGGTTATTCCGGGGAGCCGCGCAGCAGCGCATCCGCAATGGCCGGGCGAGCCCTCGCGGGCGGAATTCGCGGGCAAAACCTCGACGGCACGGATGCCCTATTGGCGGGTTGCGAACCGGCCGTCCGCGCCATAGGGTCCGCGCCGCGCGGCAGGAGGGTGCGTTATGGAATTCGGCATGTTTCACGAGTTCCCGTCGCTGGCGGGTCGCAGCGAGACGGAAGCCTTCGACGAAGCGATGGCGCAGGTGGACGGGGCCGAAGAATGGGGCCTCGACGTGATGTGGCTCGCCGAGCTGCATTTCGACCCGGCGCGCTCGCTGCTCTCGGCGCCGCTCAGCATCGCCAGCGCGATTGCCGCGCGCACCCGCCGCATGAAGATCGGCATCGCCGTCCAGGTGCTGCCGCTGTGCCACCCGCTGCGCATCGCCGAGGAAGCGGCGACGGTCGACCAGGTGAGCCGCGGACGGCTGATCTTCGGGGTCGGCCGCAGCGGCGTCGTCGGCACCTACGACGCCTATCAGGTGCCGTACGGCGAAAGCCGCGAGCGCTTCACCGAAATCCTCGACGTGATCGAACGGGCGTGGACGCAGCCGAGCTTCTCCTATGCCGGCGAACACTACCGCTTCGACAATCTGACCTGCGTGCCGAAGCCTTATCAGAAACCGCTGCCGCCGATCCGCATCGCCGCGAGCACGCCCGATACCTTTCCGGCGATCGGCGCACTCGGCTACCCGGTATTCGCCAGCGTGCGCCACGTGACCTGGCCCGATCTCGGGCCCCAGGTACAGAGCTATCACGATGCCTACAAGGCGGCCGGTCATCCCGGGCGCGGCCAGGTTTATGTCTCCGCGCCGATCTATATCGCGGAGACCGATGCGCAGGCCCGCGCCGAGGCCGAGCAAAGCGTCACGCATTTCTACCGTCAGCAATACGAGCTGATCGCCGATTCGGCGCGGCGTTCCGGACGCGAGCAATTCGTGCGCCGCGCCGAATACCTGCGCACCCTGACCTATCAGGATGTGCTGCGCGGCAATGTGCTGGTCGGCACCCCCGAGACGGTCGGCGCAAGGCTGCGCCAACTGCGCGACGAGATCGGCTTCGACGGAATTCTCGCCGAACTCAATTGCGGCGGGCTGATCCCGCATGACCGGGTCATGAACGCAGTGCGGCTGTTGTGCCAGGAGGTCATGCCGCAATTCCGCTGAATGCCCGAGTGCCGGTGATGACAGAGGCCGGCGGCCGCGGCCATGTCTAATCTGCGGGCCGTCGCTCTGCGGGTTGTCGGCGCTTGCCTTGCAAAGCTCATTGCAAATTGCGAGGACCGCGGCCTGGTAGGGCCGCTCGGAGGACGTCCGATTAACCCTGAAATCCCGCCGTTTTCCGCGGAATTGATCGACTTTTTGGCGGATGCGAAGCTGCGGCCGTGGGGCGGCGTCGAGAAACCGCAAAATTCTATGTAAATACCTGAAGATCAACGGCTTTCAGTGCCTCAGCCCGGCCATCGGGAGGGTGTGGCACGCGGCTTGAGCAGGGGACCGTGCCGGCAAGTCGGCCGGCGCTCGATCTGCGGAGCCTATGATGACCCTCTCGCACAAGATTCTGCTCGGCCTCGCGGCATTGCTGGTCGCCGGCGCGGCGCTGTTCCCCGACGATGTTCTGGCCTTCTACCGCGGCGGCTATCCCACCGACCCGCAAAAGCGCGAGGCGCTGCAGCTGTGCCAGCAGAGCAACCCCAGCTTTGTGCGTTTTCTCGAAAGCGACCGCGCCGCCTGCTACGCCCGCATGAAGAACGCCGGGCGCATGGGTTGAGCTGCCATCCGTGGCTGGCGCTACAGATGCGAGAACAGCGTCAGCCCCGCGGTTTCGAGGCGTGCGCGCAGGATCGTGCCGGTTTCGGATTCGGTGATGAACAGCGTCTTGCCGTCGGCGCCGCCATAGGCGGCGTTGGTGGTGAGATGGCCGGTTATGGACGGCAGCTCGAACAGCGGCCGCCCGAACCGGCTGAACAGCCACACCGACCCCATGCCGACATGACAGACCGCGAGGTTGCCCTCGCTGTCCATTGCCATGCCGTCCGGCCCGGTGCCGCCCGAGAGCTGAATGAAGATGCCGACCCGGCCGATGCTGCCATCCGGGTTCAACGGCACCCGCCATACCGCGTTGCCGCGAGTGACCGCGAGATAGAGGATGTCTTCGTTCGGCGTCAGCACCAGCCCGTTCGGGCTCGGCACGTTGTCGAGCAAAAGCTGCAGCCTGCCGTCGCGGCGCAGCCGCCATAAGCGGCCGGTCGGATCGTGCAGCCCGCTCTCGCCCTGATCCGTGAAATAGAGATCCCCGTTTTTCGCAAAATGGAGATCGTTGAGGCCTTTGAAGCGCTCGCGCCGCGGCCGGTCGAGAAACGGCTCGACCTTGCCGTTGCGGGCGTCGAGCAGCATCAGCCCCTGCTTGTGGTCGGCGATGAAGATCCGGCCGTCGCGGTGGATCTTGAGGCCGTTGGGCTCGCCGTCATAGGTCGCAACGACGGTGAACTCGCCCTGCGGCGACACCCGGAAGACCTGGCCGTAGGGTATGTTCACGACGTAGAGATTGCCGTCGCGGTCGAAGGACGGTCCTTCGAGGAAGCTGTCGCGCTCGATGCCGCTCTGCTGCCGCGGGCTGTGCGCGCGCAGCGAATCGGGCACGCGGGCGAAGATTTCGGTCTGGATCACGGGCGGAGCGGCAAACAAGGGCGTGTCTCCCGGAATTTTCTAATCGGCAAAGCTTAGCGCGGCCGGAGCTGTGCCGGCCACAGTGTGCTGCCCCACGGCTCCGCGAGCGGTCCTTTCGATCGGCACGCGAACCATCTGCGTGGCATTACATTTGCTCGGGCCCGGGGCGCAAGCGCGCGCGGGATAGCGATTTGTCGGGTCAACTCAAGGTATTGCTGGCGGATACCGATCCCGACCGCGCGGGCGCCCTCGAGCGGCGCCTCATGCAGATCGGCGATGCCGTGATTTTGCGCGTGCCGTACGGCGCCACGCTTGTCGAGACGGTCGCGGCGCAGAAGCCGGACGTCATCATCGTCGACATGGCCCGCCCCGATCGCGACGGGCTTGACGATCTCCGCCGGGTCAGCGGCGACAATCCGCGGCCGATCATCATGTTTGTCGATCGCGACGATCGCGCCTTCATGGAGGAAGCCATCGCCGCCGGCGTCAGTTCGTACAACCTGGCCACCGCGTCGTTTCCCGACGTCAGGCCTATCGTCATGGCGGCGGTCGCAATCTTCCGCAAATACCAGCGGCTCGCGGCCGATCTGGATCAGGCAAGGGCGACGCTGTTGCAGCGGGAAAACATTGACCGGGCCAAGGCGATGTTGATGCGGCAACGCAAATTCGACGAACCCCGGGCCTATCGCTGGCTGCGCAGCAAGGCGATGAACGAGAGCAAGCAAATCGCGACGGTGGCGGCTGAGCTGCTTGCTGCGGCCGGGCAGGAAGGAGAGGGAGAGTGAAACCCCGCTGCGAATTTCGCATCGGCCTGCTGCGCCTGACCGATGCTGCCCCGCTGATCGTCGCGAAGGAGCTCGGTTTTTTCGCCGCCGAGGGTGTCGAGGCGGCGCTCTCGGTCGAGCCCTCCTGGGCCAACATCGCCGACAAGCTCTGCTACGGCCTGCTCGACGCGGCGATGATGCTGCCGCCGCTCGCTCTTGCCTTGCGGCTCGGGCTCAGCGGCAGTACCGGGCCCGAGCGGATCGTCGTACCGCTGGCATTGAGCCTGAACGGCAATACCGTCACCCTCTCCGAGGATTGGAGCGCGGCGATGCTGCGGGCCAGCAGGGCGGGCGAGCCGCTATCCGCCCTCGACACGGCGCGCCGCTTCGCGGCCGTGATCCGTCACCGGCGCCGCAAGCCGCATCTCGCCGTGGTTCATACATTTTCGACGCACAATCTGTTGCTGCGCTACTGGCTGGCGGCGGGCGGCATCGATCCGGATCAGGACGTCTCATTTACCGTGGTGCCGCCTGCCGAGACGGTCGCGGCGATGGCAGCGGGCAGGATAGACGGCTTCTGCGCCGGCGCGCCGTGGGGCGAGCTGGCCGCCCGCGACGGGCTTGGCCGTGCCGTCGCGACCTCGCACGGCATCTGGAACAACTTTACCGAGAAGGTGCTGGCGATTCGCGAGAGCCTCGTCGAGCGCGACCGGGGGCAGGTCTCGGCGGTGCTGCGCGCATTACTGAAGGCAGCCAGCTATTGCGACGCGCCGGCCAATGCTCCGGCGATCGCGGCGCTGCTGTCGCGGGATCAATATCTGGGGTTGCCGGCCGAAATCATTCTGACCTCGTTGCCGGGCGCGGCCGCACGCCGAATCAAGGCGAGCTTTCCCGATGCCGACGAGTCGGTGTTCTTTGCGCATGCGGCCACGTTTCCGTGGCGCTCCCAGGCGCAATGGTTTCTGCGCGAGATGGCTCGTTGGGGTTATCTCGACGGCGTGCGCGATGCGGCGGGTGCGGGCATGATGTTCCGTTCGGACCTTTACGCCGCGGCGGCCCGCTTGCTCGACCTGCCGGTGCCGGCCACGGCGCTGAAGAGCGAGGGAGATCACACCGCACCATGGCTGCTGCCGGGCTCGCCAGTGCCGTTTGAGATGAGGCCGGATTGCCTGATGGACGGCGCGTCCTTCGACCCGGCGCGGGAAGCTCGCGAACCCCCCATGTAGAAGGTTGCGGTGCACAAAATTTGACGGGTCGCCTGCGAACCGGGCACATCCAACGCGAGCCACGCGCCGAATCTCGCGCAGTTCCGCGGCCGACAATTTGGCACGCGCCTTGCTCCCCAAGTAACCGCTCCGGCGATAATGAAGGGTGCCGGAGCTGGTCGGCCGCAAGGACGGGGCCGCCCATCCGCGGACGGGTCGATCCGTCCACAGCGCGGCCGGCGGACCAATGAGGGTTCGCCCTAACGGATCGGGTCCGGCCCGGTCGTCAACCATTTCGTCGGACACCCCGCGGACGCACGGCCATTGCCGCGCGCGCCGAGGGGAATCGGCCAGCCCACCATCTCGACAAGAGGCACTGCTGATGAGTACGCCGCGCGAGGTCTGGATTTCGCAGTGGAACCCGGAAGATGAACATTTCTGGCGGTCGCAGGGGAAGTTGATCGCTCGACGCAACCTGATCTGGTCGATCGTCGCCGAGCATATCGGTTTTTCGATCTGGCTGATCTGGAGCATCGTCGCGACCAAGCTGCCGCAGGCCGGCTTTCACTACACCACCGATCAGCTGTTTCAGCTGGTGGCATTGCCGGGGCTGATCGGCTCCTTGATGCGGTTCCCGTACACCTTCGCGGTGCCGCGCTTTGGCGGCCGCAACTGGACCCTGGTCAGCGCCGCGCTGCTGTTTGTCCCGACCACGGCGCTGGCGGTTTTCGTCACCCGGCCGGAAACCCCGTTCTGGCTGATGCTGGTCGTGGCGGCAAGCGCCGGGCTCGGCGGCGGCAACTTCGCCTCGAGCATGGCCAATATCTCGTTCTTCTACCCCGACCGCATGAAGGGGTGGGCGCTCGGCCTCAATGCCGCGGGCGGCAATATCGGCGTCAGCACGGTGCAATTGTTGGCCCCGATCCTGATGGGGTTCGGGATTTTCAACCTTTATCTGGCGACGCCTCAGGGCTCGGGGGGCGGGGTCTATGTCCAGAACGCCGGCCTGATGTGGCTACCGCTGATCGCGCTGGCGATGTTCGGCGCCTATCGCTTCATGAACAATCTGGGCACGGCGCGCTCGACCTTCAGAGACCAGCTGGTCATCGTCAGGCGCAAGCACACCTGGATCATGTCATGGCTGTATATCGGAACCTTCGGTTCCTTCATCGGCTACTCGGCGGCGTTCCCGCTGCTGCTCAAGACCCAGTTCCCGTCGGTGACGATCGGCATCGCCTTTCTCGGACCGCTGGTCGGATCGGTGGTGCGGCCGCTCGGCGGACTTTTGGCCGACAAGATCGGCGGCGCCAAGGTGACGTTCTGGAACTTCGTCGCGATGGGCGCGGCGACGGTCGGGGTCATGCACTTCGTGACGGCGAAAGACTTCGCCGGGTTCCTGGCGATGTTCCTGATCCTGTTCGTCACCACCGGGGTGGGCAATGGTTCGACGTTCCGGATGATCCCGTCGATCTTCCGCGAGGAAAAGATGCGGTTGGCGGGAGCGGGCGCGGCGGCCAGGGCGGCCGCGATCAAGGCCGCCGGCATCGAGAGCGCCGCCGCGATCGGCTTCATCTCCGCGGTTGGCGCCTGCGGCGGCTACCTGATCCCGCGCAGCTTCGGCGCCTCGATCGCCGCCACCGGCGGTCCGTATCTCGCGCTGGAAGGGTTTCTCGCTTTCTACGTCACCTGTATCGGGCTGACTTGGTGGTTCTACATGCGGCGCAGCTTTCTTGCCCAAGGCACCCGCAGTCTCGCGCAAGCGCGGGTTTGAGGTGGCGCGCATGACACCGCAACAGGTTCAGGACTCTCTGGCCCACCACGCCGTGACTCGCAAACCGCGGCTCGTTGTGATCGGCAACGGCATGGCGGGAATGCGCAGCGTCGAGGAGCTGCTGACGCACGCACCCGACCGCTATGACATCACCGTCATCGGCGCCGAGCCGCACCCGAACTACAACCGCATAATGCTGTCGTCGGTTCTGGCCGGCGACAAGTCGGTCGATGACATCGTCATCAATTCGCGCGACTGGTACGAGGAACACAGCATCGCGCTGGTCACCGGCGATCCGGTCACCGCGATCGATCGCCAGGCCAAGACGGTCGCTACCGCCGCCGGCCTGTCGATCGGCTACGACAGGCTTCTGCTGGCGACCGGATCGAAGCCATTGGCGCCGCCGATCCCGGGCCTGACATTGCCGGGCGTTCGCGCCTTTCGCGACATCGGCGATGTCGAAACGATGATCGAGGCCGCCGGCAATCATCGTCGGGCGGTGGTGATCGGCGGCGGCCTGCTCGGGCTCGAAGCGGCCTGGGGGCTGAAGCGCCGCGGCATGTCGGTCGCAGTGGTGCATCTGATGGCGACGCTGATGGAAAGGCAGCTCGACGCCGCCGCCGGTGAATTGCTGCAGCGCGATCTCGACAGCCGCGGCATCGCCTTCTTCACCAACGGCCAGACCGAGGAAATCCTCGGCAGCGAACAAGCCGAAGGCGTGCTGCTTGCCGACGGCCGCCAGGTGCCGGCCGATCTGGTGGTGCTGGCGATCGGCATTCGCCCGAATATCGATCTGGCACGCGCCGCCGACCTCGACGTCAACCGCGGCATCCTGGTCGGCGACGATATGCGCACCAGCGACCCGGACATCTTCGCGGTCGGCGAATGCATCGAGCATAACGGCCAGGTCTTCGGTTTGGTGGCGCCGATCTGGGAGCAGGCCAAGGTGTGCGGGGCGCGGCTCGCCGGCGACGATGCGGCGGTGTACGTGCCGCCGCCGGTCTTCACCAGCCTCAAGATCACCGGCATCGACGTGTTCTCGGGCGGCGCATTGGCCGCCGCCGACGAGGGCGATGAGGAAATCACGCTGCACGACGCCCGGCGCGGCGTCTACAAGAAGGTCATCCTGCGCAATAACCGGATCGTCGGCAGCGTGCTCTACGGCAGCGTCGCCGACGGGCCATGGTACGTGCAGCTGATGCGCGACAAGGCCGATGTCTCGGCCTTCCGCGACCAGCTCGTGTTCGGCCGGGCTTTCGCCGAACAGGCCGGCGCCGCGCTCCCGCAAATCGACATCGCCGCGATGGCCGATGCCGAGCAGGTCTGCGGCTGCAACGGCGTCGCCAAGGGGACGATCTGTCGGGCGATCGTCGGCAAGGGCCTGGAAACGCTCGATGCGGTGCGCGCCCACACCAAGGCCTCGGCCTCGTGCGGCTCGTGCACCGGCACCGTCGAGGCGATCCTCGCCCACATCCGCGGCGGCGCCGTGATCCGGCGCGACGACCCGGCGATCTGCAAATGCACCGATCGCGGCCATGACGAGGTCCGCCGCGCGATCGTCGCGCAGCAATTGCAGACGATGGCGGCGGTGCGCCAGGCAATGGGCTGGAAGACCGCCGATGGCTGCCAGAAATGCCGGCCGGCGCTGAACTATTACCTGCTGTGCGCCTGGCCCGACAGCTACCGCGACGACCCGCAATCGCGCTTCGTCAATGAGCGGGTGCACGCCAACATCCAGAAGGACGGCACCTATTCGGTCGTGCCGCGGATGTGGGGCGGCCTGACCACGCCCGGCGAATTGCGCGCCATCGCCGACGCCGCCGAGAAGTTCGGCGTGCCGACGGTCAAGGTCACCGGCGGCCAGCGCATCGACCTGCTCGGCGTCAAGAAGGGGCAGCTGCCGGAGATCTGGGCCGACCTCAACGACGCCGGGCTGGTCTCCGGCCACGCCTATGCCAAGGGCCTGCGCACGGTAAAGACCTGCGTCGGCAGCGAATGGTGCCGCTTCGGCACCCAGGATTCGACCGGGCTTGGAGTCAAGATCGAGAAGATGTGCTGGGGCTCGTGGACGCCGCACAAGGTCAAGCTCGCGGTCTCCGGCTGCCCGCGCAACTGCGCCGAGGCCACGATCAAGGATATCGGTGTCGTCTGCGTCGAGGCCGGTTACGACATCGTCGTCGGCGGCAATGGCGGCGTCGAGGTCCGCGTCACCGATCACCTGACCCGCGTCGCCACCGAGGCCGAGGTGCTCGAGCATGTCGGCGCCTTCATGCAGCTCTACCGCGAGGAGGCGCGCTATCTCGAGCGCACCGCGCCGTGGGTGGCGCGGGTCGGCATCGACTACTGCCGCGCCCGCATCGTCGAGGATGCCGAAGGGCGGCAGGCGCTGCACAAGCGGTTCCTCGCCTCGCAGCGCTCGGTGCAGAGCGATCCCTGGGCGCAGCGCGCCGCAGGCGCCGCCGGCCACGAATACCGCGTCCTCGCGGAGGTGGAATAGGCGATGCCGGGACAGCACTGGATCGAGGTCGGTCGTCTCGACGACATCCCGCGCCGCGGCGCCCGCCGCATCAACCGCCTCGACGGCTCGCCGCCGATCGCGATTTTCCGCACCGCGGATGACGAAATCTTCGGCCTGATCGACCGCTGCCCGCATCGCGGCGGACCGCTCTCGGAAGGCATTGTGCAGGGCCGCTCGGTCGCCTGCCCGCTGCACGGCTGGGTCATCGAGCTCGACAGCGGCATCGCCGAACCGCCCGACGAGGGCTGCACCCGGAGTGTCGCGGTGAGACTCGAAGGTAACCGCGTGCTGTTGTCCGCGGCCGGGTTCGAGCCGGCCGCGGTCGTACATTGGGCGGCGGCGTGATCGCCGCGGAGACGGTTCGCACCACCTGCCCCTATTGCGGCGTTGGTTGCGGGCTCCTCGTCACACCGGACGGGACGATCGCCGGTGATCCCGAGCACCCGGCCAATTACGGCAGATTGTGCTCAAAGGGAGCCGCGCTGGCCGGCACGCTCGATGATCCCGGGCGATTATTGCGCCCGCAGATCGGCGGAGGAGACGTGAGCTGGGACGCGGCGCTCGACCGTATCGCCGGCACTTTCGCGCGCACCATCGCCGAGTTCGGGCCGGATGCGGTGGCGCTCTATGTTTCCGGCCAGTTCCTGACCGAGGATTACTACGTCGCCAACAAGCTGATGAAAGGATTCATCGGCAGCGCCAACATCGACACCAATTCGCGCCTGTGCATGGCCTCATCGGTCGCCGGGCATATCCGCGCCTTCGGCGAGGATGTAGTGCCCGGCTGCTACGAGGATGTCGAGGAAGCCGATCTTGTGGTGCTCGTCGGCAGCAATGCCGCCTGGTGCCACCCGGTTCTGTACCAGCGGCTCGCCGCCGCCAAGGAAGCCCGCGGGACCAGGATCGTCGTGCTTGACCCGCGCCGGACCGCGACCTGCGAAATCGCCGATTTGCATCTGGCGCTGCGCTCCGGAACCGATGTGGCGGTGTTTGGCGCATTGCTGCTGCACCTGGCCGAGAGCGGTGCCTGCGACCGCGACTGGATCGGGAGCAACACGACCGGCTTTGCCGCCGCCCTCGAAACGGCGAAGTCTGCGGTGCCCTCGCTGGCCGATGCCGCGCGCATCGCCGATCTGAGCCCCGCCGACCTCACCCGGTTTTTCAACTGGTTTGCCGCGACCGAACGGACCGTCACGCTCCACTCCCAAGGGGTCAATCAATCTTCCGCCGGCACCGACAAGGTCAACGCCATCATCAACTGCCATTTGGCGACCGGCCGGATCGGCCGGCCCGGCATGGGGCCGCTGTCGCTGACGGGGCAGCCAAATGCGATGGGGGGCCGCGAGGTCGGCGGTCTCGCCAACCAGCTCGCCGCGCATATGAGCTTCGCGAACGCGAGTGATGTCGATCGGGTGCGGCGCTTCTGGCGGGCGCCGCGGATGGCGACGCGGCCCGGCCTCAAGGCGGTCGACCTGTTCGATGCGGTGCGCGACGGCGAGGTCAAGGCGCTGTGGATTCTCGGCACCAACCCGGCGGCCAGCATGCCGCGCGCCGAGCGGGTGCGCGCCGCGCTCGCCGCCTGCCCGTTTGTCGTCGTCAGCGATTGCTGGCCGACCGATACGACACACTTCGGCGACATCGTGCTGCCGGCCGCGGGATGGGGCGAAAAGGACGGCACCGTGACCAATTCGGAACGGCGGATCTCGCGGCAGCGGGGGTTTCGCGCGCCAGCCGGCGAAGCGCGCCCGGATTGGTGGATGCTGAGCGAGGTCGCGCGCCGGATGGGTTGGGAGGCCGCGTTCGGTTACCATAGCCCGGCCGATATCTTTCGCGAGCATGCCGCGCTGTCCGCGTTCGAGAATGGCGAGCCGCGGCGCCGCCTGTTCGACATCGGCGCTTTATCCGAGCTGGATGATGAGGCCTACGACGCGCTGCCGCCAACGCCATGGCCCCTGCCGCAGGATCCGCAGGGGTGGGCCCGGGACTGTGATCTTGCTTCAGCGTCACCCCCGCGGAAGCGGGGGTCCAGGGCGGGTGACGACGCGGCGACCCCGGGTCCCCGCTTTCGCGGGGATGACGAGGAGGAAAACCGGCCGACAACGGGTCATTTCGGCCAAGGTGCCGCGAGCACGGAAACGCGCCTATTCGCAAACGGCGGTTTTCCGACATCGGATGGCAGGGCACGGCTCGTGCCGACCCCGTACCGGCCGCCCGCGGCCGCTCCGAACGCCAGCCGGCCATTGCTGCTCAATACCGGCCGGGTGCGCGACCAGTGGCATACGATGACGCGAACCGGGCGGGTCCCGGCCTTGACGGCGCATCAGCGCGAGCCGCTGCTCGATGTGCATCCGCAGGATGCCGCGCGGCTGCGGCTTGCCGAGGGGGGACTCGCGCGGGTCGTCAGCGACCACGGCGAGGCGGTCCTGCCGGTGCGGCTTTCGGACGATCAGCGGCCGGGCGAGGCGTTCGCCCCGATGCATTGGACCGATCGGTTCTGCTCGGCCGGGCCGATCGATCGTCTCGTCGGGGCCGCCCGCGATCCGATCTCCGGACAGCCCGAATTGAAGGCCACGCCGGTCACGGTCACTCCAATCGCATGTCTGTGGCACGGCCTGCTGCTGCGCGGGTCCGAACAACCGCCGTGTCGCGGCCCGTTCTATTGGTCGCGGGTGCCGCTGCCGAACGGACACGCCTCGACGCTGATCGGGTGGGAGCCGCTGCCCAGCGGCCGCGGCACCGAGGCCTGGATTTCCGGGCTGCTCGATGTCCCCCTCGGAGCAGAGCTGGTAATTTACGCCGACCCCGGCGGCGGCACCTTCCGCTATGCCGGCCTCGTGGACGGGCGGCTGCACGCTTGCCTGTTCCTTGCCCGAACGGCCGGCGCATTGCCATCGCGGGAAGCATTGGCGGTGGTGCTCGGAACCGAAATCGCGCCGGAACGGCGCACCGGCTTGCTCGCGGTGGGATCTGCGGGACCGGCCGCGGGCGTTGATCCCGGCCGCACCGTCTGCGCCTGCTTTGCGGTCGGGCTGCGCACATTGCATCGCACCGTCGCCGAGCGGCGGCTGACCAGCGTCGCCGAGATCGGCGCCGTGCTGCGTGCCGGAACCAATTGCGGCTCCTGCATTCCGGAGCTAAACGCAATCCTCAGCGCTAGCCGACTGCGGGGCAGCACCGCTGCCTGATGGGATGGCCGCGCCCCGCGAGTTGAGGCCGCACTACCCGAGGTCATCAGAATGACGGATGAAACCGCAAGGCTGCCGTTGCGCGGGCGGCGCATTGCTCTGCTCGAAACCCGCGAGGCGGACCGGCTCGTGGCGATGCTGCGCGAGCAGGGCGCGGAAGTGGTGGCCTGTCCGGCCGTCGCGATCATCGATCCGCCCGACCCCGCGCCGGTCGCGGCATGGTTGCAGCGCTTCACGACCACGCCGTGCGACGATCTCGTTCTGCTGACCGGCGAAGGGGTTTCGCGGCTGCACGACGCCGCCCGCCGCGCCGGGATCGAGACCGCCTTCATCGCCGCGCTCGGCAGTGCGCGGACGATCAGCCGAGGCCCCAAACCGGCGCGAGCCTTGCGGGCGCTCGGGCTGCAGCCGCAATTGCGGGCGGAACAGCCGACGACAAGCGGGGTCCTCGCGCTGCTCGCGACACTTGATTTGAAGGACCGACGCGTCGGCGTGCAGCTTTACCCCGGCGCCGTAGACGGCCGGCTTGTCGAGTTTATCGAGCGTGTCGGCGCCGTCCCTGATCCGGTCACGCCTTATGCTTACGCGTCGCAGGCGGCCGATGAAGCGGTCGCCGCGCTGATCGATCGGCTGGCGGCGGGGGCGGTCGACGTCATCGCCTTCACCAGCGCGCCGCAGATCAGGCGCCTTTTCGAGGTTGCGCAGATGCGCGGCCGCAGCGACCAACTGCACGCTGCTTTGCGCGAGACCGCGATTGCCGCAATGGGTCCCGTCGTCGGCGATGAACTGCAGCGCCGCGCCCTGCGGGCGACGATCATGCCGCAGGATGCCTATTTCATGAAGCCGCTGGTCTCGGCCATCGTCGCGGCATCGCCGCCTCCGCCGAGCTGACGAGCTATTGGATTGTCTCGTCGGGGTAGACGCCCCAGATTTCGGCGCGCTGCACCCAGCCGCTGATATCGCCCGCCTCGACATGGCACCACAGCGCCTGACAATCGAGGAGTCGGGCGACGACGCCGGGCTCGGCCCTTGCGACGATCGCCGCGTGCGGGTCGGGTCCGGCGCGCAACGGGCGGACGGTGGCCGTGATGATGATCTAACGCCGCCCGCTCACCATGCGCTGATGGACCCACCCCTCGGTGCCCTGCCAGTCGCGTACCCGACGCCAGTTTTCATGCTCGTCGACGATTTCGACCGGCATGTCCTTGCGTGTCAGCACCCATTCGATCGGGTAGCGCTCGCCCGGACCGGTGCGCAGATTGACCTCTTCGGTGCGAAGGCTCGCAAACCGCGGCAGCGGCAGGGTCGAACCATTTTCGGCGGCGCCAGCCGCGCTCACCGCGAGCGCGCAAAATGCGGCTATGATGCCGCCGCTCACACCACAAGCCCGGGCTCGCTCCATCCCCCGTCCTCGCGCGGCCATCGGCCCTCTCACGGCCCTCGCGTCGGTTTGTCCTTAAGGCCGATGGCCGGCCTTGGTCAAGGCGCCGGTAACCCGCTTTCGGGTCGAAAATCTACTCACTCACAATCCGAAAAAGGCGACCGGACCAAAGGCCAAGGCAGCCGCTGCGATCTGCAAGCCCGCTGTCCCGGCGACCCGGCTCAACCGATTCCATTCCGCCGTAAGCAAGAAAACCACAATGAAGGGGAGCTGTAACGCGATCAGGGATTGGAAAATATGAGCGGCGGAACCTTCGTCATGGAGGCCCTTGTCCCATCCCGTGGCCACCGCCACCAGGCATAAAAGGAATGCCGAGAACGACATCACAAACGGCATCAGGGTGCAGATGCGATTGATTTTAGGGTGAGGCATCAGGCCTCCGCATCCCGGTTGCGGTTCGTCGAACCTGCAAGAAACATATTCCCCGAATTCACAACCGCAAGTACCCGCGCAGGGGGCCTCGGTTTGAGGCGCAACGCCGGGTTGATGCCCGGGCTGGTTCACCTCGGCTTCAACCCGATGCCGAATTGCCGCCGCAGGTCGGGCAGTCCGGGTCTTTGGCAATCCGGATCCGGTGGAACTGGGCCCGCAGCGCGTCATAAATCAGCAACGCACCATCGAGCGTCTCGCCCAAGCCGAGCACTTCCTTCAGGACCTCGACCGCCTGCAACGTGCCGAGAACCCCGGCGACCGCCCCCAGTATTCCCGCCTCCTCGCAGCGCGGCACGAGATTAGGCGGCGGCGGGTCGCGGAACAGGCAGCGGTAGCACGGATGCCCGGCGCCGAGAAAAGGCCGGAACATCGACAACTGGCCTTCGAACGGCGACAGCGCGGCCGCGACGAGCGGCTTGCGCAGCCGGAAGCATTCCTCGGTCAGCAGGTATCGCGTTTCGAAATTGTCGCTGCCATCGGCGACCAGATCGTAGCCGCCGATCAGTTCGGCGGCGTTGTCTGCGGCCAGGCGCGTCGCATGCGTCTCGACCCTGATGCCGTCGTTGACCGCGGCCAGCGTATCGCGCGCACTCTCGACCTTCAGCGCGCCGACCCGCTGCGTCGCATGCACGATCTGCCGCTGCAGATTGGTCAGATCGACGCGATCGTTGTCGACGATGCCGAGCGTTCCGACCCCCGCCGCCGCCAGATACAACAGCAGCGGCGAACCGAGCCCGCCGGCCCCGACGACCAGCACGCGCGACTCCAGCAGCCGCTGCTGCCCCTCCTCGCCGACCTCGTCGAGAATAAGGTGGCGGGCATAACGGCGGAACTGCTCCTCATTAAGCTCCATGAGACGTCCTTCGATGCGGCAGCTGCTTACAATCCGTCGAACAGGGCGGTTGACAGATAGCGCTCGGCGAAGTCCGGCAGGATCGTCACGATGGTCTTTCCGGTCATGCCGGGTCGCGCCCCGATCTCAAGCGCGGCCGCCAGCGCCGCCCCGGCCGAGATGCCGACGGCGAGCCCGTCGAGCCGCGCGGCCTTCTGCGCCGTCCGGAATGCGGTGTCGTTGCCGATCAGCATGACCTCGTCGATCAAGGTGGTGTCGAGAATGTCCGGTACAAAGCCGGCGCCGATCCCCTGGATCTTGTGCGCTCCGGGCAGGCCGCCCGACAGTACGGCGCTGTCCTCGGGCTCGACCGCGACCATTTTCAGCCCCGGCTTGCGCTGTTTCAGCACCGAGCCGACGCCGGTCAGGGTGCCGCCGGTACCGACGGCACTGACCACGATGTCGACCGCACCGGCGGTATCGTTCCAGATTTCCTGCGCCGTCGTGCGGCGATGCACGGCCGGGTTGGCCGGGTTTTGGAATTGCTGCGGAATCAGCGCGTCGGGCAGGGTGTGGACGATCTCCTCGGCTTTGGCGATGGCGCCGCGCATGCCTTGCGCGGCCGGGGTCAGCTCGATCTCGGCGCCCAGCAGCTGCAGCATCTTGCGCCGCTCGCTCGACATGCCGTCAGGCATCGTCAGGATCAGACGATAGCCCTTGGCGGCGCAAACAAAGGCGAGGGCGATGCCGGTATTGCCGGAGGTCGGCTCTACCAATACGGTTCCCGGCCGCAGCCTGCCGGCCTGCTCGGCGGCCTCGATCATCGCCAAACCGATTCTGTCCTTGACCGAACAAAGCGGGTTGAAGAATTCGCATTTGCCGAGAATCTCGGCCTCGACCCCGGCCTCTTCCGCGAGGCGCCGCACGCGCACCAGCGGAGTCGCGCCGATCGTCTCCAGGATGCTGTCATAGACGCGGCCGCGGAACTCCGGCTGGACCCGTCCGGTGCCGTCCCCCTCCATTCCGCCCGCTCCCGCTGCGTCCGGCATCAGATCACGAAATCGCCGCCGCCCTCGGCGACCCGCCCGGCGATCCCGGCGCGATGGGCCCGGCCGCACAATTCCTCGAGCGTCAGCGCGTCGAGCCGGCGCATCGTCTCCTCCTCGAGTTCGAGCCAGATCGGCCGCACGACCTGGTGGCCCAAAGGACTGCCCGCCGGGTCGCTGACCGGGTCCTCGCCGGTCTCCAGACCACGAACGGTGCGGACGATGTCGCCGATGCTGATGCGGCGCCGCTCGCGCGCCAGGCGGTAGCCGCCGCTGGGTCCGCGTATGCCGATCAGGATGGCGTGCCTGACCAGCTCCTGCAGTACCGGTTCGAGATAGCGCCGCGGAATGCCCTGCCGCTCGGTGATTTCGGAGGACCGCACCGGCAGCGAGCCGCCATTATAGGCGATGTCGAGCACGGCCTCGATCGCGAACAGTAGCTTTCGGGTCAGCCGGATCATCTCGCATCCGCCGGCGAGTGCTCGCGGCGCTCGCCTGATTGAGCCGCTCGGCCCGCATCGCCCCCGGGGTCGGCCGCAGCGATCCCGGTCGAGCCGAAGCCGCGGTCCTGTCGTATCTCATTTTGCGAAAAGGCGGGCACGATTGCGAATTGCGGGCGCTCGATCCGGGTAAAAACCAGCTGTGCGATGCGGTCGCCCGGCCGGATCACGATATCGCTGTCGGCCGCATCCGGCGGATTGCGATTCCACGCCGAGATCAAACAGGCACCCTCGTAATCGGGATCGATGACCCCGACCAAATTGCCGAGGACGAGGCCATTGCGATGCCCAAGCCCGGATCGCGGCAGGATCAGCGCGCACCATTCCAGGCTGCCGATCCGGATCGCGATCCCGGCCGAAATCAGCGCGGGCGGCGCCTGCGGACGCAGGTTGAGCGGCTCGCCGAGGCAGGCATGCAGATCCAGCCCGGCCGCCAGCGCCGACCCGTAATGCGGAAAGCCCCAGCCCGGCAGACGCGGGTCGAGAATTTTGAGCTCGATACTCAACGCCATTGCGAGACCGGGGTCGCGGCTTGGCTAGCGAGCGCCGCCGCAATTCTCTCCGCCAGACGGCCCGCGACCTCGCGCTTGCTCATCGCCGGCCAGTCTTCGACACGATCGGCGTCGACCAGGTGGATCGTGTTGCTATCGCCGCCGAAAATACCGGTGCCGGGGGACACGTCATTGGCCAGAATCCAGTCGCAGCCCTTGCGGGCGCGCTTGCTTCGCGCGTTTTCGACCACGTCGGAGGTCTCGGCGGCAAACCCGATCACCAGCGCCGGCCGGCCAATGCCGCGCTGCGCGATACGGGCCAGGATGTCGGGGTTTTCGATCAGCTTCAGGCTGGGCGCCTGGCCCGCGGTTTTTTTCAGCTTTTGATCGGCGACGCGCTCGACCCGCCAGTCGGCGACTGCTGCCGCCATCACCGCGACATCGACCGGAAGGGCCGCCTCGCAGGCGTCCAGCATCTCGGCTGCGGTCTCGACCGGCACGACCTTGACGCCCGCCGGTGGCGGCTCCTGCGTCGGCCCCGCGACCAGCACCGTATCGGCCCCCAGCCCGGCGAGCGCCGCCGCGATCGCGTGGCCTTGCTTGCCCGAGGAATGGTTGGAGATGTAGCGCACCGGATCGATCGGCTCGCGGGTCGGGCCGCTGGTAACCAGGGCGCGGCGGCCGGCGAGACGTCGATCGGCTGCAAAAAAAGCGGTGATCGCGGCGAGAATCTCGGACGGCTCGGCCATGCGCCCGGACCCGATCTCGCCGCAGGCGAGATCGCCGGCCCCCGGTCCGATTCGATGAACCCCACGCGCGGCCAAGGTCGCCAAATTGGCCTGCGTCGCCGGGTGCGCCCACATCATCATGTTCATCGTCGGCGCGATCAGCACCGGCTTGTCGGAGGCGAGCAGGGTCGTCGCGGCGAGATCGTCGGCAAGGCCGGCGGCCATGCGCGCGATCAGGTCGGCGCTGGCCGGCGCGACGACGACGAGATCGGCCTCGCGCGACAGCCGGATGTGGCCCATCTCGCTCTCGTCGGTCAGCGACCACAGCTCGGTGTAAACCTTGTCCTCGCTCAATGAGGAGACTGACAGCGGGGTCACGAAGTGCTGCGCCGCCGCGGTCATCACGCAGCGCACCGCGGCGCCCTGCTCGCGCAGGCGGCGGATCAGGTCGAGGCTCTTGTATGCGGCGATCCCGCCCGAAATGATCAGCAGGATGCGGCGACCGTGAAGCACTCAAGCCTCCTCTTCGCGCCCCCCGTTTTATGCTATCGCAAGCGATTCGGGCGCGGGAATTTTTGAACCGCTCGCGCCCCGATTCCGAACTTGGCGATGATATTCCATGGCGTCGTTCCGGCGAAGGCCGGGACCCATTCCCGCCAGGGATAACGGCTTTCGCCGGTAGCACAATTGACGGGGGACAGCGGAGGGTGTTCCGATCTTCTGGTTCGGGGCACTAGCGCCCAAACAGGACAGCGCAGGCCACCGCCACAAGGGCCAGGGTCGCGAGCCATACCGGGATGATCATGTAGACGAGATGCCGGGCGCGTTGCGCGGCATGGGCGGCCAAGGTCTCGGCGTGCATCACGACCCCCTCGCGCGACCATGTGTCGACGATCTTTTCGATGCCATGAAGCAGGCGCGGCACCCGGTCGAGGGCCTCGAAAAAATTGTCGATCCGCTGCCGCAGGCGAGCTTCGGGGCCGCGGTTCTCGCGCATCCAGGACTCGACCATCGGGCGCGCCAACGCCCACATGTTGACATCGGGATCGAGCCGGCGCCCGACGCCTTCGACCAGCACCATCGTCTTCTGCAACAGCAGCAATTGCGGCTGGGTCTCCATCTCGAACTGCTCGGTGACGTGGAACAGCTGCGCCAGCAGCCGGGCGATCGAAATCTCCTGCAAGGGCTTGCCGAGGATCGGTTCGCCGATCGAGCGGCACGCCTGCGCGAAAGCCTCCACTGAACGGCGGCGCGGCACATACCCGGCGTCGAAATGCACCTCGGCGACCCGCCGGTAATCGCCGGACAGAAAGCCGATCAGCATGTCAGCCAGATAATATCGGGTCTGGGCATCGAGCCGCCCCATGATGCCGAAGTCGATGACCGCGATCGCCCCGTCGGCATCGATGAACATGTTGCCGGGATGCAGGTCGGCGTGGAAGAAGCCGTCCCGGAACACCTGGTTGAAAAACCCCTGCGCCGCCTTGCTCAGCAAATCGTCGAGGCGGTGTCCGGCGGCGAGCAGGGCGGCGCGGTCATCGACGCGGATGCCGGCGACGCGCTCGGTAGTCAGCACCGTGCGCCCGGTGCGCTGCCAATCAACCCGCGGCACGCGAAAGCTCGCATCGCCGACGAAATTCTCTGCCAGCTCCGAGGCAGCCGCCGCCTCGAAGCGCAGGTCCATTTCGAGCTGCACCGAATCTGCCAAGGTGTGCACGACCTGCACCGGACGCAACCGGCGCAATGAGGGCTGGGTGCGCTCGACGACGCTGGCGAGCCATAGCAGCAGGTCGATGTCGCGGGCGAAGGCGCGGGCGATCCCCGGGCGCAGGATCTTGACCGCGACGTCATGCCCATCGGTGGTCCGGGCAAAATGGACCTGCGCAATCGATGCTGCGGCGACCGGCCGCTCGTCGAAGGCGGCGAACAGCGTTGCCAGCGGCCGGTCGAATTCGGCCTCGATCAGGGCCCGCGCCTCGTTGCCCGGAAATGGCGGCAGCCGGTCCTGCAGCATCGCGAGATCGGCGGTGATCTCCTCGCCGAGCAGGTCGGCTCGGGTGGAAAGAATCTGGCCGAGCTTGATAAAGCTCGGGCCGAGCTCGGTCAGCGCCGCCGCCAGCCGCTCGCCCGGCCGCGCCGCGGCCGGCGGACGGCGCCGCGACGCCAACCGCGTCACGCGCAGGAACGGTGCGATCCCGGCCACCCGGTCGAGCGGAAACAGCGCGTCGTGGCGCGCGAGGGTCAGGCCGATGCGGACGAGGCGGGCGAGATTGCGGCCGCTGCGCAGAAACCCGAACACCGTTGTCGCGGCTCAAAGCCGCCAGGCCGAGTGCAGCGCCGCGACCCCGCCGGTCAGATTGCGGTACCGCGCCCGCTCCAGCCCGGCCGCGGCGATCATCTCGGCCAACGCGCCCTGCCCGGGAAAGCGGCGGATGCTTTCGACGAGATAGGCGTAGGCATCGCGATCGCCGGTCACGACGCGGCCCAACACGGGCAGCAGGGCAAAACTGTACAGGTCGTAAAGAGGCTGCAACAACGGCGTGATTGCGGGTGTGAATTCGAGACACATGAACCGGCCGCCCGGCTTCAGCACACGGCGCGCCTCGGCCAGCGCGGTCTCGATGCGGGTCACGTTGCGCAGCCCGAAGGCGATCGTATAGAGGTCGAAGCTGCGATCCGGAAAAGGCAATCTTTCAGCATCCCCGGAAACCCACTCGATGCCGGCAAGAATGCCGGCATCGAGGGCCCGCGCGCGACCGGTTTCGAGCATCCGCGGATTGACGTCGCAGACGATGGCGAGCCCGGCCGCGCCCTCGACGGGACAGAGCCTCGGCAGCGCGCGCAACGCCACGTCGCCGGTGCCGCCGGCGACATCGAGCAGCTTTTGCCCCGGCTGCGGCTTCATCAGCGCCACTGTTTCGGCCTTCCACCAGCGATGGATGCCGGCACTCATCAGGTCGTTCATCAGGTCGTAGCGCGGCGCCACGCTGTCGAACACCGCCCGCACCAGCGGCGCCTTGTCGCGCTGCGGCACGCGGCGGAAGCCGAAATCGGTTTCCCCCTCTGACTCTCGATTCATCGAGCGACCGGAAGCTGCCTCGGTTGCCATATCGGGGAGAACCATACTCGGCGGCGCTCTGCCGCGCCATGCAGCCCGGACCTAGCCCGGATGAACCCGCGACCGCGAGCGCTTTGATTGACATCCCTCAGTCCGGCCGATAAGCGCTGGGCATGCCGAATCGTTTCGAGCGGTTCACTGTCGCCATCCTGCTCGGCAGCCGCTGGTTGGCGGCGCCGCTCTACTTCGGCCTGATCGGCACCGTGATCATCGTGCTGGTCGAGTTTTTCCGCGAATGGGCCCATTTGGTGGCCGGATTCGCAGACATCACGGGCAAGGATCTGACGCTGGCGATCCTGAAGCTGATCGACCTCGTGTTGATCGGCAATCTGATCCTGATCCTGGTGGCGGCCGGCGCGGAGATCATCTCGGCGCGAGCTGTCGAGAGCGATCACGGCGGCCGGCCGGACTGGATGGGCAGCGCCGCTTTCGGGTCGATCAAGCTCAAGATCATCGCCTCGCTCGCGGCGATAGCCGCCGTCGACCTCCTCGAAAGCTTTTTCAATATCGAATCGACCAACAAGACCGACCTCTTGTGGGAGATCGCGACGATGCTGGCGTTCGGCGCCGTCGGCGTGCTGCTCGCCTGGATGGACCGGCTCGCGTCCGAGCCGCATTAAAAGGACGCAAGAGCGTGCCCGAGCTTCCCGAAGTCGAAACCGTGCGGCGCGGGCTGGCGCTGAGAATCAGTGGCCGGCGCATCGCGCGCGCCGAGCTGCGGCGGCCCGATTTGCGGCGTCCGTTTCCGCCGCTGCTGGCGGAGCGGCTCGAGGGCGCGCGCATCGGCGCGCTGTCGCGGCGCGGCAAATATATCCTGATCGAACTCGACGAGGACGGGCTGTTGCTGCTGCATCTCGGCATGTCGGGACGCATCACCGCCGGCGAGGCCGCTGCCGCGGCGCCGTCGCGCGACCCGAAGCACGACCATGTCGTGCTGACCCTCGACGACGGCACCGTGGTGCGCCTCAACGATCCGCGCCGCTTCGGTCTGCTCGATTATGTCGGCCGCGGCGAGGCGGCGCGGCACCCCTTGTTGGCAGGCATGGGACCCGAGCCGCTCGACCCCGGTTTCGACGGCCGCTATCTCGCCGAAGCGCTTGCCGGCAAGATGACGCCGATCAAATCTGCCCTGCTCGACCAGCGCATCGTCGCCGGGCTCGGCAACATCTATGTATGCGAGGCGCTGTATCGCGCCGGGCTGTCGCCGCGGCGGCTGGCCGGCACCGTCGGTCGGAGGCGCGCCGAACGCCTCGCGTCGGCGATAAAGACGGTGCTCGGCGACGCCATCGAGGCGGGCGGCTCGTCGTTGCGCGATTATGTCCAGGCGGATGGTGCGCTCGGCTACTTCCAGCACCGCTGGGCGGTCTACGGGCGCGAAGGCGAGCCCTGCCCGGATTGCAACTGCGCCGAGGGCGTGCGCCGCATCGTGCAGGCCGGCCGCTCGACCTTCTTCTGTAGCAGGCGGCAGCGCTAGACGAAGCCATCGCCAGGGCGCCATGCCATGGCTGATGGTGTGCCGCCGGCATCTTCTCGGGTGGATCGGCGGGCGCGGTTAGCGCGATTAGCGCATCGCGCCAGCTGCGTAACGGGCCTATCGAACGCCGGCCATCACCCGCGCCGATCCGCAACGGCTGGTGCCGAGGCGCGTTGTTTTCCCGTGTTCTCGGATTGGGTGAGGTCCAGGTCATGGCAGCGGCAGCGGACGGCAAGAGCCTGTTTCACCTCCCGGCCACGGACTCGAAGACCGGAGATCTTACGGTCGTGATCGAAACGCCGAAGGGCAGCCCGAACAAATACGACTACGATCCGGAATGCGGCGCCTTCCGCTTTGCGGCGGTACTGCCGCAAGGGATGTCGTTTCCGTTCGATTTCGGCTTCATCCCCTCTTCGCTGGGCGATGACGGCGATCCGCTCGACGTGCTGGTGCTGCTGGATTCGCCGCTGCCGGTCGGCTGCGTGCTGTCGGCCCGTGTGGTCGGTGCGATCGAAGCGCAGCAGCGCGAAAGCGACGGCGAGTGGGTGCGGAACGACCGGTTGCTCGCGGTCGCAACCCACAGCCGGCGGCACTCGCACATCAAATCATTGCGCGACCTGCGCCCCGAACTCCTGGACGAGATCGAGGCCTTTTTCGCGCAGTACAATCATCTCGCCGGCAAGGAATTCCGGCCGCTCGAACGCTGCGGCCCCAGGCAGGCGCGCAAGCTGATCGAGGACGGCGCGGCTCGCTTCGTCGAGGCGAACGAGCGGCACAATTAATCCATTGACCCGGCCCGCGGTCGCCGGCGAGCCGCGGGTTGCAAACGGGGCGGTTCGCCGCGAAGCGGGGAGCGCCAGCCCGGTCTGAACATCGGTCTTATTCTGAGCGGGCTTCCGCTCGGGACAGAGATTGCAGGCCGCACCCGCGATCGCCTGGACAGACCGCGACCGGATGTCGATGCTGCGCCGGTGAGCGAGGATGTCGAGCTGCTGGTCGCGGGCGGCGGGCTGATCGGGCTGCTGCTGGGGGTCGCTTGCGCCGGGGCGGGGCTGGCGGTCGCCCTCGTCGATCGCCAGAATTTGGACGCGACGCTGGCCGAGGGCTTCGACGGCCGCACCTCGGCGATTGCCTACGGTTCGCGCCTGGTCCTCGACGGCATCGGGCTGTGGCCGGGAATCGCGGCAGAGGCGGAACCGATCCTCGAAATCCGCGTCGCCGATGACAATTCGCCGCTGTTCCTGCATTACGACCATCGCGAACTCGGCACCGCGCACCCGCTCGGCTACATCGTCGAAAACCGGGTGCTGCGGCGCGCCTTGATCGAAGGCGCGCGGGCGTTGCCGAGCCTGCGCCTGATCGCGCCGGACAGCGTCGAGGGGGTCGCCGCGACCGCGCTTGCCGCGACCGCGACGCTGACCGGCGGCGGACCGATCCGGGCGCGGCTGGTCGCCGCCGCAGACGGGCAGAATTCGCCGCTCCGCCGCGCCGCCGGCATTCGCACGATCGAGTGGCGCTACCCGCAGACCGGCATTGTGACGACGGTGGCGCATGCGCGGCCGCATGGCGGCGTCGCGGTCGAGCATTTCCTGCCGGCCGGCCCGTTCGCGATCCTGCCGATGACCGATGCGGCGGATCAGGAATCCGCCACCCGACAAGCGCGAGCCGCGCTCGCGCCGAAAGGCCGCTCGTCGATCGTGTGGACCGAGGATGCGGCCCTGGCGCCGCGTCTGCTGACGCTGCCCGAAGACGCCTTTGGCGCCGAATTGGCCGCACGCTTCGGCGATTTTCTCGGTACCGTCGAACCGGTCGGCCCGCGCTGGGCCTACCCGCTCTCGCTGATGCAGGCCGAGCGCTATGTCGCGCCCCGCCTGGCGCTGATCGGCGAGGCGGCGCATGTGATCCACCCGATCGCCGGGCAGGGTCTCAACATCGGCATCCGCGACGTCGCCGTGCTGGCCGAGCTGATCGTCGATGCGCGGCGGCTCGGCCTCGATATCGGCGGGGATGCGCTGCTGCAGCATTATCAGCGCTGGCGCCGCTTTGACGCGGTGGCGCTGGCGGCCGTGACCGACGGACTTAATCGGCTGTTCTCGAATACGATCCCGCCGATCAGGCTGGCCCGCGATCTCGGCCTGGCGGCGGTCAACCGCCTGCCGCCGCTGAAACGCCTGTTGATGCGGCATGCGATGGGGATGCTGGGCGACCGCCCCCGCCTCGCCCGCGGCGAGAAGCTGTAAGCCACATCTATCTGATATTCTCGCCTCGACCGAGCGCTTCTGCCGCTACAATGCAGCAGCCGAGGTAATGCGAACTTCTGGTTCAGGACACTCGCTGACCGTCATCCTCAACACGATGCTGCGGCACGGCCAAAAATGGGCGCCGGCGCTCGAACCCGCCGCGGCCGCCGCCGCTGCCGTCACATGAAAGAGCGCACCCCGGCGCGCTCGGCGCTCGGCGTCGAACCCATGACAGCCGCTCTGCCCGGTGAGCGGACGGGGTCAAGGCCGCGACCGCCGCGGGCGGGGGCGCCAGGCGCCAGCCTTGAGCCCGGCCGATCACCGGGCTACCCCCTTTCTTCACAGTGGCTCCCTCTTCCCCCTCTAGGGCGGAGAGGGGTTCGTACGGACCCGCAGCGATGAGCCTGATCGAGGTGCGCGATCTCGGCGTCACCTTTGCCGGCTGGCGCGGCGCCGCCCGGGTGGAGGCGGTCAAGCGCGTGTCGTTCGATCTCGACCGCGGCGAGACGCTGGCATTGGTCGGCGAGAGCGGCTCGGGCAAATCGGTCACCGCCTTGTCGATCATGCAATTGCTGCCCTATCCGGCGGCGGCGCACCCGCCCGGCAGCAGCATCCGCTTCGACGGTGAGGAGCTGGTCGGCGCCGCGCCGTCACGGCTGCGCGAGGTGCGCGGCAACCGCATCGGCATCGTCTTCCAGGAGCCGATGACATCGCTGAACCCGCTGCACACGCTCGAAAAGCAGGTTGCCGAGACGCTGCTGATCCACAGGCGGCTGACCGCGGCGGCGGCGCGGGCGCGCACCCTCGAACTGTTGCGGCTGGTCGGGCTGCGCGACGCCGAAAGCCGGCTCGGGGCCTATCCGCACCAGCTTTCCGGGGGCCAGCGGCAGCGCGTGATGATCGCGATGGCGATCGCCAACGAGCCCGACATCCTGATCGCCGACGAGCCGACCACCGCGCTCGACGTGACGATCCAGGCGCGCATCCTCGAGCTGCTCGGGGAGCTCAAGGAACGCCTCGGCATGGCCTTATTGCTGATCACCCACGACCTGGCGATCGTGCGCAAGATGGCCGACCGGGTGTGCGTGATGACCTCAGGCGAGATCGTCGAGGCCGGGCCTGCGGCGACGGTGTTCGCGCGGCCGCAGCATCCCTATACGAGGCGCCTGTTGGCGGCCGAGCCGAAAGGCCGCGGTGTCGCCGCCGACCCCAACGCGGCGACGCTGGTCGAGGCGGAACGGGTGCGGGTGTGGTTTCCGATCCGCGGCGGCGTGCTGCGGCGGGTTAAAGGCCATGTCAAGGCGGTCAATGGCGTGTCGCTGGCGGTGCGCGCCGGCATGACCCTCGGGGTCGTCGGCGAGAGCGGCTCGGGCAAGACAACGCTCGGCTTCGCATTGCTGCGCCTGGTCGAGTCGCAAGGAAATATCCGGTTCGAGGGCGACGACATCGCCGGCTTGCGCCAGCGCGCCCTGCGCCCGTTGCGCCGCGAAATGCAGATCGTGTTCCAGGACCCCTATTCAAGCCTGTCGCCGCGGCTGTCGGTCGCGCAGATTGTCGGCGAGGGTCTGCAGGTCCATCGGCTGGCGACCGCGCCGGCGGAACGGCGGCGGCTGATCGAGGACGCGCTGGTCGAGGTCGGGCTCGATCCGGCGGCGGCGCAGCGCTACCCGCACGAATTCTCCGGCGGGCAGCGCCAGCGCATCGCGATCGCCCGCGCGCTGGTGCTGAAGCCGCGTTTCGTCGTGCTCGACGAGCCGACCTCGGCGCTCGACATGTCGGTGCAGGCGCAGATCGTCGAATTGTTGCGCGACTTGCAGCGCCGGCACGGCCTTACCTATCTGTTCATCAGCCACGATTTGAAGGTGGTGCGCGCATTGGCGCACGAAATCCTGGTCATGAAGGACGGGCAGATCGTCGAGGCCGGCGCGACCGAGGCGGTCATGGACCGGCCCTCGCACCCCTACACCCGCGCCTTGATGGCCGCCGCCTTCGACCTGGCCGCGGTGCCGGCCTGATCGCAAAGCGGCCCGCGCAGGCCGCGATTATCGCGAAATCGCCTCCAGCCGCAGACCCGTCGTGCGCGGCCCGACGATGGCGATGACCAGGAACACGATCACCATGGCGCCGGCGACAAACGTGAAAACGCCGATCGTGCCGTAGTTCCTCAGGCAAAACGCGATGATGAAGCCGATAAAGATCGTGCTGAAGCGGCTCCACGAGTAGGTGAATCCGACCGCTCGGGCGCGGATGCGGGTCGGGTAAAGCTCCGACTGGTAGGCGTGGAAGGAATACGCCATCACCGTGTTCGAGAACGCGATCAGCACGCCGACGACGATGATGCCCGCGGCGCTTGTCTGCTGCGAAAAGATCAGCCCGAAGACCGCGATCGCCAGCGCCGATACGGCCAGCTGCCATTTGCGCTCGCAGCGATCGGCAAACTGCGTCGCCGCCAGCGCGCCGAGCGGGTTGGCGGCGGCGATCACGACGGTGTAGGCAAGCGATTTGGTGACGGTTATTCCCTGCGCCAGCAGCAGGGTCGGGACCCAGCTGGTAAAGCCGTAATAGCCGACCACCTGCAGCACCTGGAACACGATCAGCATCAAGGTGCGTTGCAGATAAGGCGGGCGGAACATCTCGGCGAAAGATCCGGTGCTGAGCTCGACCTCATCATCGAGCGCGAGCGGCGGCGGCAGGCTGCGGCCGAATTGGGTCTCGACCCTCGCCTCGATCATCCGCGTGACCCGCTCGGCCTCCTCGAGCCGGCCATGCTGGGCGAGCCAGCGCGGCGATTCGGGAAGAGCAAGACGCAGAAACCACGCGACGATCGCGCCGCTCGCACCGATGATCGCGACCCAGCGCCAGCCGTCGAGGCCGAACACGGTCGTCGGCACCAATGCCCAGGCGAGGAATGCCGTGATCGGATAGGCCGAGGTGCCGATCAGCGAGGTGAAGGCAAACGCCTGACCGCGACGCTCCTTGGGCACCAGCTCCGACAAGTAGGTGTCGATGGTCACGAACTCGACGCCGATGCCGATGCCGGCGATAAACCGCCAGATGACCAGGCCGACATCGCTCGTCTGCAACGCCATGACCAGGGTGGCGACGCAGTACCAGACCAGCGCGAAGGTAAAGACCGTCCGCCGTCCGAAATGATCCGACAGCGGGGCGAGCCACTGGGTCCCGATGAACATTCCGGCAAAGGTCGCGGCAATCAGGCTGGCATAGCCGTGGAGGTCGAAGAACCCCTGGGTCGTCGGCACCATCAACCCGGCCTTGTAGAGGCCGGGTGCGATGAACGAGATCAACCCGTTGTCGAAGACGTCGAAAAACGCCCCGAGCGCCAGCAGCACGACAAAACGGCGCAGATAGCGCGATGGCGGCAGCCGGTCCATCCTGGCGGCGATCGTCGGCGAAGCGGCGGCCGCGGCGGCACCGGGAATGGCGACGTATTCGGCCACGGCGTTCCTCCCCTGCATTTCACGCCTGTTCGACAACCTTGCGGCGTCCGGGCGATCGTTGGCCGACGCCTCCGGGGCGCGGCATCCCGGCAATGGTCGCCTTGTTGCCGTCGCCTGGCAACAAGGTTCGATCCGCTTCGGGCCGATCCGCTTCGGCGACGCCTATTGCGGCACAGAAAACCGGGCGGGGGCGCCGTTTGCCGCGCGATACACGGCTTTGTTGGTCTCGGCATTGTAAGCCGGGCGATAATGGCACGGATCGAATTGCGGCGCGGCCAGGATCCGTTTGGCCAATTCCAAATGGTTGCCGATATCGAAAAATTCGATCCGGTCGGGGTGATATCTGGCGAATTCCATGAACGCCCGTGTCCGCGATGCGATGATCCGGCAGCCGAGTTCGAGCGCCTGCGCGATCGGCCCGGAGGAAGACTGCCCGACTTCGAGATACGGGAATACCGCGGTGTCGCAGACCGCCAGTCCGGCGAGAAACTCCGAATCGGTCATTGCTCCCATGAAATGCAGTCGCGCCGACAGATCGCGAGGGTGCGCGACCAGCATTTGGCTCAGCTCGCGATCCACCGTGACGGTCATGGCCGGCACCCCGGCGCCGGCACCGCTCAGCCGTTCGGGGAGGGTCGTATCGATGTAGGCCGCCGACAACAGCGAGGCGAGATAGGGATCGATCGGCTGCCGCGAGGCAATTTCGTTGGGATGAACGGCGCCGAACACGAGCAGGTGGTAATGGTCGGGCAGGTGCTGCATGGCGCGAATGACCGTTTCGAAACCCTTGTAGCGGCCGAGGAAGCCGAACACCCCGACAAGCACGGCCGTATCCGGCAGCGTTTCGATCAGAGGAAACTGGCGGCGGCTCGCGGCGGCGCGGATTTTTTCCGCCTCAGCTTCGTCGATAAACACCAGCGGGTGGTCGTAGACTTGGCGGATCGCATGAACGTGCTTCATCTCGGCAAGGTCGCGGCGATTGTGGACGATCGCAGTGACCGGCTTGCGGCGTTGCGCCCGACGCAAGTGCCGGGGAATGCCGGCCGACAGCTTGTGGCTGCGGTAGAAGCCAGCGCGCAACGCACCGGCCCTGCCGAATCTAAAACGCGCAATTTCGCGCAGCCAGGCTGCCCGGTCGAACAGCGCCCAGGGCTGCATCGTGTGGAAGGTCACCGACAGTGCCGGAGCCGCCCGCACCAGCCAGACGAAACGCCTGAAGATGTCGTCCGTGGTGCGGCCGAAAATGCCGTGCTCGAGCTGCAGGTTGACCGCGTCGAAACCGGCGATCGCGCGGCAGATCTGTTTGACATAGCGGTCGGCGAGCTTGCGGACATGCGGGTGGGTATGCCGCAGCAGATATTGATCGAGGTCGAAAACGGTGACGTCGAAGACGTCGCCGAGCTGTCGCTGCAGGCATCGCGTATAGGCCGCGATACCGCATAGATCATGGTAGGTCGAAACGATGGCAAGACGCGGCCGCCGGTCCGTCCGGCTGTGTGAGAGCGCCGGCATCGGGCGCGATTTCGGAAAACCGGCCGCGGCGAGGTCCAGTTCAGCCATTTCTCTCGGGACAGCCGAATCGACCATGGCCCACCCTATCTTATGTCACAGGTGATCCCGCACCGATTGCAAGACGAGGCAGCCCACCGCCCATAGCGCGAAAGCCACCAGGGCGACGATGCCGACCGAGCGCAGCCGGCGCGGGTACAGCGCCTCCTCCGGCAGGCTCGGCGGCACAAAGCTGGCCAGATAGATCTGCTGACGGTCGGCCTCGCCGCGCGAGCGGTCGAGCGCTTCCAGCGCGTGCTGGTACGCGGTCTCGGCGAAGCGTTTTTCGCCCTCCAGCTCTTCGTAGGTGCCCATCACCTTGGAGAGCGGCGCCGGTGTCGCCTTGCTGTCGGAGGCGGTCAGCTCGCCGGCCACGGCATGCGATTGCGCTTCGAGGGCGCGAATGCGGGCATCGAGCACCTTCAGCGACGGGGCGTCGTCGCGCATGTAGGTCTTCAGCGTGGCGCGCTCGGCCCGGGCGCGCAGCAGCTCGTCGCGCACCCGCGCCACCAGCGTCGAGCTTGCTTCGGCGGTCTTGGCCGGATCGATCACGCCTTGCCGGTCGCGGAACTCGCGTATCTTGCCGAGGGCCGCCTGCAGCCGCCGCTCCGAATCCGCCACGTCTTCCTGCGCATGTCGCAGCGTGTCTTCCCGGGCGCGTTCCGAGAGGGTGTTGACCAGCTTTTCCGAGGCGCCCGCGATGCCGCGCGCGATTGCCAGCGCATCCTGCGGCGTGAAGGCGCGAACGCGTACGATCACCGTCCCGTCGGCGGCGTCATAGGCCTCGACCTGGCTGCGCCAATAGCGCACCAGCTCCTCGATCGATACCGGCAATGACAGCCGTGCCGGCCAATCCGCCTCCGGTCGGGAGAACAGGCTGCGCAGGTCGAGCTGCGGGTCGAGTTCGTCAATGATGGCACGGCTCTCGATGAATTGAACCACCGCCGCGGCGTCAAGGCTCGCCTGCGACGAAGCCGCCGCGGCGTGCCATAGCGCCGCTGCGGGTTCCACCGGAGCCGGAGCGGCGGAACGCAGCGCAAAGCGGAATTCCGCGACATACTGGTCCGCCGCGATGCCGAACAGATAGACCGCCGCGCCGCACACCGGGACAATCACGATCAGCACGAAGCCGATCAGGCGAAACGGCCGGTGCCGCCGTTTCGGCGCCGTACGGAACGGGCCGGGCGTCGTCGTATAGGCAGCAATGGCGCCTTGTTCGGCCGAGCGGGGCACGATGCTGCCCTCGGCGACGCGAACGAGCGCGGCGGGGTGCGCGATCGCTGCCATCCGCTCGCTGGGCTCGGAGTGCGCCACTGCCATCAGACCGCGCGCTCCACCGCTCGGCGGTAGCGGGCGAGCGCATCGTTCATATCGTCGAACAAACGCAATTCGCCGCCGACGAGCACGGCGCCGCGGTCGCAATACTGCCGGATGGTGCGGCTGTTGTGCGTCGCGAGGATGATGTCGGAGCGCCGCATACGCTCGCGGAATGCCTCGGCGCAGCGACGGCGGAAGCGCTCGTCCCCGACCTCAGTGACCTCGTCGATCAGGTACACGTCGAAATCGATCGCCAGGCAGGTGGCGAAGGCCAGCCGCGCCCGCATGCCGGAGGAATAACAATTCACCGGCATGTCGAAATATTCGGTATTCGGGCGCAGATGGGACCAGCGATTAATGGGTTCCTCGTCTGCGAACTAGGGCCCCTCCAGCAATTCCGCCTAAAACGGCCTTCAGCATATCGAGGAGTTGCGTCAAAAACACCCTGCTTTCGCCGCTAAGCCAAGAAATAATCGACGCTATTACCAAAACTATTACGAAAATCCCTATTCCTACTCTGTATTCTACTGGTAGCTCTCCGAAGACGTGGCGCATCCAAGCAGGTGTCTTTTCTGCCCTCTCCACAGCCCGATCTGCGGTGGCTTCTTTGGTCTCCCGCGCGATGGCCGCCTGATCTTCGGCAACAAGCTCAGGGTCCGGCGCTGCCGCCTTGATAACCGCAAGGAGCGGATCAGATGAGGTTGCGTCCTTGGGATCGATCGGCTTGCGCAGTGAACCAGTCCCGAATAAGCGCTTTATCAATTCGCGCATCGGGAGCCCCCTGGGCTTTTCGCCAGGTCACTTCCCAGGGCGAGCCAAACTCGTGAGTAAGCGCAACGAGCTGTCCCGGACTGTACCGCCGATAAACCTGCCAGACCTCTCGCACCAAATCCACCGAGGATATGGCCGATGGTCGCGCGGCCTCTACCGGCCGGTCCGATAAGAAATCGTATTCCATCAGACGCGAACGAATCGGACGCGCGCCGTAATATTTCAGACTGTGATAAAGGATGGGCACGACGGGGCCGCGACGCCAAGCCTCGAATTGCTCTTGAACAATCGATTCGCCTAAAAGCGCGAGGTGCCAACCTTCGGAGAAGTATACGAGTTTCTGGATCGCGAGCGGGTCGATTCGGGCGTTCGCGGTGTCCGCCAAATCGAGCAGTAGATTCGCTACACCTTTGGCCGGCCACGCCATCGTGTTCCCCGGATGCTCCTTGACTCGCATGGTAAACCATGATCGGGGGCCGCTCCAGGTAGTTCCCTATTCGTTCTGACTTAATCTCCACCGCACGCCTTGCCCGCTCCCGATCCGCTCGACAATCGTGTGCACTAAAGCACCCGGAAGCGGGCTGCCTTCGCACCCTGGCCCGTCTGCGCGACGATGCCGCGCTTCCCGAGCTTCCGGAGCGCTTCGTAAACGACAACCTCAACCCGGCGATAATCGACGCCATTGAGGTTACGAACGCCGATCGCGGACGGCATGATGTCGGCAGTGGCGATTGTCTCGCCCGGACGCTCGCGCAGATAATCAAGGATTAGGCGAGTAAGTGCCCCGCGCTTGAAGTAGCGCGGCCGGAATTCGACTCGCCGTGGCGCGATCCGATCAAGATCGATCCCTGGCTCTAGGATTCGCAGCGCAGCCTCAACGTGCGCCAGGTCGATCCGAAGCTGGGCGAGCTGCTTGTGCATCAAGCGTATCTGTCCGGCTATCTCAGCTCGCTTGTCGCGAAGGTCTGCTACGGCCGGCGTGGTCATGCTGCGCTCCGATGCCAGTAGCCGGTCCACCGGGCAGATTTACGGTGCGCCAGTGCGGCTCCGGTGGCGAGCCGCCAGTTGCGGCCGTTGTCATTGCGCCGGTTGTTCTCGCGCCAAGCGCACTCATTGGCGTAGGCGTGCAACAGCTGGCCGCTGATCCGGTGGTATTGGCCGAACTCGGCGCGGCGGAGCCGGGCGAAGAATGACTCGGCCTGATTGGTGCACCCGCCTTCGTCGCTCCGGTATTCGACCGAGTGGTTGACGCGCAGCATCGGGTAGCTGGCGTGAAGGATGTTCCAAGCTGCGCTTTCATCGGCATGCACGGTGGTGCCGCTCGCGACTTGGCGTCGGATCATCGGAACGGCGTCACTCTCGCGATCCACAACCCAGGTCACGGCCTGGCCGCCACGCTCGCGGGCAACAACCACAACCCGGCGCTTCGGATTGTTCTCGCCGCGATGGCTCTTGCGATCGGCCTTACGATTTTCTGGCCGGATCGCGCCGCCGACATAGGCGCCGTCAATCTCGACTTCGCCGCTCAGTTCATTGGCGCCGAGCGTTGAGCCCATCCCCTCGCGCAGCTTGTGCAGCAACACGAAAGCCGACTTCGGGTTGATGTTCATGTCGCGGCTGATTTGCAGCGCCGACGTGCCTTTGACGCCATTGACGAAGAGCGCGATCACCGCGAGGTAATCGCGGATCGCCAGCTTGCGGGAGTGGAACAGCGTCCCGGACGTAACCGAGAACTTCCGCCGGCAGCCGGAGCACTTCCAACGGATCGGGGTTTCGGCCAGCGTATAGACCTTCAACACGCCGCAGTGCGGGCAGAAGGGCTCGCCATCGTTCGCGGCGAAGCGGACGCGCTTGAACACGTCGAAGGCCTCCTCATCCGACAGCCGCAAAACCTGAGCGAGGCTCAGGCTCCTTGCGGCTGGGGTGAGAAGGAAGTGGGTCATTGCCATCAAGCGCGTTACTATTGCCAGCAAATATGGCGGCAAATGCCGCCATTGTCAACGGCAAAAGTAACGAATATGATGGCATTGATGCTGGCCGCTGGGGCGCGAACGTGAAAACGGAAGGCGAATGGGCGGATGAGGTGAAGCGGGCACTGCGCGCCGAGATGACTCGGCGCGGCGTCACGTATGACCAGCTCGCCGAAAAGCTCGGCGCGATCGGCGTGAATGATTCGCCCGTAAACCTTCGAAACAAGGTAGCGCGCGGCAGATTCACGGCCGTCTTTCTAATTCAGTGCCTAGAGGCGATCGGCTGCCATTCCCTGCGCCTCGGCGATCCCGAAGGCGGCGAATAGCAGCCTTATCGCGCGTCGCTATTCAACGCGCGGCACAGAGGTGCCATATTGACGATTGAGCGGAGACGGTCGAGTAGGCCGCCCCCGCTCGGCGGGTCGTCAGGCTAACCACCGGGCGACTTGCCACATCGCGCACCTCCTTTCTTTGCCGACTGGGGTTGCGGGACTCCAACCCTGCCGGTTGCCGCCGACAGGGTCGGATGGGGATGGTGGGGCCGCCGGGCTTCGAACCCGGAACCTGGGGGTTACGAAACCCCCGCTCTGTCCAATTGAGCTACGGCCCCACATTCCTATGCTGCTACCGGTAGACGCTCGTTCGGATGCGGCGGCCCGAACAGACCGCCGTCGCTGCTGTCCGAAGGCGCGATCGTTGCCTGTTTCAGGGCAGGCGCAGTCTCACGGATTGGAATAGGGCGGTCTTTAAACCACCAACCGGTCTGCTTGCCTTGGGACCGGTAGCGGTTGGAATTGTAGAGCCGCGCGCCCAACACATCGCGAGGCCTCTTTCCGTGGATAATGAGGCCGGACTTGGTGACCGCGTTGTATAGCTCCGAAAGTGGAACCGGGCGCCCGAAGGCATCGAGAACCGCATCCACCATCGCAATGGTCTTCGCAAGCTCACTGTCTTCTGGAAGAGATCGTTGCGCGTCGCGGCGTGGGCGCGCCACACTCCTGGGGGCTTGTTGGGGAGTGGCGTCCGCGTCAGCGCGGAGTTCTTCGCATTGACGTATGAAGTCACTCCATCGTTCGGCCTCGCGCAGCGAAGCGTCGCGTTTAGCTTTGGCCTTTTCGAGAATAGCATCGGGCATGGCGGGTCCCTCCGGCAGTTGAGGCTGCGGAAGCTATCAGCGTAGACCCGCTGCACCAAATCGAGCCGCACTACCCTCGGATTTGCTTGGTTGTGGTGTGAACCAATCCGCCGGTCGCGGGCGAATCAGTACCAAGCCGCTTCAGATGGCGCGCGGTGAGTCCACCCGCTTGGTCCCATCTGCGCCCGAATACCGGAAATATTCGTCGAGTTCGGCAAAGTCGGCGACGTAGCCGATCGTGGCGCGGCGGCTCGCGCCATAAATCCGGGCGATGAATTCGACATTCTCGCGCCCTGTCAGATTGCCATGGAAAGTCCCCCCGAAACCGAGCGGGAACGATATTCTCGCCTGCCGCCGGATCGTGCCGCGATCGGGCGCCTCCGAGCCGGCCAGCAGCCGGATCAGCGTGGACTTCCCGGCACCGTTCGGGCCAAGGATCCCGAAATTATGGCCGGGCTCAAAGCGGGCACAGGCGTTCGCCAGCACGATCCGACGCCCGGTCATGGTGCGGTAAGTCTTCGATACGGCTTCGAGCGTGATCATGGCGGCGGGCTCAATCGTCGTCGCAGCCCGCGCTCCAGGCCGAGGCCGGCGAGCATCGCCGTGACCGCCAGCACCGCGACATAACCGCGGTCGAGCCAATGCGGCTCATAGAACGGGAAGAACCCGGAGCGAAACCAGTCGATCCCCTGCAATACAGGATTCCAGGCGAGGCAATCGCGCACTCTCTCAGACATCATGCCGGGCACATAAAAGATGCCGGAGCAGAAGTACAAAACGCGCGTCAGTTGCACCCACACCTTGTCCCAGGATTTGAACAGCGCATCGAGCACGGCATTGATAAAGCCGCAGCCGCAACCCAGCCCCGCGATCGCGAGCAGCGACACCGACGCGGTTCCGACATCGGCCGGCACGGCGTCGAGCCCCATTGCGGTAAAGCCGGCCAACAGAATTGCCGCGACCAGCAGGTCGGTGACCGCCTCCAATACGCCGCGCGCCAGAACCACATCGAAGGTGGTAACCAACGGCAGTTGCAATAACGCGCCATTGCTGGTGATCGCGTAGGTCATCGCGCTGCTGGTATGAACGAACAGGTAATAAGGCAATAAGCCGGTGTAGTAGAAAACGAAAAAATGTGTACCGATCGGCGGCCGGCCCTGCATCAGCACGGCGAAAACCAGCGACAGTACCAGGATGTGCAAAATCGGTTCGATCAGGGCCCAGCCGTAACCGAGCCGCGCCTCGCCGAACCGGGTGCGGGTTTCGCGGATGATCAGCGCGTTCAGCACGCGGCCCTGAGCACGCAAGCGGTCGAGCCAGCCCGGCGGCGGCCGGTATGGCCGGGCCGGCCGCAAGGTGCGATCGGCAACGAGCACGTAATCGGCGTCGAGAATGTCGAGCCGCTGGTTGAGGACGTGCAGCACCGCCTGGGCAAACTCCGCGTTCTCGGGATGTGCGCTCAGCAATTCGCCGCCGGTGGCAAGCGCCTCGTCGAGGCGGCCGCTTTCGACATACGCCGTCAGCGCCGATCGCTTCGCGTCGGGATTGGCGGCATCGAGATCGGCGGCGCGGCGAAACGCATCCAGCGCCCGATCGAGCTGCCCCAGCCGATACAGCAGACCGCCGCGATGAAGATGATATTCGGCTTCGAACGGCGCCAATTCGAGCGCGCGCTCCACCGCGTCGAGCGCCGGTTGCGGCCGGTCGCAGACCATTTCCGCCGCCGAGAGCAATCTGAGCGTGGCGGGGCTCGGTTCCCTTGCAGCCAGACCGGCGGCGATCTCAACGGCTTCTTCGGGACGGCCGGCGCGCATCATCAGTTCAGCCGCGTGCCGGGCATTTTCGGGGTCGTCCGGTGCGGCGGTCAGGGCGTGCAAGGCAAGCGACAGAGCCTCCTCGGGTCGGTCGAGGGCAAGGCAGGCGCTGGACCAGGCGCGCCACGCCGCGCCGTCGTCGGGCGCCGCCGCGGCGGCCCGGCTGAAGTAAAACGCGGCCGTCTCGAACTGCTCGGCGGCGAGCAGGAGATGTCCGGCGTGCAGCAGAAACTCGGCGCACTCGGGCAACAGATCGCAGGCCCGCTCGGCATGGGCCAACGCGCGGTCGCGCTCCCCGATTGCGGCCAGCGAGCCGCTGGCATGGCGGTGTCCCTCGGCCCAGTCGGGACAGGTTTCGAGCATGCGCCCATAAATCGCCGCGGCCTCGTCATGCCGCTCGGCGTTGCTGAACAGCCAGGCGCAGAAATTCAGGATGTCGAGATCCTCGGGCGCCAAGGCCAGGGCGCGGCGGCCGTGTTCCAGCGCCGGCTCGCAGTGGCCTTCGTGCAACAACCTCTCGGCCAACTGACGGTGAGCTGTCGCATTGTCGGGGTCAGGTTGCACGCGGCGCGGCCGCTCGGTTAAGTTGTCGATCCAGCCGGAAGCGCTCGCCTCGAAAGCTGGGATCGGTATTTCGACGGAAGATAATGCCGCCCGGTTCAACTTTTGCGTGCCTTCCAAGGACTCGCGTGCAACTTGCAGGGTCAAGCGTAAGCACTTTTCGAAGCCCCTCTCAACCCGGTTTTCTCGTTAGCTCGCTCGTTCGCGTCGTACTCTTGATACGACGTCGCGATGTTTCGGAGATGGTGGGGCGGCGCCTACCGGGATCGGGAGTAAAACCCGGAGATCCGGCAGTGTCTCATGTGTGGACGGCCCCTGCGGTGTGGCGTTCTTTAAGACCGCCTGCTTGCTATAGCCGGCAGCCCTCGCTCAAAATGAGGTAAGTCTATGGCGACCACGGCGATCGTGCGCACCCCCGACAGGATCTCGCGCAGGTAGAGTAGGCGTAGCGGTCGTGGTCCATCGCGGGCCTCACCGGTCTTCCCAGTTCGGCCGGCGCTTTTCAAGAAAGGCGTCGATGCCTTCGCCGGCATCGCGCGCCAGCATATTCCGGGTCATGACTTCGGCGGCATAGCCATAGGCGGCGGCGAGGTCGAGTTCGGCCTGCCGGTAGAAGGCTTCTTTGCCGATCGCGACCGTAAAGGCCGATTTGCCGGCAAGCTGGCGTGCCAGCGCATCGACCTCGGCGCGCAATTCGGCCGCCGGCACGACGCGGTTGACGAGCCCCAGGGCCTGCGCTCGAGGCGCATCGATCAGTTCGCCGGTCAGCAGCATCTCCATTGCCGCCTTGCGTCCGACGGCGCGCGACAGCGCGACCATCGGGGTCGAGCAGAACAGACCAATATTGACTCCCGGCGTGGCAAACCGCGCATCCTCGGCCGCGATCGCAAGATCGCAGGTTGCGACGAGCTGGCAGCCGGCCGCGGTCGCGATCCCCTGCACTTCCGCGATGACCGGCTTCGGCAGGCGAACGATGGTCAGCATCAGCTCGCTGCACTGCGCGAAGGTTCGCTGATAAGCGTCGCCGCGCGGGTCGCTGCGGAGTTCGCGCAGATCGTGTCCGGCGCAAAAGGCGGTGCCGGCGCCGGCCACCACGACGACGCGGACCGCACGATCCTCGCCGGCGCGGGTCAGCGCGTTGATCAGAGACGCCATCAGCTCCGCCGACAACGCGTTGCGCGCCTGCGGGCGGTTCAAGGTCAGGCGCAGCGCCCCGTCATCCAACGCTTCGAGCAGAACCGGTTCCTGTTCCCTGATCCTCGGCATCGCGGCCGTCATCGTCGCCTCCTGATCTGCCCGGCGACTCTCGCGCCTTCCGTCGTCCCGGAGCAACCCCAATGGCGGAGGCCGGGCGCGATCTGCGGCCGATACACCCGCCGCCGCCACTCGATCATCACCAGGGGGTACCATGTTACCTCACGCAAATCGCATTGTTTTTGCTTTAGTTGACGGGCGCGACGCGGTCCCTTACACAGGCGTTTTCCCGGAAAGCGGGACAGTGAGCGGATGATGAAGACGTTTTCGGCCAAGCCCTCCGATATCGACAAGAAATGGCTGCTGATCGACGCCGACGGGCTCGTCCTCGGGCGTCTGGCGGCGATCATCGCGACCCGGCTGCGCGGCAAGCACAAGCCTGCCTACACGCCGCATATGGATTGCGGCGATCATATCGTCGTGGTCAATGCCGAGAAGGTGCAGCTGACCGGCAACAAACGTGCCGACAGCATTTTCTACTGGTACACCGGCTTTCCCGGCGGCATCAAAGGGCGCAGCAAGGGCGCCATCCTCGACGGCAAGCATCCGGAGCGGGTTATCGAAAAAGCGGTCGAACGCATGGTTCCGCGTGGGCCGCTCGGACGCCGCGTGATGGGAAATCTGCGGGTCTATGCCGGTCCCGAGCATCCGCACGCGGCGCAGCAGCCCGAGCAGCTCGATGTCGCCGCCATGAACCGCAAGAATGCGAGGACGTGACAATGGCCGGCAGCGACGATCGCGACGATCCGGGTCCGGGACAAGGGCCGGCGCAACAGCCAGGGGGACAACAGCCGGGCGGACAGCCAGCCGCCCAGCAGGGCGGCGGGCCGGGGCCGCGCGGCCAGACCTTTCAGGGGCTGGCAAGCCTGCGCCAGGCGATGGCGGCAGCGCGGACCGCCCCAGCCGCACCCAGCGCCGCTGCACCCGACCTTGCCGAGGTCGCGCCGAGGCTCGACGCGCAGGGCCGCGCCTACGCCACCGGCAAGCGCAAAAACGCCGTCGCCCGCGTCTGGATCCGGCCGGGAAATGGCAAGGTAGAGGTCAACGGTCGCGACAGCCCGGTCTATTTCGCGCGTCCGGTGCTGCGCATGCTGATCAACCAGCCCTTTGCGGTGGCCAACCGCCTCGGCCAGTTCGACGTCTGGTGCACCGTCAAGGGCGGCGGCTTGTCCGGTCAGGCCGGGGCGGTGCGCCACGGCATCAGCCGCGCGCTGACCTTCTACGAGCCTGGGCTGCGTCCGCTCTTGAAATCGGAAGGCTTTCTGACCCGCGACAGCCGGGTCGTCGAGCGCAAGAAATACGGCAAGGCCAAGGCGCGCCGGAGCTTCCAGTTCTCGAAACGCTGAACTCGAACCCTGCGGCCGCGTTCCCGCGCGTCCGGGGCCCGATCGGTCAGTGCAGCTGCAACGAGTGCCGGATGTGGCGGAACCGATTTTGCCGGAGACGCCCGCCTTGGCCGACGCGGACGGAATGCAGTTCGCCTTCGATATTGCTTTTCCAGAATTCGAGGAAGCGGCGCAGCTCGGGAAAATCTGGGGCAAGATCGAGCTTCTGCCAGATGAAGCTCTGCAGCAGAGCGGGATGATCCGGCAGGCGGTAGAGGATCTCCGCCGTGGTCACGCGATACTCCCCCACCTGCAGACTGGGATCGCGCACTCGTCGCCTCCACTGACAGCAGCACGTTCTCAGCAGAATGTTTCACGCCCCCGCTGCTTCGCAATAAAAACTTTGATTGCAGCGACTTAGCAGCCCATCAATCAGGGTGCTGCCAGGCCTGCGAGGTCGGCTCTTGAAGGCCTCCGGCAACGCTTTACATAGCTAGGAAACGTTCCCGCGCACGCCTCGTTCGTCGGTGGGCGCGCGCCGCACGAGCAAGGTTCTGGCCACGATGAAACCGGTTCTGTCGGCCCTCGTTCTGGTGAGCGGGGTTGCGCTGGCCGCGCCCGCCGCGGAGCCAGCGACCGCGGCCGCACCCATTCCGGAGGTCAACGGGGCGCCGGTCTCAAGTCTGGCGCCGGTGCTGGCCGTCATCACCCCGGGGGTCGTGAACATCGCCGTGCGCGGGCGCGTGCGCGAGGAGAACCCGCTGCTGCAGGACCCGTTCTTCCGGCGGTTCTTCAACCTGCGGCAGCAGCCCGAGGAACGCGAGGTCCAGGCCACCGGCTCCGGCGTTATCGTCGATGCCGCTCAAGGCTATGTCTTGACCAACGCTCACGTGGTCGAGAATGCGACCAGTATCGAGGTCACGACCAAGGATAATCGCCGCTTCCGCGCCAAGCTGATCGGGCGGGACGGCGATACCGATGTTGCGGTGCTGCAGATCCCGGCCACGGCTTTGACCGCCGTCCCGTTCGGCGATTCCGACCGCTTGCAGGTGGGGGATTTCGTGCTCGCTATCGGCAACCCGTTCGGCCTCGGCCAGACCGTCACCTCCGGCATCGTCAGCGCCCTCGGGCGCAGCGGCCTCGGCATCGAAGGATATGAGGATTTCATCCAGACCGACGCTTCGATCAACCCGGGCAATTCCGGCGGCCCGTTGGTCAACCTTCAGGGCCAGCTGGTCGGCATCAACACCGCCATTTTGGCGCCGGGAGGCGGCAATATCGGGATCGGCTTTGCGGTGCCGATCAACATGGCGCGGCGGGTCATGGACCAGCTGATCCGCTACGGCGAAGTTAAACGCGGCCGCATCGGAGTGGCGATCCAGGATCTGACCCCCGAACTCGCCCAGGCGATGAGCACCAGCCACACGACGGGGGCGGTCATCGCGCGCGTCGATCCCGGTTCGCCGGCCGATCGCGCCGGCCTCAGGAGCGGCGATCTCGTTCTCGCGGTCAATGGCGCGCCGGTACGCAGCGGCACCCAGCTGCGCAACACGATCGGGTTGTCCCGGATCGGCGACGAAGTCGAGCTGACCGTCGATCGCCGCGGCGCCGAGCGCAATGTCGGCGTCCGCATCGAACAGGCCGCGACCGAGCCGGTCCAGCAGCGTTCGCGGCAGCGCTGAGGCCGGCCATGGCAAGCGAAACCCCGTATCAGGTTCTCGGCGTCAAGCCGGATGCGAGCGCGGACGATATCCGCAAGGCGTACCGCAAGCTCGCCAAGCAGCTGCACCCCGATCTGAACCCGGGCAAGCCGGCCGCGGAGGCGCGGTTCAAGGCGGTGTCGGCGGCCTATGATCTGCTGTCCGACCCGGAAAAGCGGACGCGCTACGATCGCGGCGAGATCGACGAGAGCGGCATGGAGAAGCCGCGCTATTCCTACCGGCCCCATGCCGAGGGGACCCAGGGCTGGAAGTACCGGCCGGAAGGCGAGATGGATGTTGGCGATCTCGAGGATCTGTTCGCGATGTTTGGGGGCGGCGGGCGCCGGGGCCAGGCGGGGCGGGCCGGCGAAGGCCTGCGCATGCAGGGCGGCGACCGCCAGTTCACGCTGTCGATCGACTTTATCGAAGCGGCCAATGGCGGCCGCAAGCGGCTGGCGCTGTCGCCCGAAGAATCGCTCGATGTTACGATCCCGCCCGGCATCGAGAACGGCCAGGTACTGCGGCTAAAAGGGAAGGGCAGCCCCGGCTTTGGCGGCGGCCCTGCCGGCGACGCGCTGATCGAGGTGCATGTGGCGCCGCACCCGTTCTTCCGTCGCGACGGCGACAACATCCATATGGAGCTGCCGGTCAGCCTGAGCGAAGCCGTGCTCGGAGCGCGGGTTTCGGTGCCGACGATTACCGGACCGGTCACGATGAGCATCCCGAAAGGTTCCGACACCGGGGCGCAATTGCGCCTGCGCGGCAAGGGTATCCACCGCACGCGTGGCGGCAATGCCTCGGAAGGCGATCAATACGTGACCCTCAAGGTCGTGATCGGCGACAGCAAGGATCCCGAGCTGACGCAATTCCTCGAAGAATGGGCGCCGAAGCACAGCAGCGATCCGCGCCGCGGGATGGATTCGTGATGATCGCGATTGACGAGCTGCTGCTGCGAGTCGCCGGTCTCGAGCGCGGCGACCTGCTAAGATGGGTCGAAAACCGCTGGGTTCTGCCGGAACGGCGGGGCGGCGCCTGGCTGTTTCACGAAGTCGACGTGGCCCGGGTCGAACTGATCGTCGAGATCCGCCGCGATTTTGCGGTAGACGACGAGATGCTACCGCTCGTGCTGGGTCTGCTCGATCAGGTTTACAGCCTGCGGCGGCAGCTCCGGCGGCTTTGCGAGTCGATCGAGCGCCAGCCGCCAGACATCCGCGACGCGATCCGCCGCTCGCTGCCGCCCGTGCACGACCAGAGCGTCTGAGGAGCCGCCCGCCTCGCTGATCCCGGTGGCGGCCGGTCCCCGGCGGTAGCGGCGGGCCGATCCGCGACGCAGAGCCTTACCAACAATTTACGTTCTTCACCGACAATCGCACCCCGGGTCGCGGCGCCACTCTCGGCTGCCGGCCGGAAGGACGCAGGCGGATGAACGATCTCAGCGCGCGGGCGGGGTGGGCAGCCGAGACGGTGTCGCTCAGCGAGGCCAAGGCGCTGATCCGGGCTCTCGCGCATCGGCGCAGTCTGGTGCTCCTGTCGGCGCCCGGTCTCGGCAAGTCGGAGATCGTGCGGCAGGCGGCGGTCGAGGCCGGGCTGCCATGCCGATCGGTGCTCGGTACGCAAATCGCACCCGAGGATGTCAGCGGCATTCCGAAGATCGTTGGCGAACGCTCGGTGTTCTGCCCCCCGCGCGTGCTGCTGCCGGAGACGCCCGAGCCGTTCTGCCTGTTTCTCGACGAGCTGCCGGCTTGTGCTCCCGACATGCAGAAGGCGTTTCACTCGCTGCTGCTGGACCGCCGCCTCGGCGAGCATGAATTGCCGCAGGGCAGCTGGGTCGTGGCCGCGGGCAACCGGCTGGAGGATCGCGCTCAGGTGCGGACCCTGTCCAGCGCACTCGTCAACCGCGTCTTGCTGCTGCAGCTCCGGCTCGATGTGCGGGAGTGGATCAGGTGGGCGCGCGGCGCCTTCATTCATGCCGATGTCCTGGCATTCATCGCCTTCATGCCCGAAGCCCTGATGCGGCCGGTCCCGTTGGAGCCGGTGCCGTTTTCGACCCCGCGCGCCTGGGCCGCCCTGTCCGAAGCGCTCGAGCTTGCCGAGGCCGCCGGCATTTGCGGCCCGCAGCAACGCCGCGCGCTGGCCTTCGGCTGCGTCAGCGCCGCCGACGCCGCGATCTTCTGCGCGATGGCCGAGAACAGCATCGGCACGATCCGCCCGCCGCTCGATTATCTGCAACGGCCTGAGCTGCTGCCCGGGGAGGACGCGGCGCGTTGGCTCGTGCTGTCGGGCATCCGCTCCCTGGTCGCGCAAGAGGAAAGCCTGCTGATCGACACCGACACGATCAATCGTTTTCTGATGGCGGTGCCGGCCGATCATCGTTTTGCCTTGATGATCGGTCTGGTCGAGCGCTGGAGCGCGCTCGGGGCCGCCCCCGGTCTGGTCGCCGCCTTCAGGGACGCCACCGGCGTCTGAGCCGCGTCAGGCAGGTGAACCGCGTCCGATGTTAGACGCGCCGCTTCTCTCCGCCGAGGAGGCGCAGGCGATCGACGCGGCGCGCAATGCCCTGCGTCGGGCCGTCATGCTGCTGCCCTACCTGCAGCCTTTGGCGCGACACGTGCGGATCGTGCCCGAAGCCCGGACCCCCTCGGCGGCGGTTTTCGCATCCGGCCGGCTGGCATTTCGACCGGCGTGGTTCCTTGGCCTCGGGCAGGCCGACCAGGTGTTTGTCGCGGCCCACCAGCTGCTTCATCTCGCGCTCGGCAGCCATGAGCGATGCGTCGGACCCGCCGCACGGATCGTCAATATTGCCGAAGATTTCGCGATCAACGACCTGTTGCGCACAGTCCTCGACATCGAGGTACCGTCGGGAGGGCTCGACTGCCCCGGCATGGCGTGCTTTCCGGCGGCCCGTATCGTCGACGCGGTGACGGCCCGCCACGGCAAGGGCGAGATCCTGGCCGAGGATGCCTGGTCGCAGCCGGCGGTCGCACCCGAACGAGGCGAAGCGGCGCCGTTCGACGTGCTCGATGCATTGACCGAACGGCTATGGTTTCCCGACGACGAGCCGGCGGCGCGCGCCCGGGCCGGCGCTGCCATCGCCGCAGCGGCGCGCCACAGCGTCGCGCTCGGGGTCTTTCATGAGCGGGTGCGGCCGCCGATGGAAGCGGCCTCGATGCTCCGTCGCATCTTCGATGAGCGTTTCGAAGCGGATTGGCAATGGGCCTTGCAGCGCTGGCTCCAGGAAGCGGCGCCGCCGGTCCGCGGCTTTTCGCGCCGCTCGCGGCGTCAGGGCGAAACCGCGGAATTCGTCCTGCGCGGGCGGCGCAACGCCGGCTGGGTGCTGGATCTCGTGCTCGACACGGCGGCGCCGCCCGAGCCCTTTCTCGCTGCGTTGCAGCGGGTCGGGGACCCGGTCGGAATCGACGCCATCCGCATCCGGCGCTGCGGCGCCGGTGCGGGCCGGCCCGAGCTGGTGCCGCTCGACGAACTGCCATACCATCCCGGCCGTGGCGGGCGCGGCCGACTTCCTGCCGTGCTGCAAGCCCTGGCGCAGGACCGATCCGCTGCCGCCGCGCTGGTCATCACCGACGGCGAGGAAGACCAGTCGGCGGGTTCGCTGCCCTGCCCGGTGCTGTGGATCGTCACCGGCGACGCGCCGGCCTGAGCCCCCGGCGGGTTCCCTGCCGGCGCGGATGCAGGACGCCGGAGCGGCCGCCTTGCCAAACCGGGCGTCCCTCGTGTAATCCGTGGCGCCTTTTGTCAGCGCAGCCCGATGCTGCCGTAGCTCAGTGGTAGAGCACCCCCTTGGTAAGGGGGAGGTCGTTGGTTCAATCCCAACCGGCAGCACCATCGCGCGACTGCGGGCTCGTTCACGACGGGTTGTAGCTGCGATGCGGGAGCGCTTGTTCACGCGTTGTAATCGAGGCCGAGCGCGTCGTAACGCTCGCGGTCGTCGATCCAGTTCTCGCGCACCTTGACGAACAGGAACAGATGCACGCGGCGCCCGAAGCGCTGTTCGAGCTCGGCGCGGGCGCGGGCGCCGATGGTTTTGATGCGCCGGCCGCCATTGCCGAGCACGATGGCGCGCTGGCCCGGACGCTGCACATAGATGACCTGCGCGATGCGCGCGCTGCCATCCGGCCGCTCCTCCCAGCTTTCGGTCTCGACCGTGGCGGCGTAGGGCAGTTCCTGGTGCAGCTGCACAAACACCTGCTCGCGCGTGACCTCGGCGGCGATCAGCCGCTCGGGTGCATCCGACAGCTGATCCTCTGGGAACAGCCACGGCCCCGGCGGTACGAGCGCGGTGAGATGGCGCTTCAGATCCTCCACCCCGTCGCCGGTCAGACCCGAAATCATGAACACTTGCTCGAACGCCGCCTTTTGTCCCAGCTCGGCGGCGAGGCCAAGCAGGCTGTCGCGGCGCACCAGATCGATCTTGTTCAACGCCAGGACCGCAGGATTGCGGCGTTCGGCGAGGCGGTCGAGGATGTGCCGGGTATCGCCATCGATGCCGCGCTCTCCGCAATGCGCCGCGTCGACCAGCAACACCGCGATATCGGAATCCGCGGCTCCGGTCCAGGCTGCGGCCACCATCGCCCGGTCGAGCCGGCGCCGCGGCTCGAAAATGCCCGGGGTATCGACGAAAACGAGCTGTGAAGCGCCGGCCACGACGATGCCGAGCAGGCGCGACCGGGTGGTCTGAACCTTCGGCGAGACGATCGCCAGCTTGTGGCCGACCAGCTGGTTGAGCAGCGTCGACTTGCCGGCGTTGGGCGCCCCGATCAGGGCGACGTAGCCGCATCGCGTCGGGAGAGCCGCAGGCGAGGAGGCGCGCGATTCCGGCGAGCCCTTGGCAGGCGATCGCTGTGGCGGCACGCCCTCCTTGTTTTCTTGTGCCGCGACGGGGGGGATATCCCGCAGCAACCGGGGAGATCTTCCCGTCATTGCCGGCCCTTGCTGTTGAGGCGCTCGAGAAGCGACGCGGCGGCTCGCGTCTCCGCGCTGCGTTTGGACGAGGCGGTCGCGACCGCGTCCTCGATGCCGGCTACCCGCACCGCCACCGTGAAGCGCGGGGCGTGATCGGGACCGCTGCTCTCGACCAGCGCGTAAGCGGGCAGCCCCAAGCCGCGCGCCTGCGTCCATTCCTGAAGCGCGGTCTTGGGATCGCGGGGCGGTTCTTCCATCTCCTCGACCAGAGGCGTCCACAGCCGCATGACGAAATCGGTGGCCGCCGCCAAACCGCCGTCGAGATATACCGCCGCAATGACGGCTTCGCAGACATCGGCAACGATGGCGGGGTGGCGCGCCGCGCCCGCCGCCGCCTCTCCGGGCGACAGCTTCAGGCTGCGGTCGAGCCCGAGCGCGCCGCCCACCCTCGCCAGCGCGTCGCGGCACACCAGATGGGCATGGCGCCGCGTCAGATCGCCCTCGGGCTCGGTCGGGTAGCGCCGCCACAACAGATCGGCGATCACGAGGCCCAGCACCCGGTCTCCAAGAAATTCCAGCCGCTCGTAGGTGCGCCGCGGCGGCGCGGTGCGACGGCGCCCGCGCCCCGGCGCCGGCGCCGCCGCACTGGGATGAGTCAAGGCCTCGGCCAGCAGCTCCGGCCGGGTAAAAACATACCCGTTCAGCCGATCGAGCCCACCATGCGGCGTCGTTTCAGCCGCCTGCTCCCGGTTCAATGAACCGACTGGAACAGCCGATTGTAGCGGATCGCAAACGGCCATTTCCAGAATTCCCACCACCGCGCCGAGCCGTCGGTCGAGTAGAACAGGAACTCGGCCCTGCCAACCAGGTTTTCCCCGGGAATGTAGCCAACCACCGACAGCACCCGGCTATCCTCGGAATTGTCGCGGTTGTCACCCATCGCGAAATAGTGCCCGGCGGGCACGTCGTAAACCCGGGTGTTGTTCATCTCGCCCTCGTCGCGCTGCTTGAGGATCGGATGCGCTACGCCGTTGGGCAGAGTTTCGGTATAGAGGGTACACATTTGGAACGGCCGATCGGGACATTGTTCGTCCTCTATCTTGCGGCGCGGCACCAGCTGGTCATTGATGTAAAGCTCGCCCTCGCGGACCTGGATATGGTCACCCGGCAATCCGATGATGCGCTTGATATAGTCGACCGAGGTGTTGGTCGGGAGCTTGAACACGGCGACATCGCCGCGTTGCGGCGAATGGAAGAAGACGCGCCCGGAGAAAAGCGGCAGCCCGAACGGCAGCGAATACCGGGTGTAACCGTACGAGAATTTTGACACGAACAGGTAATCGCCGACCAGCAATGTCGGTATCATCGAACCCGAAGGAATGTTGAAAGGTTCATAGGCCACGGTACGAACGACCAGCGCGATCAGCACCGCATAGATGATCGTCTTGACGAGTTCGAGAACCGCGCCGCTCGATTTTTTACCGGCGACGATCTTTTGAGCGGATTTCGTTCTCATGGAGAGCCTTGGCGGCGTGAGCGGCGGCGGATCAAGCCAAGCGGAAGGAAGCGAGTCAAGCGCCGCCGCCGAGACATTTTAACCATCGTCCCGCCCGGCCGCGGTGGCCACTGCGCTGATGATAACGACCGCCTGGGCCAGCGGCGGCTCATCGCTCAGCGTGACGTCGAGCCGGGCCGACATGCCCTTCGGGGTGATTGCCTCGAGCCGGCGCAGGGCCCCTCCGGTCAGGCGCATGCCCGGTTTCCCCGAGGGCAGGTTGACCACCCCCAGATCGCGCCAGAACACGCCGTCGCGGAACCCCGTGCCGAGCGCCTTCGACGCCGCCTCCTTGGCGGCGAAGCGGCGGGCATAGCTGGCCGCCCGATTGGCGCGGCGGTCGCATTTCTGCCGCTCGGCGAAGGTGAAGATGCGGTCGAGAAAACGATCGCCGAAGCGCTGGATGATCTCCTCGATGCGCCGGATATCGACGAGATCGCTGCCGAGCCCGATGATCATGCGAATGCCATCATCCGCGCGCCCGCTCGACCGAGTTGATGACCGGCGTCGCGCGCAACGCCGCGATGATCGTCGACAGGTGCTTCACGTCGTCGACCTCGATATCGACCATGATCTCGAAAAAGTCCGTCGAGCGGTTGGTGATCTTGAGATTGCTGATGTTGCCGCCCTGCTTGCCGATGATCGTGGTCAGGGTACCGAGGTTGCCGGGCTCGTTGGCGATCGTGACATTGAGGCGACCGACATGTACCGCATCGGCGTCGTCGCTGCTCCAGGCAACATCGAGCCAGCGTTCCGGCGTCTCGGCGAAGTTTTCCAGCGTCTCGCAGTCGATCGTGTGGATCGTAACCCCCTTCCCGGTGGTAACGATGCCGACGATGCGATCGCCGGGCAGCGGATGGCAGCAGCCCGCGAAATGCAGCGCCATACCGGGGATGAGGCCGCGAATCGGCACCGCGGTCTCGTTCGGCCGCGGCTTGCGCCGCGCCCGCGCCAGCGGGATGACCTTGGTCTTGGCCTCCTCGCGCAGCTGCGGGAAGGCGGCATTGACCGCCTCGCGGCCGGTCACGAGACCCTGACCGACCGCGACATAGAGGTCTTCGACCGAGGCGCAGTTGAAGTTCTTCAGCACCGCTTCAAGCGGGCGCTCCGAAAATTCCAGCCGCTCCTGGCGGAACGCCTTCTGCACGATGGCGCGGCCGAGATCGAGGTATTGCGTGCGCTGCTGGGTGCGCACGAACCGCCGGATGCGGGCGCGCGCCTTGCCGGTGACGACAAAGCGCTCCCAGGTCGGCGACGGGGTCTGCGCCTTGGAGGTGACGATCTCGACCTGGTC
>Ga0213875_10000115_pt1 | contig 90522 bp, 68 predicted proteins | sample BarmaccomBMRX_R8_FD_160105 | JGI IMG/M metagenome (GOLD analysis project Ga0213875, IMG submission 160105) | Root-associated microbial communities from Barbacenia macrantha in rupestrian grasslands, the National Park of Serra do Cipo, Brazil - RX_R8 | ecosystem: Host-associated > Plants > Roots...
GTCGCGGCCTGGCTCCGCTTGGCACCGTTCACGTCGCGCCCGCGGAAGGCGTCACCGATCCGTTTGCCGATTGGCCGCCACCTCACGGCGGCGGCTATACTGGCCCACCCCCGCCAGGCCCGGTCGCATTAAGCGACAAAGCCTTCGTAGCTTTAGAGTCACGCCCCGGTGATGTCGTGGTCTTTAATCACAATTTGCAGCACGCCTCTTTTGGAGGTAGCAGCCAGCGGCGCATGTTCACGCTCAATCTTTGTCGGCGCGCTCAAAATCCGGTGGAGTTATATGAACTCCGTGAGTTCATCAATTCAGCGGCTCGCTTCTGGGTGGAGCAGACCCATTCGGATGTGATGCGCCGCACGGCGTCCCCGGAACGTATGCGCCATTTGGAGCAGGTCATGGAGAACGAAGATGAGTTGCCCGCATTGGTTCGTCAGGCCAAAGCGGTGATGGCGGAGCCTGCGCGTGGCTGATCTCAAGTCGCCGCGTGCGTCGAAAGCAAGAGGATTTTACATGAATTGCAAGATACTGCCGATTGCCAAGTTGCCAGAGCGAGTCAGGACTGGCAACTGGAAAGTTTGTGCAGTTATTCGGGTGCAAAAGAAGCCAGGTGCTCACTTAGACACCAAGGCTTTCACGGCTGGCGTCTGGGACATCCCGGCCAACGTATCGTGCGGTGACATCGCTGTTACTATTGCCAATAGCCCTACTGCGTGTCGCTCTTACCTTTTGGATGCAGAGGATTTCAAACCCGGTCAATATATCTGGGCGGCTCTCACAGCCAGCCCTGATGGCGAAGCTGTTTGGGTGGATCGGATTTCTCTCGTCCCGCAAAATTAGCGACAGGTATGCATCAGCGACAGGTATCTCAGGCACCCGACTTAGGATAGAACTCATTCTCAAAGGACTTTAACCAATGGCACTAAAAATTGCCGTTATCGGAACGGGTAAGGTCAATCGAGACAATTACATCCCTTATCTGGCCAGCCAAAGTGACATCGAACTCGGCTACTATAATCGCACGCACAGCACGGCGCCCCAGGTCGCCGAGCAATTTGGCGGGACAGTCTTCTCCTCTCTGGATGAAGTGGCGCAGTGGGATCCTACCGCTGCCCTAATTCTGACCAGTGAGACTATTCGTTACGAGATTGGAATGCAACTCATTGGTTCTGGAATCCGCAAAGTCTTCTTTGAAAAGCCTCTGGTAGCCGTCAACGGGCAAGCTCATGTGACGGAAGACGATTTTTACAAAGGCAAGGCCATGCTCGACCTGGCGCGAGCTAAGGGTTGCGAGACGGCGATGGTGTTTAACTATCGTTTCTTCGAGCAAACATTGGCTGCCCGGCAAATTGCTGCTGAGCGTAATTTTGGTCAGGTCATTAACGTAGCGGGCTTGGTTCATTATGCTTGTTGGAGCCACTGCATTGATTTGATACAGCACTTTGCAGGCAGCATCGAAGAAATTACGGCGCTGTCCGGGGCCAAGTCCTACGGTGCGTCAGCGGTCGGCATTGAAGCGCCGGATGTGGTCGCGGCGTTGCGCATGAAGAACAGAGCCACTGGCACCTTAATTGGCACGGCAGGCATGAAATGGCAGCACCCCCTATATGAATTGATTTTTACGTTTGAGAATGGCCGCATCCACATGCGTGACCTCGATGGCACTCTGGAAATCCTCGATGGCGCGACGCAGTTGCATGAGGTGCGCTCCATTGCCCGGCATACCGCGCGCTGGGATCAATACCGTGATTCCTTTACCAAAGCTCTCAGTGCCTATCTGGATTCCTTACGCAACGAGCAAGCTCCTCCGGTGCCGGGCAGGGCGGGTCTGGAGGAATTGCAGGTCGAAGCTGCTCTCAAACGTTCCATTGCCGAGAAGCGCCCCGTGTTGGTGCAACAGGAATTCCCTATTTAGACTTAGAGGAAGCCCGCTATCTCATGAGAATTGTTAATCAAACTGGAAACCGTGAAGTGATAATAGAAGAGCGTCCTCGACCAGAGTCGAAACCTGGCGAGGTCGTGGTTAAAACTGTGGTGTCAGCCATCTGTGGCAGTGAAATGTCTGGCTATCGTAAAGACGGTTATCCAGCGGGCAACATGGGACACGAAGGCGCGGGCGTGGTCGCGGCGCTGGGTGAAGGTGTCGAGACACTGAGTGTGGGGCAGCGCGTGGGCGTCAGTGCTATCGCCGGATGTGGGCATTGTGCCTATTGTCAGCAAGGCCAGTATACCTGGTGCGATAACTATCAGTTCTACGACAATATGCACGCTGAATACTTCGCCATTGCCGCACTCGCCTGCCATCCCTTACCCGACGATGTACCGTGGGATGTGGGGGTTTTAATAACGGGTGATGGCTTAGGTGTGCCCTATCATACTTCTACCAAAATGAAGCCGGAAGGTGTGCAGCACATCGCTATCTTTGGCCTGGGGCCAGTTGGCCTGGGCAATGTCCTGTTTCAGTCCCACCTGGGCCGCGAGGTGATTGGTATTGATCGTTCCCCCGAACGCCTGGAACTGGCCCGACAATTAGGGGCAAGGCATACCATTGCGGTTGAGGACGACACTGATGTTCCGGCAAGAGTCAAAGCCTTGACGGGCGGACGCGGGGCGGACGTTTGTATTGAAGCCGCCGGGGTGCCCACTACAGCCAAACAATGCTTTGCCGCAGTGCGTACAGCGGGCCATGTCCTTTTCAATGGCGAGCAATCAGCGGTAGAACTTTCGCCCAGTGAAGATTTCATCCGACGCGACATTACGGCTACCGGCTCATGGTTTTATCACTTCAATGAGTATCCGAAAATGCTGGAACTGTATCGGAGCGGCTTGCCCGTGGCATCCTTAATCACACACCGCTTTCCCTTAGATCAGGTGAGTGAGGCTTTTCGAGTGATGGAAGGAAAGTCAGGCAAGGTAGTGCTGGAGTATGGGATGGGTGAGTTCAATGCTTAGGAGGTGCTGCCCAGGCACTGGCATTCATAATGCTTAATGGTTTTGATGCCGCATTACTGTAGAAGTTGAGAAATGATTTGGAAAATGTGGGACAGGCACTCCTGCCTGTCTGCTGAGACTATGCTTACCTGCAACCAAGCCAGACACTCTTGTCTGGCCTGGGGACTAACTTGCAATTCCATAACCGTTCTGAATGTCTATAGATTTGACAGCGAGGAGGCTGCATGACCTTATCCTGGCATGAGGTGGTGCCTAATGTATTCCAGTTTGGCGATAGTTGCAACGTCTATGGTATTGCGGGGCCGGAAGGCAGCCTTATCGTTAATGCGGGAACTGGGCTTTGGCTCCAACACCTGCAAGATTTACCCAAGCCTCCCGTTGCACTCTGCTTAACCCATTATTTCCGCGACCACGCAGCAGGTGCTTTAGCTGCCGCGCAAGCGGGCATTCCCGTCTATGTGCCGGTGGGAGAAAAGGCGATCTTAGCGGACCCGGTGCAGCATTTTAGAGAGCGTGAAACCTACATCATCTATGACAATCTGTGGGATCTCTTTGCTCCCATTGAAGGAGTGCCCATCACGGGAGTGTTGCATGATTATGAGCAGCTTCAACTGGCCGAGTTAGACCTCGAAATCTTGCCGTTGCCTGGCGTTACCCTGACTCAGATTGGTATTGCAATTGAACTCCCCCTGCCGGATGGGAAGCTTAAAGAGGGGAAGCTTAAAGTGGTGTGCTGTGGCGAGGCCATCCATTCACCAGGCAAGTTAGCCCGTGTCGCCCCTCTGCAATACAATTACAACGATCTCAGTGGAGCGGTAAATGTGGTGAGTTCTGCTCGACGATTGCGTGATTACAAACCCGACATCCTACTTCCCAGCCTGGGTCAGCCCATCTTACAGGATACTGATCTGGCACTGGCACAATTAGAAGAGTCTATGCGCTTTCTGGTAGCGGGACGGGGTGGTATGACGCAGCAACTGAACAAGCTGGGGCCAGACCCGCTGGAAAAAGTCACTGAGCATGTCTGGCGCACCACGCAGAGCCAAAGTGTTAATTGGTTCTTAATCAGCGAGTCGGGCAAAGCTCTGGCCATTGATTATGGCTATGATGTGAACAACATCGTCTCGACCAATTATCCCCGTCCGGCTAACCGTCGTCCGTTGCTGCATAGTCTGCCTGCGTTGCGCGAGCGGTTTGGCATTGAGCACATAGATGTCGTTTTAGTCAGTCATTTTCATGACGATCATGTGTGCGGCATTCCCCTCCTTCAGCGACTATTCGGGACGGAGTGTTGGGCCGCCGAAAATTTTGCCGACTTGCTGATGGAGCCACAGGCGCATTGTTTTCCGTGCAACTGGCCTATGCCGATTCAAGTGCAGCGTCGTCTGCCGCTGGATCAGACTTTTACCTGGGAAGAATATACGTTCTGTCTACACCCGATGAGCGGGCACACAAGATTTGCATCTCTTATCGGGTTTGAGGCTGATGGTAAACGGTTTGCCCATACCGGCGACCAATACTTTTTCGCGCACGGTTGGGGCCAGGAACCGCTGCTGCCCTTCGATCAAAACCCTCGTGTGCAAAATCATGTTTATCGTAATGGTGCCCTGTTAGATGGTTATGCGCAGAGTGGCCAGTGGCTCTTGAACTGGCACCCGGATATTGTGTTGCAGGGACATCAGCAACCCTTCTTTACGGATGGGCATTTCTTTGAACAGATAAAAGAATGGACGCGCGAATACCAGGAGACGCACCAGAGAGCGATGCTGCTGGGCGCAGAGGACACCCATTTTAACCTTGATAGTTGGGGCGGGTGGATTTGGCCTTACCGAACTTACACCCCTGTCCCCAAGCCCATATCGGTGCGCGTCACGGTGCGTAACCCTTATCCCCATCAAGCTGACTTACTGGTAAAGCTGGTTGGCCCAACCGGGTGGCAGGGCACTACGGCCACGCTGAGTGCGGCACCTCGCGCCGAAGTTGCCACTTCGCTGGAGATAACCCCTAATGGCCCCTGCCGCCGTCAGCCGTTTGCCGTTGAGTTGGTAGCCAATGGTCAACCATTCGGGCAGGTGGCGGAAGCCTTGCTCACCGTTGGCGGTGAAATGTTTTAGGTCAGCCGCCTTGCTCATGAAACAGTTATTCCCTATCAGGAGGAGATATGGCCCGCTCGCTCAGCACTATTGCACCCGGTTGGTGGGATTACACCACGCTGGAACCAGAAATCTTACAAGATGCTGCCAGATTGACGTTACAAGACATTGAACAGTTAAGCCGCCCTGGTTTCAAGGTGGCTTTATACGATACGTTAGAAGAGTTTTATTTGGCCGAGGCTTTGGAATATATCAATGCCTGGCGGCAAAGCACCCCGGATAACCCGGTGGGCATCTGCGGCCCCATTGGGCCGACAGAGCAGTTACCTTTGGTGGCCCGCCTGGTCAACGATCTTGATCTACCGCTGCATAGTGCCCACTTCTGGGGCATGGATGAATGGTTTCTCAATGGTCAGGAAGCGCCGATGGATCATCCTCTCTCTTTTGCCCGCGCCGATCAGGAGTTGTGCTTTAAGCGCATTCGTCCTGAATTGCTCATGCCTGCTGAGAACCTGCATTTTCCGGCTGCTGATACCAGTCATTATGAAGCCTCGTGGCAAGGCGTGCGCTGTGCCGTCATGCAAGGCGGGCAGGGCGAAGTAAAGCATTGGGCTTTCAATGACCCGGTGCGGCGGGAGGGTAATTACCAGCAGGAGCCACCGTCGCCTGCCGAGTATCGTCAATTAGGAACACGGGTGGTGGAACTCCATCCTCTCACGCTTATTCAAAACGCACGCACTTCGGGCGGTGGCAATGTCCCCCTGGTGCCGACTCATGCTATAAGCGTAGGGCCAGTGCAAACCTGGCAAGCGGAGAAGGTCTCCATCTGGCATCCTGGCACGCATGATAATCCTTTTGGTTTACGCCTGACGGCTCTAATGATTTCTCAACATCTGCCCGATTCCGCAGTGCCTATGTCGCTACTGGCCGACCATCCCAATGTGCAGTTCAACTATTATAGGGGGGCCATCGGCACTTGTGAAACAGAAATGCACTAACCGCCAATTATTTCAAGGAGTTTATGTTGAAGGAGCTTATACCGGACGATAACCAACGCATTTTAGTGCTGATGCCGCACCCCGATGACATGGAAATTCTCTGTGCGGGCACTTTGATTCGACTACGCGCCCTGGGCTATGAAATCCATGTGGCTACCATGACAGCAGGCGATAAAGGCTCGGCTATCCTCAGCCGTGAGGAGATTGCAACCATCCGGCGCGAAGAAGCCCGACAGGGCGCAGGGGTGATTGGTGCCGCCAGCTACCAGTATTTAGAATTTGCCGATTTAGAGATCACTTTTGAGCCAACCACACGCCGTCGGATAGCGGAAGTCTTGCGCGCCATTGATCCCCTTATGGTCTTTACCACACCGCCCACAGACTATATGTTTGATCATGAGATTACTTCACAGTTGGTCCGCGATGCCTGTTTTAACGCTGGCTGCCGCAACTATGCTACAGAAGATAACTCCCCTCCCACTTCGCGTATTCCCTATCTCTACTACAGTGATGCCGTGGAAGGTCATGACATCTTTGGCACGCCCTCGCGGGTAAGTTGCATCGTTGACATCTCGGCGCAGATGGAGCAGAAGGTGGCGGCTCTCGCGTGTCACCAGAGCCAGCGGGCCTGGTTGCAAAAGCAGCACGGCATGGATAACTACATTGAATCTATGCGCAGTTGGTGCGCCCGGCGTGGCGCAGAAATCGGCACCACGTATGGAGAGGCGTTCTGTCAGCACTTAGGCCATCCCCATCCCCAGGATAATCTTTTAACTCAGTTGCTCCCGCATTAAACGCGAATCCGCAACATCAGGAGCAAACAGCATATGGAAGGTGTTAAACCCATAGACCAACCCAACATCAAACGCCGAACCCGCAGGCCCCATACGCAAGAGTCGGTGCTGCGCGGCGAGTTGGAGTTCTTGGTTTGATCGGATTAAAATGAATGATACTCTCCTGTTATTAGTGATGGCTGCGTCCCTGGTTCCAGTGTTGTCTTTAGCCGCCGTGCCTACTAGTCCTGCGCCGTCTACGCCACCCGTCGCTACAAACTTGGCCCCTCCGGTGGCTGTGTTTACCCCTGGTGATGCTGGCTATCCTGCTGTGCGCATCCCCTCGATTGTGGTCACAAAAGCTGGCACCCTGTTGGCTTTTGCCGAAGGTCGCCGCAACCTGAGCGATCAGGCCGAAAATAAAATCATCCAGAAACTCTCAACAGATGGCGGTAAAACGTGGTCGAAGCTACAGACCATTGCCGCCGATGGCAGACGCCCTTTGAATAACCCCTGCACGGTTGTGGATCAGAAGACAGGACAAGTTCTGCTGATGTTTCAGTCGTACCCCGAACATCTAAAAGAAAAGGACAGTAGAATCCAGACTGGCTATGCCGGGGATGACGCCGGGGATGACATCGTTAAGAGCTATCTGATTCGTTCCAATGATGATGGCGCCACCTGGAGTCAAATCGAAGACGTGACACGGCAGGTCAAGCACCCAACGGGCGCGACGACCATTGCCAGCGGGCCGGGCATCGGCATACAGTTGCAAAAAGGCCCACACGCTGGACGCTTATTGATGCCCTTCAACGAAGGGCCGTATGGCCAGTGGAACATCTATACCGCCTATAGCGACGATGACGGCGCGACATGGCAATATGGCGACAACGTGCCGGGCGGCATGGGGTTAGTCAACGAATGTCAAGTCGTCGAATTGAGCGATGGACGGGCGCGCATCAACTCGCGGCGCGGCGGTGGCCATGACTTACGTAAAACCAGTGTGTCGCAGGATGGTGGCCAGACTTGGTCGCCCGTAGAGGATGTTGCTGATCTCGTAGACCCAACGTGCATGGCTTCAATTATACGCTTCAACGCCCCGGCGGGCACGCAGTTACTATTCGCTGGCCCACTGGGGCCGGGACGCACTAATGGCACCATCCATGTTTCCTCTGACGATGGCCAAACCTGGCCCGTCCAGAAGACGCTTTTTCCTGGCCCCTACGCTTATTCCATCCTCGTGGCGCTGCCCGATGACACAGTGGGCGATCTGTATGAAGCCGCGGAGCACAAAATTGTATTTGCGCGTTTTCCTCTGGAAGCCGTTCTTAAGTAACGGTACCAGCAGCACATCGCTGTAACGGAGTGAGCATTAACAGCCAAGTTATTTTACGCTGCCCTACGAGCAAGCAGTTTAAGTGTTAAGATGATTCAAGGCGATTCCAGGAGTTCCAGGCGCACGTCGTCCAGGCGCAGGCTCACCGTGGGCTTCGATTCCAGATCGCCTTTTTCGATAGCCAACTGGCCGCCTGCGGTGTCTGGTGAGGTCTCCACAAAACCACTCAGTTGCTGCCAGGTGCCTAGCTGTTGTAAGTTGTAGGGATTGGTGCCAAAGTTAGCAATCCACTTGTGCTGCCCATCCGTTAGCCCAACTTTCAGGTAAGGCGCTTTGTTGGCTGGCGCTATGCTGTCAACCTTCATCCAGCACGACAGGCGATAGCGGCTGGCGGGTAGCAGCGGTGTCTTGAGGTCGCACTGCGCATAGCCCCAGGCATTACCTGGCTGCGTGCCCGTTACCAGAAGCGAGTTCTTGCCACTGTGCGCGGGGGTCTCAACGCGCACCGTCATACCGGGAGCGGCATCCCACCCGCCCGGCCCGGTTTCAAAGTTCTCTTCGTACACGATGGGGTTTAGAGCCTGCGACTTTTCCGCCGCGATCTGGCCCACCTCATAGGAGCCTGCGGGATCGGCCCCGCCAATCCCCAACTGAATCTTGAGGCCCGGCTCTTCTGGCTTCACCATAGCGACTCTCAAATGATACCTGCCGGGCTGCACTGCTAACGGCACCGCAACCACATTGTGCAGCGTCACGGTTTCGCCTGGCCACCACAGCGTCGTCGGGGGATCAGGATAGACAAGCTGCTCGGCTACGCTCTGACCTTGCTCATTGAGTAGTGTCCAGCGCAGCGCATAAGAATCATAGCAAGGCGCGACTCCGGTGTTCTTCCAGGTGCTTTCCAGCAGCAAACGGCCCGACGTAACGCCCCCCACACGTAACGTTTGGTTACACCGCAACTGACTGAGCACAAAGCGAAAACCGATGCGGCGGGCGGCATCCGTCACCGCTGCCCGGACTTCGGCGGGCGGGTGCTGTAATTCGCGGTAACCCATCAGATTGATGTGCAGGTAGCTGATCGGGTCTTCCAATCCTTTGTCAAACGTCTCACGCACTCCCCAGCCCTTCTGCTGCATCTCTTTGTAGTCGCTGAACAACTCATAGTTGCAGATCACGCCGCGTCGCGCATAGGGCTGGTAAAAGCGTTTGCCGACATTGGCACTGGGGCCGGACGGGTTCAGGCCATCCTGCCGGAAGTGCAGGCCACGTAGCGCTGCATAATCGTTAATCGCAGCGTAGCTACCGACATTGAGAAAAACGCGGGTATGAGGGAAGGCGCGAGCAAAGGCGTCAATGATGCGGCGGTAGGCCGCGATGTATTTGGTTTCGGTGTAGCCCGTCTGTTGCAGTTGCGCTGGCGTCCAGCGCGAGAGATGCATCTCGCCCCATTCGCCGATGCTGCCGATGTCAATGAACTCCAAGCCGGGGCGACCATCAAGATATTTGCCTAAGTCAGCGATAAAACGTTCTTGAATGGCAAGATATTTCTCATCCCAGAAGACTGGCACAATCTGCTCGTCCACATAAACGCCCTTTTGCCGCACACTGGGCACGCCTTGAGCAAAGACCCACGACGGCGTCACGAACTTGCGCTGCGAGTGCATGTTAGAGGACATGAAACGAAACGCGACGCGCTTACCCCACTGCTTCACCCAAAGGTCGAAGATAGGCTTGAAATACTCGTCAAATTTATATTGTCCCTGGGCGTCCGGTTCCAGGAGCGCCCAATCATCGCGGAAGTATCCGATGTTAAGCAGCTTTGAGAACCAGGCATCTGGTGGCATATCAGCCGGATTGCGCGTGCCAAAAAGATAAAGGCCCATCCCCGGATTGACCAGTGGCTCATTACTTAAGGGCGGCACGATCTCTTGCAACTTCAGCAAGGGTGGCACCTGAGATGGCGTCTGAGTTTGTGCTGGCATGGAAGCGGTGAGGAGGCAAACCAATAGCAGCACCCCGCACACATGAATTCTTACCATCTAACCTCCTCTAATTCAGGTCTCAAGTGTACTGTAGGCAAACCTGCCAAGAAGAGCTGCCTGGTGTAATCTTAATTTTGACCGGGGGTTCAGAAAACTTTATTCCAGAGCTACCGCACAACAGATGTGGCAGGCAGGATGATTACCCATGCGGCAGGCATAATTTCGGCAAGAAGTATGAGATGAAAAGAGCGGCTAACATGATGGCCTGGCGCTGGTATTGGCTAGGCATCTCGTAGATACCGTCTGGTGTATTATTCCTGCTTATTTCGTTATGGTCTTGGCAGTGGGAGGGTATCGGAGCTGTCAGGTCTGGCGACAGCAAGAGAATCTCAAACACCAACAAGCCTATAGCATCACAGTAGAAGAATCCGACAGTGGCGGCTATCAGGTGGTGGAGTAGAGAGGAATGCTTATTTTTTTCGTCGGTCTGGCTTTTGAATTCTCGCTATTCTGTGGTGTTATTCATCTGGCTGTGTTCTATGGCACCAAATGGTTTGAGAACCGCGTTATACAAAGACGTGCTGTTAAAGCCCAAGAGATAGAACAGCACAGCGTCACAGTGGAAGTGGATTAGAGTGATAGAGCATAATTCCACCTAACAGGCTTTAAAGGCGAGACAGTGATAATTGTGGAGCAGGCACTTAATTTATTTTTTGGGAGTTGGTTTGGCGGATGGTCATATGTCATTATGCCACTTGCTGTGTTTCTCATCTCGCTTTACTGCTTGCGGCGTAAACACGTGATTATCTGCGTTGTCTCAGCATTGCTCTTCTCAGCTTCCGCGCGTATCTTCTTCCTTAGCACTGAATGTGCTTGGGTATTTCGAGATGGTTTAGGGCCAGACGCAGTGACAAGTCACGGGCAGATCGCAGTTTCGCGTTTCGCGGAAGAACTTCCGGCCCTGGTCACAATCTGTATGGTCATCTGCGGACTCGGTTTCATCATAGGTGGCATAGAAAGGAAACAGTCTCAGAGGTAAATAGCCGCCTCTCTCACCTACTCCCTTAGCCCCGTCTGACAGCACCCTGCCATAATTACGTACTGCGTGGTAGTGCCGTCCTGCGTCCTGATCGTGCGCTCTGGCGCGTCAGGGAGGAGAGAGCAAATTTTATCCCGACCCGTTCGCCGTTGATGAATAGGTAAGGCGGGAGCGCTGGATTTTTCCTAAGCCTACGAGCGTAATTCGTTATTGCCTGATTGCGTTGTTCTTGTGAGCGCACTTTCTGGCCGTTTATAGATGAAGTTGTAAATCCATTAACAACGCATTGGGGAGTCCAATCGTTGCGTATCTATCATCCGGGTACAGGCGGGGCGGAATAATTGCATGGCTGCCTACTATAAAGCTATCGGCGCGGCCACTACGCTGACGGCCTGGACACCTACCCAAGGGCAATGCTTTGAGAAAGAGAGGACGCTTGTCCTGTCCCAAAAAGGGGCCATTGAGGAAGAACAAATCGTCGTTTTGTAACCTGGTCGAAAGAAATAGCTGTGAATGGGTGGCATTAGCCGGAATCTGGTGGGTGATAGATACCTGGCCGCCGTCGGGAATGTTGGTGAAGTAATGTTTAGTTTTAGCCGCCGCAAAATCAAACTTAATAGCGGGGAACAGGTTGGGAGCAGACTCCATGTCAAGTCTCAGTTTTTTATGGTTTGCCCCGACTGGTTCACGATGATTAAGTGATTGGGAACATTGCGCGCTGCCGTCAACCGCCAGGTCACTAAGGGTATCAGCAAGGTAATGGCAAACATAGCCAGAACTTGAGTTTTAATCTTCATGGTAGCCTACCATTATAAACCATTCCTGCCCTTGTGTGCCACGCTACCCCTACCCCTCACGAATCCACACCCGGAGCCTAATCGCTTCATTTAGGCGGCAAAGCTCGAACCTGGGGGTAAAATAAAGAGCTTGATAGAGACGTCTCTACCAGGCTCACGCTTAACCTACCTGCCAGATAAATAGGTAAGACTATGATGTAATAAAAGATAGCACACAAGGAGGAGCCTTTCGTATGAGACGATGCGCTTTAATGGTGATCTGGATGGTTGTCCTTTTAGGCGGTATCCGTCCCTTATTGGCTGCACCCGCCGAGGTCAGAAATGGCGCTCTTATCTCAGAGATTACAATGCAGAAGATTCCAGGCGGGCCGCGTCGGGCTGACGACCCAGAAGACAAAATCGTACTAAACCTGGATGAAGACCGCAGCTCTGCTGATGCTGTGCGTTTCGGCCAATTAGCACAATGGTTAATCAAGAAGGGGTTCTTTCAACTCAAGGACAAATACTACGATGAGAACGCGCCGGGAGACTGCGGTGGTATTATTCTTAGTGCTGTGCGTGGCGGGCAACGTAAAACCGTTATCAGCACTTGTGGTGCTGGGGATCAAGAGGTGTTCTGGGAAATCGAGATGGTCATCCGTGGTGTGGCTACCCAAATGCAGAAACAACAACAAGGCCAAAGGGGGCCAGAGGGGAACCGACATAAAATGGGTGCGGAAAAATAGAGGTTATCAACCCAGGCACTCAGGTGAAGTGTTGGCTTCTGAGTTTCAAGGAAATCAACTGAGTTTTAAGGAAATCAACCGCAGAATTCCGCAACCAACGCCCCACAGCCCCAATTAAAGACTTCTCAATAATTAAAAGTCGTAGGTTACAATATCTCTCAAGCTGGCCAGAAGGGAATCTGCGTGCCGGAGAAGAATCCCACAATCATCCAAAAAACCATCGCGCTGACATTGCCCAAAACCAGCCCCATCATAAAGGGCCGCACCCTAATGTAAGTATCCCCGCCACCGAACTTCATCAGTAGGCTTTTGATCAGCCAGCCGAGGAAAAAGCTGAACCATAATCGCTTCAGCCCATAACCGGGGGCAATCAGAAAACCAGCGGGGTGCAAAGGAAACCACACCAGACGGCTGCGTGCGAGGGTTAGCAGAACCACCAGTAGTCCACCCAGCCCCATCCAAAACAGGTTATTTATATCCACGCCCGGCTGCGTCTTAATGGCGAAGGCCGCGCCAGTGAGGACGCCTTGCGCCATCGTATAGAACTTGTAGCCGCCCAAGGCGCCATTGACGTAAAAGGTGCGGAGCGAGACTACAATCGTCAAAAGATGCGCCACCACAATCGCGGCTGCTGCGGCACCCAGCAGCCGCCGTAATGCAGCACCCTCTATTTGCATGTCCTGAGCAAGCTTCATCGTGTGCAAAAAACAGGGTAGCACATGAGTCCGGGTATCGCGCATTAAAACCGCTTGCAAGAAAGATAGTTTAGCCACCGCGTCAGCACCAATAATAGCCGAACCACAGAGGCCAGTCGTCATCCACTCCAGAGGCGAAAAGGTGAGTTGTGAAAACGAAAATCCCGCCTCAATCACAATGCGCGTGAGCACAATGCTGGCAGTGAGATATATGGTGAGAAAAAGCACCACGCTCAGCACGTTAATGCCCGCGAACAGGCACCAGGTTATCAGCGCAGAGAGGGAAAGCAGGAACCCGCAGGCGACAAAACGTGGCGAGAAAGGTTCGCCCTCTTGGGTGCGATTGGCACCCACGGCTTCCCTCACCAGGCGTAACAGGGAGTGGCGTGCTGCCCAAAGCACCAACACCAATACGGCGACCCAACCCCCTAAACTTTGAAAGGTGATAAAGGTCGGCTGGCCCTGATAGGTATCTTTCGAGAGTGCCATTGCTGGAAAACCCATCATCTCCGCCACGATTAGCTCCCCCTTCTGAAAGAGAAAGAAAAACCAGAGTGAAAAGGCCACATCGAGGGTGAGCAGATACGTTAATCCAATAGCTCCTAAATGCAATTCCGCATTAATGCTGCCCATCGCGCTCCACGGCTTTTCGGTGAAAGTAATGCCAATGGGGTCTTGCACGGGAGGCGTAGGCCATTCGGGATAGTGGGCATTCATGCCCTTGAGAAAATACACCCCGGCAGCCAAGGCAAATCCCAGCCACATGGAGCGGTTGCTCCAGAAGGGCGACTGGGAGACCGAACCAACATCTTCCACCATCTGCAAGGGCAACTGCACTAAAGGAAACGCCAGGGCTTCATGCTCAATCCACTGCCGTCGAAACATGAGCGCCACAAAGAACAACATGGCGTAAGCCAAGAGTAGAAAAATGCTCCAGGCCACCAGCATCATGCCCCAGGCGTGCCAGGGAATCTGGCTCACCTTGAGACCACCCACGAACAAGCGGTCTACGACTTGTTTCTGATAGGTGTGGCCATCCCACCCTGGGGCAAACCAGGTCGGCACATGGGCATAGAAGAGATCGGCCCAACGGTTCTCACGGGACGCAAAATAAAAGAGAGTCGGTCCAATGAGGATAAAGAAGTTATATGTGCCAGGAGATGAAACCAGGGCTGCAAACAGTAGCATCACATAAATCGTCACCAGCTCGACAGCCGAAAGTGGGGAGAGGCACGTCAGCTTGCTCGATACAGCAAGCGAAGCGGATCGCAGCGGGGCATTGACGAGAATGATTAAAAGCAGTAGGGCGAAAACGGCACCGAATGGCATCTGCACCCCGCCCAGAAAATGCACGTTATAGACTGTCGCAATCCAGCAATTGAGCCAGGCCAGGCCGCACGACAAAAGCAAGCCCACGCCAAAGGCTCGCCCCGTGACGGCATTGGGAGCACCTTCCACCTGAGCTTGAGGCTGGGAACTGCGTGCTTTGACTTCCTGGCCTAAAGTCGTTTTATGCGGCAGTTCAACAACGGGTTCTACTGTTGTCCCCCTGTGGATGAGAGCCTGTAACTACTTTCCTCTTATGAAGGTGCCGTCTGCGTTAACTGCGGTGGGCGCATTAACTACCCTGTGCCCATCAATGGCAAGCTGCGTTGCCTGCGTTGCTGACCAGGCAACTAGTTGCCCTTTGCTATAACGTATGAGGGCAGCAGACCCCATAAATTGAAACTTATCATCTTGGATTGCGGTTCCAGGTGCGCCCAACAGGATATGGTCTGTGCCCTCTGGATGCTCAACGACAAAATGGGCTGTGCGCTCTGCTGGCCCCACACGGTTAAACTGCACTTTGGGTGGTTGATCTGTAAAGGGATAGAGCAAAACGCCGAAAGTGGCCGTCGTTGCAGGCTGCACGGTAGCATCAAAGGCCAGCCAGGGAATTTGGGCATAATCTTGACTGAACCTCTTGATACCTCGCACCGAAGCCCACCCTTGGCCAGTGCGTGTCTGCCACTCTAGTGAAGAGGGTAAAACAAGCAGACCTGGCTCTCCAGCCACACCAAATCCTGCACAAGTCGACATGAGCGGTAAAGGTGAATGAAGATACCAGGCGAGCTTACGCCCTGTTGCACCCGGCTTGGCATCAATCACATCATAGATCAAAAAGTAATCGGTGCGCACAAAAATAAAATGCCGCCGTTGGATAATCCCTTGAGCTGCCGCGTAGCCATGCTGGGTCGCCGCAAAGTAATCGAGGTGGGCTGAGGTGCTCCATATCACGTCCTGCCCCCTTGCTGCCGGGCGATCCAGGTTTTGCTCATCCACCACCAGCATATTGTGCGCGGGCGAGGTCTTATACCAGGTCTTATGCAGCGGGTCATCATAGGTGCTCCCGATGCCAGCATCAATCGCCAGCGCCCGACCATAAGCATACATCTCGAAGCTGAGCGAATCAGGATGCGAGTGACCCCCACCAGACGGGCCATGATTAATCAGCATATAATGGGCTTGGGGTGTCCAGTCGGAACGCAGAAAAGTAAAGCCCGAATCCGCAAAGTGCATGGAGGTAGAGTGGGGCATCTCGCCCTCGCCTGCCGTTTTGTTGCCCAGAACATGGCGGGCCACCCAACTCATATCAGGGCGGCGGTAGAGACGTGCCCCATCTAACATCACAGAAGAAGAAAACTGATGGCGCGCACCATCATTAATAGCTGGGATAGTACCATCCGGGGTTAAAGCATAGAGATACCAGTTAAGCGTGCGCTCTAAAGGTGCTCGCAGGCGCTGTGCTAACGCGGCATATTCGGCGTGTCCATCCAGCAAAAACGCCAGATTGCGCGGGTCGCGGTAAGCGATCATCATATAGCTGCTGGGCACCCGTTCGGAGTGGCAGCCATCGGAAAAGAAGTCCATCTCCATGTGCTCACGGATACGGTCAACTCCCATGCTTACCCACTGCGCGGCCTCTTTAAACTCAGGGAGTGTCAGGCCGATGTCCACCAGACCATAGCTGCCCATGATTTGCCAGTTTCCTTTACGGAAGCCTTTGACTAACTGTTCCTGGTAGAGCCAGCGAGCCGCGCCTAGGACAGTTTTTAGTATGCGCTCATGGGTTTGCAGCGGACGCTGGGTGTAAGGCAAGGTGTAATATTCTAAGAACGTACGATTGCGCTGTCCTAAGCCCAATTCATAATAAATAACGCTATAGGGCAACTCGCCTTTTACCTGATGCCGTTGCTCATACCACTGATTAAAAAGCTGGTCAAACTCCGCCTGATATTTGGGGTCTTGGGTGAGGAGAAAGGCTTCTACTAAGGGATGTGCCCAGCCCCAGTAATGAAAGCCATACTTGCCCGATACCCCATAGTCAGCGTTAAAGTCCACTACTGGGCCATGTTGAATCGTGACGGTGCCCCAGCCATTAATGTTGTGCTTTAAGACCTGCTCTGCCGCGTTAACAATACCCGCCTGTGCCCCACGCAGAGAAGCCGCCGCCTCATCGGGTGTGGTATAAACAAACTCCTGCCCGCGCCAATGGCCCCGCCTGACTAGTTGCGGCCAGTAAGCGGCCCAGGCAGCATACGCCGCCTGGTAATCGGCCCGCGCCACCGCTGTGCCTACTGCCGCTAAATCGGGCCGATTCAGATCAAGAGCCGCGAATAGCTCCTCATCATTAATGGAGCGAATCTTAGACTCCAAGTAATGGGGGTCTTGGCGCAAGTCCTGTGGTTGATCCGCATCCGCAAGTGGCATTAAATCGGCAGATGGCGTCAAGCGGTTCGTCAGCAGCATAGCAGCACTGGCTCCTGTGACGCGAAGCAAGGCGCGTCGTGTCCATTGCCCCCTGTGAATTGGAGAAGCCCCGGCATCAGCACGTCGGTATGGATGTTCAGCCATGACTCGGTTCCTGAGCTTAACGATATTCTACCCTACAACCCCGGATTGTAGGGTAGAATGATGGCAATAGTATAATGGTTATCACATTGATCTGACTGCATTAACCTGAGTGCAACCCAGAACAGGAGACAGCATGAACACCTCAACGACTCTCAGTTCTTCCCCGCAGATCACCATTGGGGATCAAGCTATGACGCCCCAGCCATTGGCGCACACCACAGAACCTGCCGCATCTTCGACACCATCCGCTATAAGTTTGCGCCCCCGGCCCCGCCTGGGCTTAGGGGCCACTTTGATTGGTGAAGAAGAAAAGGCGTTGGTGTTGGATGTTCTGCAACGACAAGCCTTGAACCGTTATCAGGGTGGGACGATGGCGGCCCAGTTAGAAGAGGAGTTCCGCGAGGTTATAGGCACTCGTTTCGCCCTGGCTGTGACGAGCGGCACCGTTGCCCTGGAGGTGGCACTGGCGGCTCTTGGCATTGGGCCGGGCGATGAAGTCATCATCACCGCTTGGGGTTGGGTGGCCTGTTTTACTGCGGTGGTGCGCCTGGGGGCCTTGCCTGTGTTGGCCGAGATAGATGATACCTTCTGCCTCGCTCCGGGAGAGATCACCCGCCTGGCGAATGAGCGCACCAAAGCGGTTGCCATTGTGCATTATCAGGGCGTCGCCGCTGCCATGCAACCCCTCTTAGATGAGGCCGCCGCTGTTGGTATCAAAGTCATTGAAGACTGTGCGCAAAGCCTGGGTGTGCTTTATCATGGCCAGCGCGTAGGCTCGATGGGTGATATTGGCACCTACAGCTTGCAACATTCCAAGACCCTCACCAGTGGCGAGGGCGGCATGGTGGTAATGAATGATCCCATCCTCTATGAGCGTGCCGTGCGGATGCATGATCTGGGCCTGTTGCGACCTTATCATGAGAAGCTGGTGGAACGTCAGGTGCCTGCTTTTAGTGGCAGTCAATTTCGCATGAACGAATTAACGGCAGCCGTAGCGTTGGCCCAATTGCGCAAACTCGACCGTTTACGGGAACACTGTCGTAACCTGCAACAGATTGTCATGTCGTCTATCCGCGATTTACCGGGACTGGCTTTTCGTCATATTCCCGACCCGCAAGGCGACACAGGCTTTGAGGTTTATCTTCAGTTACCAACCCCAGCCATCGCGGAAGCGTTCCGCACCAGGCTCGATGCCTTAAACGTAAATTGTCACCAAACCACTGGCACCTACTGCCATTATGCCCGCGAATACTGTCAGACGGGCTTGGCCCATACCTCGACGGCCTCACCCTTTACCCAATTTCCCCAGTGGCCTGCTCCCGGCTACCGACAGGAAGATTTTCCGCGCACCGAAGCCCTCATCCATCGCTTTGTCGCTTTACCTCTGAGCGCACTCTATACGGAAGAAGACGCTCACTATATCGGTGCCTGTATACGCCACGTGCATTCCCAGGTCATGGCATGAACCGGTTTGTGCTGACATGAGATGCGGTTTGATTTTATCAAGCGCCACAATGTGCTGTTACTCATACAACGCTGATGCCGTACTGCATTTTGGATTCCAAGCTCACAAGTGTATTCCTCACGATTGACTGCACAGGTATGTTAGTGGGGAGTTAGCCCACATGTTATCCCGGTGATGGTGGCAGTTGGTCTTAGGGCTTTGACGTGACCATCCGCGAAGAGCCAGTTGCTGTTCCCCAAGTGGTTGGTGGGGTCCAGACTTCCATTGGTGGAACTGGTCGAGGTGACCCCTGGATTGTTCCCCGTACCTTTATACTCCGCCACCAGGATCGTCCTGGTAAATATGAATCCTGAGTATTGGTTTGACATGGGAGACAGTGATGCTTCTACGCGCAATACTGGCTGGGTCACTGCACATCGCGCTACATTCAATCGACCTAAAAATAAGTCTCATGTGGTTGTGTTTTTTTAGAGAATGCAACCATCGCTCACCCACTCCCCTTGACCCATCTGACAGCATCCTTCCACCCTACTGGTGCAGGCTGTGGCATAATAGTGGGTATAGAAGAATTGCTTGGTTGGTTGCTTGCGGAAATCTTGATTCGCCTCCATTGCCACCTTAAGCAAGGGCAACGAGTCAGGCAAGACCACAGCATCACCGTTGAAGTATCTGATAGTGGTGGCTATCAGATGGTGGAGTAGAGAGTTGCGGGAATGAGTGGATTTATCTTTCTTGACCTCATTCTGCATCCCGCTATAGAGACAATGCTGCGTTTGCTCCCATAGCCCTTATCACGGGTATGGGAGTCTGGTTAAGTATATTTATACCTCTAGTTATGCCAGGGCGATGAAACTATGACTTCATTTTGGTGCCGACTGACAATCCGTGCGCGCCTTACGGTAGTGCTCCTGAGCTTGCTGCATTTGTATGGCGCTGCCCCCGTATGCGGCGCTGCCCCCGCCATAAGAGCCGCGTCGCCAAGCCGGGCCGTAACGATGACGGAACTCACCGCAGAATATCAAGCGCAGCCATTGGCGATAGCGGTGGCGCAACCGCATTTAGGATGGCTCCTGCAATCGTCGCAACGGGGACAGCGCCAAACGGCATATCAAATTTTAGTGGCCAGTCAAGCAAGCCTGTTGGTGGCGCAGCAGGCTGACTTGTGGGATAGCGGCAAGGTGCCCTCCGGTCAGTCCTTTAACGTGCTCTATCAGGGCCGCGCCTTGCGCTCTGAGCAACGTTGTTACTGGAAAGTTCGGGTGTGGGACAAGAATGGCACGCCTTCGGCGTGGAGCGCGACGAACTTCTGGCAAGTTGGTTTGCGGCAGCCCGGCGACTGGTCAGCGCAGTGGATTACGCCTGACACCCCGGTGGATAACAGTTGGCAGCAGTATGACCTGGATGTGGATTTGCGCATTATCCGCAAGCAGGTCGGCGTGGTCTTTCGGGCACAGGACAGCCAGAACTTGTATATGTGGCAGTTCAGCGTAGCTGGCGGCAGACCGCGACTGCGGCGGCACCTGTGCTTAGGCGGCAACTGGCAAGTGCATGAAGTGGATTTGCCCGCTCCAACCTTCGCGCCCATCGCTCAGGAGGGTGGACAATTTAGCACGGGTTGGCATCATCTGAAGATCGAGGTGCGCGAAGGTGGAGTGCGCAGCTTGCTCGATGAGAAGTTAGTGGACGCGGTGGAGTGGAACCTCTTTTCGCAAGTTCTACCTGGCGGCACCGTCGGCTTTCGCACGGGCGAAACCGATGAAGCCGGAGCCTTTAAGCATCTGCGGGTGCAGAGCGCCGCCCCGGAGACGGAGGGCCGAAGCCCGGGTACGGCGGGCAAAAGCCTGCTCACGGATGACTTTACGGGCGAGAATCATTTTTCGGATGGACGTATTGATGCCGCAAATCAACAACTCCTGCTGGCGCAATACCAACTCGCCTTGAGTCAGAATGGCACCGACGCCACCTGGCGTAGCCCCTTGTTCCGTAAAGAGTTCGTTTCTATCAAGCCTGTCAAACGCGCTACGGCCCATGTTTTTGGGCTGGGCTGGTATGAACTCTACCTCAATGGCGTCAAAGCCGATGACCGCGTTTTAGCGCCCGCCAACACGCCCTATCAGCGTCGGAAATTATACGATACCTATGATCTCACACCACTTTTGAAGAAGGGTGGCAATGCCCTCGGCTTGTGGCTGGGTGATGGCTATCGCAAGAGCAACTACAGCCGGTGGGGGTGGAGTTGGGATGGTTTGCCAGGCGTGTTGCTGCAACTGGATATTGTTTATGCCGATGGCAGCACAGCGCGCATCGTGACGGATGACAGTTGGCGCTGCAAGCCAAGCCCTATCACGTTTAACCATATCTACGACGGCGAAACCTATGACGCGCGCCTGGAACAGGCCAACTGGAATAAATTTGGTCTGTTCGTGGACACCCCTAATGCAGCGCAGCAACTCTGGCAGCCTGTGCGTGCCACAGGTGTTGATTATGCCGCGTTAGCGCCTAGCACAGCCCCGCCGATTAAGGTCGTGCAGATGATCCGGCCTGTGGGGATGTTTCACCCTGCGCCCGACCGCTTTGTGTTCGATATGGGGCAGAACTTCGCGGGTTGGGTGCGGCTGCGCGTGCATGGCCCCGCCGGGACATCCGTGGTCTTACGCCATAGTGAGGAGATTAACCCCCAAACCAAACGGCTGGAAGCGTGGACGAATCGTAATGCTAAGGCGACTGACACTTATATCCTCAAAGGCGTTGGCCGCGAGTCCCATGAGCCGCGCTTCACTTATCACGGCTTTCGTTATGTCGAAGTCCAGGGATACCCCGGCACTCCGACCCTGGATGATGTACAAGGCTGCGTGGTGCATACGGCAGCGCCAGAAGTCGGGCATTTCCATTCTTCCGATCCACTGCTGAACCAGATTCAGAGCAACATCCAGTGGGGCATGAGTAGCAACCGGATGAGCATCCCGACCGATTGTCCGCAGCGCGATGAGCGCACGCCCTGTCAGATGGATTCGGCTGCCTACGAGGAAGCGGCGATGTATAACTACGACCTGCACACTTATTATCTCAAGTGGCTGGATGATATTCGCGGCGATACGGGACAGCCAGACTGGGGTGGCGATCAGGTGACTTTGTGCTGGCGGCTCTACCAGTTTTATGGCGATAAGGATATTCTCGCGCAAAGCTATAACGACCTGAAACATTATCTGGAAAGCCACCGTCGGCAAGTCGAGGATGCCTCCGATCCCAACTACCTCTTTAAGAGCGGCTTCGGCGATTGGTGCGCCCCGAATCCCGATGGCGAACATAACTTCTCCAGTGTGCGCGAAACCAACACCGCGCTCTATTATCATCAACTGCTCACCTTCGCCGCTATCGCTCAACTGCTGGGGAGGGCGGCGGATGCCGCTCAATATACGGCTTTAGCGGGCACCGTGAAGGACGTGTTCAACCGAGAATTCTGGCAGGCGGGGACGGGGCAATATAGCGATGGTCGCCAGACAACAGCTTTGCTGCCATTGGCTTTTAATCTGGTGCCAGACGCGCAAAAGCCACGCTTAACGCAAAATTTGCTGCATAATATTCAAGTTGATAAAAACGGTCATCTGGATACCGGGATTTATGGCACGCGGTATTTTATGGATGTTCTGAGCGACTTGGGCGATATAGATACGGCTTACACCAGTTTGCATCAGCCCACCTACCCCGGCTTTGGTTATCAAATCGCGCAGGGCGCAACAACCCTGTGGGAACAGTGGCATTTTAAAGGCGGGATGCAGTCGCACAATCACGCCATGTTTTCCGGCATCGGCGCTTCCTTCTATAGTCGTCTGGGCGGCATCAGCCCCAAAGCGCCCGGCTATAGCGCCATCATGATCAATCCTCAACTCCCGCACGGGTTGACCTTTGTGGAGACCTCGTTCAAAACCTTGCTGGGAACCGTGCAATCTAACTGGCGCATCGAAAACCCGCCCGGCACCACCAAGCCGCGCTTTCATCTCCAGGTCACAGTGCCGCCTACCGCCATAGCGGAAGTGCATCTGCCAACCCAGGACGCTGCCGCCATTACCGAAAGCGGCGCACCCCTGGCACGCCATAAAGAAGTACGCTTGGTCGGTGTGCAGCACAATCGTATCGTGCTGGCTATCGGTTCTGGCACCTACGATTTTATGGTCGCAGCCGGGGCCTGGCAGTATTGAGTGGTTTTCATCGCTCTAATGTGAAGAAAACAATCGAGTGTGGCGGAATGGTGCAAGTGAGTTGCGAGCCGTTTAGCACGACCGGAAAAGCCGAGACAAAATCTTCCTTGCGCTCCAATAGAGGCGGCGCATTGGGGTCATCGTGTGATAATTTGATGCCGCTGGCGCGCCTCACCTTGAAATTGTTGACGCGCAGCGTGCAGGGCACGCTTTGTGACCACGAGGCATTGGCCACAATCGCGGTTACAGTCATTGCGTCGCGGCTGAGCATCACAATCGCTGGTGCGAGTGGGCCAGCCAGCCCGTTCGTGCCGGGGCTTGGCTGGTAATACGGTGTAGTGCCCTGTATGTCCAACACCCAGTCACCGAGATGCTCATTAATAGTGCGATGAGTCCAGTAGAGCATTGTTTTCTTGTCGCTATCGGGAGACAGTACGCCCAGGCTGTTCCAGGAGCCGAGACCGGAGAACATCTCCCAGGCGCTAGCACCTCGCACAATGTCCTCGCGCAGATAATAAATCAGGCGCACGGCACGATGCATCGAACCCACAATGTTGCCATTTTGCCGGGTGCTGAGCACGCTGCCCGCAGCCGAACTGTGCAGGCTCCATTCCGTGTCGTATTGATACACGTCGCGGCCAGGGTTATAAGCTTTCAGCAGGGCATTGAAGCGCGACATCTGATCAAGGATGAGATAGTTCTCACCCGCCGTCACCATCTCGAATGGGTTCTTGATCGGATCAATGAACGAATACCAGTGGCCAGCCACGAAATCATAGTGGCCAGCCGCCTGCTTGATGACCTGATTGCCCCAGCGTAAGTCCTTCGGCTCCACGCCTAGTCCAATGAGAGCCTTTGGCTGCACCTTGTGAATCGCGGCACCAACCTCCTTGACGTGCGCAATGTAATCTTCAGGTGTGGGAAATGCGACCTCATGATCCCCACGATGTATCCAGGGTTCGTTGGCGACTTCCCAATAGCGGAATCTATAGCCTTTGTTGAGGCTGTGCTGCACGCCACGCGCCCAGACCTGTGGCGCAAGGCGGCGCTGCGCGCCCTGCTCTTCCAATTCGAGCACAGTGCCGTCCTGTGGAATTCCTGTGTGATCTAAAGTGTAAGCCGCTTTATCGAGAGTGTCTTCAAGGGAGAACGGCTCATCGCCCAGGCCGTAGAAGCGCGTGTGCGGCAGATGCATCGCACGAATGCTCGTTTCCAATTCGGGGGTGAGCTTGTATTGGCCTTGCCGGTCATAGGGCAGGTTCATGTAGCCCTGGACGCGATGCCACGAAACAGCACTCGCGGCGCGAACGGTAGGGTGCAGGCGACGCTTGGCGTCCACTGTGATGTTGAGGGCATTGCCCGGCGTCAGGCGATGCTGTACTTTGTTGTATTCCACGGTGGCCGGATTAAGCAGTGTAAAGCCAGGAGTCGGCGACGGCTTTTCCTCGACCATGACATCATCAATCCACAACGTCCGCTCCAACTCATTAGACCCTGTGGCCACAGCGGAAAATGCTAGCATTAAATAACGCGCTGCGTCGGCAAAGAAATCAAGGCTTTCAGTCACTTGAAAGGTAAACTTGTGCCACTCGGTGCCCACCTGGATGTTGCGTGTGAGCGGCGATGAATAATCGGCCAGCGGCTCGATGCTGCCGAAGCCTTGCACCTGAAAGAGGGCCATGCCGGGCTTGTCGGCTTTAGCCCAGAAAGAGATTTCATAGGTGACGCCTTTTTTCGTCGGGAGCGCGTTCTCGCGCACGGAGGTGACGATATAACCAGAGGTATTGGCAGGATGGTGGATGCGCAGCGAGGCGGCTCCACTATGGAAAGTAGATTTGTCACGAGTGTAGTTCTGTGGATCCTTCGATTGCTCCGCGCCCCACATCACCCAGCCCGGTGGTGGGTTTTGAGTAGATTCGGTCTCAAAATCGCCAGAGCGCAACAGGTTTTTGGTTTGGGCGTGGGCCTGCTGCGCGCCCCAGGGAAGGACTAAAATGCACAACAACATTGAAATCGGGATTCGCATGATCACCTTGCCCGAGGGAATTACTCCTATCTTACAAAATAGCAGCAAATGCGGTTGATCCTGCGCAGTGTATGGACGAAGACTTCATGGGTGGCAGTAAAATAAACACCACAGATTCGACATTTTTATGCCGGTTTTACTCTTGAAGATAAAATTGTCAATGACCACAAAATACGATTTGAAAAAAAGATGATTGAGGATGATTGAGGATGATTGAGGATGATCGAGCCAGAATCATGAGCCAACAACCCCTGACTGCCATCATTGTGGGCGCGGGCAATCGCGCCCTGACCTATGCTTCTTATGCGCTCAAGCACCCAGACCTGCTCAGGATCGTGGGTGTCGCAGACCCGGAGGAAAGGCGGCGCCTACGAGTCTCAGAAATATACGGTCTCTCGCCGGATGCTTGTTTCACTTCGGCTGCGGAGTTAGCTAAAGGTGGCAAGAGAGCCGATGTCATCATTAACGGCACTATGGATCGGGAGCATGTGCCCACTTCGGTGCCGCTGCTGGAAGCTGGCTACGACCTGCTACTAGAGAAACCCTTCGCCACCAATGAAGATGAGATTTGGCATTTGGTAAACACAGCGCGTCAACATGGCAATACAGTCGTGATATGCCATGTGCTGCGCTACACGCCGTTTTATCTGGCGATCCGGCAACGACTCGCGCAGAACGCCATTGGCCAGGTTCTCAATATCCAGACGACCGAGCATATTTCCTATCACCACATGGCGGTGGCGTTTATCCGGGGCAAATGGAGCAACCGTGAGCGCAGTGGTTCTTCCCTGCTTATGGCGAAGTGCTGCCATGATATGGATTTGCTGGCCTGGATGAAAAGCGGCGTCGCACCGCGTGCGGTGAGCAGCTTCGGTGGCTTGATGTATTTCCGGCCAGAGCGGTCACCCGCAGGTGCTGGCACCCGTTGTCTGGTGGATTGTCCCCTTGAGCCGGAATGCCTCTACTCGGCTAAAAAGCATTACCTTGATCATCCGCACCGCTGGAAATACTATGTGTGGCAGCCGTTAGAGCACATTGGGGAACCGACAATGGAGCAGAAAATCGAGTCGCTCAAGCACAGTAGTCCCTATGGCCGTTGCGTCTGGAAATGTGATAACGATGTGGTAGATCATCAATCGGTCATGGTGGAATTCGCCGATGGCAGCACCGCCACTCACAATATGGTGGGGGGAGCCGCGCGGCCAGCACGCTCGATTCATATCCTCGGCACCCACGGCGGGATTGAAGGTGTCTTCGAGGACAGCAGATTCGTCGTTCGCCATATTGATCCCCGGCCTGGTCATGAGTACTCTGAAGAGGTGATTGACCTCCATGTGAGCGGTGACATGCACGGTGCCTTTGATGGTCATGGCGGCGGCGATCTCCGTTTGGTCGAAGATTTCGTGCGTGTCCTCCGGGGTGAAGCTCCCTCGCTCTCAACCACTACACTGGACGACTCTATCAATGGTCATCTCATTGGCTTTTGCGCCGACCGCGCAATGGAAGAAAAGCGGGTAGTAGAAGTTACGTGGCGGTAATGCTATGGCGTTCATTAACGTTGTGTGACTTACGCCGGTTCAGAAGGGTTACTGGATCATCTAAAGCGCGGTATATAATTTGGAGTTTGCCTCCTGCCGCACTATGCACTAGAAAGAACGCGCCGCAAGATACCATACCATGACTCACTGAAGGAAAGGCTACGATGATTTGCAAACCACAAAGTACCTTGAGGGTCGCACCCATCGTAGCGGCCCTGCTGGCGCAAGCGCACGCCGTGCCGGGTGCAATGGTGCCGGGTGCAACAACGGAAAAGAAAACGATGACTCAGAATGAAGCCCAGCCACCTTCGCTGCAAGAAGCTGGCGCACGCCGCTTGGAAGAGCCATGCCGCAACTTCAACGCGCGCAAGGGCGGCCTCTACCGCGACCCGAACACAGGTCGTCCGTTGCTGGTCGTCAATAGCTGCACGCCCGGCTTTCACGGCGCGGCCGTCCTGATTGATTACGAAGCGGGCCAGTCGCGCGTGCTGCCGTTTCCTGCCGGTTCAGGAGGTTGGGATATGACGGAAACCGCACCGGGCAAGCTGCTCTTTGAATCGCTGTCACCGCTGCATCTGATTCCGGTTGATTTACACACCGGCGAGGTGGATGAGAAAGGTGTGGTGCCGGTGCCGCAGTCGGAGTATGCGTGGCGGCTGATAGCAGGCCCGCAGGGCTGGGTTTACTTCGGCTCCTACCCAACTTATCACGTTTATCGCTACTACCCGCCCACCCGAAAAGTGGAAGATTTGGGGCGCGTGCTGGGGCCAGAAGGCAACCTCTATGTGCGGCAAATCGGCGTTACCAACGACGGCTGGCTGCTTTGCTCGGTGGCCAATGAAAAGCTAGGCATCGTGGCCATCGAACTCGCCACCAAAAAGCAGCACTGGCTCATAGACGCCGAAAAGGAGACCGACGCACCCGCACTCACCACGCTTGACGGCGTAGTCTATACCTCGCTCGGCGGTCGCTTGAAGCAGTTTGACGCCGCTACAGTGGGCTTAAAAGACGCCGTCGTGCCGCCCGCGCCAGCGGGGTTGCACTGGACTTCGATGTTGCCATCCTCGACGCCGCAGCGCAAAGTACTCTGGGGCAGCGATGGCACGCTCTACCTGCTTGAAGACGGCAAAGCGCCACAGCCCATGTGGAATCTCGCGCTGCGCGGCGGCTGGGTGGTCGGAGTGGACGACAAAAATCGCGTGTTGGGTATTCGCGGCCAGGATTACTTCGTGGCCTCGCCAATGGCGCGTAGCATCGAGCCGAAGCCGATGGCGCCGCAAGCGCCGCCGGTCGTGATGCACTTTTTGCGCGCCGACCCGCAAGGCGGTGTGACCGGAGGCCCGACTTTTGGGCAAACCCTGTTTCGCTTTGATGCCGCACGCGATCTGCTGCAAAACACGCCGCAGGTGCTGGACGGCAGCGGTGAGGTTTACGACGGGCAGTGGCTCCACGGCAAGTTCTACTTCATCGCCTACGTGCGCGGCGACATCGCAGTCTGGGATCCGGCTCAGCCGTGGGATCAGTGGAGCAACATCAACCCGCACCGGTTGGATACCTATCACGATAAGGGCCTGATCCGGCCCATCGGCGGACTGGTCGTTGGCCCCGGTGGACGGCTCTACGGAGGTTGGTCGGGCAAATACGGTGTGGCCGGTGGCGGCCTCACCGAATACGATATTGCAACTGGCAAATCGCGCGTCTGGTCCAACGAAATCTTCGCGCCCGCCATGAGCATCGGCAAAATCGCGGCGGATGAGAAGTATGTTTACGGCGTGACCAGCAACTACTTCAGCGGCATCCAGCGGCCTCACAAGCCGCTGGTCTTCTGGGTCTTCGATCCCGCGACGGAGCAAGTGGTCTGGAAGCAACCACTAGAAGACACCAGCACTTCCGTGGTGGTGTGCGTGCCCACAACAGGTCATATCTGGCTCGCAGGAGCGCATGGGCTGCGGCGCTTTAGCCCGCAAAAACTGGCGTGGGCGGAAACTCTGGCATGGCCCAAGCAGGCCGGAGAAGTCAAAAGCGTCGGCATTTGTGATGCGCAGGGCGCGTCAGCGTGGTTCGCATTCGACAAGGTCGTGGCCCGCCTTGATGACGGCCCGACTCCCATCGCACGCGTGCTCTTCGCCGCGCCGGAGACGATTCACGCGATGGCCGCTGGCAACGATGGTAATCTGTATTTTTCGCAGCGCACCGCACTATACGCCGCGCCACTGCATCCATAAGACAGAGTCCCAGTGTACACCCGACGCGCATCCAACTCAGCCCGCTGCTTGAGCGGCGGGGCAACTGTAACCCTGAGTAACGCATAACCGATGAACGATTCTCTTTTATACGCTGGTGCCGCCCAATCCGTGATGCCCTGCGAGCCGAGCTTAGACTTAGCCGGATACGTGGCGCGCGATAATCCATCGCGTGGACAGCACGACGACCTCATGGTGCGCGCTCTGGCGCTGCGCGGCGATGACTGTTTGCTGGTGCTGTTGGCGGTTGATGTGTTGGGTTTTACGGTGGAATCTGCCGATGCGATACGCACCGCAGTCGCGCGCCGCGTGCGCGCGATGTTGTTGGCCCAGAAGGTCGCGAAATCGCCGTGACGCTGGCGGCGACGCACACGCATTCGGCAGTGGCCTCGCAGCCGTTGCGCGGTTGCGGCGAAGTGAACGCGGCGTGGCTGCAAGCCTTGAACGAGGTGATAGCGACGACCGCGCAGCGCGCCGTCGTAGGCTTGCAACCGGCGCGACTGGGCAGCGGCCTCGGAGAAGTTCCGGGCGTCGCGGGCAACCGGCGCGGGCCGCTGCCTGCTACCGGTAGCGCGCCTGCGCGCCGTGGCTCGTCCATCGGGGCGTGCGATGCCGCATTGAGCGTCCTTTATATCCAGACGGCACAAAGTACTTTGATAGCAGCCGTAATTAATTTTGCCTGTCATCCCGTTGTGTTGGGCGCGGATAATTTAGACATCTCCGCTGATTATCCCGGCTTGGTGGTAAAGCGATGGAGTGAAGCTGCGGGTGCGACAGCACTGTTCCTCAACGGCGCGTGCGGCGACATTAACCCGACGCAGCGTGGCTCGTGGCATGATGTGGAAACAATAGCCGCTGCCCTTGTCGCCGAAGCCGAACACGTTGGGTCGCACATCTCGACTCAAGACAAAGTACCTTTAGGGGTGCGCTCGCGGCGCATCGCGTTGCCGTTTTTGCCGTTGCCGCCGTGCGCTGCATTGGAAGCCGCCGCGCAGCAGTTTCAACGGGAGGGAGCACAAGCCAAGAGCGCCACCCAACGACGCACTGCCTTGGCTTTCGCGCAGTGGGCTCTCGAAGCTTTGCAATCGGGCGCGCCCCCGCTCGAAGTCGAAATTCAAGTCTTGCGGGTAGGCGATGCAGCGATGGTGGCTGTGCCGAGCGAATTGTTCGTCGAGTTGGGTCTACAAATCAAGGTGCGGTTGTGTGAAGAGTTGGCCAACGCCGGATTGCGCACAGCTTTAATTTCGACTTATACCAACGGCAACATCGGCTACATCCCGACGCGCACGGCGTATGCGGCGGGCGGCTACGAAATCGAAACCGCCCGCCTGCGTTGCGCCCGAAGCTGGCGGGATGGTCGTGGCAACCGCCATCGCTCTGGCACGCGAGATGTTCAACCAAAATGAGGATTCCACCTAAATGAGGGGACGACACGAGGAGACAAGACAATGAGCGAAACACAAACCGTGGCCGCAACTCCACAGGCCAATGGCCTGGCCGCAGGGCCACGCGAACAGTTGGCGGTCGAGGGCGGCACGCCGGTGCGCACGCAACCTTGGCCGGGCTGGCCGGTCGTGGATGAAGAGGATGTGCAGGCCGTCAGCGACGCGGTGCGCAGTGGCGTGTGGGGCGGTGGCGAGCAGGCGCTGGCCTTCGCGCAACGCTTCGCCGACTTACACGGCGTGCGGCACGGCATTGCCTGCAACTCCGGCACAACGGCGCTGCAAATCGCTCTGTCTTCTCTGGGTGTTGGTCCCGGCGATGAAGTGATCGTACCAGCGTATACCTTCGTCGCCACTGCGACATCCGTACTGCTGATCGGCGCGACGCCAGTTTTCGCCGACATCGAGCCGAATACCTACAACCTCGATCCCGCATCCGTCGAGCGCGCCATCACGTCGAGGACGCGGGCGATTGTGCCGGTGCATTTTGGCGGTGCCATTGCCGACATGGAGGGGTTTCGCGCGCTGGGCGAAAAGTACAGCATCCCGATTCTGGAAGACGCCGCGCACGCGCATGGCGCGGTGTGCAACGGCCAGAGTCCCGGCGCGTGGGGCGTAGCGGCTTGCTTTTCATTCCAGTCAAGTAAGAACCTGACATGCGGCGAAGGTGGCCTGATTCTCACCAATGATGACGCAGTCGCGCGTCAGTGCCGCTCGCGCGTCAACATCGGGCGCGTCGAGGGCGGCGCGTGGTATGAGCATCATCTGCCCGGCGGCAACTATCGGCTGGGCACGATGCAGGCCGCGCTGCTGCTCAGCCAACTCCGTCGCTTCCCCGAACAAGCCCATCGCCGCGACCAAAACGGGCGCTACCTCGACGCGCGATTGGGCACGATTGAAGGTATCCAGCCATTAAGAAGCGATGCGCGCCAGACACTGCACTCGCGCCACCTGTACATTTTTCGTTACGACAGCGACGCTTTTGGACTGCCGCGCCAACGCTTCCTGGAACTGCTCCAAGCCGAGGGCGTGCCAGCTTCGACGGGTTATCCGGTCGGGCTGCACCAGCAGCCGCTTTATTCGGGCAGGGGTTTGCGCGGCCAGCTTCCTGGCCACCCCATGCCGCACCTGCTCGCGCATAATTACAGCGCCGATGCCTGTCCTGTCACCGAGCATATCTGCGCGAGCGAAGCGGTGTGGCTGACGCAAAATGCACTGCTGGCCGAAGCGCACGACATGGATGACATCGTGCGTGCGGTTAGCAAAATTCGCGCGACGTGCAACCGCGACAAGCAGGAGCAAGCGTGAATCGTAATGGCACAGCGAACAGGCATTCGCCTCATGCCGCGCCCAGCGCCGACCAAGGCACAAGCCCCTTTGCGGCGTTGTCTATCTTAGGCAAGCAGGGCCGCACTTCAAAATCGGCAAGAGCATTGGCATCGCCGCTTTGCGACGCTACGCCGCAGCGGAGAGTGGTTTCTGCTCAGCGCCGCCGAGGTGGACGAATTCAAGAATGTGTCGCAATATAATCCATATAGGGACTTTAAGTCAAGTGCACTTGCACTGGGACAGCGCAAACCCGAAGTCCCTTTACTCTCGCTCTATTTAGATATAGGGCAACATAAAAGGAGTTATGTTCCCCTATTTCTAATCCACAGAGAGGATGGGTTAACTTTCTCAACCGTTCATAGGAATGTTCCTGACACAACCCGCTCCAAGCACGCCTGAGCTGGCTCAAAATAAGCCGAGTCCTGCTCCATGCCAAGGAGGGCGCGCCCTCCTTGCAGGCAAGCCATACCGGTGGTGCCAGAACCCATAAACGGGTCCAACACCACATCACCCGGCTGGCTATAAGTCTTGATCAGCCACTCCAGGAGAACTCGGGGCTTTTGCGTGGGATGCAGGCGCGGATTGCTACGGGTATAGCCGCAGTTGGCAAAGTGCAGAACGCTGCGGGGGTAACGCTCACCGCCGACGGAGCGGAAGACCGAAGGCCAGGCCCGCTGCCTGCCGTAGTGCGCCACCGGGCCGGTCTGTCTACTCACGTAGGGCTTATGCCCCTGTTCTTTCTGCGGTTGGTAAGTGCTGCCCTTGAACCGCTTGGAGAAGATAAGGATGTTCTCATGCGCCCGCAAGGGCCTGTGGTTGAAGGTAGAATGGATGCCGGATAAAACTCACAATGTTCAGTTTTACCTTGACAATACCGTCTAGAACGATAAAAGTTACTATGCTGATCTTGGTTCGAGACTTGAGTGGAGCAGCCCGTAAATCCCGACAAAAGACGACCATTGACCTGGAAGGCACCAACTAAACCAAGTTGGTGTCTTTGCTACTTTAAGGGCTTAAAAGGAAAACTATTATGCAACCATCTAAATCGAATCGCCCTTCGCGGCGCGCGTTTATCAAGAGTTCGGCGGCGGCTATTGGCGCTTCTTTCGTGGCACCGCTTATGCTTCCCAGGTCCGTAAAAGGCGCCAATGAAAAGCTGAATTTGGCGTGGGTTGGCTTTGGTGGCATGGGCTGGGGCGACCTGAACGCCTGCGCTGATGGCAACAACGTCGTCGCGCTGTGCGACTGCGACCCTAATATGTGGCCGCGCGCTAAGAATCAGTTCCCCGACGCCAAGTTCTACCTCGACTTTCGCCAGATGCTCACCGAGATGGGTGATAAAATTGATGCGGTAGGTGTCGGCACCCCCGATCACAACCACTTCGCCATTGCTTACATGGCGATCAATCGCGGCAAGCACGTCTTCGTGGAAAAGCCCCTCGTGCATACGCTCTGGCAAGCGCGCACCCTGCGCCAGTTGGCCGCGCAAAAAGGTGTCGTCACGCAAATGGGCAATCAGGGCCACGCCTCCGAAGGGGCGCGTCTCATTAAGGAGTGGTATCAGGCTGGACTCATCGGCAACGTGCGGGAAGTTCTTGCCTGGACGGATCGCCCCAACACAGGGGTGGGGTTCAATGGCAAGGTAGAAACCGCATTTCCCCCACCACAAACGCCACCGCCGGGTATGGACTGGAACTTGTGGTTAGGGCCAGTGGACAAACCAGTCGGCTATAACCGCGAGTTCCACCCCACCACCTGGCGTCCGTGGTGGGACTTCGGCAGTGGTGGCCTGGGCGACATTGGCTGCCACACCATTGACACGCCTTATTGGGCACTCGACCTGAACGCTCCCACCAGCGTGGACGTGGCCTTAAAGGGGGCGGTGAATCCCATTCACACCCCGAACGGCTCCATCGTGACCTTCAACTTTGCCGCGCGCGGCGACAAGCCGCCCGTGCAAGTGAAATGGTATGAAGGCCCCAGCGTGCCGGAAGCCCCCGCAGGTTACGACCTCGGTGCCCCGCACGGCGAAGGTGGCCTGATTATGGTAGGTGAACACGGCGGCATTTATCACGCCGGAATGCGCCCCGACAGCCCGCAGCTTTATCCGCAGGCCAAATGGCAGGAGTACCGTGATAACGTAGACAAGCGCGTGCCCAAGACATTGCCGCGCACCAAAGGCATCCACCGCGACTGGATAGACGCCATTAAAAACGGCAAGAAATCCTGCTCGGACTTTAGTTATTCAGCGCCCCTCACCGAAGTAATTTTGTTGGGCACCCTCGCCATTCGCACTGGAAAAACCGTGCAGTGGAACACCGAAAATTCAGAGATTCTCAACAATCCCGAAGCCGTCAAGTTAATTGATATTGAAGCGCGCCCCGGTTGGCGCACCAAAGACCTCGCGTGAGTCTTTGCCAACTGTCGAGCGTGACTGCCTTGCCGCACTCCAAACGGACTCTGTGCCTATTTGCTCAAACTCCATGTGGTGTGGCATAGCCTGGTAGTCGCAGAGAGTATGCCTGAAAGGTATTCATCCTCAGACGCAAAGAGAAACTATAGCACAGTGGTGGCACAGACAGTCTAACCCTGCGGAGCCGGGACTTCGGGGAAGAGGAAGGCCAGGTTCCATCGCCTGAAGGTGATAGTCTCCTATTGGGATTTCTTATAAAAGGCAACAGTTCAATTATCAAAACACTGAACTATTTATGCTTTGGTTGCCGTCTCACCTGTCGCTTTGAGGGCGCGGGCTACTTGCGCAACACGCTTGCCTTGAAAACGGGCAACTTCCAGTTCATCTTCGGTGGGGGGAATGTTGGTGTTCCCGGAAACCGAGGAGGCTCCATAAGGAGTGCCAGCCCGGAATAAAACCGGATCAGCATAGCCCAAAGGCACAATAATAAGACCTAAATGCGCCATCGGGTTGTATAGTGAGATAATGGTGCTTTCATTGCCACCATGCAAGGTCGAGGTCGAGGTAAAGGCACTACCCACTTTACCAACCAACTTGCCCTGAAACCACAGGCCCCCTAACGAATCAATAAAAGCTTTCAACTCGGAAGTCACGGAACCAAAACGGGTGGGAGTGCCGAAAACGATGGCATCCGCAGTTTCCGCATCGGCTTCAGTCGGTGCCTGATAAAGATCGTTCATGCGCTCGGCGTTTTCGACCCAGCCGGGGGCTTTTTGCATAATTTCCAGGGGCACGACTTCACGCACCCGGCGCAGCATCACTTCGGCACCCTCTGCCTGCGCCCCTTCGGCGACAGCTTTAGCCAGGGCCTCGGTTGATCCAGTGCGCGAATAAAAAGCGATTAGCACTTTAACAGCGTCCATTCATTGGCTCCTTTTACATTGCCATCTTACAGTCTCATCATTTAGCTGTAGCCGCCTTGTCTAGAGCAATGGCTCTGCTACACTCACCAATGTAGTTCTAAAACAGAAGACAATCAATGTTGGAAAGTTTTTATTTTTTGTCTTAGCGTCCAATAATCAGGGAATAGCATGGATGTCTTAACAGATGTTCTACAAACTGTACATTTGCGCAGTGCCCTCTGGGGCCGGGCCGAGCTAACCGCGCCCTGGGGCTTGCAGCATACTGGCGGTGATGGGGTTGTCCTCTTCCATTATGTGCTGCGGGGGCATGGCTGGCTGGAGATGGATAGCCTGCCGCAACCAGAGTCATTAACAGGTGGCGATCTTGTGGTGTTGCCGCAAAGTCACAGTTTCACTCTACGCAATGACTTGGCGACTCTCCCGCGTCCGATGGAGGAATTATGGAACGGCTGCCCTCAGGCCAACACCAGCTCACCTGCCAGTGCGCCACCAGTGGTGCAGTATGGTGGCGGTGGCGCACCCACGACTCTGGTATCTGGTTGCTTCCATTTTGATAACAAGGCGACTAATCCCTTGCTGGCTGCCTTACCGCCGCTGATTCACATCAAGGCGGAAGATTTGCAGGGCGAAAATCGACATGGGGTGCCCTGGTTAGAGACCACACTGCAATTCATTGCCTGCGAAATCGCGGTTAACCGTCCTGGGGCACAGACTGTTATCAGTCGCCTTTCCGATGTGCTTTTTATCCAGGCGATCCGTGCTTTTATCGCCCATGCCGCGGAGCCTCATGGGGCCAGTCGGGGTAACGGGCAAGCTAAAAACGAAACCTGCGGCAACTGGTTGCGTGCTTTGGCCGAGCCACAGATTGGCATGGCTCTGGGACTGATTCATGCTCAGCCCGACCAGCCCTGGACGGTCGCGTCGCTGGCTTCCCACGTTGGTATGTCACGCTCAGCCTTTGCGGTGCGCTTCGCTCAATTGGTGGGCGAGCCACCGCTGCAATATATCACGCGCTGGCGAATGCACAAAGCGACTGACCTGCTAAGGCATGGCAGCCAGGATTTAAGCCTGGCTCAAGTTGCGACTTCTGTTGGTTACGAAGCAGAGGCGGCTTTTAGTAAAGCTTTCAAGCGCATGATTGGTGAATCACCAGGGGCTTACCGTCGCGCCGCAGTAGGAGCACGATGAAATATGCCCCTACTGCAATGCAGCGTGCTCCACGTTGGAACAAAACTCGCAAGCAGAACAGAGTAGTTTAGACGGAGTAGTTTAGTAGGAGACACTTTATTTAATTTATGCCATCATTGGATAACCATAGCACTTCCCATCAACCTGCCTTTCCCCCGAATAATCCCCACGACCATTTATCAAAAAGACAATCTTATCATTCATATAAAGAGCGTGTGAGTCTAACTACTTGCGCTCCCAGTGCTGATGATGCTGAAGTCGTGCGCCGCACCGAAGAAGTTATCACGCGGCTGGATAACTACGGCCAGGGGTTGCACCATGCCCGCACCATTGCCGTCAAAATTAATGCTGGCATCCACCGCACGGGCCGCGAACAGGGCAAAATGGTGGAGTTGACCGACCCAGCGGTGATCGAAGGCACCATTCGCGCTTTGCGACGTGTCACGGATGCGACGATTCTGATTGGCGATGCCCCGACGGATGGCGATGCCGCAGGACTGTATAACGAACTGGGCTTGCCAGCACGATTGGCTCGCTATCCTAATGTGCATCTGCTCGACTTTAACGCCAGCGAGTTGTGCGAGATTGAGGTCACCCATCCCGATCCGATGTTTCGCCGCTACAGTTTGCCCCGCGAGGTTGTGGAAGCGGATGCGGTTGTTTCCATCGCCAAGATGAAAGCTCATGCCAGCATGGGCTGCACGCTTTGCATTAAGAATCTCTTTGGTTGGATGCCCACCTCCATCTACGGCGCACCGCGTATGTACCTGCACGACCGCCTGATTCGTCTCCCCCGCGTGCTATCCGATATAGCGCAGTGGACACGGCCCGCCTTGAACGTCATTGATGGCATTGTAGCGCGTAGTAAATGCGAATGGGGTGGCGAGACGCTTACTCCCGGCGTCTTAGTGGCAGGCACCAATATTGTGGCCACTGATAGTGTCGGGGCGCGCGTTATGGGCTTTGATCCCAACGGTGATTACCCGGATCACCCTTTCTTCTACCGTCGCAATGCCATTAAGTTAGCGGCCCAGGCGGGATTAGGGCCGAACAGTGCGGAAGAGATCGAAGTGCTTGGCCCCACCCCGGAGGACGTAGCCACTCCTTTTCAAGTGGATCGTTACAAGGGCAACACCCAGCGCGACGAGCAACTGCGGCGTGGCGCGGAATGCGTGGCCCGTTATCGAGAGCAACAGAGTGCATTAGCCGAGCGTTTTAATGGACGACATCTCGCTCTTTTCGATGGCGAAGTGCTATGGGATGGGCCAGATATGCAGTCTATGCAGCGATTGGAACATGAAAGCGGGCGTGGTTGGCAAAACGCTCCTCAATTCGTCGTGCGCTGCGTGCCGCCAGAGGAAGAAATTGAGCAGTTCGACTGGTATGATGTTGAAGCGTCACGCCAACTGGCTTGTGCTTAAACAACACTACAGAATAAAGCTAAGCATCTGACCTGCAACAATACCACTTCAAAGGGCAGATGCTGACTGTTTGTCATAGCCAAGCATGAATATGCATCAAGTTAAGCGAAATGCCTTCTATTCATTTGCTGTCTTCACTATTGCGGCTACTGCCTCTGCACCTATATGTTCTGGAAAAAAGCGCCGGTTACAGCCAATAGATGCTCTGCATAACACAACATTTCCGGCAGTTAAACCTACCACGCCACCTAAGTATGTTAGGTATCAACTTTTTATCCCCACTTATGATGGCAGGCTCATTAAGCGCATAGAAACTGATCACCACAAATTATTGACTCATGAGGTGCTCAGTGGAAGTGCTTTTGAATGGAGTGAAGAGGCCGCAACCGAGGCGTTAAAGCGTCTGTTTAAAATTGCGCCTGGTAAGTTTCCGCCTAATACCAAACTCACTTCTGGGGTAAGAGATGTAGGAGGTTATCCTACTGTAAGCTTTAATCAAGCTTTTGCAAACTCAGCCTGGTGGCGGCACACAAAGCGTGGTCAAGCGGCCCTGAATGCCATCGTGAGAACTGCCGTAGCTACCAAAGAAGGTGTCTGGACAAGTTCTGATGAATCATCTCTAACAATTCTTGTGAAAGGTAAGCCTGTCAAAAGGTTGGGGTCTTTAACTTGAGTGCTCCTCTGCCGGGTTAACTGCTTATCGTCACGCTGAAGGGATAGAGAACATGTCCCATTGGGAACCGCTCCTATCCCATGACCATGACTCGGAGGGAACCTTTGCGGCTACCAAAGCTTCAAAAATAGTAGCATCGTTTGGTCGCTGTGAAGAGACAGACTAAACAGCTATCTATCCTACTTAACGCCGAGTGCACCATTGAAGCTAAAATCTTTTTATGAATTATTTGGCAGCGGCACCGTAACGGGTGCCGCTGCTTTAGTTCAACAGGCTGTTTCTGCCCTACCGTCTGCTATCATTGTCCTATTACTGGTTGCATTGATGGGCCACCATGCCTGGGCACAGTCAACAAGAGCGCCAGCAACGGAGCCAAACTTCTTTTATTCCGGTGGTAAGGTTCATACTCTTAAGCCCTCCACCCACTGGGCTGGGGTGCAATTGGCGTCCGGTAGTTCGCCGACACAGGTTATCACGCAATTCAGCACCCGTGGGGGTATCGCCCGCAACCAGGCGGCGTTACGTTATCAGAGACAAAACACTGTTTTGTTGCCTCTGAACACGCAACCTCAGTCGGTGCGCCAGAACCTGCGGGCACAATTAAAAAAGCTGCGCGGCGTCCGTCGGGGGGTGCGTGTTTTTGACAATGGCAACTCTCCCTATCCCATTGTTGAAACGGATGAGTTTCTGATTCAATTTCGCGCTGGTGTTTCATGGCAACAGGCAGCCAGTCTGTTACGCAACTATGGCGCTGTGTTAGGCACGCCTTTGGGGCATTATGCGCCTAATGGCTACGTGGCCCACGTTACTGATCCTAACCGCACTGCTACCGGGGTGGCCAACGCACTTTATGGGCAGCGTCAGGTCATCTTTTCCCATCCGAACTTCATCTGGCCAATGCAGCCGCGTTTCGTGCCCAATGACCCTTTATTTTCGCAGCAGTGGAATCTGCATAACACTGGTCAGGGTGGTGGCACTATCGGTGCTGATATTAAGGCGGAACAGGCGTGGGATATTACGCGTGGCAGTTCAAGTGTGGTCATTGCGGTCATTGATACAGGCATTGATATTGACCATGAAGAATTTAAAGGTCGCGTGTTAACTGGCTACGATGCCATCTTAAAGAACAGTGATCCGCGTCCCAAGGATAATGGCTTTGGCGATGAGAACCACGGCACTGAAGTCGCCGGTTTAGCCCTGGCCGCAGGCAACAATGCGCTGGGTATTTCCGGCGTCGCGCCTAATTGTAAATTGCTGCCGATTCGCGCTATTACCAACGACACAACGGACGAGGACATAGCCGACGCTTTTACCTTCGCGGTGGATCATGGGGCCTGGGTAATTAACAATAGCTGGGGGCCAGTAGGTGCCAGCGGCGTCCCCCAACCATTGCCCGATGTCATCCGCACCAGCATTGATTATGCAGTAACGCATGGTCGAGGGGGTAAGGGTTGTGTCATCACCTGGGCTGCTGGCAATACCAGCCAGTCTTCAGAACTTGATGGCTTTGCCTCCTATCCCAGCGTGATTGACGTCGCGGCTTCCACCAATCGAGACGGCCACTCTTTTTACAGCGACTTTGGCCCTTCTATAGATGTGTGCGCGCCCAGTAGCGGCGGGACACTGAACGTGACCAGCACAGACCGCATGGGCGCAGTGGGTGATGATCCCGGCAATTATACGGGCACCTTGGCGGGGACTTCCTTTGCTGCCCCCCAGGTGGCGGGGACTGCCGCCCTGGTGCTTTCGCTAAATCCCAGCCTGACTTACACGCAGGTGCGCGACGTATTGGAACACACAGCGGATAAGATTGATACTTCTGGTGGCGCTTACGATAGCAGCGGGCACAGCAATTTATATGGCTTTGGCCGGATCAATGCCTACCGAGCCTTGTTAGCTTCCAACACCACGACACCCACCATTACCCTGGTTGCACCGCAGCCGAGTTCTACCATCAGCGGCATCTATACAGTGCGCGCAAAAACCAGCAATGATGCTCTCGTGAAGCGAGTTGATTTTGCGCGACGCAACCAGAATTCCATTGCGTCGGCAACGCGCACTCCCGCCTTACACATTCCCGATTTTGCTACCATGACGGATACGCAAACCTTAACCGCGACTGGCCCCATTGAGCACGCTAATATCAAAGTCAATATCACGCACGCTTCGCCATCCGATTTGGTGGTAACTCTCATTGCACCCGATGGCACCAAGGTCGTGCTCTACAACCATGATTCACTGTCGGCCTTCATCACTGATACCGGTTTATCCATTGACCAAGCCTTGTCACTTACTGGGAAAAAGATAGCAGGCGCGTGGCGTTTGCAAATTAGCGATACCATTTCCGGTGATACAGGTACCTTAGATACTTGGAGCCTTAATTTCACCGCCGATTGGGTGCCTATCGCCAGTGTTACCGCACCGGTTAATGGAGAATGGACGGCGCTCTGGAAAACTGGGGTCGGCACCTCCACGCTACCCAGTGTTTACGAAGTGCAGGCCACAGCCATCACCGCAGGGGCCAATGCAGTCACCGAAAGTCGCAACGTGACCGTGGCTTCCAATAGCTACAAAATCGCGGGACGAGTGGCTAATAGTTCAAACATCGGGTTATCTAATGTCACTCTCACCTTAAAGAGCACCTCAACCACATCTTCTGTAACGCGAACCGTGCTGACCAACGCAGTGGGAGATTATGCCTTCACCAATATTCCATCTGGCACTTACACCCTGACACCGACACGCACCAGCACTTTCTTTAGCCCAGTGACAAAAACTGTAACTGTCAGCACGGTTGATTTAGCCAGCGTCAACTTCACTGGCACTGTGGATACGGCTGCTCCTAAAATTACCGTGACGCGCCCTGCCGTGACACCCAACAACCGCTACACAAGTCTGACCACGGCAGCAGGCACGGTCAGTGATAATGTTGGAGGTTCCGGTGTTGCTCAAGTCACGGGATTGCTCTATCGTTACGCCAATGGCACCACGCCTGCTGGCTACTGGAACGGCACCGCCTGGACGACCACTTACAACGCAACTACTAATGAAAAACTCGCCATTGGCACCACTACATGGAGCCTATCTTTGCCCAAATTGGTTTCAGGCAACTACTGGTTCCGTGCCACAGCAAAAGATCGTGTGGGGAACCTGGCCAGGTCTACGGTGATAGGCTTTACGATTGTAGCCGCAACCACCACCAAGAGCGTGGTAGGGCAGACAGCATCTTCGATTAACCTTTCAGCAGCCAGCGCCTCAGCGAAGACAAGCTTAATTCAGCTCAGTTTCACCGGAGCTTTGGATGCCGAGACCGCCGCTAACCCTGCCGCTTATCAAGTTCAGATTAATGGGGTTCAAGTTGCAGTGGGAAGTGCAGCCTACTCCACAAGTCATAATCGCGTGACCCTTGCCCTCCCAGAAAACAGCTTGTATCCTGGTGCAGTTATTAAACTGTCATGGCACGACCTGATAGATACGCAAGGGCATCCCCTGGCGGATAATGCTTATGCTCTAACGGCTCATTAAAGGTTGACCAGTAACAGAATTCCACCCCACCTCAACTTGTTAAGGGCGAAGCGGGGTGGAATTCTGTTATGGTGGCAGCTATATTGCCGGTTTTATAGAGCGTTCACCGTGAATCCAATATACTTTTATAACAAACCTAACAAAATAGTAGGACAGCATGAGAGCAGCTCCCCGACCCGCGAATGAATCGGGACGCCTTGAGGCGTTACATCGCTATAATATTCTCGATAGCGCGCCCGAAGCCGCCTTTGATGACTTCACCCGCTTGGCGTCTTATATCTGCGGCACCCCAATGGCGCTCATCAGCCTAGTTGATGAAGACCGACAGTGGTTTAAATCCAATATTGGCGTGGAGGGAACCGAAACGCCGCGGGACATTTCATTTTGCGCTCATGCGATCCAGCAACCGGATGTTTTCACTGTCTCCGATGCGCTTAAGGATGAGCGGTTTGCTGACAATCCCTTCGTCACAGAAAAGCCCAAGATTCGTTTTTATGCCGGTGCGCCATTAATTACACCAGAGGGTCAAGCCATTGGCACCTTGTGTGTGCTCGATACGGTGCCTAAGAATTTGACGCCCCAGCAGCGGGAGGCGCTGGAATCTTTAAGCCGCCAGGTGATTGCTCAATTAGAATTACGCCGCAATGTCGCTGCCTTGCACGAGCAGGTCGAGGCAAACGAAAAAGCGCAGCAGGCTTTGCGCCAGTCAGCGGAAATGTTTTCTAAAGTCTTTGATAACAATCCCATTGGCGGCCTCATCATCACTACGGATACCGGGCGCATTATTAATGCCAATGCCTCCTTCCTTCAAATGGTGGGGCAGGAGCGGAATGAAGTCATAGGACATACCTGTCTGGAAGTTGGCCTGTGGGTTAATCCCGACGAGAGAGCACCCATTATCGAAACGGTGCGACAGCAAGGCTCCTTGCATCACCGGGAAGTCAACATCCATACCAAAACCAAGGAAATCAAACACACCCTGGCCTCCCTGGAATTAATTCATCTCGATGAGGGCAATTGTATCTTGGTCATGATGCAAGACCTGACCGAGCGACTTCAAGCAGCGGCAGCGTTACATGCGAGTGAAGAGAAATACCGCAGCCTCGTGGAAAACGCCAGTGACCTAATTTACTGGGCGGACGCCGACGGGTGCTTTGTCTCTTTCAACGCCACCGCTTTGCGCCTCACCAAGTATTCCGCCGAAGAACTCACCGGCACCCGCTATCTGGACTTGATTCCAGAAGATTACCGGCGTGCTGCGGAACGCTTCTATGGCCACCAGTTCATGCGCCAGATTAAAGACACTTACTATGAATTTCCCTGCACCACTAAAGATGGCAGCATCGTGTGGTTTGGTCAGAATGTGCATCTCTTCATTGAAAATGACCAAGTCCAGGGTTTTCAGGCGGTGGCGCGTGATATAACCGAGCGTAAGGTCATCGAACAAGCCTTACGTGAAAGTGAAGAACGGTTCCGCCTCTTTATGAATAACAGCCCCACCGTGGCGTTCATCAAAGACGAAGCGGGCCACTATGTTTATACCAATCAGCTCATGGAGCGTCTCTTCCGGGTAAATGGAGAGTCTTTACAGGGCAAAACAGCTTCCGCCTGGCTACCCGCAGAAGAAGCTCAACGCGTGCGTGCCACAGATGAGGAGGTATTAGCCACCAATCGCCCCCTGGAAGTATTGCAAATTATGACCCCCCCCGATGGGAGTACACAGTATTGGCTAACCGTTAAATTTCCCCTCAATGATGCCTCTGGCCAGCGTTTTATTGGAGGGGTCGGCATTAACATAACAGAGCGCAGGCAGGCTGAAGCCGAAGCGATGCAGGCGCGTGATGTAGCCATAGAAGCGTCCCGGCTTAAATCGCAGTTCCTAGCCAACATGAGCCACGAAATCCGTACTCCGATGAATGGCATCATTGGCATGACTAGCCTGCTGCTCGATACACCCTTAAACCCGGAACAGGCGGATTACACCACAACGATTCGTGAAAGCGCCGATGCGTTGCTGACGATCATTAATGATATTCTCGACTTCTCCAAAATTGAATCGGGCAAGATGCTGCTGGAAATCACCGACTTCGATTTGTATTCTGTCGTCGAAGGCAGCGTTGAATTACTGGCAGAGCGGGCGCAGGCTAAGGGTATTGAGTTGGCCTCTTTTGTGGCGGGCGATGTGCCAACAGCCTTGCGAGGCGACTTTGGACGGTTGCGCCAGATATTAACGAATCTTGTGAGCAATGCCGTCAAGTTTACCGGGCGGGGTGAAGTTGTTGTACGGGTAACTCAACAAGCCTCCCTTGCCAATCAAGCGGTGCTGCGTTTTGAGGTGACCGACACCGGCATAGGCATTGACTCGGCAGCACAGGCCAACCTCTTTCAAGCCTTTGCCCAGGCCGATAGTTCCACCACCCGTAAATATGGCGGCACGGGTTTAGGACTCGCCATTTGCAAGCAACTGGTGGAGTTAATGGACGGGGAGATTGGCGTCCACGGCCAACCCGGACAAGGCTCCACTTTTTGGTTCACGGTGCCCCTGGAAAAGCGCCATCAACTCCCGGCGGCCCAACTGCCTTTGCCCAATTTTGAAGACTTGCGCATTTTGGTGGTAGATGACAATGCCACCCATCGCCAAATCATGCATGATAGCATTGCCTCGTGGCGTATGTCGTCCACGGAAGTTGCGAGTGGTAGAGCAGCAGTAGAGACTTTACGTGATACTGCCGCACAGCATCAAGTTTATGATGTAGCATTTATTGATTTAGAAATGCCTGACATGAATGGACTTGAATTAGCAGAGGCGATCAAGTCTATTGCTCCGCCTGCAACCACGCATATCGTCGCCCTCACCTGTGTGGGCCAGCGTTTAGACGCGCAGGAGATGCGGGCGGCAGGCATTGAGTCCCAACTGAGCAAACCCGTTAAACAATCTCAACTCTTCGATTGTATCGCTTCTGTAGTGAATGGAGTACCCTACCCCAAAGAGGCCACCTCAGACGAGCACCAGCCTGACGAAATGGCCCAGCGCACCCGCCAAGGAGTTGGAACTGCCAATACAGTTCCAACTCCTAAGAATGTACGTATTCTGGTAGCGGAAGATAATCCTGTCAATCAGAAGGTGGCGCTCCGCCATCTCCATAGAATGGGCTACACTGCGGATGCCGTTGGCAGCGGCCTCGAAGTCCTTAAGTCGTTGGAACTTGTGCCCTACGACATTATCCTCATGGATTGCCAGATGCCCGAAATGGATGGCTTTGAAGCCACCGCCGAAATACGCCGCCGTGAAACCGGCTCTGCCCATACCACGATTATCGCCATGACAGCCAATGCTCTCAAAGGAGATCGAGAGAAGTGCTTGGCGGCAGGCATGGATGATTACATTAGCAAACCAGTCAAAACGGAAGACCTGGCAGCCCTCTTAGAACATTGGGCACCAGCTATTAAGACTCCAGGCGCAGTGTTGACTAACGCCGAACCGGTTGAGGCAGTAGTGGGCAAAGATAATAGCACACCAGAAGCTGCGCCAGAAGATTATAGTGGTGTCATTGATCTCGCCAAGTTGGAAGACCTCGATACTCTCAGCGAAACCCCTGAGTCCAGCCTGGTCGTTGAGATGATTGATTTATTTCTACCGGATGTGGACATGCGCTTCGCTGCTCTCCGCGAGGCTTTTGCACAAAAAGATGCATTGCAGTTAGAACGTATCGCCCACGCCATGAAAGGCGGTGCCAGTCATTTCGGCGCGAAGCGGTTGTTAGAATTCTGCCGTCAATTAGAAAAGAATGGCCGTGACAACAACTGGGAGGAAGCCATCCAAAACTTACCCCTTCTAGAAGCTGAACTGCCGCGCGTGACAGGGGCACTTCAGGCAGAGAGAGAAAAACGAGTAGCCAAATAACCTAAGAGTAAACTTTAACATTGCAAGGTAGGACAAACGGACGCACTTAAGAAGCTGGGAGAGAAAATAATGAGCGACGAGATCAGGCGGAGGGTATTAATTGCCGATGACGATCCGGTGATGAACCGCATGTTGCAGGCGACCTTGCAGAAGATGGGACATGAAGTCATTGTTTGTCTCAATGGCGAAATGGCCTGGCAGCACTTGACGGCACCTGATGCGCCGCCAATGGCAATTCTGGATTGGGGCTTACCCGATATGGATGGCATTGAGCTTTGTTGTAGGCTGCGCCAACGGGAAGATGCACCCTATGTCTATATAGTTCTTTTGACCGCGCGCGGTGAGCGCGATGACCTCATCAAAGGTTTGGAAGCCGGAGCCGATGATTACCTGATTAAGCCCTGCGATCTCGAAGAACTCAAGGTGCGCGTGCGCGCAGGCCAGCGTATTCTTGACTTACAATCGAAGTTGTTAATGGCACAGGCCGCTTTACAGGAGCAGGCGACACACGATGCACTCACGGGCATCTGGAATCGGGGGGCGGTGCTTGAAATGCTACACCGAGAGTTAGATCGGGCACGGCGTGACCAGCAACCCGTTGGCGTCATCATGGCAGATGTAGACCACTTTAAAAGCATTAATGATAACTTCGGGCACCAAGCGGGAGATGTCGTGCTGCGCGACGTGGCCCAGCGCATAAAAACGTGTTTGCGCGCTTACGATGCGGTGGGGCGCTATGGCGGCGAAGAGTTTCTGATGGTCTTACCCAAATGCATGGCCAGCACCGCCGTAGAAATTGCCGAAAGAATCCGCGCTAACATGGCAAGTCACCCGGTCAAGACAGAGGCCGCAACGATCCCGGCAACGATGAGCCTGGGGGTTGTCGCCAGTATCGTAGAAAGTGAGATTAATGAGCAGCAATTGATTGGCGCAGCGGACGCTGCATTGTACAAGGCAAAACAATCCGGGCGCAATCGCGTTATTATGGCTGAAGGTTAAGACACCTTACAGAATAGGTATAGATATCAAAAGCGGGGCTGGCGACCTCTTTCAATTGAATAGCCTGTGGGGACAACGATTGGAAGAGGGCGCCAGCCCCGCCGATCAGAGAAGCTCTCAGTCTCTCCATTTACAGCTTGCCCCACTCTACTATTTACCCCAGCCAAACTCAAGCTCATTGGCCCAGTGCTCCTGCCAGTCCACATGAAATGAGCCGTTCTGCTTGGCGACGCTGCGCCCTTTGGATAACTCCATTGTTGGCCCACCAGAATTGTCATTGACACGGAACGAAAACTTAATCGGCTGACCTGCATCCAGCTTGCGCTTGACAGCCGGAATCTCGCTCCACGGAATGGCACACTCGACAAAGCGCGTAGTCGCATTGCGCTTAACGACTAACTTACCGTTCTTGACCGGGCCATCGAATGGAGATTTGCCCTGACGAGGATAGAAGTGTTTGTGTGGCATTCCTGGCACTTGCAAACGCCAGATTTCCGTGCCCCCGCCATACTGGGGCGCGACCTGATTAAGAGCATACTCGTAGTCGGTGTCACGATAGCCAATGTAATGCGGCATAGTGCCGGGCGGATAGGGATACCAATCTTTTTGCTCTGGCGGCAGGACGTTGAAGGCAATCTGAATGTTATCAAAGCCAGGAGCGTTACCCGATGGCAGAATGGGGTCTTTGCGATAAGAGTAAGGGCGCACCCCGGCAGGCCACTGGAAAGGCGTTAAGTCTACCTGTTCCGGCACTGTAACTTGAGCGTAAGCGGGATACTTCTCGGTAGCACCAATGACATTATAGCCATCGGCCCCATAGACGCCTTTCCACTTACCGCCAGTGGTATCGTCGTAGCGGATGAACCTGGCTCCTGTGCCATTGGCAGTGGCATCACCCGCGACGGGGTCAAAAAACAAACCACTAACTGAACCCTTCCACCACATATTAGATTTGATCTGCACACGCACATCGCCAGACAACTCATAGACCACATACCGACCATGCCCGAACTTGCGGATGTCTCGCTCATCCAACACTTTGTTGGTCGTGCGATCAATCATTTGAATCTTGGTGTCGCGTCGTTCCCCTTCATCCCAATCGAGAAAGTAGAGACTAAACTGCGTGCGCCGATCTTTGGGCAGGGAAAGGTCAATGGCAAAGGCATTGGCGGTGCTTTCCCAGGCTCCCTGACTGCGCTTGGTATCACTGTCCGGCAGTTGCAGGGCATACGGCAACAGTTGCTCGTCTATGTTGGTGGCCCAGGTGGTATCATGCTTTTGTAGCGTCTTTTGGTCGTTACGTTTATATGAAACTTCGGGATAATAGAACTGGTCGTCATCGCGGGTGGCAAAGCGTAACGTGCCGCCGTCATCAGTCGCATCGGCTACCTTAGCGGCGAAATAGAAATAGTTCTTATCGTAAGCCATGTAGCCATTGGCAAAACCCGTCTTCACCGATTGGTCAAAGGTCTTGAATGGCAACCACGCCGCCTCGGTTAAAGTGGGGCCACCCTGCCCAACCACGCTGATCGTTTGGGGCAGCACACCTTTCCAATCATCAAGATTGCCATCCACCTGGATAGTGCGGTGCGCTATCACATTGGCGTGTATATCTTCCTGGTAAACAGCCGTGCCATCGGCTCCCGCATTAAAGCGTAGCGCGAGTGCATAAGTGTTGCTGGCGTTGGGCTTACCTGTCACGTTTAGCACAACCTGTTTGGTTTCATTGGGCGCAAAGTGTAATGTTTGAGTAGCGGGTGAGAGTTTCAGACCCGCTATCTTGAGGTCAAGCTTGCCCTGCACCGGACGATTGAGCACATTAGTCAAAGAAAGGCGCAGCGTGCCACCCTGCCCCACCGGTGCCGTTAAATCATGTACAACAGTAGCCAACGGCTCAATACCCCGCATATAAGAAGCCCGCACCGCCTGTTGCACCGCCTGAAAGGAACCGGCACGACCATCACCGCGCAAATAAAAGCCACGATGATCGAGGGGCACCACAATTTTACCATTGACGGCAGGCACCGGGTTGCCATAGAAATCGAAAGCGCGCACCCGGCCACCCATGTTGCCAAGCGTCATGCTGGCATCGCTTAATGTTTCCGGCAGGTTGATGGCATCTACTAACTTCTGGCGCTCCTCCACCGTGGCACTCGCAGGCAGGGCTGCCAGTTGCCTGCGCAGTCCGGCTTTGTGCTTGATTTCCGCTAAGCCACGCGCGGTGCGAAATAAGAGATAGTTGTGGCCGAACTCATCGCCAATATCGCCGACCACGACCACCGTGCCATCTTCCTCGTTAGCTTGCCCGTTTGGTTTCGACAAGCCATGAAACACCATAACCCAGGGCAGACCATTCTTAAACAGCATCTCTTTGAAGTTGCGCTCGCCCAGGAAGTGCTGCGCCGCACCTACAGAAGCAGCCACCGAGAAAGCATTAACGATTCGCAGCGTTTGCTCCTTGCCACTAGCATCCCGCAGGCGAACTTCATTCTCCTCTGCGATATTGCCACCATAAATACCAACGGCGCGATCATGCCCTGTGGACATATTGGTGGCTAACACTGCCGCCACGCGATCATCGGTATTAGCCACCCAGGATTCGGTGTCCCAGATTTTGACGCGTCCATAGGGGCTTTTGCGATTGACCCATGCCTTCACCGTGCTGGGCGGAGCCATGCCCTGGTAATGAATAGAGACGAAATCGAGCCACTTCAAGAATTTATCGCTGCCATCGCCAAAAAGCTTATCGAAGGTATTAGACGAAGAATCGGTGCCACCGATGAGCACTTTAACCCCAGCATCCCGCCGCGCCGCTTCAACGCCCTCGGCCATTGCGGTGTAAATCTCACGGTAGCGTGGCATGTCCGCGCCCCAACCCGAAATCGAGAGTCCCTCCCACGGCTCATTCATAAATTTAATGGCTGTCACCGGGCCTTTGGGCCAGCCGTAGGTAGAGGCAAAGAGATTAACCTCTTTCTTAAAATCCTGGTCACTTGAGGGCAACCAGGCCGCGTCCGATTTGGTATCGAGCATCACTCCTTTGTCGTCTAAGTGAGGTCGCCATTGCCCCAATGGTTGCGGGCCACCAATGCCAAATTCAACAATGATAGCCACATTACCGTGCTGATAACGCTTTAACTTCTCACCTTCACGCTCGAACCACTCTCTGAAGTCACCATCCGTCGTCGGCTTATAACCAATGCTATAACGGATGGACTTGCAGCCTAACCTTTCCAAAACCTCTGGATTGCTAATGTCGCAGCCCAATTTTGGAAACTGCACCCGACCGGGAGTGGCTTTGAAAGTCCGCACACAAGAAGTCACAAACTGTCGCCCGCTGGCACCCAAATCGGCAATGAGGGCATAAGCGCCAAACCGTTCAGGAATTGTCGGTGAAACATCCAGATCAGCCGTGCCATTCGCCGGTAAATCTACCGCAATCGGAATCGAGCCAATATCAGCGATCTTAAACATGTTTGGCTTCCATATATCGCCAGGAAGTCCCTTGGTGCCATAGGTAATGACATCCACCTTACCCGCAGTTTGAATGGGAGTAGGAGTATTGTTCTTCAGGCGAAAGGCAAATGTCGCTTTATCACCGGGCCAGAGAATATTACCGGGCACGGTGCTGCGCATTAGTTGCACACCATAAATTGGATGCTGCTGGCGGGGACGAACGCCGAAGGTCTTTTCATAACCTGGCATGTCTTGCCCGGTGACCATTTGCGCTCGCGTAACTTTTAGTGGCAGCAGACTTACTAACAAAGTTAAGGCGCAGGGTAAGGCTGCTCTTATTTGATAGAAATAATGATCAGGTAACTTCTTCCAGACTTGTCGTTTCACAAAGAAATGCTCCTTTGAGGTTCTCGCTGAGTGGACTGAGTGACGGCTTTATAAGTTAAGCATAAGGTCGTAACGTAAAACCATGCCATTCAATCGGCAGTCAAGATTATCATCAAAAGCTGAGCTGTCTTGCCACAATATATTAATTAATTTTATAAGTGAAATATTGACTTTCCTCTTGGCATTGTATATATTGTTCTTTCGCGTGCCTTTGATGGCACAGGAGAAAACCTTTCAATGATGACACTGACTTTCTGGCAATTAGGCAAAGCGATGGGGCAACTCAGCACCGACGATGCGGTGTTAGCTGCCGCGTGCCCCTGCACCTCCTCCTACCAGCCGAGAGTCAATCTCTTTGGCTCACAGGAAGAAGTGCGGCTCAATAAGCGCGGCACCACCTTCTTTGCAGAGAGCAAAGGATCATTGGAAGGATTGAAGCTGTAACTTCAAACTTCTAAGATTCCAAGCCCACTGTCGAGAAGGTTCGACAGTGGGCTTTTTTGTTTTGGTCATCTCATGATGGGACGCAACGCAGGTGCGACGCTAATTTCATTCCGCTATTGCAACGCAATTAAAAGAGAAAAATAGCGTCAGTTTGCGCTGCAAAGCATAGCGTAACGGAGTTTTGCGTCCCATCTTGAAGAGAGGCTTTCGGTATAAACGATTGAACAAGCGGGCCGGAGCGTATGGGTTATCATTTGGCTATTAACCGAACTAAGCCCCATGCCACCATTTGTCCGCTTGAACTTCCGCTACGTTGCTCTCGATGAGAGATGGATGCACGGAAGTTTAGAGGGATTCTCATTACCGGCTCTAGGCCGTGTGAGATAGAACAAGCGGGCCGCAGTCTATGGGTTATCACTTAATTTGGGATTAAGACCGCTCCCATAACGAAACTTGCCCGCTTGAACCTCTAGTTGTATTGGCAGTTAAACCTTGAAAATTTGGAAAGCGAATAGCAATTTACGAACGGCGTAGTGTAAGCAGGAGCACGCCGGGGCCTTCGGCCATGTCCTTTCCTCCTCTTGTCCACGAGTATAACTTGTGGGCCGATGGCAAAGGATTATCATTCCACGCCGGAAATGCGGGTGCGAATCCCGTCGCCGTTCTCAGTTGAACTGTGTCGTCTCAATGGAAGGCACTCCCTTGCCGTCCTTTGCCCATGCCTGGGCCGTTGGTGGAGGGTTACCGTATCCAACAACGATAGCCTGAGATTGAGTAGACGCAGTTCATCAGGTGGGCCGCAGTGTCTGGGTTATCTGGTATCCAATGAGTTCGATTCTCATACCCGTCCGGCTTCAGTCGTGCGAACGAGTGAGGCCCAACCGGGTTTTCTGCTGAGGCTTTATATTACGCGAGTAATATATCGCGCAAGCGGTTTCCCAGCGCGACCTTTGCCCACCTGTTTTTATTGTTCGCTTTCCACAACTATGGACGGTGTAGCTCAGAGGTAGAGCACTGGCTTCGGCCTTTTCCCTTTCCACAATTTGCCCAATGTGGGCCGGAGGTAAAGGGTTATCATCTGATAAATGAGTGGTCGCGGGTTCGAGTCCCGCCACCGTCCGCAGGGCCTCGCGTCTAAATTGGCAACAATTATCCCTGGCTAATTTTGTCCTGTAAAGGGCCGCAGGTTAAGGGTTATCGTCTGGCCCGACCAATGCAAGTGGGCCGGAGTGTTTGGGTTATCGTGTGTCAAACGGGAGACTGTAAATCTCTTTATCCAACACATCCCTTGTCCGCTTGCAAATCTTTTCCTCATTTGAGGTGGTGAAGCACATGAGTTATTTGAAGAAGTTCAAGACGGCAGTGGCTCCGGGCGTTAACGGAGCGACGCCGCAGAGCGAGCCGATTCCTGGCTCGGCTCAGGTTCCCAACAGCGCGGGCGGCTACGCCTGGGCCGTGGACGACTGGACGCGCCTGCATCGCTTTCTGGTGCTGGGTTCGGAGGGCGGCAGCTATTACGCGAAGGAAAGCGCCCTCACCGCAGAAAATGCCAACCCTGCTTTGCGCTGCATGGCCCAGGATGGTCAGCGCGTGGTGCAAACCGTGATCGAAATCAGCGAGAGCGGACGCGCCCCCAAGAATGACCCGGCCCTTTTCGTCCTCGCCTTAGCCGCATCGCAGGGCGATGTTGAGACGCGCAAGGCAGCCCTGGCTGCCTTGCCGCGAGTGGCGCGCACGGGAACCCATCTCATGCACTTTGCCGCTTTCGTGGACGGTCAGCGCGGTTGGGGTCGTGGCCTGCGCAACGCGATTGGCAACTGGTATAACAGCAAGCCAGCACGTGATGTGGGCTACCAGGCGTTGAAGTATCAGCAGCGCGATGGTTGGAGCCACCGTGACCTGCTGCGCCTGGCTCACCCGCACGCGCCAAGTGAGTCGCACCAGACAATTTACCACTGGATTACTCAAGGCTGGGAGTGGGTTGGCCCGGAGCCGCACCCGGACTTCGCCTTGCAGCAAATCTGGGCTTACGAGCGGATTAAGCGGGCCAGCACTGCTCTGGAAGCAGCGTTGCTGATCATGGAATATCGTCTGCCGCGTGAAGCAGTACCGACACAATTCCTGAATGATCCTGCGGTGTGGGAGGCATTGCTGGAATCCATGCCGATGACCGCCCTCATTCGCAACCTGGCAACGCTCACCCGAATCGGCTTGCTGACTCCGATGAGTGCCACCACGCAGCGCGTGAGGGAGCAGGTCACCAACGGCGAGTGGCTGCGCAAGGCGCGAGTGCATCCCATTGCTGTGCTGTCTGCACTTAAGACATACGCGCAGGGGCATGGCGAGCGAGGCCAGCACACCTGGCAGCCAGTGCCGGACGTAATAGATGCGCTGGATAAGGCATTCTACCTGTCGTTTGGCAACGTAACGCCAACTAACAAGCGTCTGGTCTTGGCCCTCGACGTATCCGGCTCCATGACCTGTGGTGCCATCGCTGGCGTGCCAGGATTAACGCCGCGTGTAGCCAGTGCAGCAATGGCTTTGATTACAGCAGCAACCGAATCAAGCTATCAGATCATGGGCTTCAGCACGAAGTTTATGTCGCTCAAGATCACGCCGCGCCAGCGTCTGGATGATGCTCTCAAGGTCGTTGACAACCTGCCATTTAGTGGCACCGACTGCGCCCTGCCCATGCTGTGGGCAAAGGAGCAGAAGGTGGAAGCAGATGCCTTTGTGGTGTACACCGACAGTGAAACCTGGTTTGGGAAGACCCATCCGGCTCAAGCCCTGCGTCAGTATCGGGATAAGACCAGCATCGCTGCCCGTTTAGTTGTGGTTGGTATGATGGCGAACAACTTCACGATTGCCGATCCCAACGATGCAGGAATGCTCGACGTTGTGGGCTTCGACACTGCGACGCCACAATTGATTAGTGACTTCGCTCGTGGCAGCTTATAAAGTGAGCAGCATACGGTCACAGAGGGCGCAGAGGATTATCTTTTGCGCCCTCTGTTATATAGATGTAGGCAGAAGTTAAGTAAGCGCCGTGACAACCGTTGTAAGTGAGCGTTACTACTAATGAAAGTCGCGTTCAGCAAGTTTCTAAAGTGAGCGCATTATTAAGGAGAAGGTTAAATGAAGCACTTAGTAGCACAAATTAGCACTGGTCTAGCGTTGGCCGGAATGATTACCACGGCTATGGCGGCGCCCGCAGTCGTCAGTCACGTTAGCACCACCAAGACAGTCACAACCACAACCCAGAACACTCATCACGTTCGCCATCACCATGCACTGTGGCATCGTCGCCATCGCGCTGCCGTACGCCGGATGAACCATGTTGCTGGTGTTCACCATGATGCAGTCAAGACGACCAAAGTCGTGAAGTCTACGCCCGGTGGCACCGTGGTGAAGACCAAAACTGTCACCAAAAAGGATTAAGTCCTATGGTGGGCCGTTGCCAGAATCTCAAGGCGGGCCACTGGCCCGCCTTGAAGCTTTTTAGCAGTAAAATCAGTGCATCATTGAGGCTGACGCCGAACCACAAATAAAACGAGACAAAACTTTATCGTTTGCGTTACGTCTTATAGAGGGTGAAAGAGACCTCATTTGATACCTCTGAGGCACGAGGTGGCGTGACCTATATGTTGACTGATAACGAAATTATCCGTAGAGTGCAAAAAGGCGAGCGCGAGTTGTTTGGCGAGTTGCACACCCGCCATCATGAACGGGTTTACCGTTATGTCGCCCATTCTATTTTTCAGCGTGAAGCCGCACAGGATGTGGCCAGTGAAGTTTGGCTGCGCGCTTATGCTGCTGTAGACCGTTTTGAGCCACGAGCCGAGAATAGTGTTATGGCTTGGTTGCTACGGATTGCAACTAACCTGATTACCGATTACCGGCGGCGTTTAGGCCCGGAGTGCCAGCAGTGGGAAGAGGATTCTGAAACGCCTTTACGTTTATTGTCCCCTGCCGCCGAGCATGAAGTGATGTCCGCTGAGCGTTCCAGGGCCGTGCGCCACGCACTCTCCCAATTATCGGACAATGACCGCCAGATTATCTATCTGGCGCACCAGAATGAACTCAGTTGTGCGGAGATTGCCGTGGCGATGAATAAGCCTTCGGTTTCTGCCGTGACCTCTCATCTGCATCGCGCTATGGGACACCTGCGCGAGAAATTAGAGCAGAGCGGTTGGTTCGGAGAACGTGAGTCGGCATCTGCCAAGCCCGTTGCCATCGGGGGCACTCGACAGCCGCGTGCAATGGCGTAGCCGATGGCTTTGTAGCAGATAGCTTTAATGACTTTTAAATTTTTAATGAGCAGTATTAGTATTGTAGTTAGCACTGGATGTATAAAGCAGAGGCAAGTATTTTGCTCCCTGCCGGGATGGTGAGGACTATGGCGTGGATTAGAGCTTATAGAAAGAATCGTAGGAATGAAGACGCCCTGGCCCAGCAAACGCTGGCGCAGGAAGCGGAGGCTCTGTGGCAACGCATCCGCGAGCCGGAAGAATATAGCGCACCCAGCGACCCATTTGGTGCCAGCACTCATGCTTTGGGCCATATATCGGATGGAGTGCGGGAATCATTGGCGCAAGAGGCTCAGCAAATGGCTCCTGCCGCTGCTGCAACCTTCACCTTCACCCATGCCAAGTTGATGCAAGCGATTGAGGCTTCCACGCCGCCGCGTCCTAAATCCTCACCCTGGCATTTGACCCGTTGGTTGGGTATGGATTGGGCCATACCGACTGCTCGCAGCTTTGCTCTGGCGGCACTGCTCCTGATAGCGGTTGGCTTCGGTGGTCACCAACTAGGCACACGTCATGCAGCGCGTGTGTTGCCGGTGCAGAAGTTAGTGGATGATTTTGATGCCGGGTTACGCAGCCCGACTCCTTTCCAATTAGTAGCCGATGACCCTAAAACCACGGAATCGTGGTTGAGCCAGAATCTGGGGATGAAGGTGCATCTCCCGGCTCCCAAACAATCTGGAGTGAAGCTTTTAGGGGCACGCACGCATCATCTGGAAGATCGCCCGGTGGCACAAACCCATTATTTGAAAGGCAATGTGCGCGTGGCGCTCTATCAGATGCGCGCTCCCCGCTACGGGCTGCCTGATCTCGATGAAGTGCAAGTGCATGGACGCCTATACTACACCAAAGACTGTGGCCCCTATCGCGCCATCGTGTGGCGAGCTGGCGACAACGTCATGACAATGGTTTCGCCGCTGGCGATGCGCGAATCGCTCTTGTTAGCGAGTGATATGCGCGACAATACGCCCCATGACGTTTCACCATCGGCTACTGCCACGCCTTCCGATGTTGAGCCGCCCGCTTAACTTGAGTTAGCAGCCCAAAAGAGAAAGCCTTGCTCTATTAGTTGAGCAAGGCTTTCTCTTTTGTAGGCCAGACAAGAGTGTCTGGCCTACAAAGTGGCATTTCTCAACTAAACAAACAACGAGCTAATAGATTCTCCGGTGTGAATGCGCTTGATCGCTTCGCCGAAGAGCGGCGCAACGGAGAGTACCTTAATTTTATCAATGCGCTTCTCCGGGGGGACGGGAACTGTGTTGGTGACTACAACTTCCTCAATTGGCGAGGCTGCTAATTTTTCAATGGCGTGACCACACAGCACTCCATGCACCGCGCCCGCCCGAATAGAGCGGATGCCATGTTCTTGCAGAATCTGGATAGTAGCTAACAAAGAAGTCCCCGTCGCAATTTCATCGTCGAAGATAACCGCGTGCTTGCCCTCGACATGGCCAACGATAGTGTTGGTTGCTACCTCGTTATCACTCACCCGCCTCTTATCCACAAAAGCCAAAGGCAGGCGCAGCCGCTCGGCATAGTTGGCGGCTTCCTTAACGTGCCCGGCATCAGTCGCCACCACCACAGTGTCGCGTAAGTCAGTATCACGATAATAATCCAGCAATACTGGTGCAGCATAAAGATGATCGGTTGGCACGCTGAAGAAGCCATGCACCTGCGGTTTATGCAGGTTCATCGTCAAAATCCGGTCGGCCCCGGCAGTGACTAACACATCCGCCATTAAACGCCCCACAATAGAAATGCGTGGCGCATCTTTTTTATCAGAGCGCGCATAGGAATAATAGGGAATGACGGCGGTAATACGCGAGGCCGAGGCGCTACGCATGGCATCCATCATGATGAGCAGTTCCATGATGTTCTCATGGACAGGCGATGAGAAGGGCTGCACCACGAAGACATCGGTTTCCCGCACGTTCTCTTCGATTTGAATAAAAAGATTTTCGTTGGAGAACCGCTGAATGGATACTTCGCCCGGTGTGACTCCAATATATTCACAGATTTCCCGCACTAATTCCGGGTTGCCGTTGCCAGCAAATATCTTGACCCGATCACGCATTACCAATATCCCCCATTAGGTTCTGCTAAACCATACTAATTTTTTAGGTATGCCTGCAATTTGCATTTATAGTTAACCACAGCCACACCTATCGTACCCCTCTTGGCATCGGTTCCGCTCCAATGCCGTACGGAGCAGACCGTTTTTGCACAATCTGCTGCCCTGGATAACCTCATGAGATAAGCCGAGGAGAATTTCAAGGTGAAATTAAGTTACGCACAAAAGCAAGAATTTATCGAGAAGGGTTATGTCAAAGTGCCTGGTGTTGTGCCGCGAGCGATGGTACATGAGGCATTTCGGGCCATTAACCACTCTGTCGGACAGGGTATGAACGTGGAGGATATGACCAAATTCCGTGCTCAGTCCTATTGCCCGGAAGTCACCCGCACGCCAGCCATTACGGATTTGTTCAATAAGACCCCAGCCTTGCCTTTAGCCGAATCGCTCATTGGTGAAGATAAGATTAAGCCCGTAGGTGGAGGCCAGATTGCCCTGCGCTTTCCCACCCTGAAAGACCCGCCAGGAGAACCCGTCCCCCACTTGGATGGCATGTATTCCCCCACCAACGGCGTTCCCAAAGGGCAGATTTCTAATTTCACGATGTTAGTGGGAGTTATGTTGAGCGATGTCCAGACGACTTATGCAGGCAATTTAGCCGTCTGGCCAGGCACGCATCGCCTGTATGAGAAGTATTTCCAGGAGCATGGCCCGGAATCGCTGCTGAATGGAATGCCCCAGGTTGAAATGCCCAAACCGGAACAAATCACCGGACAGGCAGGCGATGTGGTTTTCGTCCATTATCAAATTGCTCACGGTGTTACGCCCAATGCCTCGCCGAACATCCGTTACATGATCTTTTTTCGCTTGCAGCATGTGGCGCATGAAGCCCAGAAATGGGACGCCATGAAAGATATATGGCTTGAATGGGAAGGGGTGCGGGAGGTAGCCAGTGGTCGGTAGTCAGTAGTCGGTAGTCGGTTGAGGGAAACCAAAGGCTAACGAAGCCGCTCGGCTCAGGCCTTCCCCTCCGACCACCAGCCTAAGCTTGCTTTCAGGCCGCTAAAGGGTTAAAATCCTTGCGATGCGTTGGCGTGATTTCGATAATTTAGCTCTCCTACCTGACAACTTTTTTCAAACCCCTCGTCGTGTCCATTTTATTGGTATTGGCGGCATTGGCATGAGCGCACTGGCTTTGCTTCTAAAAGCGCGTGGTCATGAAGTCAGTGGTTCCGATGCGTGCGCGAGCGCCATGCTGACCAAATTACAAACGGCTGGTATTAAAACCATTGTTGGTCACTATGCTGGCTATCTCGTTACTGAGGGCGCACCTGTCGAAGCTGTGTTTTTTAGTTCAGCGGTTACTGAGGACAACGCCGAACGAGCGGCAGCCGTGGCCCAAGGCATTCCGCAATGGCACCGCGCCCAGTTGCTAGCCTATTTCGTCAATAATGCAGCCTATTCTATCGCGGTTTCTGGCACACATGGCAAAAGCACCACCAGTGCCATGATCGCTCATATTCTGACCCAACTGGGGCGTAACCCGACAGCTATTCTGGGGGCCATTTATCCGCCTTTTGACTCCAACCTGCGCGTAGGCGACCCCGGTTTAGTGGTGGTTGAAGCCGATGAATCCGACGGCTCATTTACACTCTTAAAACCTACGGTGTCAGTGGTGCTAAATGTGGAAGCGGAGCATCTGGAAAATTACGAGGATTCCGAGGCGGAACTGTGGCGGGCTTTCGAAATGTTTATGGACCAGACGCGCCAGATAGCCGTGTTGAATTTGGAAGATGTCGAGATGTGGGAGCGATTGAGTGCGCGCCGCCGCGAGGATTTGATTGTGGCGAACTACCGCACTGGATTGGGTGGCAATCTAGCCGCCTCCGCTATAGAGTCCCGTGCAGGTAAAACCCACTATGATTTATTTTATAACCGGGATTGGGTCGGCACCTTTAACCTGGGGGTTCCAGGTCGCCACAACGTCAGTAATGGCCTCGCGGCCATGAGTGCTGCTTGCATTCAGTTTCAACTGGCACCAGAAGCATTCGTTCATAGCGTTACCAGCGCCGCAACTGCTCTCCAGGATTTTCATGGTGTAGCACGGCGGTTTCAACTTTGCGGTGAAGCTAATCAGGTAGTGGTTTATGACGATTATGCCCACCATCCAACCGAAGTCGGCTCTACACTGCAAATGGCGCATGAGTTTTTAGGGCGGCCTTTAGTAGTTATTTTTCAGCCGCACCGTTACTCCCGCACGCAGCAATTGGGGCAAGAATTTGGCCCCTCCTTCGCTGCTGCGGATCGCATTATCATCACCCAGCTTTATTCAGCCTTTGAAACCCCGATTGAAGGGGTGAGTGGGCGCATTGTTTTTGACGCCGTGCGCCAGAGTTTTCCCGACAAGCCAATTTACTATGTGGAGACGTTAGAAGAGGCCCGCCGTCTCGCGGGGGACTTAGCCAGGCCGGGAGACGCTATGATTACAATGGGGGCTGGCGATATTAGCAGACTGCCTGCCTTGTTGTTACAAGACTTACAACATGCACAATAGCATTCAAGCCTGGGCACACGCTAATGAAGCCCTCGCACGCCACACCACCATGCGCGTCGGGGGCGCGGCGCAATGGTGGGCCGAGCCGCAAACCGAAGCAGAGCTTGCAGCCATTTTGCAGGCCGTGCAGCACGGCGGCTATCCGCTGCAAGTTCTGGGCGCTGGCTCAAACCTGGTGCCGAGTGATAGTGGCTTTGCCGGTGTCGTCTTGAAACTGGGGGATGGCTTCGCCTGGCATCGGGTCGAAGAGAACCGCTTGATTACAGGTGGCGCGACCTTACTGCCAAAGCTGACTAAATTTGCGCTCCAACACCAATTAGGCAATTTCGAGTGGGCCTGCGGGGTGCCCGGCTCCGCTGGTGGCTCGATCTGGGGCAACGCGGGGGCGCGCGGCTTTAATGGACAGGCAATGGAAAGCCGGGACGCGGCGACTGATTTAGAATCCCTCATCGCCTATGATCGCGCCGGTAAGCGCCACCGTCTCCTGCGCCATGATGTTGAATTTAGCTACCGCCGTTCATCTTTAGGTGAGTTAATTGTCGTTGAAGCCACCTTTGCTCTCAAGCCGCTAAATGAAGAGCAGGCGCAAGAGCATCGAGCAGCGGTCAAGGACTTACTCAAGAAACGGCGCGAGACGCAGCCGACCAATGCGGCATCGGCAGGCTGTGTGTGGAAAAATCCCCAGTATGGTGACTGCCGGGGGGCCGGTGAACTAATTGAAAGCCTGGGCTTGAAAGGCCATCGTGTTGGCGGCGCAGTGGTCAGCCCCATTCACGCCAATTTTGTGGTCAATGAAGGCCACGCCACGGGTGCGGATGTGAGGAACTTGATAAAAGAAGTTGAAGAGATTGTCGAACGCGAGACGGGTGTTCATCTGGAACGAGAGGTGCGTTTACTTGGCGAGTCCTGAAACGAAAATAAAAGTCGCCGTGCTATTAGGCGGCGATTCCTCCGAACGTGAAATTTCCTTTAAAACTGGGCGTGCAATGGCGGCGGCTTTATCGCCCGCACGCTTTGACGTGACCCTGTTTGACGTGGCTTCCCCCTCAACACAAGAAAAAGAAGCTCTTTTTGGCACTGGCCAGAACGCGGCTGCTACGCCTCTGACCTGGGATCAGGTGCCTAACACTTTACGTACAGGCCAGTTTGATGTTGCTCTGCCTGCCCTGCACAGCGGCTGGGGTGAAGATGGCACTCTGCAAGCTGCCCTCGAACTGGCAGGCATCCCTTATGCGGGTTCGCCGCCACGCGCTTCGATGATCGCCATAGACAAGCAAATCTGCAAGGCTGTGATGCACGATGTTGGTATTCCGGTGCCGCGCGGGGGGACAATTAACCATCCTGGAGACCAGGCACCCTGGGATGGTCCCTGTGTCATAAAACCCAATGCCGGTGGCTCGTCGGTCGGGGTAACCATCCTGCGCAACCCACGCGACGCTGCTGGATGGCAACGCGGTGTCTGTGCGGCTCTGTCCGATGGCAGTAGTGCTTTAGTAGAAGAGATGATAGAAGGTGTTGAAGTGACGGCAGGAGTTCTGGGACAAGGGCCAACGGCGCGGGTGTTGCCCCTCATCGAAATTGTGCCCCAGAGCGCGGGCGGCTTTTATGACTATGAAGCTAAATATGCCCTTGGCGGTTCGCAACACCTCATTCCCCCACGACTGCCGCAAGAAGTGCTGGCCCGCCTTAGCGATTATGCCCTGCGCGCTCATCGCGTCTTAGGCTGCCGTGGCGTCTCGCGCTCCGACTTTATCGTCAACACTGATGGCACTCCTTACTTCCTCGAAATCAATACTCTCCCTGGCATGACCGAAACCAGCCTGGTGCCCGATGCCGCCCGCGCCGCTGGAATCAGCTTTGACAGCCTCGTAGAAACTTTAGTGCGGGAAGCATTGCAGGTAGGGGCAAAGTAGGTTTTAAACCTCTCCCCTCTCCGAAGCGGAGAGGGGAACAAAGGACGGCTCTATCGTTAGAGCTAAAACTTAATTCTCATCCTCTGACACCCCTTCCCGGTCCGGGAAGGTTGGGTGCCCACAGGACAGCATATTGATGCTGTCCTGTGGGCTAGAGGACGGGGGGTTAGGTCAAATATTTTAGAATATTCACTTACACCTATGGACATTTAAATGGCTAATTTATAATATGCACAAGGGAGGGCTACATGGAACCAATACGTGGACCACTCGATTATCATCGTTATCCACCGCGCAACCGACATCGCACTAATAGCCAAAACGACACCTCCAGCCAGCATACCATGCCAAACAATACGCCAAACTCACAACCAACCCAGCCACCTGCAACCCCACGCGCTTCAACAGCGCGAACACCTGCGCAGGGAACACCTACATCACCAGCACCCGGCGGGAGTGCTCGCTTTGCGATGCCAGGACAGACGCCATCTAGAGCAGCATCCTCTGCTCCGCCGCCACAGCGCGTTTTGCGGCGGCCTGGTGAGCAGGATGTAGCAGAGCAGCATCGGCAATACCAGATGGCTAATCCTCAAGCTAACTCGCGCCCGGTGCAGACACCGCTATATGCGGTTGAGGATGAAGACGAACAGGTTGTCCCACGACGTCGGAAGTCACGGCGGCGCGTTAAAAATGGCGCTACCCATCAGGTGCCGCCACAAAACGATGTGATTATGCGCCACCGTTTTTCGCCACATTCTCTACCTGCCGATTTAGCAGATCCGAATATTGCTACCGATGAGGCAGCGGCACACCCACCGCACCGCATCCGGCGCAAGCGACAGGCAAGCCTCTTTTTTAGTCGAGGACGGCGTAAGCGCCTCGCCCCGCATCAGGCTTTTGAAAACGCCTTAGAGCCACCACCAACGACCACAGCCCGCCCCGCACGTCGTCCCTTCTGGCTCTGGGTGCGCCGGGGGGCCACCCTGCTATTGGCTGTCGGGTGCGCGGAACTGCTATTCGCGGCTTTAACTTCGCCGCGCATGGCGGTGCGAGAAGTGCGGGTTTCGGGCTTAAATGTCACCTCGGAAGCGGCGGTACAACCCGTGGCGATGAGCCTCGTCGGTCAAAATTGGATTCGGGCGCATGTGCGCGAGGCCGCTCGTAAAGTGGCAGTCTTGCCCAGTATTCGCTCGGCGCAAGTGGTGCGGGTGTTGAGTTGGCCACCACGCCTGGAATTACAGGTTGAGGAGCGCCAACCGTTTGCACGCGTCGGAGGTGGTGGCGATTGGTGGGTGGTAGACGAAGCAGGTATACCATTTCGTCATGCGACCTCTGCCGATAAGGGTCTTTATGCGGTTACGGCTCCCACCCTACAACCGAGTCTGGGCCATGCGTTGCCAGCAACAGCGTGGCGTCCGGTGGTGGAGTTTGCGACCGCGCTTTCTCGTGAGTCCCAACAGGGCCACGATTGGACGTTGCGCCGCATTTACTTTGATAAGCAAGGCTTTGCTTCCTTACGTCTGGCAGGCGGCACTAATGATCAAATTCTGGTGCGTCTGGGGAATAATCGTTGGCCCGATAAATTACAGCGTGCCAGAGAAGCACTGGCTTACTTTGAAGCCACCGGGCGGCACGCGATGGCCCTAAATTTGATATCATATTCTAGACCAACGTGGACACCGCGCCTCGCGTCTGCAACGACAGAACAAGCTGTCTCATCGCATTCACACGAACCAGAAGCATCCACCGCACACTCAGTAACAGATGCCTCAAATCGTAATGCGGTTAAGCACAATGGCAGCCAGGCGGCTCCCGAAGCCGACGCTATAGCGGACAACGCTTAGCCTCGTGTGTACGGCCCCCCGTTAAGTGCCATCTCTGTGGAATTTCGCGTTGTGCTGCTTATTTATCATCTGATATTACAATTTGCTTGCAAATGTGCATAAATTAATTTAGGTCATTCTTATGCAGAATGGGCTAAAGCAGCGTTCTAAAGTTATTTGCGTGGAGCATTATTATGAATAGCACTCCTTATCCAACCAAAAACCCGACTCCTGCCTTGCGGCGAGAGTCTGATGGCACAGTGGCGACTCTTGATCAAAGCGTGGCGGACAGAACACCCGCCAAACTGCGCCCCAGGAAAACGTGGTTAGCCACCCTCACCGGCATTTGCTTTCTCTTTGGTGGCTTTGTGGCCTTACAATTACGCGCTATGGAGCAGGTGCGTATCAATCACCAGCGCAACGTCGAGGGCTTGGCCCAGGCTCAACAACAAATGCAGGTGATGAAAAGCCGCTTTGAAAAGGAAAAAAAAGATCGAGCCGACTTAGCCGCTCACCTGAAAGTGCTTCAGGCAAACTTGACCACCGGCACTATTGGCTCAAAGAAGCAGGCTGACTTGCTCAATAAGCAGATTAAAGAACTGCAATTGGTGGCTGGGCTTACGTCACTAAGCGGGCCGGGAGTTGTAGTTACCTTGAATGATAATCCTGACGCGGCCAAAGCAGGAAACGCCGTGGGAGCCTTTTTGCCAGGCATTGTGCATGATTTTGATATTCTGTCCGTGGTCAACGAGTTGCGCTCTGCTAAAGCGGATGCCATTGCCGTCAACGGCACGCGCATCACGGGCTATACACCCATCCGTTGCGTCGGTCCCACTATTCTTATCAACTGGGAAGCCAAAGCTGCTCCCTTCCGCATTGAGGCCGTGGGCGACCCGACCACGCTCAAATCCGCGTTAAACTTACCAGATGGCATTTTGGACAAGCTCAAGAAAGATGCCACGCTGGGGGTAGATGTCAAAACGGCATCGAATCTCCGTCTGCCACCGACTGAGGGCGTGCCCCATTTAAGAATGGCCAAAGCGGGATAGGAATGAAAAAGTAAAAGGTAAAATGAAAATTAAGGATTAACTTGGCATAGCTAGGTTTAACAGCGTGTGACTTTTACTTTTTCATTTTACTTTTACCTCTGCTCAAGCCCTTGAGTGCGTCTTGGCTACGCACTGATTGCCTCAACCACGTAAACTGATAGCGAGTCTCACCAATGATACTATTACCCTTCATAGCCTTAGCGTGTGGCTATATGCTTTTTTACTATCTGGTTCCTGATGGTGGACTCCAGGCCACCGAGACCTTTGCGCGTTACACCGCTATTGCGGTATTGGCTGGACTTGATACGATATTAGGTGGCGTGCGTGCCTGGTTGAAAGATGAATTCGATGATATGGTGTTCATTACCGGATTCTTTATTAATGCTGTTTTAGCCGCTGGACTGGTCGTGTTGGGTGAAAAGCTAGGTTTAGAGACAGGTGTCGGCGATGATCGCATTTCGATTATGATGATAGCGGCGGTCGTCGTTTTTGGCACGCGTATTTTGAATAATCTGGCAGCGATACGACGTATGATTATAGAACGTTGGCGGGATCGGCAAATGTCTGCGGCGCAACCTACAGCGGGACAAACTCCGCCTTCAACCGCGCCAGTGGGCACCATATCGCAGCAAGTGTAAAACTTATGGGGCCAACTATAGCGAAGTTTAAGCCGACCGAGCTACAGCCGATTAAAACCGACAGTTTGGACTTTATTTTTAATGACTTTATTCGAGATTATCAATTGGTGGAGGACAGCGGGTGTCGCGTGAAGATGCCGTAGTCGGGCTAGATATTGGCACCACCAAAGTCTGTACGGTGGTGGGACAAGGCGACGCCCAGGGCAAGATTACCATTCTGGGCGTAGGCGTCGTGCCTTCACGCGGCTTAAAAAAGGGTGTCGTCATTGATGTTGAGGACACCGTGGCCGCTATCCGCGAGTCGGTAGAACGGGCACGCCACATGGCAGGCATCGAATTTAGCACTGCCGTGGCAGGCGTCACCGGCGACCATATTCAATCCTCCAACCGGCGTGGCACCGTCACGGTGGCAGGCGCAGAGCAAGTCATTACTCAGGATGACGTGGAGCGCGTCTTAGCTGCCGCCAACATGGATGTGCCCCGCGACCGGGAAATCATTCATTCCTTACCGCGTGATTTTGCGGTAGATGGACATCGTGGCGTGCGCCGTCCGGTGGGCATGTGCGGCCAGCGATTAGAAGTCGAAACTCATGTGGTCACTGGCACCGCCAGCTTCTTGCAAAATGTGGTGCAGTGTGTGGAGCGGGCCGGTTTGAATGTCGAGGCTCTGGTTTTAGAGCCAATTGCCACCAGTGAAGCGGTCGCCACAGCCGACGAACGCGAATTGGGCGTTATTCTGATTGATATTGGCGGCGGCACCAGTGACATCGCCGTGTTTCAGGATGGTAGCATTATCTTTTCCGATGTGCTTTCCGTTGGTGGCAACCATGTAACACGGGATATTTCCATTGGCTTGCGCACCCCATTAGATATTGCCGAGCGACTTAAAATTGAACGTGGCGTGGCTTCACCTGCTCTCATCGGACACGGAGAGGCACTGGAAGTGGTCACGGCTGGCAGCGGCGAACGGCTACGGTTGCCACGCGCCATTTTAGGCGAAATCATTGAAGCCCGCATGAGCGAACTTTTTGAAATGGCGCGCGATGTCATTACCGCAGCCGGAATTCAAAAGCGGGTGCCTGCTGGCGTCGTGCTGACGGGCGGCGGCGCACTTCTGCCAGGAGCTATTGAGTTGGCCCAGCAGATTTTTGATTCCCCTGTCAGGTTAGGTCGCCCCATTGAGCTGAGTGGATGGAGCGATCAGGTAGACAACCCACAATTTTCCACCGCCGTCGGCTTATTGCGTTTCGCGCTACGGCAACGCGGAGCCTTAGGAAATTCGATGGCGACCATGCCAATGGCGACTAATTCGCACTTGTCTTCGGTGTTAGGCGATGCGCAACGCCAGGGCACCGTCACCAATGGCGATGGCACGGCGAGTTATAGCGCAGAAGGCACCCTGCACGAAACACCAGCCGAAGTTGCCTCCGTAGCCAGCAATGGCGAAGGCGATCAGGAGAATGGCTTATATTCAGAAGCCGCCCGCGACAGCGGGCAGACCACACCTTTCGACCATTTGCGCCAACAGGGGCAGACTGAGCGTTACAACCGCGCCAGTAACGTGTCAGCGCCACCGGATGCAGGGCAATCTTTCCTGCAAAGGCTTGTGACCAAGTTGCGCCAGCTTATCGGGTTTGAAATGTCATGAAGAGGATTGTCGTGGGCATTGCCTCCCCTAACCTCGTCTGAGGGAAGGGGAATTTTGCTTTTAATTGCCGTAAGGAATGGGACGCTAAACGATGTTACGCGATGCTGCGCAACGCAAGCTGACGCTATTTAGTGAATGATAGCGTTAAATAGCGCATGAAATTAGCGAAGCCTAGCTTTGCGTCTCATTAATAAATAGCTTATTAGATTTAAGGAGAGAGGCACTCACGGGTCTCTAACCAAACATTATGCAAGCCGACCCTCAAGAAACTTCTCACCAAGGCTCTGCACCAGCAGGTTCAACGCAAACGTCTGAAACTGCATTTTCAGCTTTTGCCCCCTTACCTCTGCGCCCGCGCGGCGTGTTAGAGATTCTTGACATCGCCATTAAAGTCTATAAGCAATACTTTTGGGTTTTGCTGAGTTGGTCGGTTTTAGTGGTGAGCGCGAGCCTGCTGGCAACCGTCATTGGGATGGTGATACCCTTTGGTGGTTCTTTGCCTTCTATTCTTTTAAAGCCGCTGATTACAGGTGTGGTAGCCTGTTGCATCGCCGCTGCGGTGCGGGGTCAAAGAGTGGAGTTCAAGCAGTGCTGGCAATTTACCAAGCCGCGCTTCTGGCCAATGGTCGGGCTATCGGTGCTGGCGCTGATCGTCACTATGTTTGCGCTCATGGGCTTCTTTGCCATCTGTGGCCTCATCTTTGGCCTGGGATTCCTCATTTTTCGTTCAGCAGCAGATGGGCTGCAACTAACCCTGATTATCATCGCTGGCTTTATCGGTCTGGCCGTGGGAACAGTCATCGCCACCGTTCTGTTTACCTGGCAGGGCTTAGTGCCCGTAGTGGTCAGTATGGAACAGGACAAAATGAACACCGCCGCGCTTAGTCGTGCTTATGAATTGCTGCGTGGTCAGTGGGTGCGCGTGTGTACCTTGATGACGTTGTTAGGGTTGGGTATGTTGGCCCTATCCGCTATTTTTATGGCGGTGGGCGCTTTATTAATTGGCCTGCCGCAGATTGAAGCTCTCTTGAATGGGCAAGCAGTCAACACGACCGTCTGGGAAACAATTGTGGGGATTGGATTAAGCTACAGCGTGATATGGATTATCTGGAATCCGATGCTCTATATCATTATGAACCTGCTGTACTTAGACATGCGGGTGCTTAAGGAAGCCTTAGACCTCGAATGGGCAGCGCATGTTACGGCCCCGAAATGGGATACCCCCGCACCTGGCGCACCACCCCCGGATGCAGCGTATAACTCAGGCTTCGCCACTCCGTCCTACTCCTCAAACCCACTGTCTACTTATTCAAATGTCAACTCCGTCGAGGTTGCTCCCGTTAACATGGCAATTCCATCTAAAATATTCAGCGAGACTGCAACCCCGGATATTGCTACCCCTAATATTTTGGCTCCTTTGCCTAATGACGATATAGCCACCATCCCCACGGGCTTTATAAGTCCAACCACAGAAACTCAACTCACAGCCGACGCAATGCCCCACCCTGCCGACGTACCTTTACCTGAGACGCAAGACATTCCCACCGCACAAAACGAGGCTATTACCTGCCCACAGTGCGGCACCGTGGCACCCGCCGCGCAGGATTTTTGCTTACACTGTGGCGCCCGCCTCCACCCCACCAACAGCACTCCTGCGCCACGGTGGTAAAGCGTCACGATTTACGATTCCAATGCGCAAACGCTCCTTGCTCTGTTTAAGTCTGGTAGTGCTAGGCTCCGGGACTCTACACGCCCCACTAAGCTCGCTGGCGGCTCCGGCCACCACGCCAACCGTGAGTGCAGCAGCTTACAGAGATCAGTTACAGCGCGCAGATGCCGCTTTGAGTCGTATGGAGCATAGCGGGCGGCGTCCCCTGTCTGGGGTGCTGCAAGGTCTGGCGAAAACACAAGTCGTGCAACGCACTGATGGGGCGCGCATGACTGCCGGGGCGGATGAGTGGAAACGACGAGCCTCTGACCTGAGCGGCGGCAACTCGACCCGTGACGAGGTGCGTCAGGCACATCAAGTGGTGCAGTTGCACTTACGTGCTCTGGATGAGTGGCGCAACCCGCGTGTAGACCAACCTGGCGGAGGCTACTACCAGAATCAAGATGCCCAGAGCATCATGCGCCAGTTGGAGAACACGGGGCAAATTCGCACCGTCCCGACGCGTGCCCAACAAATCGCAGCCGATGTGATGAAAGCCATCAGTAACTTCTTCAAGAAGCTCTTCGGCTGGATAAATAGCTTATTACCAACCCCGGCGGCCAATGTCTCGGCCCCCCATATTGATCCTCATCTTATCTGGATTCTGTTTATTACAACTCTGTTGGCGTTGCTGAGCGTAATTGGCTACTTTGCGTGGCGTGCCTTGAGAGGGCGCTACAGACGGGTGGAAGCGCGGCGTGAAGTGCGTTTTCTGGAAGGCGATGATGCCGAATTATTAGGCTTGCCGCCCGATGAGCTAAAAGAGCGTGCCAGGCAATGGGCGAGGGAAGGTAATTTCCCCGAAGCCTTGCGCCATCTTTACATTTCCCTCTTATTGCGCCTGGATGCACGAGGCGTCTGGCACTATGATACGCGCCGCACTAATTGGGAGCACATCACTGGGCTGCGCCAGAATGCCAGTCGGTCGGCCTTAGTGCAACCATTAAGTGACCTGACGCGCCGCTTTGACCGCGTGCGTTATGGTAACGCCCTCTGCACAGGTGATGACTGGACACGTTTCGCTCATGATGTTGAAAGCGTGGAGAATAATCTAGACGAAAGCAACACGGTAACCATGCCCGGCACTCCGGCAGGAGCACGCTCGTGAAGCCACGCCGCAAAGGTAATGCTGGCGCGGTGTTCCTCACGCTGCTTTTTGTGGGCGCGTGCATCTTTAGCCTCTATACCCAGCGCCGGAACCAGACGGAGGAACCCTTTCCACGCGCTCAATGGAAAGACGACACGCCCCTGGGCGGTAAAGGCTTGCGACTGCTCTTAGAACGCTTGGGGTATCGCGTGCCCCTCATGAACACACGACTGGCGGCTATGCCCAAAGATGCAGGCGTCTGGCTCGTCTTAGACCCTCACACGGGCTTCTCCAAGCGTGAGGGGCAGCAGCTTTTAGACTGGGTCAACAATGGCGGCACCTTAATCTGGGCGGCCCTGAACTTCTCTTCCCCATCCAAGGGGCTATCAGGAAGCAGTTTCAACAGCAATCCTGGCATTGCCCTACTGCACCAGGCCACTAAGCTGCAAGAAAGTCCTGCCTATATGCCACAGACTGACGAGCCGTTGCCATCCCTGGTACCGCTCGACGCGGCTGCGGTAAGCGACTACTGGACGGGCGTCAAACAGGCGACAGCATCAGGACGGGGAGTTACCATAAAACGTCCTTACCTAGAAATAGCAGGCAACCCGGTGGAAACGGAAATGGCACGCCTTGATTATGGCAAGGGCCACATCCTGATCGTCCCGGACGCGCTGCTGTTTACAAACTATGCCTTAAGCAAACCCGATAATGCCATCCTCGTGACCAACCTGATTGGCGTGCATGTGCCACCCAGCAAAGGAGCGGTTTATTTCGACGAGCGTGAGCATGGCGAAGAGGGTAGCAAAATCCAGCCCTCCCTGCTCTACTATTTATGGCGACCACCGCTGCGCTATGCCATGCTGCAACTGTTGGCGGCATCCTTGCTGTTATGGGCCTTCTATGGGCGACGCTTAGGCACCCCAGTCCCCTTACCGGATAACGACCCAGTCACCCGTGCCGGGCAGTTCGCCGTGGCAATGGGCACCCTGTTTCAAAAGGCTGGGCGACCCAAGGCGGCAGGTGTTATCATTGGTGAAGAGTTCCGTCGTGCGGTCGTGCGGCGTTTGGGTATGTCCAGCGCGCAATTGGATGCCGAAATTGCGCAACGGGCTGGCGTCGTAGCAGGAATGCCGCCAGAGATGATTCTACGTTTGCTCTCTCACGCCAGAACGCCCGCCGAACACGAAGCCGATGTGCTCAGTGACGCTCAAGAGATGGAATATGTATTGAGGAGACTGAAATCCCATTGAATGAACAACCGATGAACCCTAATCCGGCTCGGCCCGCCGCTCCTACCTCAACTAATACGCCCTCCGACATTCCAACGGGGACAACATCACCGCCAGCCGCTCCGGGCCAGACCGCCCCCTCTGCTCCGGCTTCAGCAACGCCGGAAATAGTCACTGGAGCCACTCAGCCAGTGCGGAGCCTGGCTGAGACCGCACGCGGCGAAGTTGCTAAAGCGGTGGTGGGGCAAGATGAGGTTATCACCCAGTATTTAATTGCCCTTTTAGTGGGTGGGCATGTGTTGCTCGAAGGCGTGCCGGGGGTGGCTAAGACCCTCACCGCCAAAGCTCTCTCGCATGTGCTGAATGCCGAATTCAAGCGGATCCAGTTTACCCCTGACTTGATGCCTTCGGATGTTATTGGCACCAATGTTTTTGATACGCGCACCCAGCAATTTACACTACGGCGCGGCCCCGTTTTCACCGATATTCTACTGGCCGACGAAATCAACCGCACACCGCCAAAAACGCAGGCTGCCCTGCTCGAAGCCATGCAGGAACGTCATGTCACCATTGATGGTGAACCACACGTTCTTTCGACCCTCTTTACGGTCTTCGCCACGCAGAACCCGATAGATTATGAGGGCACTTATCCCCTACCCGAAGCGCAACTTGACCGCTTTCTGATGAAGGTGGAAATGACCTATCCCACGCCGGATGAAGAAACCGCCTTATTGGGTCGGGTAAATCAGGGCTTTGATGCCCACGAGTTAGCCAGTGCCGGGCTTCGCCCGCTTATAGACTTGGCGGCTCTGCACTCCGCACGGTCGGCAGTGCAAAAGGTAACGGTCAGTGAGGGCATTCTGCGCTATATTACCCAGATTGTCGGTCGCACCCGTGGCCTGCCAACTTTAACGCTGGGAGGTAGCCCGCGCGCCAGCATTGCTCTCTTGGAGTGCGCCAAAGCCTTAGCTGCCATTAATGGGCGTGACTATGTGATTCCCGAAGATATCAAAACCGTCGCGCCCCCCGTCATGCGGCACCGCTTGCTGCTGCGCGCCGAAGCCGAAATGGAAGGTCTGCGCACCGACGACGTGGTGCATTCGGTTTTGGGTGCGATTGAAGTGCCCCGTTAAGAGAATCAGACAAACCTGCCGGGCCTATAAAAGACCCGGCAGGTTGGGTGCTCACAGCACAGCATATTGATGCTGTGCTGTGGGCTGGCAGGCTAAAGCCGACCGTCCTCTGGACGGCACACTGATTAAAACCTTATCCTTGTGCGTCCAACGGACGCTTGGCCAGCGGCCTTCCTGCCGGGGCTTTTATAGCCCCGGCTTAAAGTGTCCCATTCCTACATCTGCGACAGCACGTAACAATAAACGGTAAAAGCGGCGAAGAGCAAAGAATCACAGCGGTCGAGGACGCCACCATGACCCGGTAATAAACTGCCTAAGTCTTTCACCCCTAACTCCCGCTTCCAGAAGGATTCCGCCAAATCGCCCAAAGGTGCTATTAACCCGATGAGCACGCCCAGGATGATGCCGTGCGGCAAACCTAAATTGGTGCGCCAGGCTACGAATGTGCAGACCATAACTGTCCCCAATAGACCTGCCAGAGCCCCCTCGCGCGTTTTGCCCGGTGAAAGTGATGTCAGCTTCGTGCGGCCCCAAGCGCGGCCCGCGTAGTAAGCCACTGTATCGCCAGTCCACACTCCTAAAAGGGTGAGCCAGATGAAGATATAGCCTTGATGTAATTCTCGCAGTAGAACTAGAAATGTAAATAACCCAACGTAAAAGATGGACAAAAAAGTTAGAGCGACCGATACAAGCGAGACACGCCTTGGAGTCGGATAAGCGACGACAGCCCACACAGAAACCAGCACCACAATCATCCACGGCAGCCAGGGCAATAAGGATTCAGTGTGAGCTAAGGCCGAATGTCCGCTACCGAGAAATAGCGGTGTCAGCATCACCAAAAACAAGGCAGGATAAGCCAATACCTCGACTAAGGGGGTGCCGGAAGTGCGCGAGGCTCCGGCAATCTCATAGAGCGATAGAAAGGCGAGGAGAAATGCCACTGCGAAAAACAGCACCCCACCCTGCCACACCACAAGGGCCACCACAGGAATTGCCAGCAGTGCTGTTAGAACGCGGGGTGATAACATAGAATATCTCTTTGGATTGCGATTAGCTGGACACTCATTCTGGACAGACAGAAGTATTTGAATTCAAGTTACAGACATCTTCAAAAGTCGCGGCGGCCTCAGCCCCCAGAAGAATAATAAGCGATGAAAAATAAATCCACATCATCGTCAGCACGACACCGGCTACGCTGCCATAAGCCACCTCATAGCGCGACAAGTTACCCAGAAAATTGGTGAAGGCAATCTTGGCAATTTCCCAGGCCACCGCCGCAATCATGGCAGCCCCCACCGCCACACGCCGGTGTTGCTTCGTTCGCACATTCGGCAAAAAATGATAAATCAACCAGAACATAAAGAAGGTCAAGAGCCAAGCCACAAACCGGGTTAAAATATCCCACAATACAGATTCACGCGCTATCACCAGGCCCGGTAGGTATTGGTTCAAAAAGTAGTTATTAACCGACCGCAGAACGGAAAGCGCCACATGGATAAAGGTCGAAAGTAGCCAGAGTAAACCTGCCCCTAAAAATGTGCCCCAGAGAGCCAATTGATGTTGCCACCAGGTGCGCGTTTTGGCACGCGGCCAAATGCCATTAAGCTGCCAGGCGAGGGTATCGAAAAAAGCCCGACCGCTCCACAATAAAGAGGCAATGGCGACGATACTGAGCGCCTTGGAATTGGGGCTTTTCGCAAAACTCTCGACCTTAGACGTGATTTCCTCCGCGATCTGGGCACCCGCTTCGCCAGGAAAAAGCTGCGTAATATAATTTTGCAAACTCTGGATGACATGCTGATTATTCGCCAGAGCTTTGACCGTGATAGCAATACCCGCCACCACTGCCGGAAACACGGAGAGCAAGCCAAAAAACGCCATTGCGCCCGCGATCAAAGGACATTGATCGTAGCCCCATCGCTCCCCAAAGCGCCAGCAGAAATGCACTATCCAGTTCCAACGCCGTCCCCGCCGCGCCAGATTCTGGAGCAAATCCGGCAACGCGGTGGCAGGCGCGGGCACCCGATTTTCGATGCTGGCCACCGGGGAATTAGCATCGGGAACATCCCCCCTGGCAGGCACATCCTGGTCAGAAGCACCATTCTCACCTGGAACACTTTCAGCTTCTACTTTCTCCGCGATTGCCGTTTTCGATGCAGCCATTTTAATTTCAAAATTCTAATAACTGGGTTGAAACACCTGTAATGATTGTTTGCGTTTCGGTCACGATTGCCCCGACTCTGCGGTCGTGTGGCTTACAGGGGACTTCTCCCACCAATTGACAGTCGAAACAAACCCCGATAGAGCAGGGAACTTCACCCAATATCTGGTCATACCACCCTCCGCCATAACCCAGCCTCCCCCCCTGACGATCAAAGGCTAATCCAGGAGCCAGAACAAGCTGAACCTGTGCGGGTGAGAAAGCCATTTCTTCGGCATACTGCATTGGTTCACGCACGTCAAACGAGCCAATCGTTATGCCATCCGTCAAGTTATGCAGACGATAAAACGGCGCATCGGAGGGCGCTCCGCCCACAGGGGCGACTATTGGCACTCCCTGTTCCAACAACGTTAGCACTAAGTCATCTAAACAGACTTCTTCCCGTTTAGCCAGGTAGACAGCCACTACAAACTCACTATCTAATTTCTGCTTCATCCTCAATCGTGTGATTATCTGTTGCAGATGGTTGCAAATACGAGAGGCAGCGGCTGCGCGTTGCGCCTCACTCATAGCAGCGCGTAACGCACGCACCTGGCGGCGCAGATTCTGCTTGCGCACGTCCACCGTTTCGGTATTATTGTCACTGTTAGACTGATATGGCATATACTGTACAAGGCAAAGGTCAGCTTGGCTCCCTGCGGCCCATTTAGTGGCTCTTAGTTGCAGCCAAGCCGATGGTATGATATTATCGCATTCAGCGCAGCAATGAATTTACTGTTGAGATTCGGCTTGCGTTTTAGGCGGTTGTCTTCCCACTGAGTTCGCAACGAACTGGTGTGGAACAGAAAGTCGTTAAGACAGCGGGAGGATTTTATCCTCTTGACCTAAAGCTAAAGCTTAATAAGCTTTAGCTTTAATTTTTAGCCGGATTTACTTTTGTAGCAACTAGATTGGGCATATATTCTAATGGAGGCGATTCATGGCTGAGCGGGGCGAAAACTGTTTGATTGCCGTTGCCGGACATCCGACCACGGTTACCAATTCGACGATAGCAGGCATTATTGAAGAATCCGGGCGGGGGATGCACATTGCCGATGTCTATGGCGCATCAGCAGGCGTGGCAGGCGTAGTAGACGGCAAATTGGCCGACATGGGCGCACAGAAGCGCAAAGTGATTGAGGGTCTGCGGCGCACCCCAGGCTCTGTATTATCAGGACGGCATCGCTTATTAAGTGATAATGACGCACCAGCCTTAATCAACGCCTTAAAAGCACAAAACATCGGATTGTTATTCTTGCTGGGCGGCTTGCCAGCAGTCGGCTTAGCACGCTTTTTTGTCAGCGCGGCGGAGCGAGCTAATTATCCGCTCTTGGTGCTAGGGATTCCGCTTTCTGCCGAAAATGATGTGCCGACTGGCGATCATACCCCCGGCTATGGCTCCGCTGCACGTTTTGCGGCCTCCGCCACCCGGGATGCAGGACGAGCCGCTGCCAGTGGGGAAGAACCCCTCCTCGTGTTGGAGTTGCTGGGCGCACAAACAGGCTGGCTGGCCGCCTCGACCGTTTTAGCTCGTGATGCGCAGAACCCAGCGCCACACGCCGTGCTCGTGCCGGAGCGTCCGGTAAATCTGGAAGCTCTCACCGATGAACTGCGCCGCGCTTACCAGAAGTATGGCTATGTGGTCGCGGTAACGACGGAAGGAGCCAAAGACACGGACGGCAACTCACTCAATGGTGATGCCCTTACCCGGATTATGAGCGAGCGGTTGGGCATTGCTGGACGCTGTGATAAGCCCGGCTCTCTGGCTCGTGTGGCACAATCTTTTGTGGCCCGCGCCGATGCGGATAATGCCTATAACTTAGGTGCCCTGGCCGTGCGCTTAGCTGGTGATGAGTGCTCCGGCTATGATCTTATTGTGCAGCGGGATACCCATAGCAGCGACCGGGGCGACAAGGGCTACCGCTCCGTAGAAGGCACCACCCGCTTCGACCAAGTGAGCGATGGCCCCCGCTTCTTATCCGAGCCATACCTCAACGAAACGGGCACCAACATCAATGATGCCTTTGCTGATTGGGCACGCCCTCTCATCGGCGGCGCGTTAACCGAATATACAAGCCTGACGTAGGCATTAGCCCTCACCCCCGGCCCCTCTCCCCAGCTTGGGGAGAGGGGAGCACACACCAATACGGATTGGGATAGCAGAAGAAATTAACCGCAGAGACGCGGAGAACACAGAGAAAACGAGAGAGCCATCTTTCTTCTTTCTCTGTGCCCTCTGCGTCTCTGCGGTTTTATCTTACTTGCGGTGAGCCAGGGCAGGCTTCAATGCCCGCCTTTTTTCGTCACCATTTCCAACGGCACCAGAAATTCGCGGCCTTTCGGGATAGAGTTATTGAGGATGCCCACCGCCATCTGCACCCCATACTTACCCATTAAATCGGGATGCTGGTCAATAGTTGCATACATCTGACCATTTTGCAGATAGGGCTGCACGTCGGGGATGTTATCATAGCCAATGACCGTAATCTTGCCCGTTTTATGCGCGTCCTGAATAGCCTTGAGTGCTCCTAATGCCATTTTGTCATTGGCACAAAAGAGACCCTGTAATTGGGGATTGGTGGGCAGCATAGACTGAAACTTGTTGTAAGCTTTTTGCGTATCCCACTCCGCACTTTCCGAGGCCACTCTGGTTAAGGTGCCTTTGATAGCCTCCTCAAAACCACGCTTGCGGGCTTCGGCGTTATCCGCGCCGCGAATACCTTCCAGAATAGCCACCTGCCCCTTGCCTCCGAGTGCCTTAATCATGGCCTGCCCTGCCATGCGACCGCCAGCCTCATTGTCCGCACCCACATAGCCGCCGAGAGATAACCCAGCGGCATCGGAGGATGGTTTATCCACGCGGTTATCCAGGTTAATAACCAAGACACCCTTATCCTGAGCTTGCTTGAGAGCTGGCACGATGCCTTTGGAATCAGCAGGTGTAACCAAAATTGCATCCACCTTCCCGGCCACCACATTCTGCACCATGCCAAACTGAGCTTCTTTATCGGTTTCCTGAGCCGGAGCCTTGGTTTCAATAGTGGCTCCTAATTGTTTAGCCTCCGCTTCGGCAGCTTTAATCATCGGATCGAAGAAGGGGTTGTTGCGGGTTTTAACAATCAGCGCGAGCTTATAGGGCTTGTTAGCTTTCGTGACTTTATTCAGTTCACCAACGGTGACAGTGCTCTTGCCTGCGACTGCTGCCTGACTACCCGCTGCACTAGGGGCCGCGCTGTTGCTGGCGGTTGCACCACTATTAGTTGTGCTGCTGGTTGTGGTGGTAGTCGTTGTATTTTCAGTCGTGTTGGAACCATTGCTACATCCAGTTCCCAGAGCCGTTAATGCGCCCCAGGTTGCGCCCCAGGTTGCCAGAAGCAAGGGCTTGTTCATAAATCGTGTCACCTCAAAGAGAAATAGCGCCAATGGAGATTAGCGTGCAGTTTTGCGGATTTGGTCAACCATGACAACTACCACGATAATAATGCCCGTGATAACTCCTTTGAGCGTATCCGGCGCTTTAACAAGGTCAAGTCCAGCGTTCAGCACCGCTATGGTTAAGGCCCCCACCAGACTGCTGATAACACTGCCGCGACCACCATTCAAACTGGCCCCCCCAATCACCACGGCGGCAATGGCATTGAGTTCGGCACCTGTGCCAGCATTGGTATCAGCCAGTTGGAACTTGGCTGTCAGCACGATGGCGGCAATTCCTGCCATAAGGCCAGACAACAAATAAGCTACAATTTTATAGAGTGACACATTCACGCCCGTAAAACGTGTGGCCTCCTCATTAGCACCGATGGCGCGGATATAACGCCCCGGCAGTGTGTAAACCTGCAACACTGTCGCCGCGACCACCACAAATAAAGTAATCAGCACTAAACCCCAACCTTCACCAAAGGGAGCCAGAGCCATAGGCAGGGCCGAAACACTGTTGCCATTGGTAATGTAAACGGTTAAGCTGCGCGCCGCCGTTAGCATTCCCAGGGTCATGACGAATGCAGGCACCCGGCCCAGCGCAATAACTAAACCATTCAATAGCCCACACGCGCCGCCAACGCCCAAAGCTGCCAGGAGAGCCACTATCAGGGGAGCATTAGTCTTAGCAACCAATCCCAGTGCTACGCCGCACAAAGCCATGACCGAGCCAACCGAAAGATCAATCCCACCCGTCAGAATGACAAACGTCATACCGACGGCGAGGATGATATTAGTCGCCGCCTGCTGTGCGATATTGGGTAAATAGTCGCGTGTCCAGAAAACCTGACGAAATAGAGGATGCAGCGAGAACCCAGCACAAACAATGATGAGCACCAGCCAGGGCCGCAACGCACTCGTCACAGATTCCGCCGTCAAAGTTGAACGTGCAACGGCAGTAGTTTCTTTCATGAAGCTTGGATAATGCGAGAGACGCGATTAATCGCGTCTCTACGTTAATGATTATGGTCTGGGACGGGGTATGATTCTCAGTAGACGCGAAGCATGAGGTTCCAGAGCCGCCTCAAAGCTGCTTTCGTAAATGCCTAAGTTATGATGGCTCCACAAATCGCGCACCATAGCCGGGCCTGGCACACCGAGGTCGTTCCAGTTTGCCATCACAATCTGCTTTGCCTTATCGTCCAGATTAAAGAGAGCTACGACCAAGCTACCATCGGGCTGCTTCGATTGCCAAATCTGCTTTTTATCTACATCGCTGTGTAGCGTGGCGACCCGCCCCGCTTGCTGCACCCTAATCACTTCATCATTGGTCAGTAGCGAGAGTCCATAGTCATCTAATTTCGTCAGGTCATCTCCACTATAAAGAGGCGCGCAGCTAATGGCCCACAGGCTCATAACGCTTTGCCGCTCATCGGTCGTCAGCCCGTCCATTTCACCATTGCCAACTAACACCGAATCAAGGTCATTCCAGCCCTGGCCCCGGCCTGCATATTTGGCATTATCCCGCGCGGTGGGGAAACGCCAGGTAATCTGGTTCCAGCCCGTTAATTTACTCTGATAAGTTTCCACATCGCTATTAGTGCGCCAGGCGTTGGCATATTGCTGCCAATAGCTGATGTAGTTCATATCTATTTTCCAAGATATAGTTAGCCAGATAGGACGACTAATACGCTTGAGAGCCACCCCCCACGCCGCTACATCCGGGCGTGCATCAATTTTTAGATCATAGTGATCAGAGCCAGGCGTGACACCATCGAACTTGAGGAAATCTATGCCCCAGGCCGCAAAAAGGTTTGCAATGGAATTGATGTATTCCTGCGCTCCCGGCTTAGAAAAGTCAATCTTGTTGCCGCCACCCCAGCCGTTGGCTGGTCGAGACGGCTTGAACACGATGTCGGCAATGTGATAAGGGGTGCCCTGAATCGGTGGATTCATCTTTAGCAGATCATCATCAATTCCCGGCACATAATAGATGCCTAATTTCAAGCCTCTGGCATGGACATATTGGGCGACGCCAGCAATGCCATCCGGGAACTTATCACGTTTGGGCGTAGGCCGTCCAAACTCATCCCAGCCACCACGCCAACCCGCATCAATATTGATGTAGCTATAACCATGCTGCTGTAATTTTTGATGCACCACATCGGCTTGCATCTTAATGTGATCGGCAGAAAGCCAACTCTCTCCATAGCCAGGATACTTGGTGGCTTCTAGACTCCAGCTACTCCAGCCTAAGTAGGGTTTATCTCCCAAACCATTACTAACGGCCTGCACTGGGGCTATAAAGCGTGTGCTCAGAGCAACCATCAAACTCCCAGCCACAAAATGCTGCATTCTGCTTCCATTTCTGAGCGTCATCTTACTCTTCATAACACCATCTTTCTTCCTGCTCTCTTGCTAAAATTTCTTTAGTTTGCAAAGGCTTGCAGTTCGCCACAGGAGGCAAAGGCTTGTGCGGGATTATCGCCACTGGCGGGTTTGCCAATCACGCGCACAGCAACCGCTTGTAGAGGAGCTTGCAGTTTCAGCGTGAACATCTGTCCATCTTTCAGGCCGTGGGCATCGGTGGCTGTAGTATCCGGGTAATCGGTCAGGGTGCCAACTGTTTCCCAGGCTCCGCCTTTTTCGTGTTGCACCTGGATGCGGGGCTTGCCAGCACTGGCATCAAACCAGCCGCCGTCGTGGAAGCTCTTGCCATGAGCGAACACGATGCGCCGCACCGTCACCGGGGCGTCAACATCAACCGCAAACCAATCTTCATCGCGCCGGGTTGTATCGAAAGTCACTACCGCACTGCCAGCATCGCCATCGTTGATGGAGTTGTTTAAGTTCCCCGCGCGCGAGCGACTCTCATGACCAGAAGCAAAGAGCGAAAGGTTTTGGGGCAGGCTCTCCGGCGTGTGCATCCAGACTTCAAATTGCCCGCCCGTGCTGCCCGCATCGGCAAAGGGCACGAAGGTGGCAGGCTTAGGTTGTGCCTCGGCTTTGGTGCGCACTGGTGCTTCAAAACTCAGTGACGAATCAGCCGTGAACTTGGGCATTAGCGGCGGCTGTCCAGACGTTTCCACCAGAGCAAGACTTGAAGGAGTTACGCCGTGATTCTGGCTGGCATCATACGCCAACACTAACGGCCCCCACATCAAGGCTTCACGACCAGCGTTGGTGTGCTCGCCCTGAATTAGCCGGGCCGGAATAGAAAAATTGATGGATACTTGATCACCGTTCTTCCATTTGCGCGGTGTCAATTTGGCCCAGCCACCCGCCGGGCCAGTGACCGCTTGCTTATCCTTTACACCACGCACTTTAAGCGGCTGTGCCCAAGCTGGCGAGCGCACTAAGAGACCAAAAGTTGCAGGTTGCTTCATGCGGAAGGTCAGCGTGGAAACTCCCCGTTTTGGAAAATCGGTTTGCTGCTCCAGGGTAACTGCTTGACCGCCTAATTGTGTGGTAACCTGAGAGGTCTCAAAGAAGTTGACCGCGATGTTGTCCTGCCCCAGTTCGGAGTGTTTGAGATAAGTGAAAGTGGGTGCCAGGGCCATGCCACGCGGCCCACTGGACAGGCAGCAATTGGTGGAATGGCCATAAGGCTTAGTGCCTTCGAGGGGAGTATAGTAGCACCATTCCGATCCATCAGGCCGCTGCGCGCCCGCCAGATGATTCAGGTAAGAACGTTCCAGTTCATCGCCATAACGAGCATCCCCCGTCAAGCGCAGCAATTGTTGATTCAACTGAATCCACGTCACCGTGACGCAGGTTTCTCCCAAGTTCGACCCCGGCTGGTTAGGTAGGTCATAATCATCGTGGAAGTGCTCACCGTGACTCGCCGTGCCCGTAATATAAAGCTGATGCGCCACGACATCTTCCCAGGCATTGATAACAGGCTGTAAATACTGACGGTCTCCGGTAGCACGCGCCAATTCACAAAGCCCCACTAAGTTCGACAACATTTCATAAGCCTTGCCGTTGGCGGTCTTGTTGACTTTCTTTTCTGTGGTTAATGTCTTAATGATCTTCGGGCCATCCGGCTCATTCCACGCATTGACAATATATTTAGCGAAATCCAGATAGCGCCCGTCCCCCGTTGTCCGGTAAAGCAACACTATCGCTTCGAGGACACTGGTCGCCGCCATGCCAACATGCTCGCCTGCATGGATAATGCTCTTCTTGGCCGGGAAGGTGTTAATCAATAAATCGCCTACTTTGCGCGAGGCATCTAACGCGGCCTGATTGCCCGTATAATGGTAGTAGGTGAGTAAACCAATGAGATCATATTTATGCACCCATACATCCCAACTCGTCCAGCGTCTATCCGTTGGATAAGTGCCTAAGTAGCCATCCGCTTCCTGGGTCTTAATCAGACGTGCCACCACGCGGTCTAGCTTTGCCTTAAGAGCAGGATCACCTGTGTTAACCCAGGCTAAAGTCGCCGCGTGCAGGAATTTGCCGACGTGCTCACCCTGCCAATCTTGATGCGACACGTCACGCCGTTCAAAGGCATCCAGCAGGTCATTTTCATCTACTTCCAACAAGCGTCCCTTTTCATTGTTCGCCACTCGTTGCCCCAGGAACCCTTCCAGATGCACCTCGGAAGGGGGCAGGATTTGAGCGACATCGGGTATTCGGTCAGGTACTTTATAATCAACTGTCGTAAAAACAGCAGGCTTAAAGAGCGAGGGATTCGCCATTGACCCGTTCCCTACTGTGGGCGCAGTGGAGGCAGCAAAGGCAACATAAACACCTAATGATGCAATTGGAGCTACGAGTAACAGACGTTTCATAAATGACCTTTGAATGAACCTTACACAGATGATGTCATAGACCCGCCCCTAAAGCAACGGGCTGAGCGGATAAGACCCGTAAACGGGCCTCATTAGAGCCACAGTAGCCCGGTTCACCGGGCTTGCCTCTTCAGCCCGTTGCTTTAGGGGCGGGTCTGCGCTATAGCAGACAAGTCAAGCCTTTGTTTTGCGGGGAAACACATCCGTTGCCAGATTAGACACCCGGTCGAGAAACAGAATGCCGTTCAGGTGATCTATTTCATGCTGGATGGCGACCGCTTCAAAATTGGAGGCAGTAACTTGCTGTGGTTCTCCTGTGCCATTTTGGAATCTAATCTGGACGGTCTGCGACCGGCGCACGTTCGCAGTAAAGTCGGGCAAAGATAAACAACCCTCTCGCCCCAGCCATTCTCCCTCACTTATGGCAATGGAGGGATTAATCAACACCATGCGCCCCTGGCTAACGGCACCATGCTTTTTATGTATAGAAGTATCCACTAGAGCCACCCGTTTTAGTACACCGATTTGACAGGCCGCAATGCCAACACAACCCGGATGGGCGTGCATGGTATCTTCAAGGTCTTGCACTAACTCATGGAGTGCATCATCAAATTGCGCTATGGGTTCACACGCTTGTTTTAGCCGAGGATCAGGCACCAGGAGCACGGGTCGAACAGCCATTTTAATTATGGATTGGGGATTTGCGATTGCGGATCAAATATAAGTAGGGCAAAGTGGCACGTTGCATGAGAACTCTAAAGTGTATCTTCTTCTAAAGGCCGCAGTGAAACTTCCACTCCAATTTCATGGGCCGTGTTATGCAGCGATTGCTGCAAAGTTTCGGCTTCGAGATTAGCGGGCAACTCGACCTCAAAAATCATAATGTAAACGGTGCCATGTGACGCTACCCTGGTTTGCACATCGGTAATATTAACGCCATGCGCTGCTAATACCCCTGTGATACGCGCTACCAACCCACTTTTTTCCGGCCCATAAACCGACAGCATATAACGCGGTGCGGTATAGTCGTCCTGCCCGCCAATTTGCTCTTGCACCTCCGCAACAGCGCGACAATTGATAAACAGCCCGTGTGACTTTTCGAGCGGCGATAGATGAATGGCTAAATCCGCCGGAGCAATGTCAGGGGGCGGCGAGACGATGAGAATCATCGCAAACTCACCACACAAGCGCGTCATGGTGGTGTCTTCGATATTACAACCATAATCCGCAAGCTTGGCCGCCACAGCGTGCGCCATGCCTGGACGATCTGCGCCAACAGCCGTGATGATAATCATTTACTAGCTCAACTGTTTCTTCAGTAGTTCGTTAACTAAAGCAGGATTGGCGCGGCCACGAGTTTCTTTCATCACGCCACCGACAAGGGCTGCAAAAGACCTTTCTTTGCCACCCTTGTAATCCTCGACAGCTTTAGGATTGGCTTCAATGACACGCTGGCAAATGGCTTCTATTTCGCTGGTGTCACTAATCTGCCCCAAGCCCTTCTCACGGACAATCAGGATAGCGTCACGACCTTCCATGAACATCTCGTCAAAGACTTCCTTAGCGATTTTGCCGCTAATAGTGCCGTCATCTATGAGTTTTACGAGGTCACGCAACTGTGTAGGCCGTACCGGAGAAGCTATGATGTCTTTATTTTCGGCATTGAGGCGACCCAGGAGTTCATTGGCGACCCAGTTGGAGATGGTTTTGGGATTGTTGTAATTCTCTAACGCGGCTTCGTAATAGCTGGCAATGTCTCGCGTGGAGGTTAGAATCTCGGCATCATAGGCGGAAAGGCCATAGTCCGTCTGAAAGCGTTGACGACGCGCACGCGGTAATTCCGGCATGGCAGCGCGCACACGATCCAACCAGGCATTGTCAATTTCGATTGGCACCAGGTCGGGTTCCGGGAAGTAGCGATAATCATGGGCTTGCTCTTTCGAGCGCATGGGCTGTGTGGTGCCACTGGCTTCATCCCATAACATGGTCTGTTGCTGCACTTTGCCGCCGCTATCCAGGATTTTCGTCTGGCGTTCAATTTCAGCGCGCAACGAATCGCGCACCGCTTTCATCGAGTTCAAATTCTTGACTTCAACGCGGGTGCCATACTCTTCTTGTCCAAACGGACGCAGCGACACGCTGGCCTCAAAACGTAAGCGGCCTAATTCCATTTTGCAGTCGCTCACTTCAAGGTATAGTAGCACCTGGCGCAGCGTTGCCATATAACTTTCAGCCTCCTCAATCGAGCGCATATCAGGGGCCGAGACAATTTCCAAAAGGGGAATACCGGCGCGGTTGAAATCCACCAGGCTAGAATCCGGGTCACCAATCGCCTCACCATGCTGGCTTTTGCCGGTATCTTCTTCCATATGCACGTCACTGAGACCGACACGCTTGGTTTGCACCTGTCCGTCCTGCCCTGCCACATCAATTTCAACACAACCACCTTCACCCAGGGTGAAGAGGCGTTGTGAAATCTGATAGGCTTTTGGCAAATCAGGATAAAAATAGTTTTTGCGCTCAAAAATCGTGTGCTTGTTAATCTTGGAATCGAAGGCCAGCACGGTGCGCAACGACAATTCAACGCTCTTCTCATTCAACACCGGCAAGGAACCCGGAAAGCCCAGGCACACCGGGCAGACGTGCGTGTTAGGCGGTGCCACTGCGACGTTCGCACAACCACAAAACTGCTTTGATTCAGTAAGTAGTTCGGCATGAACTTCCATGCCGATGACAATCTCGTATTTAGACATAGGCTCTATTAAACCATTCAAAATTTAGAAATATTTAGCGAATATGGAAAACGGACTTGTGAGTGCGTGATCCCTTGCGCTCAATCTTACGCCAGGAACTTTCATCGTTGGTGCGCACCCAGCGCCGCTCTTCTTTGCGGTAGTGTCGGTCTGTATCGTTTTGATAATAGACTTGAATATTCCTGCCTTCAAGGATATTCAAAATCTCATTGTCGTGCGCGTGATGCTCGTCCGAAAAGGTGTACGACTTTTGCCCCATCTCAGAATACAGCTTGTTCAATTGTAATAAAAGAAAATTCAGATCCGCTTCTAAAGGTTGCACTTTCAAGCCGATGAGCTTCGCTTCTTCCAGGGTAATGGGGTAATCGTGCGAAGGATAATCTTTATTTAAGTGATTGCTGATTTTGGTGGCTTCGTCACGGTCTTCCATGTGGTAAGAAAGTATTTCCGTACAAACTTTAATCGAAAGCGAACTGGCACGATCCACTGCGCCGACGACCAGGGGATGTACATGCTGATAGAGCGCCTGATAAGGATTTGGACTTTTTTCATTGGCTTCGCGCCGCCACAGGTCAACCACACGGGTTAACTCGTCCTGGCTAACCGATACAGCACGATTAAAGTTGTTAACGGGCGACAAATCATGCGTCAGCGAAGTATCCACCGCCGTAAGATAGGCCATTGGCCCCATATGTATTTCATTGGCCCCCAGGGCGATCATCGTAGCCGCAGAAGCGCAGTCTAATGGCACGAAAGCGATGAGGCGCGGGGCGTAATGGCGCAACAGATGCACAATGCGCAATGCGGCTAAACCCGAACCACCATCAGATTTCAAGAAGAGAACGATTTTTTGCTGCGGGCCAATGGTCTGCAAAATTTCATGCAGCCCCACCACATCGCTCCAACACACACTGCCATTGCACGATGTCCAATAGCTCAAAAAAGTCGCGTCTAACTTCGCCTCCAGTTCAGCCACTAACCGTTGCGTCTTCTGAAAAAGCACGGGCAGCTTGCTGGCGCGTGGCGGCGCTTTCTTCACTTCACTGGCTGGCCCATCGGTTTGTGTTACCCGATGCACCTCGGTGGTTTCAACGATTTCAGTCATTGCTACATCCTAAAGCTCTGATCGCAACGGTCACTACTTTGTCCAATGAATGGATTTAATCATGGCCGTAAAAGATGGGCTATATTTGGCATAATCCGCATCCAGACTGGTGCAGGTTATCGTATACATTAAGTCTTTCTTTAACACCACAACCTGATGCATCCTGAACAATTGCGGCGGCTTCCCATTCTTCAGATTCGCGGTATTATAAAGTGCCCGCAGGCCACCCACCGTGGTGAAGCCCTGCGCCAACTTTTTATAACCCGGAAAGATATGAGGATAGGCCGCATTGATTTGCTTCACGCCACCTTCGAGGGTTGATTTGGGAGCCGCAGGCGCAACCACTACCAGGACATTGGCGGCAAAGCCATGTGCCACGGGCGCACTAAAACGCACCGCAGCATCACCTTGCGTGGAGGTTTCCACTGTCCAGTTAGCAGGTGGCGCGATGGTGTATCCCTTAGGATTGCTATAAGGCTTAGCTTCTGCCGTCATAGGAGTCTCAATAGCAGTCAGCATGATACACGAGATAAGTAAATGCGGTGCTTTCATGATTTTTCGACAACAGCCCTCTGCTTGTGCCATTCGGTTGCTTGCTCGTAAGCATGAGCAGCGCGGAACAGGGTGCTCTCATCCAGCAAATTGCCAATGAGTTGCAAGCCAATCGGCAGATTGTTCTGGAAACCACAGGGCAAGGAAATCGCTGGCAGGCCAGCCATGTTAACGGGAATAGTGCAGACATCGGCCAGTTTCATCGAAAAGGGATCATTGGTTTTAGAGCCGATTTCAAAGGCTACGGTTGGCGCGGTGGGTGTGGCTAACACATCGCACTGCGAAAAAGCTTTTTCAAAGTCCCGGCGAATAAGCGTGCGCACCTTCTGTGCTTTAAGGTAGTAGGCATCATAAAAGCCGGAGGAAAGAGCATGGGTGCCGATCATGATGCGGTGCTGCACTTCATGCCCGAAGCCTGCGGCGCGAGTTTTGGAGTACATCGCAATGATGTCATCGCCTGGTTCAGCAACTCTTAAACCATATTGCACGCCATCATAGCGGGCCAAGTTGGAAGAGGCTTCGCTGGGCGCAATGATGTAGTAAGTTGCCAGGGCGTATTCGGCGCTGGGCATGGAAACTTCTACGGCTTCGGCACCTAACTCACACAGCTTATCTATAGCAGCGCGCACGGCGTCTACCACATAACTCTCAACACCTTGCACGAAGAACTCTTTGGGCACGCCGATTCTCAAGCCTTTCACATCACCCGTTAAGCTGGCAAGATAATCAGGCACCGCACGGTTGATGGAAGTGGAATCACGGCGGTCATAACCGGCAATAGCCTGCAATAACAAAGCACTATCGCGCACATCATTGGCAATCGGGCCAATCTGGTCGAGCGAACTGGCAAAAGCAATAAGACCGTAACGCGAGACCAGGCCATACGTCGGTTTAAGGCCCACACATCCACAATAAGCAGCGGGTTGACGGATAGAACCACCGGTATCCGAACCCAAAGCCAGTGGCGCTTCCTGGGCCGCAACTGCCGCCGTGCTGCCACCGGACGAGCCACCAGGCACGCAATTAAGATTCCACGGGTTGCGCGTGGGGAAGAAAGCGGAGTTCTCGGTGGAAGAACCCATCGCAAACTCATCCATGTTCGCCTTGCCGATATTGACCGCACCCTCGACAGCCAGGCGTTCAGCGACATGGGCATCATAAGGCGGCACAAAGTTTTCCAGCATCTTGGAGGAGCAAGTGGTGCGGATGCCACGCGTGCAGATAAGGTCTTTCACGGCCACTGGCACGCCACCCAGCAAGCCAATATCCTCGCCCCCGGCTAAACGTTTATCCAGCAAATCGGCACGGCGGCGGGCTTCATCCGGCAACACCGTAACGAAGGCTTTCACACGCGGCTCGACCTCTTCAATACGGGATAGGAATTCATTGGTGACTTCGCGGCAGGAAATTTTGCGAGTCTTAATTTGCTGGGCTAATTGATAGGCAGTTAGTTCAGTTAAAGGCATAGGTCTCAATCTTAATTAGGTTCAATCTCTTATTCAGCCTCAACTACGCGCGGCACCTGAAACATGCCAGAAGCGTGCTCCGGGGCATTTTGGAGGACGGCCTCCAGGCTCAGGCAGGGCCGTGTCTCGTCCACCCGCAGAACATTATTGATGGGCAACACATGCTCGGTTGGCTCAACGTTTTCCGTATCCAACTGCTTGAGTTGCTCAAAATAATCCAGAATCTGCGATAGCTCACCAGCAGCACGCTCACGCTCGGCGGGCGATAATTCTAAACGGGCCAATAATGTAATGTGGTCTACTTCTTCCGGCGTAAGCCTCATCTTCTCTCCCATTTCCAGTTGCTAATCACAGGCATTTGTCAGGCGTTGCGGATTAGGATGTACGCCAGCAACACACAGTCGCCACCGCAGTAGCGAAACTTTTAGTTTTAATGCCCACTGAATTATAAGGTTGTCTGCCCCATCCGGCAACAATGCCAGGCCAGTTTCGCCTCACTCAGAATAGTTTAACGAAAATTGGCCCGGCTTTATCATGAGCACGCTGATGCTAACGCAGACCCGCCCCTAAAGGAGCAGGCTGAACGGGCAAGCCCCCTGAACGGGGCTAATGGGGCCGAATACCACTCCTTTAGGGGCGGGTTCACAGTCATACATTTATTTTGCCTCTCACTAAGGAGGAAAAGTTAAACTCAACTTATGGTCACCCCTATGGCTCAACTCCTCCTGCGCCAACTTTATATTTTTAAGCATCAGCTTATTTGCAGCCTCGTTTTGGTCACGCTGGGAATGGCCTGTGGTGCGCCTGCGTTAGCGGCTGATATTTTCCTGCGCTGCAAAGTGCATCAGCCAGGGCCACCATTAGGCCCTCAAGAGCGGCTGCGTGTAACCGTGACGGGTTATCAGCACGCCGACCCCTGGTATTTGCCAGCGCTCACTACGGAAGTAAATTCCGGCATCTGGAGCCAATGGCTGGATTTAAGTCAGTGGCCGTGGCACGAACGCCTGGATCGTGAGGGTGGCATTGCGGAATGGCCCAGCCTGAAGCTATCCGTTACCCACGCTGATTCTAATCAGCCCGTCAACGGTTGCTCCCTGGACGTTGAACTGGCTGATAAGCCGGATGATGAACACGCTGTGATTTCCTTTACGGAGAACAGTGCCTCGAATACCATCGGCTTTCTGGTGCCCCACCCACTGCGGGAACACGCGGGAGAATTTGAAACCGGCACCCAGATGGCGGCTCGCCACCTCGCCTGGGCTAAGGCAGCCGTCGGAGAACGTCCGATCACCCTACATAAATTCCAAATGATTACCAGCCTTTGGGGGCCTTACGACCCGGCGCTGGCACGCCAGGAAGTGGCGACTCTGCGCTGGCTGGGCTTTGACACCACGCACGGGGTTGATGACTCTATCATGCAGGGCATGGGCTTCAAAACTTATGATGTTTCATGGCTTTATGAGGCAGACCCGGCAACGGCAGATCAACAATGGCAAAAGTTTGCTACCGATTCGCTGGCGAAAGACTTGGCCACACCCCAAGGCCAATGGAAGCGGCGAGCCACATCACATTGGACAGTGGCTGATGAAATTAAAACCCTTGACTTTAAAGGCGTGGATACCGCGAAGCTCAACACCTGGTTCCGCGACTACCTACAGAACCAGGGAGTGACCGCTACCGACCTTAATAAACCGCTATCTCAAGTAGAGTATCCGGTAGCCGCAATGCACGGAAAAACCTTGCCGCGTAGCGCCGACCTACCCACCCGTCGTTTGATGTATTATGCCGCTAAATTCGGCCAATGGTGGTCAGCGCGACAACTACGGCATACTTCTGAGTTAATTAAAAGCTCTTTGGCAGGAATGCAAACCGAGACCTTGCCCAGCGATCATGGTTTCCTTAATGCCTGGGGGCCACCTTACATCGGCATGAGCTATCCCATGCTCGATCTTTTCGAGGTGGGGGCGCAGCATTCAGTGGATCAACTTTCTGCCGAAGATTGGCTGGGCCTCAACCATATGTATGGCCCGGACACCACCTGGACAGGGGCGCAAACCTTCGCTTACTTTAATGCCATTATTCGCTCGGCAGCCCAAGAGTCATCCCCAGCCAATCCCATTTTGCAACGCAGCCTGATTACGCCCAGCGACGATGCTTTCTTGCGTTTGAAAGCTTATTCGGCGCTGGGGCAGGGGTCAAAATCCTTTTACTTCT
>Ga0213875_10000118_pt1 | contig 89005 bp, 70 predicted proteins | sample BarmaccomBMRX_R8_FD_160105 | JGI IMG/M metagenome (GOLD analysis project Ga0213875, IMG submission 160105) | Root-associated microbial communities from Barbacenia macrantha in rupestrian grasslands, the National Park of Serra do Cipo, Brazil - RX_R8 | ecosystem: Host-associated > Plants > Roots...
TGCTTTGATTTTATTCCCCATCTCGTCGCCTTAGCTTTTGGCTTCAAAGACTTGCCGCCTGGCATGGGGTATATCATCGGGCAGTGGGGCTGTGTCTTAGGCACGCTCTCGATTGGATATTTCGCAGCGGCAGTTAATCCCATTCGTCATGTGGTTTGGGTGCAGGTTGGTATTGCACGCGGCGTGCTGGAATGCCTGCTGGGAATGGTTTATATCCTACGCGGCATCGTGACCTGGCAGCAAGCCGGGTTCGGCATTATCATCGCCGGGTTGATGGCTTTAGGCTACCTGATTTTCTATCCGCGTGAAGTTGCCTTGCCCGCTACTAATAGCGCGAACGTGGTGCCTGTTCTGTAAGTCAGTGAGGGTCTATGAGCCTGACGTGTCGTCACTGTGGCTTTAACATACCAGATAACGAGAACTTCTGCCCCGATTGTGGTGCGTGCGCTAACTGCGGTTTATTACGAGGGGAACTAAAGGAGGGTGAACCCAATAGAGGCTTTTGCCCAAACTGTGGTGCGAATTTAACTGTTTACCGTTCTGGGCAGGATATAACCAGATGGATTCCTCCACTGCTTAAAGGCATCGCCATTTTGGGGCTTAGCTCGATAGCATTAATCTCAGGGTGCTTTGGTGCCTGTGCAGCCATATTGATAGTTTCCGGTGGCACCGGCAACCTATACATAAGTAGTGATCCCGCTGTCAGCTTATTAATAGCTGCTCTCATTGTACTCGGCTTTAGCATTGTTGGTCTTAGAGCTTTACTCAAATAATGACTAGAATGGCTTTGAACTGCCGTCATTGTGGTGTTCAGGTGCCGGATAACGAAGACTTTTGCCCTCGTTGTGGCGCGTGTGCCAATTGTGGTCTGCTACGGACTGAATTACCAACATCCCTGACAAGCAGTGCCTTCTGTCCCAATTGTGGAGCCAGCTTACGGGTATATCGGCAAGAACCAAATGTTATGCATACGGCAGAGGAGTGGGGCGGAGTACTGCTCAAGATGTTAGCTATTGGTATTTTAGGATTTATCTGCTTTGGTTCAGCCCTCTGTGGCGGGTGCTCCGTGATGGGGTTGGTGGGAAGCGGCCTCAATTGGGATGTTGGTAGTTTTGTGGCGTCCTTGTTGAGCTTATTATTTGCTGCATTTGTATTCTGGTTCGGCTATATTGGCATTAAGAATTTGAATCAAAAAGCCCTTAATTGACGTTGTGCTGCTGCGCGGCTTGGTTGCAGTGCCAAGAGTGTTATAAGCTGGAACAAGTGTGATACCCACTCATAAAAAGTTAGCTTGGGGACAGCGTTATCAGCAGCGTCGCGGGGACGGAGAGCCTGGCTGGGCCGGTGACGACAGTTATCGGCGTAAGCAAGCGCAGATTGAAGAGGCACTTCAAGGGCAACCCCAGCCAGTCAACTCTCGGTTCCTGGAACTAGGCTGTGGGGCTGGCAACATTACGCTTTGGATGGCAGAGCAAGGCTACGAGTCTTATGGTATAGACATCATTCCAGAAGCTATTGAGTGGGCCAATGAGCGAATGAACGCTTGCGCAGCCATCGCTAATTTCCGTGTGGGCGACATTGCGAACATGGAAGACTTTCCTGATGATTTTTTCGGTATTATTTTCGATGCTGACTGCTTCCACATGATAATTGATGATGGTCGTGAAGCATGTTTTGCAGAGGTGCGCCGGGTGTTGCGACCTGGTGGGCTTTTTATTCGAGGTCAGAATGCCCGTGATGACCGCATCGCGCACCGTGTAGAATTTGCTCAGGGTACTGCTTACTTTGAGCCACACAGCCGATGCATATTTATTGAAGGCAGGCCAGAGTATCTTTTACTCTCTGAGCAAGAACTGATACAAGAAGTTACGAATGCAGGTTTTAACGTCTTACGAGTTATACATCGCCCCGCAGAAGGCACAAGGCCGTTTCTAAGTGGGTGGGTTGACATACACGCATCTAAAACGTAATCAGTGCGTCCCATTGTCCTAAAGCAACGTGTGCAGAGGAAGTGAAATGATGGCAGTTTCCGATTATATGCCTCCACAAGAAGTCACGCCGCCCGTTTTAAGCAAAGGTGAGAGCTACGAGAAAATCGCCTTTAACTTTTGCAAGGCGGCGACGATTATTCTTTTCACGGGCAAGTTTGCTCTGCCGATTGCCGCTGGCGCAGCGACGGTTTTTTATTTACTGGCGCATTTTAATGGCAAAACGGATTCGCGCTGCATTTTGCAGAAGCCGCTATTAATAGCCACTTTCTGGGGCACTATTTGCCTGGCATGGCTGTTTATCCATTTGCGTCCTTTATGGATGCACTTAACTGGATAAGCTTGCTCTAAGTGCCCAGTAGCTTGGCCGCGAGATCAGAGTGAATATGCCAGCCAAACAGTCCTGAGAGGCCCATTAAAACGCCAAAAAAGGTGGGGATGAGGGCAATCGCATAGAGCCAGCGTTTTTGGGTTAGCGAAGTCATGGCCATGAGTGCAATGGAGATTGAAAGCATGGCATCCGACAGATCAAACTGGTCGTCATGATAATTATAGGCATCATACTGCTTATCATGGCCTTCGGCCTCGGTTTGGGTCGCTTTGAACTCTTTATTTTCTTTCGCCGCGATACCTTCATACCGCGCAATTTCTTTGCCATAAGCAGCCCGGCTTGCAACTGGTGCCGCTAAAGACTGTAAACGAAGCTGAACCACGGTTGTCTGTGCTACTTCCGCTCGCGTCTTTTTTGCTTGATACCAGGCCCAGGTATCAATAGATTTAGCCTGCTCCTGCTGCATCGCCTGCACGATGTTATCATCTTTGACCTTGCAGATACCCATAAATGTCGCCAGTAGCGCGACGGTGATAGCCACTAAAGTGTTGAGGCGACTCTTGCCCTTCTCTTTAGCTTTGGCTTCCGCCTTCTCCTCGGCAGTATCATTGTCATCATCATCTTCTTCTACATATTCCATTGGATCAATATCCACGGGTAGCCCTCCTGAAAACTGGAACCGCGAATGAACATAGATGGCTGATGAGGATAGAAGATAGAGGGTAGAAGATCGCTAAGCTATTGCTGTTTCGATCCTCAATCCTCTATCTTCTATCCTCACTTCTCATGCTTCGTCCGGCGTTGATTTCAAATTCGTCATGCATTCGCGGAGATAGGCGACACTGCGGGGTAACACTTCTTCAGCGGGGCCAGTGAGGCCACATTCAAAGGCCATATAACCGTCAAAGCCAATTTCCTTGAGCGCGGCGAAGACAGCGCGATAATAGATGCTGCCGCTGCCAGGTTCTTTGCGCGTGCTGTCGGCTAAGTGAACGTGACCGATGGTGTCGCCACAATCGCGGATAGACTGCGCCAGGTTCGGCTCCTCAATGTTCATGTGGAACACATCCGACATGAGACGCACGCCTTTGCTGTCCAATTCGCGCACGATCTTGGCCCCGTCTTTTTGCTGGGGAAGGCTGTTCGACTCGTAACGATTGAGGGGTTCTAAGAGGATAGCGACACCTAACTGCTCGGCATGGGGTACCAATTGGCGTAACATGGATAAGAGCAATTCCTGCTCAATTTCGGCGCGGGTCTTCCACGGAGAAAGGTCGGGCACCCGGTCGTTGCTGTTGAAGATAGGGACAGTAATCGTCCCGACTGCACCCAATTCGGCGGCATACTCCAGTTGTTGCTTGAGCGCATCAGCGCACTTTTGCCGTCGTGTTTTATCGGGATGCACTATCTCTGCTCCATTGCCGCCGCAGATGGAGGACGCCTTAACCGGGCTATCCGCCAGGGCCGCTTTGCGCTCTTGAAAGCCTTCCGGGTTGCTTAATTGTCCGCCCTGTAGTTCCACCCCATCAAAGCCATACTGCTCTAAATTCTTTAACTTTTCGGCGAAAGACGATCCTGGCACCAAGCCTTCTTGACACGAGAGTTTCAAAACAATCTCCTTCATTGCATGAAAAATAAAAATCCGCCGCTCCTGATTTTATCTAATGGAGTAGCGGATGGAGATAATCTTGTCAAAAAATTAATTTAAATGCAATGTAATGGGCTGCGGCGCGCTCTTTTGGCCGATACTATCGTTCAACTTGCCGCGTCTATAGCCTTCTAAGTCGAGCAAAATCTTGGTATAGCCAACGGCGCGCAGTTCGGCGGTGGCCGCCTCGCGCAGTTCAAAAAGGTGAGCGATTTCCGTGGGGTCAACTTCAATGCGGGCTGTAGGACGATCTTCCTCGACATAATGACGCACCCGCACCTGGCGCAATCCCTGCGCCCGTAACCAGGCTTCGGCCCGGCCAATCATACGGAGAGCCTCTGCTGTCACCGGAGTGCCATAAGGGATGCGCGAGCTTAGACAGGGCATGGCAGGCTTATCCCAGGTGGGCAGATGAAACTGTTTAGAAAGTTGGCGAATCTCGGCTTTGGCTAAGCCCACTTCTCGCAGGGGGGAGAGGATAGCCCGCTCCGCCCCGGCCTGGGCACCAGGACGCCATTCCTGCATATCGTCTAAGTTGGTGCCATCACAGACCGCATCGAAGCCTTCTGTCTCGGCGATTTTGGTGAGAACGTTAAATAGCTCACTTTTGCAAAAATAACAGCGGTTATTAGGGTTAGCGATGTAATTGGGGTCTTCCATCTCGTGCGTATCCACTTCACGCAGGGGAATCTCCATCTGGGCCGCAAGTTGCCGCGCCTCTGAGAGTTCTTCCGGCATCAAGCTGGGCGAAATACCGATAATCGCTACGGCCCGGTCGCCAATCTCTTCTCGCGCGACTTTAAGCAGAAACGCGGAATCCACACCGCCCGAATACGCGATGATAACTCGACCCAAATTGCTTAACAAGCCACGCAGGGCGGCGAGTTTTTCCTCTGCGGCAGAGGAGTTTAACGGCTGCACGAAATTCACTTCCATATTAGAGATTTTAGCAGGAATACAAGAAACAGGGAGAGCAGGAAATAATGAGAGTTAAGGCAGAATAAGTTCGGCAAGGAACAGAAGAGTTTGTCATGCTGAGCGGAGCGCTAGCGCAGTCGAAGCATCTGATAAGAGTATGCATACAGTATTGGTTGAACCTATACGTTATCACTCCACAGAGTAGATGCTTCGCTATGCTTAGCATGACACTTGTTTAAGCGGCACTTGTCTTAATCGCAACCGCTTTTCCACTATCCTACTTCTTCTAATTTCCTGTTCTCCTCACTCCCTGTTCTCCTGCTAAAAGGATGCCGTAGAAGTTAAGTTGGAAGAGGAATTTCCGGTGGGGCGAGGACGTTGAGAACGCCGGGGACAACACTGATTTCAACTGGTGTATAGCCCCATTCATCACCATCTAATTGAATGGGGATCGGTGGATCGCTGATAATCTGGACGCTTTGGGTCTTCCAATAATGGGCAATGCCCCGTTCCAGGTGCTGGCCCATGAGAATCTGCAACGCCTGCTGGATAGAGATCAGCTTGTTTTCAAAGGGCATCAGGCAAATATCCAGGACCCCATCGTCCAACCGTGCTTTAGAGGTGACTTTGATGTCCCAGGCATAGGAGGCCGCGTTGCCGACCATCACCAGCCACGCTTCATTGGCATAGACACGCCCATCCTTGAACCGTAAAGTGACTTGGGTGCCCTGGTGCAGCACGACGTTTTGCAACGTCATCAAAACATAGGCGAAGTCGCGCAAAACATATTTGAGGCGCAAGCTGGTGTCTTCCACAACTTTAGCATCAAAGCCAATGCCAGCCATCAGCAGGAAGTAACGCCGCTTGGAAGGTTTGGGTCTTACCTCATTGCCGAGAGTCGTTTCGGATTCTCCAGCGGGGGGCTTAGGCGCAACTTTTGAGGTCGGGTGGGGCGGGAGCGCACGAGCCAATCCCACATCTATGGAGCGAATATACCCGGTGCGAATGGTCTGGCAAGCCTCACGCCAGGTTCTGCCAATACGCATATTAAACGCGAACACATTGCCAGTGCCAAGGGGTATGACTCCAAAAGCTACCTCTTTGAGAAGAGCCGCATTACGGGGACTGGAGTGCTCCCCCAGCCGCATAATGCCATTGACTACCGAGTTCACAGTACCATCGCCCCCGGCGGCAACGACATACCGATAGCCTTTGCGCACCGCGTGCTCTGCAAGAGCAACGACCGCATCGGAGCTGTTTTCTAAACCAACATCCACATGGAAGCCCGCGCGCTCCAGATCGCGTTGCGCCGATTCTATCAAGCGTTGACGATTGGTTCTTCCCGCGCTGACTCCGGCAGTTGGGTTGGCAATGATAATAAGGCGGTTATCCGCTTTAGTGAATTGGCTGCCGGTGCGGGTGGAGGGCATAAGAAGAGGCTAGAGAATTGAAGATAGAGGGTCGAAGATAGAGGATAGTAGATTGGCAGCAGAGGAATTATGCTTGGAAAGCCAGGGAGAAAATCGAGTTAAATCTAACGATTTTGCCTTGGCCTGAACCACTATCCGCTATCTTCGATCCTCCATCCTCTCTTCTCGTGCTAAGGACGAGGATGCTTCGGCTGCACGAGGAGACGGATGGCAGTGCGCTCGGCACCGTCAATCTCAATGTCGGAAAAAGATGGGACGCAGACCAGATCAACGCCAGAGGGGGCGAGAAAGCCGCGCGCGATGGCGATGGCTTTAATAGCTTGATTAAGGGCACCTGCGCCAACGGTTTGCAATTCTACAATGCCCTGCTCCCGAATGACCCCGGCAATTGCCCCGGCTACAGTGTTAGGCTTGCTCTTCGCCGACACGCGTAACGTCTCCATAGATCGTTGTCCTTTGTCTGCATCTTTCTGCTGTGGCTAGGCGCGTCCGTCTTGTGTGACCTATATGTGATGTCTATTGGTTGTCTAGTCTCAATTATCTATGTCTGCGCTTTCTATTGTGCCTGTTCTTACCTCTGCTTGGCAAGTTTTAAGGGGTGTTTTTAGCGATATTTGGCCCTTTGGAGTGCTTTAGCGAGCATAATCCACCGACCGCATCTCCCGGATGACGGTAATTTTAATCTCACCGGGATAAGTCATCTCATCTTGAATGCGCTGCGCCACATCACGTGCGATGCGCAGAGAAGCCAGGTCGTCCACCTTGTCTGGCTTGACCACAATCCGCACTTCACGCCCGGCTTGAATCGCATAAGATTTCTCGACGCCCTCAAAGGAATCGGCAATGCGCTCCAGGTTTTGGAGGCGCTTGATATAGGTTTCTACGTTCTCGCGCCGCGCCCCCGGACGGGAACTACTAATGGCATCGGCAATCTGCACAATAACGGATTCTAGAGAAGTCATGGCACCCACATCTAAGTGATGCTCGCCCGCAGCGCGAATTACGGCGTCGGACTCACGATGCCGCTTCATTAATTCCACCCCTAAGTCAACGTGAGTGCCTTCATGGTCGGCGTCCAGCGCCTTGCCAATATCATGCAATAAGGCGGCACGTTTGGCAACATTGACATCCGCGCCTAATTCCGCCGCAATGGTGGCCGCAATGGTGGAGACTTCCACGCTATGCTTTAAGATATTCTGACCATAAGAGGTGCGATAGAGCAGGCGGCCAAAAACTTCCAGTAGCGGCTTGGGCAAGCGCACATTGGCTTCGGCACTGGCATTGTCGGCAGCCTCCCGCATTCGCTGCTGGACTTCGGTTTTGGCTTTATTGAGCATGTCCTCAATGCGCGCGGGGTGAATACGACCATCATTCACGAGGTTGCCCAGAGCAATGCGGGCGATTTCACGGCGCACCGGCTCAAACGAGGAAATAACCACCGCTTCCGGGGTATCATCAATGATGAGATCACAGCCGGAGAGTTGCTCGAAGGTGCGGATATTGCGTCCCTCACGCCCGATAATACGGCCTTTCAGTTCATCGGAGGGTAGGGGCACGACGGAAACGGCGGTTTCTGCGGTCTGGTCTACCGCACACCGTTGGATGGCGAGCATGATAATCTTGCGCGCTTTTTCCTCGGCTTTGTCGCGGGCTTCTTCCTCAATCTGGCGCACCAGGCGGTCAATTTCCGCACGCGCTTCTTCTTCCACCCGTTGGAGCAATATCTCGCGGGCCTGGGCAATGGGCAACTGGGCCACGCGCTCTAACTCTTGCTTTTGCTGTTCCACAATGGCTTCAGCCTCTTGCAAGCGATTTTGCGCTTCGGCATCACGCTGCCCCAGTGATTTCTCACGGGCATCTAGATTTTTGCTGCGTCGTTCTAGTTGAGTTTCGCGCTCACGGAGGCGGCGCTCGGCGTCTTTGACTTCTGAGCGACGGTCCGCAATCTCTTTTTCGATAACTCCGCTGAGACGAGCGACTTCTTTTTGAACTTCATCGCGCTTTTCGAGTTGTAATTCTTTATAGCGGGTTTCAATTTTGGTATCGAAGTCGGCCATGCGGCGCTGCGCATCAGCGGTGGCCTGTTCCGCGAGAGTTGTCGCTTTTTTAGCTTCTTCGGCCTTGCCACGCAGTAGCATGACGCCTGCGATAACTCCTACGACCAGACCAAAGACCCCGGTTATAGCCCAGGCTATGTATTGGCTCATGAGTGTCCCCTGTTCTCGCATACGGGCGTCGCCTGCATCCAGAGAGATGCCCACATCCAGAGGGATGCCCGCATCCTGTCGGATGGGTGGCGAGGCCTTCATGCGTCGAAAGATTAGTTGCAAGTCGGGGCGGCACGAACCATAGCAGAGACCTCAACAATGGTCTTTGCCAGTTCATGGGCCGCGACGGGGACGCGCGGGGTGAAGTGATGATGTTTAAGGGGTTGTCACCATAAAGGCGTGTTTCGAGGCTAATCGGCCCACCAACACCGACGGGAAGCCTGGAGTGGGGCAGCGCGACCAATGTCCTGCTCTTGGCACCAAGCCAGGCACCAAGCCGCAGGCCGCATTCGCACCCCAATAACCACATTGTGACCCAATAAAGCAAGGTATACATCACAATTAAAAGCGGAAGTGTCGCTCAGATGGGAGAGGCCTACTCCGTAATCCGACATCTTGGGAAGCTCTAAAGTGGAAGTCCTCGCCCGCAATGCCAATTGTGAGAGTAAGCGACAAGCGACTGGCTACAACAAAGACAAAACTTTTGAAATTCACGCACGGCGTCCGGCGGCACGAGGTATCAGCAAAAAAGACAGCCGCCCGACATACAAGTGAAAAAAGTATAGCATAAGTCGTCTGGTAGAGATATAGGCAAGCGGAGAGAACTCAGGGCAATCGCATTAGCAAATTTCTGTATAACTTGAACACACCAAAGTTATACATTGACAAGGCTCCACTAAATCATGTCATATAAGTTTAGATAGCCAAACCTATACTTCTACTTTTCTAACGCGATTGCCCTGATTGAAGCCCTCAATGATTGGCTTGAACGATTGGGCCTTAAGAGATCTGACTGCTGGGGTACCAGAGCCGGAGACACCGCATGAATGAGCCATGCCGAGAACCAAAAATATACCGATGACAGGTGGAGAATACTTTTTTGCCATGTTTTACAAGCTGAGTCAGAGTACTCTATTGAACCAGCCTATTTTCCGACTCTGGCATCGAATTTCTCAAAACCCAAATCTTTGCCCTCATGCGTAGCTACCCCAATTTGTTCAAAGCTATCATGCCGTCCGTTATACCACAGCATCCAACGTTTGCCATCCCAAATCACAAACGGTTTATAAGTGGCGCTGGCATCCCAGCCATTCGGCGTTGGCCGGATAATGGGGTTCGCTGGATGACGCTGCCAGTTAGTCACTCCATCACGGGAGCGGGCGATGCCGATTTGAGCGTAATCTTCCGTGTGAAAACCGATGTAAAACATTACATACCACTTACCCTGCTGCACGACATGGCAGGCCGTCACCTTGTGTTGTTCCCAGGCCGTGTTCGGATCGGCCAAAAATATGGGGTTGGACGCTAATTTTGTCCAATGGATGCCATCCCTACTGGTAGCATACCCGATGGCATTGGGTTCGTATTGTTCGCCACCGGAATACCACATCCGAAAGAGCTTCTTCGTTTTGTCCCACATCACATCAGGACACATGACCGAGGTTTTTTCCCATGGTTGTGCCGCCGACAGCTCCGGCTTATCGCTGAGGCGTTGCCAGGTTTTACCATCTGTGCTGATAGCGTGACCGATCCACGACTTGTCGGCGGTTTGTCCCGTATACCACATGTGGTAAGTCTTGCCGACTTTGATAACCGAGGGCCGGTTGAGGTCGCTTTCCCAGTTGTTGTGGGGGTTTGGCCCCAGCGCAATCACGGGTTCGCTCCAGTGAAAACCATCCTGACTTTCAACCAGGGCGATGCTTTTCCTGGGACGCCAAGAAAACCACATGCGGAAGGTGCGACCATCTTTTAACACACTGATATCAAAACAGGTCCCCAATGCTCCCCCGAGAACCGGATTATGCGCGTATTTCTTCCATCCTGCTGTGGTGTCACTACTGGTGGTCTCACTACTGACAGAATTAACAGAACTGACAGATTGTGTGGTGTTTTGCACTGGATTCATATCAGCCATTGCTGGTGAGATGCCAGCGGTAAGAGCGGTTAAAACAGGGAGAATCGAAATTCCCAAAAGGAAATTAATACAGAGGGGTTTTTGAGGTGCTTCGCTACCGATTTGCTTAGGCATTGTGCTACAATTTCTTTCGCGGGTGCGCATAAATGGGGAACAGAATAGCTAATCAAATCCCCGCAGCAAGCTACGGGATATTTGAGTTGTAAGTGTAACACCCCGGTTAAGAGCACAACATAATCGTAACTCAAGAGCAGGGCAATCGCATTAGGTGTTTGAGCCTGGAGGATTGGCCCTGACGAGTTTTTGCAGCAAAAAGTCGGGGTCCCAAGCCGCGGTTTTCCGCTTGAGTGACAGGCTGATGTTATAGGTGGTGTCCTGCCGCATAATATTGGTTGCCAAGCGGCGCAGTAGTGCCAGGTTCTTGGGGTCTGCTCCTTACGCACCCGCGAGGTATCTTCCTGCCCCACACTGGCTGCTTCTTCCCGCCCCAGCACTAAACGCGCCTCACACGCAAAGGCACTCGCCAGATGCAGCGCCTTAGATCCTGTGGCGCTGTCAAACGAGCCGTATACGGTCTTACCGTCCAGCGCCAGCACTTGGCCCTGCGTGGCCTGATGCAAGTGGACCATCCACGCCTCGAAACAGGCAATCAAAGCAGCGCCATCTAATAAGGAGAAGAGGCGGCCCAGAGTATCATGACTGGCGTAGAGTCTTCAAACTGTAAGCCCAATCGCTCCACCAACAACTTTCGATAAAGGCACCCATACCAGGCGATCTCGGTGAAGCAGTTAGCGCCCGATAGCACGGAGCTAAGCGGGCACACAAGGCGGCCCCACAGCCCCGTTCAGGAGGCTTCTTAGTTCAGCCCACTGCTTGAGCGGTGGGTCTCTTCAAGTCATACACTTACCCTGCGAAGAGAACTAAGTTAAGTTGCCCTCAATAATCTAATGGTTGTCGTGAGCGTTACTTTAACCTATAATTCGGCGTGGTATTAAACGGAAAGGGCAACAGTTAGATTAAAATCACAAGTGAAGTTTTGCGGGCACTCGCAATCTTCGATGCTTGATTCTCAATACTCGTTCTATCATGGCGACCTTTCCGATTTTTGATGCTTGCACGTTTTTTGGGCCGTGGCCACAGCACCCGGCTGACTTAGCCGTTGAATCCTTGCTCCAGGTTATGGCGCAAAACGGGATTGCCCGTTCGCTGGCGACTGCCACAACTGGCATTTTCTATGATTATCGCCAGGGCAATACGGAAACTTTACAGGCAGCACAGGCCCATCCTCAGCAATTGTATCCTGTAGCGACTTTAGACCCCCGCGCTTATCCCGAAGCCCTGGAAGAAGCCGATGCGCGTGCCCAAGAGGGTTTTCGCTTATTCCGTTTTTTCCCTGATCGGCAGTGTTGGCCCATTCGCTATGCTCCGTTTCGGGAGCTACTGCAAAAGTGTGATAGCTTAGGTGTGCCAGTGGCGGTCACCGTGGCGCGTCCTGGTGACTGCACGGCTTTGGCGGATGAAGTCGCTTTCACTCAAGCGCCGTTGCTCCTTTCGGGCGTCACCCCGGCGAACTTAGGCGAAGTCTTATCCATATTGCGTTCGGATACGAAATTTCATGTGGAGACAACTCATCTCCTCGCGCCTTTTGCCTTAGAAAAAATTCGTGACAGCGTGCCACAGGGAGCCGAGCGTCTGGTTTTTGCTTCTTATTCACCGTTGCGCTATTTGTCAGCGGCTTTAGGGCCAGTATTGACTTCGACTTTATCGGATGAACACAAGGGGCTTGTCCTCGGCGGTAATTTAAGACGATTGATGACGAAGTAGTTCATTGTCATTTGTCCTCTGTCCTTTGTCACAAGTAAAGCCAAGGACAAATGACAATTGACCAAGGACACTCTGCTATATGCCACTCATAGACCTTCATTGTCATTATGGTGTCACTCCCACAGCCCTGGCGGTGCGACCGCCGGAACTTGCCGAAGCGGGAGCGTATGCGGATCAATTTGGTGTCGAAGTCCTCTGCTTCGCGGCCCAGGAAGCCACCACCGATCTGCGTGATGGCAATACACACTTAGCCCAGGTGCTCAAAAGTGACCCACGTTTTCGCGGCTGGCTGACTCTCTCGATACATCAACCCGACCTCTCGCAAGAAGTGGCACGGGGTGCGTTAACCCGCCCTTTATGGGTGGGTTCGCGCTTTGAGCAGCAAACTGACAGCGATGCTGTCAACACGGCGGGTGGCTTTGAACTGCTTAATGCTTTGCGTCGTTATGGGCGTCCGATATTACTAACAGTAACCACGCCCGTCACGCTGCACGCCGCCATTGCCGCCGCCCGCGAATTTAATACTCTGCGCTTTATCGTATCGCCACAGAACGAAACTTTAATGTCCGATGCCTTGCCAGCGATTAAAGAAACACTTAATATCTCTATGCTGCCCGTCGCAGCCTTTGCCGAGCGTGATGTGATTGCCCAAGCGGTGGCTACCCTGGGCGAAAGGCGTATCTTGTGGGGTTCTGAGTGGGGTCGTTTCCATCCAGCGGCAGCCATTGGCATGATCCGCGACAGCGCCATCACCGGGCCACAGCGCGACCGTATCGTCTATCGTAATGCCAGAGAGTTAGTTGCCAATCAATAACGTACTATAATGAGATAAACAATTCCTGAATCTCACGCAAAGATAAGAAGAATTGAGGATAGAAGATCGAGGATAGTGCCAGTGACTTGATACGATTCTCGATTCTCTATCCTCTATTCTCGTTCTGCCTCCTGCGTGAGACTCCAATATCAGTTAAAATATAAAATTCTAAAGCACCACCATTGGGAGACAGGTGAATGAAACGTAGCATACAAGTCATCAGTTACGGTTGTTTGACTGGAGCACTGCTGGTATTGAGTGGCTGTAGTTATTTTACGCCGCCTCCAGCAGCGGATATTCCCCCCAACATTTCAGGTGCTAAGAAACCTGAACGGGCCACCGAAACGTTTACCCCGGAAGAAGGCGTGGTGCATTGGAAAGATACGGCTCTCAATATCCCCAATGATTCCAAAAAACCGGACAAATTCCAGGTGACACGGATTGATTCTGGCGAATTAATTTGGGCGCGCAGTGTCAAAACGATCAAGACGGGCAAGCCGCCCCAGGATGTCAAAACCTATGGCATACCCGAAGCCATGCACGTTGCGGGCATTGTTACTCCGGCTCCGGGGCAGCCCGGTTGGGCTGAGACCGTTAATAAGGTCAAAGGGTGGACGATGAGCATAGACCCTAAGACGAAACTTCCCATTGAGGTAGACATTGAGCAAGACCCGGTTTTTCCCCAGGATTTAAACGCCCGACCGATGGTGCAGGTCTGGTTTCCCAGCCCTGGCAAGGGAGGTCAAACCTGGAATCTGGCCCGGATGTTGATTCATACTGGTTATGCCGTAGCCGACATCAACTCTCCGACCTCGCTCGATATTAAGCCGTGGTTTAACGACGAACAATTTGCCCGCACCTACATTGATCCTAAAACGAATAAGCTCGCGCCTTTAGGCTTATGGGGCAAGGGTATTATCCTTGCGCAACGCCAATCGCCGCCGATTCCCAAGGGCACGCCCGTTCTCGTGACCAACGTCACGCAAGTGCAGACGAAGGTCAAGGGCGCGACTAAAACTACCCGCGCCAGCCATATCACCACTATTACCGCTAAGGACACTACCCCGAAGGGTGCTGCTGGAGGCACTGCGGCAGGGGGTAATAGAGCGGGTGCTAATGGCAAAGGCATGGTTGGAAAAAGCGTGCCGTCCAGCAGCGGCAATGGGGCGATAACCGCTAACAGTTCGGCTAAGCTGCCAGCCCCCGCGCCGGGAACGGCTACGAAGACGACTTCGACAACCACGACCACGAAGACTTCCAGCAGTGCGCCCAAGACTGCGCCGTAACCCTGCATCCCAATAGCTAACCGGGATGTGGGGCAAGAGGTAGCTACAAGAGGGGTGCGTTACGACGCGCCCCTCTACTGTTTTTGCGGAGGTTGCTATGAAACTTCGACAGCAGCGTGGTCAAACCGGCGAAGATGCCGCCGTAGATTACCTGAAAGCGCAGGGCTATCGCGTTGTAGCGCGTAATTGGCGACCCGGTAACAGCTTACGCGGCGAAGTGGATTGCATCGCGTGGCAGGGACAAACCCTCTGCTTTATCGAAGTCAAGACGCGCACTTCCCTGGAGCGAGGCTGGCCCCAGGAAGCCGTTAACCTCACCAAGCAACGCCAACTCTCCCGTTTAGCCAACGCTTATGTCTCAAGCCAGCAACTGGACGATGTGCCCTGCCGCTTCGATGTTGTTGAAGTATGGCTGACGCCAGATAGAGCCGACAGCAAGGCTGCGCCTCGTATCGCCTTACGTGAGAATGCCTTTGATTATCGTGAACGCAGCCCACGTCGCTCACAAGGTGCCCGCATTTTTTAGAGTAGCGTAGATCACTTGGTTTAGCAGGCAAGTTAGCATCTATTCATTATGAAGTCACCAGTACTTCATATCGCAGTGCTGCCACGCTTGCTATAATCTCTCCATTATGGATACAAATTCTCATTGAATGGCAGGTAATGGATGTTAGCTTCGGTTGATGCGCTGGCGGTGTTGGGTGTAGATGCTTATGTGGTACGGGTTGAGGTGGACGTTTCCTCGAACTTTCAATCCTTTGCCATTGTTGGCTTGCCGGATGCAGCGGTGCGCGAATCGGGTGAGCGGGTGCGGGCGGCGATTAAAAACTCGCAATTTACCTGGCCGATGCGCCGGATTACGGTTAACTTGGCTCCAGCCGATACCAAGAAGCAAGGGCCTATCTTTGATTTGCCAATCGCCTTAGGGGTGTTGCTGGGGGATGGGCAGATTAAGAATAATGCTCTATCAAGCTTTGCGGCAGTAGGGGAGTTAGGGTTAAATGGTGAAGTGCGGCCTATCTCTGGTGTGTTGCCGATGGCGTTAGGGGCGCGAGCAGCGGGCAAAGAAGCCTTACTGGTGCCTAAAGCCAATGTCGCCGAAGCGTCTGTGGTGGAGGGTTTACAGGTTTTCCCGCTTGAAAGTTTGGCGGATGCTGTTGATTTATTAGTCAATGGCAATCGTGAACCAACCCCCTATGAAGCGCCCCAAGAGTCATTGGAGTCGCCGCACCCGGAGGTGGATTGGTCGGATGTTAAAGGCCAGGAAACCGTCAAGCGTGCCCTGGAAGTTGCAGCGAGTGGTGGTCATAATGTGCTTCTTGTCGGTAGCCCCGGCGCAGGGAAAACGCTCTTAGCACGCCGCCTGCCCACCATTTTACCGCCCCTCTTATTAGAAGAAGCTCTGGAAGCGACCAAGCTGCACAGCGTGGCCGGGTTGCTGTCCTCTGGTCAGAGTCTTATTACCGAACGGCCATTTCGCGCTCCGCATCACACGGTGAGCCATGCGGGTTTAGTGGGGGGCGGTTCTTATCCTCGTCCAGGTGAGATTTCCCTGGCGCATCATGGGGTACTGTTTCTGGATGAATTGCCGGAGTTTCATCGTGATGTGTTGGAAGTGCTACGCCAACCCTTAGAAGATGGTTTCGTCACTATTGCCCGTGCCGCGCAATCATTGTCATTCCCCTCAAGATTCCAACTTGTAGCGGCGATGAATCCATGTCCTTGTGGTTATCTGGGGGATGCGAAGCGGGCTTGTGTTTGCTCACAGCCGCAGATTCGCCGCTATTTAATGCGTATCTCCGGGCCACTTTTAGATCGCATAGATATTCATGTAGAAGTACCTCGACTGACCCCCCAAGAACTTATGAGTAAAAGCGTTGGGGAAAGCTCGGCCACCGTGCGCCAGCGCGTGCGGCGAGCGCGCGAACGTCAGGTGGAGCGGTTGCAGCCCGATAGACTCACCTGCAACGCGCAAATGCGGACGAAACAACTGCGCGCCCACTGTAACCTGGATGACAGTGCCCGTGACTTACTCAAAAACGCCATCAACCAGCTTTCCCTTTCAGCCCGCGCGTATGACCGCATCCTCCGCGTAGCCCGCACCATTGCTGACCTCGATAGCAGCGATAACATCCACCTGCATCACATTGCCGAAGCCATCAACTACCGCACGATGGATCGTAAATTGTTTGGTTGAAATGTAAAAATAGAGAGGGAATGGTTATTTCATTCTCTCCTGTCGTAATTATGAGAGGTGTTAGTGGGTTATTCCTTTGTCTCTGATTTTGACCTGCACGCTCTGAGCATGAGGGCACTTGAAGCGACCCAGGCTGTGGGCGCTACTTATTGTGATATTCGCATCAGTCGGCATCGGAACCAATATGTGGCGACCAGAGAAAATAAGGTGCTGTCGGTTGAGGATAATCAGAGCTTTGGCTTTGGTATTCGTGTTATTGCTAAGGGAGCGTGGGGGTTCGCGGCCAGCACGCGGGTTGCTCCTGATGAAATTACACGTATCGCTCATGCGGCTGTAACTATGGCTGAAGCTAATGCCATACTGCAACAAGAACCTGTCGAGTTAGCCCCGACTCCAACTTTTCAAACTCGTTGGGCCACAGCCATTAAAATTGACCCCTTTGATGTGCCCGTGGAAGAGAAAACGGAACTCCTGCTCAGCATTAATCGTGAGGCGCTTAAAGCGCGCGGCACTAAGTTTTGCTCGTCCATGCTTTATGCTGCCAACGAACAGAAATTTTTTGCTTCCAGTGAGGGCAGCGTCATCGAACAGGATATTTATCGTATTTATCCTTCTTTTTCGGTGACGGCACTCTCTGCTGATGGCAATGATTTCGAGTCGCGGGGCAGTCTCTGCGCCCCGATGGGGCGCGGTTATGAGTGGTGCCAGGAATACCCCTTAGTGGCAGAGGCGCGGCAGGCTGGCGAGGAAGCCGTAGAGAAGCTAAAAGCCCCTTCGATTGAGCCAGGACGACGCGACCTCATCTTAATGCCATCTATTACGTGGCTGGTTATCCATGAATCTATTGGTCACGCCACAGAACTTGATCGGGCGCTTGGGTTGGAAGCAAATTTTGCGGGTACCTCTTTTGTGACGCCAAATCACTTAGGCAAACTCCAGTATGGTGCGGAGCTAGTCAATGTGATCGGCGACCGCACGGAGCCGGGCGGCCTGGCCACTGTTGGCTTTGATGATGACGGCGTGCAGGCGACACAGTTTGACATCATCAAAAATGGTAAGTTCGTAGGCTATCAGACAACACGCGAACAGGCACGATGGATTGGCGACACGGTATCACATGGCTGTTCGTATGCGGATAATTACGCGCATGTCCCGATGCAGCGAATGCCTAACGTGTCGCTGCTGCCGGGTGAGACACCCCTTTCTCCTGATGAACTGATCGCAGACGTTGAGGATGGGGTGCTGATTCAGGGTATGGGATCTTGGTCTATTGACCAGCAACGGCGCAACTTTCAGTTCGGCGGACAGCTCTTCCATGTTATCAAAAACGGTAAAATCACAGGTATGTTGCGCGATGTTGCTTTTCAAGCGATGACCCTGGATTTCTGGAACTCCTGCGATGCCATTTGTTCTAAAGAACACTATGAACTGGGCGGCTCCTACTACTGTGGCAAAGCGCAGCCTATGCAATTAGCCCCGGTTTCACACGGCAGCGCTCCGGCCCGCTTTCGTAACATTGACTTCATTAATACGAAGCGTGAAGTCTAAGATTAAGCGATAGCTCAAACTGTATAAGTGAAAGCTATAACAGGTTGCGACTGATGATTCTTCCCCCCTCTGAAGTAAAAGACATTTTAGCGCAAACACTTTCGTATGTGAAAGCCGACGAAGCGGAAGTTTCCATCTATGCTGGTTTGCGCGAAGAGTTGCGCTTTGCCCGTAACATGCCAATAAGTTGTGGCTATGCGGATGAAACGCACATCTATATCATGTGTGCCTTTGGCCAGCAGGTAGGATATTTCTCAACCACAGAAACCAATGCTACGGCCCTGGAGAACGCTGTGCGCCGCGCGGAGGACGCTGCGCATCTGGCTCCTGAAAGCCCGGAATATATGCCGCGATTAGGGCCGCAGCAGTATCTTCATACTCCAGCCTGGGACGCTGCCTCGACCCACTTTTCGGCCCATGACCGTGCTCGTATTGCGTCGTTGGCTATTGATGGTGCGCGAGACACGAATTTAACCTCAGCGGGATTCTTCGAGAATTCTCAAGGTTATACGGGAATGATGAATACAAGTGGCCTCTTCGCCTATCGCTGCGCAACACATGCCGCGTATTCTCTAACGATGCGCACCTCCGATGGCATGGGCAGTGGTTGGGCCGCAGCGGAATCGTTTCGCGTCGCCGCTATTGATGGAGGCACCATCACCAAACGCGCGGTAGAGAAAGCTATTCAGTCACAGAACCCAACCCCTCTGGAGCCAGGAGCCTATACTGTGGTATTGGAGCCATCTGCCGTAGGGGATATGCTCAATATATTCCGGGGGAGCCTCGACCGTCGGGCCGCTGATGAAGGGCGCAGCTATTTCTCGAACGTAGGGCAAGGAACCAAAATTGGTCAGACACTGTTTGGCGATAATATTACCATCTATTCCGATCCAACCCACGCCATCGTTCCGGGTTGGCCCTGGGGTGAAAATGGCTTGCCGCTTCACCGCACCTCCTGGGTTGAAAAGGGCACTTTACGTAATCTGGTTGTATCTCGCTACTGGGCACAGCAAAAAAATATTGAGCCGATGCCGCATGGCTCGAACATCATCATGGAAGGTCAGGAGCATACCCTGGATGATCTCATTGCAGCTACGGAGCGCGGCTTGCTGGTGACAAGTTTATGGTATATTCGTGGCGTTGATCCCCAGACTATGCTTCATACGGGTCTAACCCGTGATGGCGTGTTTTTGATTGAAAGGGGCAAAGTCACTCGTCCCGTCGTTAATTTACGATGGAACGAAAGTCCCGCCGCCATTTTTAAGTGCGTTGAGATGATGTCCCGCCCTGAGCGTGTCGTCACTCGTGAGGGCAACGGCCCGATACTGGCCCCCGCCCTCAAGATAAAAGAATTTCACTTTACGAGTGTTAGCCCTTCAACATAAGAGGGAATTTCCACTTCCTGCATTCCTCCGCTTAAATCCTAGGCAAAAAGCCAGAAAATCGCTAGTCAAACTCCAAAACCCTTAACTTCCCATTCACTGTCACATCTTCCCAGCGCACGCGGGTGACTTTGTGCGTTGGGGAGTCTTGCTTGATCCGGTAGGCGCGGCGTTGGGCGCGGGGGTGGGAAGTGGGTTCAAGGGCTGCTTGCTCGATTTTAGCAGGTAGAGAAGGTTGGTGGAGCAGACCGTCCTGCGCCATTTCATGCGCCAGACTCTTGGCCGGATCAATGTTGTGATATTCGGTAGCGAGGGTGGCGAGCATTTCGGGTTCGATCTCACCGCAGTTTTCCTGATACTCTTGCAAGAGATGCAGTTTGGCCCACCAGTCTATCCAGAACGAACTGGGCGGCCATTCCTCTACGCTATAGGTGCGTAAGTCGGCAATGGCTTCGGCCCAGAGACGTTTAGCTTGCTCGACCCAGGTGGGCAACTCACAGTAGCCTCCCGCATAGGTGAGGAACATTTCCAGATTCTCGAAGAGAAACTCCTGAATATTAAGGGCGGTGACTTTTTTGCCATCATTCGTCTCGATAATATGATGAATATCGAGGCTGGTGTCTTTCAGCGCACGCACCGGGTGCTTGGGCTGGTAGAGAGACACGTCCCAACCCGCTTCACTCATGCTGATGAACAGGCTGGTGAGGGCCATTTCCAGGAAAGTTGCGACTTCGCTGACTTTGGTATCTAAAGAAGTGATATGCAAGCGCGTGTAAATATCACGGTGCGGGCTGGTCAGCAGCGGTTCCGAGCGGGTATTAAGAATGGCCCGCATCCCGTGCCGCGTCTTCTCGCCCACATCTTTATCCATAAACTGCGCCCGCGAAGAATGATAGAAGCGGCCCTCTTTATATTCGCCAGCGCCAAACAAAACCGCACCCGTAGCTACCAGAAAGGTGAGCAGATTCTGTTTGAGGGTTTGGCCTTGTGCTAAGCGCAATATCTGATAACTGGAATGGCAGCCATAGCTGACGAGGCCATCGGAGTTATCATTATGCACATCTAAGACTTCGCCATCACGGCAGGCTTGTTGCGCCATGTCCGCAATGATCTTGTCATCCGCTTTATCGTAAACGGCGCATTCGAGGGGCGAGGTGCATTCGGCGGTGGCATATTCTAATTTGCCGTAGTCGTCATAAAGACGCGCCGCATTGCGCAGAAACTCCGATTCTTGATTATTGCGATAGGGCGAATGGGTATGCAGAATGCGCTGGGCGGCATCCCCCGCTTCGTCTAACTGATGCCAGTGCCCGTTACCTCTGCGTCGCTTTGAGGAAACGCTATATTCCTTTTCCCGTCCACAGGTGCGATGGGTCAGCATCCCGATTTGATAGGCGTTCAGCATGGTGCGCTCCTTGCATAATCCAGAACTGCGTCAAGGCTGTGATAAAGCTTGGACGTTACATCATTGCTATTGTTGAAATTATTTGGCCTTATGAAGAATGCAGCCTAATTTTCAAAAGTCTGGTGCTATAGTTATGTCATGGGATTGTATCAGGTAGATTACAGAAACGAAAACATTACATGAACTGTCGCATCAGCTTACCCGTTTAACTGATTTGCTTACCTGTGAGATGGGAGCGGCTGCTTGCACGTTCTATGCCGATAAGCCGGGTATTTATGATGTTTGCGAAACTAATCCGTTAATGAGACCCTCCCCTCACCCCTCCCACTGGGAGGAGCCAGTGCCCCTCCCAGTGGGAGGGGTGAGGGGAGGGTTTACCCACTAACGGATTAGGTTGTCAAAAGTCATCAATGCCCGGCTACGCCCCGTCTGCTACTGGTTCTGTGCGTTGTGGGGTGCTATCACCACGATGCGCCAGATGGCCGGGAGTAGCGACGGCTTTCTCGACTGGTTGGTGCGCCAAGCGAATGAGCCGAGCGGCAGCGCGACGACGCCAGTAGGCGCGATAATGCTCGCCCAAAATCTTGAAGCCGAACCGGCTCCACCAGTTGGGGAAGTGGCCCATGCGCCAGTGCGCTTCTATGCGGAAAGAGACTTCGCCCGTCTGATGGTTTTTCGTCAATAGGAACCACTCGACTCCGCTTTCAATGTGACCCCGCAACGTGTCGTAGCGAAAGCCAAAAACGGTTTCGTGGTCATTACTCTCATCGCGCGTTTGTTGCACGCGTACCGCCCCCAAAAAATGCAAACCGAGGACTTTAATTTCGAGGAGCATCGGGCGGCCCTGAAGTGGAACACGAGGATCGAAATGACCTACCACGACGTGTGGATCGGAAAAGTCGTAATTAATAATGGCCTGTTTAGCGCGCATGAATAAGCCATTATCGGTCGGCGGCCCGTGCCGCTCTGTGCCCATATGCGCCTGCGAGCCATCAATTGTCCAACCATTCTCCGCCGTCATCGCTTCCGGTTGAACTTTAAAATTAACTGGGCTATGCGCGAGAGCTTTGAGATAAGATTTCAGAACTGGTTCCGGCCACCCGCGACCAAATCGCCATAGTGCCATAGTTAATCCTTTAGGATAGCAATCAGTGATTAGCTTTCAGCTATCAGCTTTAAAAGACTGAGCAACCATCTTATGCGTGATTGAGGTGAGCAATTCTGGATAATTCCTACGGCTTACAAGCTGATCTCTGAATGCTGAAAGCTAACAGCTACTTACGATCCCTTGCCACAAAAGTTGGTGTATCCAGTTCGCCAGTATCGGCGACGGTGGCGGAGACTTCGGTCTCATTGACCTGAACTTCTGCCTGAATCGTGCCACCACAAGCTTCGGCCACGCGTTGGACGAAAGTTATCCAGACTTCCGTTTGCATCGCTTTGCCGAAAAGTTCATAACCCACATATTTCAAAGACGAACTGGCGCGTGCGCGGCTACGGATGCGGAAGATCAAATGATCCTCCGCGTCGTAATAGGCCCCAAAAGTGATACGTCCGGCTTCTGGGTGGCCTTTTAGAGTCCGCATCGTCATGCTGCGTTCATCTATATGTACGATACGCACTTGGCTTAACCCTGTCATCTTAATTTGAATTTGCATCTCATCGCCTAACGACAGGGGCTTGGTTGCAGTTTCTGCCTCCGCTGACATTGTATCGCCGCTAAACTCAGCCAGGTGGCGCGGTGAGAACTCCGGGAAGTCTTTAAGTACCTTTTGGACGGCTTCTTCTGGGGTGCAGGCACTGCCGTGAATCGTGGCCCAGTAGTCGCGTTGCAGCAATGGCCCGGCTCCATCAGAAGCCACGAGAGTATCACGTTGGTTATCTACTGCACCAACGTCGGCTCCAGGCTCTGTAGGATTTTTGGGGCTAAGTGCCGAATCTTTATTAATATCTTGGGTCTGTCCGCTGCGAGCCATGCAACTTCACCTGTTCCTTCTTGCGCTTTTGTCTACTATTTGTCTATAAATAGAGCAAAGCTGGTTCCACGTTTAAATAACACCTTTGAGCGGGCATTGACCTTGCAGTTCTTATCATGTGAATAGCGCAGTGCAAGTCATAGGAAGGGATTAATTATGAGGCAGAACACAGCGCAGGTGCGTGCGTTTAAACGCGCTATCGGACTTGGAACCATTGCCGGATTACGTTCATTATCCGCCCCAGCACTCTTGAGTGCGGCGGCCAATAAAGAGGATTTTGGCTTAGAGGGGACACCTTTCGCTTGGATGGAATTGCCCCAGGCGGCACTGGGTTTACGTGTCCTGGCGGTCGGTGAAATGATAGCGGATAAGACGCCCAAAATACCAGCGCGCACCTCGCCCATCGCTCTCATTGGCCGCGCCGGAACCGGAGCGTTGGTGGGAGCCGCCGTTTTTGCCGCCGATGACCAACCTCTTGCGTTAGGAGCCGTAGTGGGCGCGATGGCTGCGGTTGTCGCTACCTTTGCAGCTTATAAACTGCGCACGCAGGCTACCGATAAATGGCATGTGCCCAACGTGGTTGCAGGCTTGATTGAGGACAGTATTGTCGCGGCGAGTGGAAAAACTCTGCTGCTGGCGACAGATGAATAAAATTGTTCCTAACCAATTCAGGTATTGGCATCGCGGTAAGTAGCAAAAAGCTTGCATCATTGCAATCATGCCTCGTGATACTATTGGTGTTGATTCGTTAAACAGGGAAGAACAAGAATTTGCGCCGGGTGCCGCGCTTGATACAAGCTCTGGTATCCCGGCCTTTGTTGCACCTGACTTAGTCGTTGCTGAGCCTGATGAGCCAGGCAGCAGTGTCGTACATAGTGCATTGCAGGATGCTGGAGCACTTTCTAACGACAAGACCCGCTCTGCGCCCATTATACTCGATCAAACGGATGAATCTATTGCGATAACGGATTCAGCCGCTTCAATGGCGGGTGCAATGGTGCAAAACCAAGAAACTATTCCAGCTATTTACCAAATTGATAGCGTAGCTACGCGAGACGGCAGTGCAACGCTGGGGGCACAGTGGCCTCTGGTCACCTCACTCCTCATCCTGTGGGCTACAATTGCTGTTCTGTACATGGCTGCTCTGCACCAGCATCCCGGCTATTTTATTTATGCGCTGGACGATCCCTATATCCACATGGCAATGGCCAAGAACTTTGCTCAACATGGGGTGTGGGGCATCACGAGCCATGAGTTCAGTTCTTCGTCTTCCTCCCCGTTGTGGACGTTTAGCATCGCCGTCCTCTTCTTTCTCTGCGGACTGCACGAAATAGTGCCTTTTGTGCTTTGTGTCCTCTGCGCTTCAGCTTGCCTGTGGGCGTTAGATACATTTCTTAAACGAGAGCGTATCGCTCCGGCCACTCGCTTTGGGGTGCTACTGGTGATTCTCTTTGCGACCCCGGTGCCCGCCATGATTTTTACCGGGCAGGAGCATCTACTCCATATAATCGTCACTTTGTTATTTGTGTATTACTGCATCAACGCTCTGGCTGCTGATAAATCAGAGGGCGATGAGTCGGGTGGACAGAAACTTGATAAGGAAGTTGATGAAGACGGGAGTAGCCGCTCATTCAGCATCTCGCGGCCAGCCAATTTACTCCGCCTTTGTGTTCTGGCGGCGCTCTTGCCGCTGACACGCTATGAGGGTTTGTTCCTGATTTTTATGGCAGTGGTGGCGTGGAGCTTGCGGCGGCGCTGGCGTGTTGCCTTAGCCCTGAGTGTGGCCGCAGGGCTGCCCGTAACACTGTATGGCCTGATTTCGCACGCGCAAGGATGGTTCTTGCTGCCCAATTCGGTTCTGCTTAAAGGGAGAACGCCGCACCTTGATTCCCTCCTTGGCATTATTGTATTTCTCTACACGATTCCCTTGAGCTTTAGAGGGAATCTGCCGCTGCTGGGTTTATTCCTGTTAGCCTGCCTCCTTTATATCCTCCGCTGGCGCAGTGGCGCTACTGCCTGGGAGCGGCGGCAACTGCTGCTCGCCAGCTTTATCGGTGCTACTTGCTTGCATATGCAATTTGCTCGTACTGCTATATTTTTTCGCTACGAAGCCTATCTTCTGACTTTCGGCCTGTGGGCCGTAGCCAGCGCTGCTTTATCAAAAGGCCTTGGAGTGGAGTTCTCCTGGTGGATGCAGTGGTGGACACAGCGCACGCCAGAATCTCAGGGGAGTAGGGGCAACAGAACTCACCCCACCAGAATCAGGGCCTACATCCTGGCTCTGGTGGGCTGCGTGTTGCTGTTGCCTCTGCACGACCGTATCATAAATTCCCTGATTGCCACCCCGGTTGCTACCACGAATGTTTACGATCAACAGTTTCAAATGGCCCGCTTTCTAAGACGCTACTATGCTGGGGCGTCCGTAGCAGTTAATGATATTGGGTTCGTTAATTATCTGGCTGATATTCGCTGCCTGGATTTATGGGGTTTGGCCAGTCGTGAAGTAGCGCAAGCCCGCCGTGCCAGGATTTATGACCGAGATCAAATAGATGTTATATCCAAAGCCAAAGGCGTGCGCCTAGCCATTGTCTTCGATGCATGGTTTGCCAACGATCTATTCGGCGGTATTGCGCCGGGTCATCCTGGCGGGATGCCTAAACAGTGGATGAAGGTAGGGCAGTGGAAGATTCCTCATAACGTGGTGTGTGGAGAGGATACTGTCACCTTCTACGGCGTCAATCCCCGCGAAGCTAAGCAGTTAAGGGACAATTTGCGGCGCTTTGCTCCTCTGCTACCAGCCGAAGTGCAGCAAAGCGGTATTGATACAGCAAATTGAAGAGATAGATAGACTATTGGGAACCCAAAAGACTGGCTGCTATGCCAGTCTTTTTGTCTTTTATAAACTATGGCCCAGCATCCTGCTCCATAATATTGCTAAAGAGAACGGGAGTCTTAGATGACAAACGGAAAACTATCCCAATTTTGGGTTATACCTTCAATTGCGTTGGCAGCCGTCCTTGTAGTAGCTTCTTGTGGCCGACAAACCACCACGCTAAACGGCCCCCTCTCAGAAGTGAAAGCGGCTGAAACGAATCCGCCTAGTGGTGTGGGCCGTCAGGTGACAGAGGAAGCTGGAAAAGCCCTGAAAATGGCAGGATTACGCGATGTCTCGCCCCTGACTGACTGCATTCTGGTGCTGCATTTCGTGGACGGCAAAGGTTTTCCCGATACGGTGGCGGGTGGTGGCTCGAACGGCCATGTGGCAGCGATTCCGCTTGATGTTAATAAAGCCGCGCAGCCGCGCCAGTATCAGATTACCAGCCGCGATGATCCCATCTATGCCAACGCGGTGCATCCTGATAAAGTAGGGCGCAAGAGCAAAGGCCGTGATTTTGTCAACGACCATGGCAAGACCAGTTGGGTCATAGAACACTGGATTTACCTGGTGTTGCCCCAACCCATGCAGCACGGCAAGACTTACCTGGTGTCTGTTGGCGATTTATCTTCCAATGTTAAAGAGTTACCCATTACCTTTGATGAGACCAAAGCGCGTTCTGACGCGATTCACGTCAATGAAATTGGTTATGTGCCAACGGCACCACAAAAATTCGCTTATCTTTCAGCTTGGATGGGTGATTTAGGCCCCCTTGTTTTAGATGATTATCAGCACACGCAATTTCACCTCCTAAATGCCAAGACCGATCAGGTTGTCTTCTCTGGGCAACCGACTTTGCGCAAGAAGTTCAATGAGCCAGATGGTGGTCAACCGAACGAAGGGCCGAACAACAACTACACAGGCGCCGATGTATGGCAGCTTGATTTCTCCGCTTTTAAAACTCCTGGCACTTATGTGATTGCTGTTGACCGCATTGGCGCTTCATATCCTTTTCAAATCGCGCCAGACATTTATCGCCAGGCTTTCTTGACGACTGTGCGAGGTTTATATCATCAGCGTTGTGGCATTGAACTGAAAGAGCCTTATACCAAGTGGGTGCGCCCCGCCTGTCACCGTCCCGAAACGAAGCCGTTCCTGCAAACGACCCATCGCAACATGGATGGGAGTTATAGCGATGGTAATCCTAATGCGATGAAAGAGACGACGGGCGAGAAACGTCTGGTCTGGGGTGGGTGGCATGATGCGGGGGACTGGGATCGTGAGTCCTGGCATTTAGGTGCCGCCAATACTCTGCTGTTGGCCTATGAGCTTGCGCCGCAGCACTTCAAAGATGGCGAGCAAAATATCCCGGAAAGCGGCAACGGCATTCCCGACATCATTGATGAAGCTAAGTGGTGCATTGATTATTACACGCGCCTGCAACGCCCGGATGGTGGAGTTTCGGTTGGATTTTTCGAGAGCAGTTATCCCAAAGGTGGTCAGACTTCATGGCACGACCCAATGGACTGGTTCCTCTATGCGGAAGAACCGCTCCAATCTTACCGTTATGCCGCCAGTGCCTGTCACCTCGCCTGGTGCTTAAAAATGGCAGGCAAGCCACAATTAGCTGCGCCCTACATCGAGAGTGCCCGCAAAGCGTGGGTTTGGGCCGGGCAAAATATGCGTCCTGGTGATGAAGCGAAGGTACGCGATGAACGACTGCACGCTGCCGCCAGTCTTTATCGAGTCACGGGGGAAGCCCAATACCAGGATGCTTTTAAGCGTGACTGCACCGTAGATACGCCGCAAACCATGATTTCAGAATGGGGCAAGCGCGAGCAGCAGTGGGGTGTCTGGACGTATGTGCTGGCCGATTGGCCCAATATAGACAAGGATTTGAAGAACCGTTTGACGGAGGCAACTTTTCACTTTGCCCAAGTGGATTATGTGGATACCGCCGAAAAACGGGCTGGACGCTATGCCTATAACTGGTATGTGCCATTGTACTACGGGGCTGCTACCACGCCTAAGACTCTGCCTCTCATGATGGCCTATCATCTCAGCGGTGATTCAAAGTTTTTGGCGACTCAATACACCACTTGCGATTATATGCTCGGTGGCAACCCGATGAACATGGTCTGGGTCACTGGCTTAGGGCCAAATCACCCGCATCAAGTGATGCACTGGGATTCTTGGTATGGTACTCAACCGGAGCCGATTCCTGGCATTGTTCCGATGGGGCCATATCGCTACGAAGATAAAAACTCCGGCGGCCCCTGGGCACCCGACTATGCTCAAAAAACCGCTTACCCCACTGCTAAAACCTGGCCCCCGCATGAACTCTGGTTCGAGGATCGCCTCTGTCCGCCCACCAATGAATTCACCGTTGGCAGCATGGCTGAGGCCGCCGCCGCTTATGGCTTTTTGTGCGCGGATGAGAAGTAATTGATTCACCACAGAGACACAAAGAGCACAAAGGGGGAAAGAATACGGGAAACAGGAAACAGGAAACAGCACACGAGGCATTGCTAACTTACAGGTGTACTGTCTTCTCTATTCTGTTTCTCTCAAGCCCTTTGTGCTCTTTGTGTCTTTGTGGTGAATCAATTACCACTGTGGATTTTTTGCCAGCAGGTTGGCCGCTTCTTCGCCCGTGATGGGCTTGGAGAAATAATAACCCTGCCCGTATTCGCAGCCGAGCAGACGTAACTGGGCCAGTTGGTCGGCGGTTTCTACGCCTTCGGCGATGACTTTCATGCCCAAGTTTTTGGCTAAGGTCACGATGGCACGGACGATTTCTGAGTTTTCCCCATTGGGGCCGATGCGGTTCACGAAAGAGCGGTCAATTTTAAGGTTATCTAAGGGAAACTGGTGCAGATAGCTGAGCGAAGAATAGCCAGTGCCGAAGTCATCAATGGAGAGTTGAAGACCCAGTTTCTTCATTTCCAGGAGCATCTCAGCCGCCGCCTCGGTATTCTGCATGATGACGCCTTCTGTAATCTCCAATTTTAGATTGCCCGGATTGAAATCGGTGGAACCTATAATTCGTTCCAGTTGCGATACCAGATCGGCCTGCGCAAACTGCTTGCTCGATAGGTTGGCGCTAATGGTCAAAGGCGGGTTGAACCCATAGCGCTCCTGCCAGGCATGGGTCTGGCGACAGGCTTCCCGTAACACCCAGTGGTCAATCGAGATAATAATACCCGTGTCTTCGGCAATGGCGATAAACTCGCCCGGTGGCACGAGGCCGCGTGTGGGATGCTGCCAGCGAGCCAGCGCCTCAAAGCCAGCGATGTGGCCTGTTTCGAGGGATACAATGGCCTGATAGTAGACATGGAAGTTCTGCCGTTCCAGAGCGCGGCGCAAATCGGTTTCCAGCCGCAGCAGGGCGACGGCATGGGCGTGCATGGCGGCATCAAAGACCTGGTGTTGCCCAGTGCCTAGGGCTTTAGCACGATACATGGCTGTATCCGCGTCCCGTATCACATCTTCAGGATAATCATAATGCGTCGTACTGAGAGCAATGCCGATACTCACGTTAGTAAAGACTTCCGTGCCGTTGAGTTCGTAGGGTTTAGCCAACTCTCGTTGAAAGCGGTCAGCCACGCGAGTCGCGTCACTAACATCATGGATGTCGTCTAACAAGAGCGTAAACTCATCGCCACCTAACCTTGCTGGTGTATCGCCAGGACGCAGACACTCCGAGACGCGCTGTGCCACCTGTTTTAAAAGCTCGTCGCCTTTGGTATGCCCCAGGCTGTCATTGACATTCTTGAAGCGATCCAGGTCGAGGAAAAGCACAGCAAAGAGGTAATCGGGGCGGCGTTTGGCGCGGCCAATCGCTTGTTCCAGGTGATTCATGAAAAGAGCGCGATTCGGCAGGCCAGTCAGTGAGTCATAAAAGGCATTATGCACTAACTTGGCTTCGGCTTCCTTGCGCCCTGTGATATCTGTTTGAGACCCCGCCATGCGCGCCGCTTGGCCAGCCTTACCGGGGACTTGCAAGCCACGGCACAGCATCCACCGGATATTGCCATCTTTATGGAAGATGCGATATTCACTCTCAAAGTGGGGGCTTTCGCCATCAAGGTGTTGCTTTAGCTCGGCCCGCACGCGCCGCGCGTCTTCCGGGTGAATGCGCTTGAACCATTCTTCGGGGCTGTTGCCAATTTCATCATCGTTATAGCCCAGCATGGCTTTCCAACGCGGGGAATAATAAATCTCGTTGCTTTGTAGATTCCAATCCCACAGGCCATCGTTCGCGCCGCGCACCGCTAAGGCATAGCGTTCTTCCGCAACGCGTAGGGCCAGAGCCTCCCGAATTTCCCGTCGTCCAACAGTCACGGCACACGTCAGCACTCCGGCCAGCAAAGGAGAAGCGACGGGGACATAAAGATTGTCATAAGCCAGCAGCAAGGCAGCGGCCGTCCAGATCAAAACGGTAAAGCCCAGGGTTACCAGGCCGCTTACTTTAGCATTGCTTTCCGCAATGAGAGTACCTAACAGGCAAGGAAAGAGGAAGAGAATGGCTAAAGGCAACGTGCTGGGGGCTTCGCGCAACAGGCGGTTACTCAAGATATTATCAAGAGCATTAGCCTGTAACTCAACCGCTGGTTGGTTGGGTGAAAAAGGCGTGGCGTGCTGCTCATAAGCACCTGCCGCCGTGACTCCAATCACAACTACTTTATCTTTGAAGATGGCAGCAAAATCTGGTTTATGGCCGTTATCAAAGATGTCGTTAAAAGAATAGGAGGGAATGGTCTGGACGCCCAGCCAGTTGACGAGGGTTTCCCCATTGGTATCTATTGGTACATGGCGTCTTGCTAAATATAATTCGCCACCATTACCCCGGTTGCTGGCAATAATATCATTCGGTTTTACGTCGAGGTAATGGGCTGCCGTGGCCAGCGCCAGAGAGGGATAAAGGTTGAACTGACGAAAGCGGATAACATTGGGAATACGGCGTAAAGCTCCATCCCACTCAGGCACGACGGTGACATAGCCAAGACCCGCCGCCGATTGCAGCAGAGGCTCCTTGGTTATCATCGCCGAAATTGCATAACGGCAATGCACGCCCCGATCTGTGAGGGCAAAACGGGCTGGCATCCGTTGCACCTTGCTCTTTGCAGGAGTATTAGTACTCTCTGTTAGATTAATACTCTCTTGCAGATTAAACACCACTGCATGAACAACATTACCCGCCTCACGACAGGCTTGTTCCAGGGCTTTATCATCTTCAGGCTTGGGGGCATCGGTAGAAAAAATGACATCAAAAGCAATGGTTTTGGCCCCGGCATGATGCAGCCAGCGAATGACATCTGCATAGACATGGCGGGGCAGAGGCCAGCCCTCAGCACGCGATACAGTGGCGTTATCTACTTCTAAGATGATGACATTGGGTGATGAAGCTTGGGGGCCGCGAATACGAAAGAGCGTATCCAACATGGCGCGTTCCATCGCTTGTGGCACATCGAGATTTTGCACGCTCCACATCAACAGGGCACAGAGGAAGCCTAGGAGCAAGCCCTTGACAGGGCGTGGTAAAGTGGAGCCTAAATGGAGTAGGAACCAGCGTGAGCGAGACATAATAACGACCAATGAGAATAGTTTCTTTTAATGATACCTGATTGATATGCAACTTCCCTGCTATGCCAGGAGCATAAGCAGGGAAGTTAGCAATTAAAATGACAGTTTCAGGTCTAACCGTTTGCGTCTACTTAATCATCGTCGCGGTCATCATTGTCATCGCCATCGGCACCTTTCTTTTTTCCTTTGCCTTTGCCCTTGCCTGAACCAGTTGGTGTGGGAGTTGGGGCTATGGTCGGATTAGGAGACGGTGTGCTGGTCGGGCCTGGAGCTGGTGTGGGCGTGGGACTCGAACCGTTGCCATTACCGTTGCCGTTGCCATTACCATTACTGGTGCTATTGCTATTAGCTTTTACTGAGCCATTGGTCTTGGTATTAATGTAGTTAGTGTCATCATCGTAAGTCGGAATATTAGCCTGGTGGTTGCTGGCTCCTGGAATGTCCGCACCGGGAACTCCCGCGGTGTTTTGCAGGGTTGTTAAATAAACCGTGCCTTGTATGACCTGAAGCAGACCGCCGCCAGTATCGGGGTCAATGGTGATGGTGAACACTGTTCCTAATGCGCCAGCCGTAGCGGTGGGAGTGACCACATCGTATTTAGAGCCATGATTGACGCGGTGGGTTATGGTGCCAGCACTTTGACGCAAAAGCGTATACAGAGGAGCCGACTGTCCATCAATAAAGGACTGAAGCACAGTGAGATCGGCGTTCCCGCCTAAGCTACAGGTGGAGGTGTCGGCAAAGGTGAGAACTGCTGAGCCACTAATCGAAGTGGTGATACGGTCTCCCCCATGCAAGATCATGCCGTCCGCACCCGCGACGGACTTACCATCCGGGTGGGTAATGGTAGTGCCTACAGAGGAGCCAAGCACCGCAGGCTTGGCGGCAAATTGCGCGGTATAAACACCCTTGAAGCCCTGCCCCCCATGTCCCGTTTCCTGTTCATGGTAGGGACACACAATAACAGGCCGCTCATTGCTATTAAGCTTTATCCTTTGCTCATCGGTCAGGCCCGTATCATGCGCCGCACGATGCACATAGAAGCGGGCGTAAGAGTCCCCCTCTTCCGGGTCGGATGGGCAGTGCAGCGCGTCTGGCTCCAAATACTTCTGCACCACTAATTCTGACAGGTGTTCTGGATAATACCCATGTTCCTGACGGAAAGCATCCAGGGCAATCACGATAGCCTTCAACTTAGCATCGCATTGGGCCTTGTGCGCCATTGAGCGACCCCGGCCAAACACGCTCAAGGTAAGAGCTGCCAAGACCCCGATAATAAGTAGCACAACTGTGATCTGCACGAGGGTAAAGCCCCGGTGCCCACGCCGCCTTGATGGGCCTTGGCCCAGGCCGCGCCGTTTTTTTAAGCCACGGCGCGCAGAGCGCGTCTGCTGTCTCTCTGGATGGGGCGCATTAGTTGCACTCGATTGGAGATGAGATGTTAAAAACTTTTGCATAATAGGTCACCTGATAACACTTCAATAAATCAAACTTAAAACCTGAATAATAGATAAAGATGTGAGCAGTTTCAGAGAGCGACCGTTTTTAGCACAAATTTGGTGCCAAGGAAACCTAACTGCACAGCATCTTTTAAGACCTCTCAAGGGCTACAATGAAGTGATAGAATGTTGACAATGTCCGTTATTTCTGTGTGCATTTAATTTGCCATTATGCATTTTACAGATGCGTTTTACATCGTATTGTGGCGTGCCAATGGTATAGAGAGCATTGTGATGGCTCATCTCACAGCCGACCGCGCACTACTCTCACCCAGACAACAACTTCCCGCCGAAATAAGATGGAATCGGCAGATCGCGCATGGTGCGCAGGCCGGGCATTGCGACTAACACTTTAGGGATAGAATTGACCACTATGGAAGCCGTGGCCACATCGCCTGCCACGCCTCCCACAATTTTCATAGATAAATTAGGTGATCCGGTGACGCGCACTGCGTCATACGATTCTGGAGCGCCTAAATAGGCTTCCATGTGCAGCTTGATAAGGGGCTGTCCGCTGATATAGCCGATACCATCTTGAATAATGCCGCAGACCTGACCCCGTTTGACAGTGAGAAATTCACTGGATACGGGTTTTGAGGCAATTTTAGGTGCAATGTCATCGGTGATGTACTCTAATTTCCAGCCCATTGCATCGGCGATCATCGAGATAGACTCGGCTAAACCGACATGACGCACACTGCCCGACTCTACCTTCTCCAAAAATTGTTCAGGGGTGAGACCTGCACCAATTTTAAGTTGAAAGGGCAAACGGCGCGTCCGTGCATCCTGGATGCGATCAATCTCAAGGGCGTCTACGCGCTCGCAAACACCAGTCAGGGTGATGGGTAGCGCATCCATAACAAAGCCGGGATTTACCCCGGTGCCTAAGACGGCTACTCCCGCCTCTTGAGCCAGCGCATCAATGCGCCGCGCCCATTTACGATTAACGGAGGTGGGATAGGCTAACTCTTCGGTGGTGGATACGATGGGCACCTTTGCCGCGAGAATCGTTTCAATTTGTGGCAGCACTCTGGATAGAGACGATTGAGTGCAAAGCACCACAATATCGGGCTTTAAAGTTTCTAATGCGGCGGCGGCATCAGCCGCCACTTTCGCGCGCACTTTACGTTCTAAGCCGATGACATCCCCCACATCTTGCCCGACTTTAGCCGGATCAACGTCAATGCCACCGACAATCTTAAAGTCGCGCCGATTCGCCACCTGACGCGCCACGGCACAACCAATCGGGCCTAATCCAAAATGCATAACACGTATCGCCATAATTTCCTCTATGATATAGTCTGTTTAATTGTTTTAGCAGGAAGACAGGATGTAAGGAAAGCAGGAATCAAGAGATGCTCTGGCTTTACCTTTTGTATCTGCTCAATGCCTTACACAACTCAAGTTTCTTCGGACGGATAGCAGTGTCATTCCGAGCGCAGCAAAGCGGAGTCGAGGAATCTTTAATGATGCTTAAAAGATGTAACAGCAAGATTTCTTGACTCCGCTCCTTACGTCGCTCCACTCGAAATGACTAACTACACCTGTAGCATCTGGCGTTTAAATACTTCTGTTGAACGTATTATAGAATGCCGTCTACAATCCACACCGTAAATGGTAAAGTATTAACAGTGAGGTTTACAATGACTTTTTATACGGCATTAGCGGCGGGAATGATGCTAACTTTGTGGTTAACCTGCTCCTTAACTGAGGCCAGCGATACGGTTCCCCCCTTTGCTCCAACTCAAAAGCAAGAGCCTGCTCCGCAAAACCATTTGTCAACTTCTCATTTCATGGCTGTGCATGATTTCTCACATTTCACAGCCACCACTACGCCAGAGGGAAAGCTGGTACTATTATCACCTGTGTTCTCAGCGCCGTTAGACTGGGATGAGTTGGTCGTGTCCTGGAACGCTCAATTGCCGCCCGCATCCTCTCTGCAAGTCGAGGCTTGTGGCATCTACCCCGACCACACTACCAAGTACTATACAATGGGAATTTGGTCGGATGACCCCGCACGCCACCCGCGCACAAGTGTTAGCGGGCAGCATGACACGGATGGTACTGTGAACACCGATACTCTGGTTTTGAAGCGACCTAACGCACAAGTGCAAATTCGCCTGACTTTAGGCTATGACCCCGCAACAGGCACCGCAGCACCACAAGCCGCAGCCACCGCTCAGGCCGCAGGCGTCAAGACGGTGGGTGCAGCGACATCAAGTGTCAGCACACCTCAAACTGAGAACGCTACGCCGCCACAAAGTATGGACAATTTGCGCCAGTCGCTCAAGTTCATGGGGTTATGTTTTTGCAATGGCAAAGCGAAAAATGAGCCATTGGAGCCAAATCGTGCCGCCTGGGGCAAAGTGATTCCAGTGCCGGAACGCTCGCAGGTGAGTTATCAAGGCGGTGAGGGCTGGTGTAGCCCCACCTCCGTCTCAATGGACTTGGCCCATTGGTCGAAGGTGCTCAACCGGCCCGAATTAAACAAAGATGTGCCGGAGGTGGCGCGTAGCGTCTATGACCAAACCTGGGGCGGCACGGGCAACTGGCCTTTTAACACCGCTTTTGCTGGCTCATTCCCTGGAGTGCGCGCTTATGTGACACGGTTCAGTGATGTCTCCGAAATAGAAGATTGGATTGCTGCTGGTATTCCCGTTATTCTCTCGGTTTCTTACGATCTGCTTAAAGGCAAAGCTGAGAGTCAGGATGCTGGGCACTTAATCGTTGGCGTGGGATTTACGGAACAAGGTGATATTATCGTGAATGATCCCTGGGCCAGATTAGAAAAAGGCGAAACCGTCCGCAAGACTTTCTCACGCCGAAATCTCATCGCCGGTTGGGGCAACTCGCACAATACGGTTTATCTGGTCTATCCCGAAACCGCGAAGATACCACAAAACCGCCTGGGCCACTGGGATGGCGATTAGGTCAAGCTAATTTCAATAGTCGGATTGCCCTGAACCCTTAAAACCAACCGTCCTTTATCCTCATTATATTGATGGGTCGTGGAGAGCGATACTGCCTGCCCATTAATGCGAACATGAGGGGCGTGGTTAAACCCGTTCAGCAGCAGGTAATAAGGTTGGTCTATCCAGCCGTGAACGGAGAAGGCAATATGCTGCTTATCTTCCTGTGTGACCGTAATTGCACTAGGGGCATGAAGCAGTAAACCAGCAGTGCGAAAGGCATGGAAGCCGTAGAGTACCGGGCCTTTTAAAAGACGAATGGCATTGGTTTGCACCGTGCCAGGGTTAATCGCTGGGCCATCGCTGAGTTGAGGCCGCAGGACATAAGAATCTGGTAATAATCCTTGACGGGCAGTATCACTACGCGGCCAGGTGAATTGAATGCCCGTGGCCGTAATGCCATCGGCCAGGCGTTGCCACGGGCCGGTGGAGTCGTAAGGTAAGAGCCGATAGAGGGCATCGGAATAAACCAGGCCGCACCACTGCACTGGTAAGCCCATCCAAACGGGAGCCTGCCAGTTGGTGGCACCTAACACGGCGATAGTGCCATAAAGCCCAACGCGCTGCCCTATGGGATTAATGAGATAAATGAACGGCACTCCCGTCCAAGCCCAGTAGCGAGCTTGATCCAGAAAGTGTTGGTCGCCCGTAAGTTCATACCCTCTGGTATAAGCTCGCACCAGATAGGCGGAGGCTAAAATGTCGGGGGTATGCAGTGGTACTTCCCAGGTCTGAGCGCCACGCGGCGCGGTATTGGTGAATTTATCCAGAGCGCGCAGTTGGCGTAGACCAGCCTCAATCAATTCCCGATTGCCAGAGATGCTGGCCCCGTCTAACACACTCCACACCGCCTGGGCGGTGAGACCATTGGCATCCGGGGCAAAGTGCGTTTTGCCGTAATTAGGATGGCCCTCACGCACCTGGTAGAGAATCCGGCCATCGGGGGTAAACTGCTTTAAAGTATTGCGGGCACTCTCTTCGGCGCGCGCCGCATTTTCCTCGACATACCCATAGATAAGAGCCGGGGCCGGGTACGTGACATGCGAAATGGCCGCGAAGTTGTAATCCTGCGGGCCGACTTTGGCAAGAGCGGATTGAGCGACTTGGTGTAATCTTGCGGCAAGCTGTGCATCTGTCGTTTGGTGGGCTAACCACTCCATCAGCATCGGGGCATCGGCGGCAGGATGCGGCTCAAAGCCGGGCCAGTAGGCATGGCGAAAAGTATCGCCCTCGCGGATTTTGGAGTCGAGCCAGCCGCCTGCGGCGAGGGCTACATAATCCTGCTGGCTCATGCCAATATTGGGCACGGGTGGTAAACCGCGCATTTGCACGTATTGCTGCATGGCGGAAATGACGCTGTTGCCCCGTCCGCCCATAATTGTGGCTCGCAGTGTCAGGGGGCGCTTACTCTTGAGCAGTTCTCCCTGATAAGGTAGCAGGTTGCCCTCCACCCGATTCGTGCCATCTGAGCCGGGAAATAGCACGCCCATGACATGCCCCTGGGACTTAAACAGGCGGTCTGGAGAATCAAAGACGGCGCTGAAAGTTGGTTGGGCTTCCCAACTCAGGCCAACATAGCGATTATCCGCCTGAATCGCCATTAAGGGCAAGGTAATCTTGAGCGAATCGGGTACCTGGCGTCTGGAAGCCGGGCCAATGATATCAGCCTCGGAACTGCTTGGCTCGTTGTCCAGATACTCCAAGCCAGCAAATAGCCCCTGTCCCTTGCTTTCTCCAAACGACTGCACCCCCGGCAGTAACATAAACATCGGGAGAAAAACGACTTCACGGTCGTGATCTACGGTGACTTCTGTCACTACGTCAATGGTGCCTGTGATCTTGCCAGGGGTGAAGTTTTGTCGGAACTGCCAGAGCGCACCATCAGGGTCGCGCAAATTGGTGATGGCTTGCAAACTGCGCCTCGTGGCACGGATTTCAGGGGCGCGCGAATTTTGTGTTGCATTGAGGGCATCTATCCAGCGCACCGTTTTGCCCATCATGTAACCAATAAGAAAATGATGAAAACCGGCGGCCATCGGTTTGCCTGCGACATTAACTCGAAAATCTCCGAGTCCGCCTGTGCCATGTATAAGGCTCAACTCGCTGGACTGAAGCGAAAGAGTTTTGCCCGTGGGGCTGAGACAGAGCGGAGTGATGGGTGCGGGCCAGGTCGGCTCTTGCAAGAGCACACGCGGCTCAGAGCGAATAGAACTGATGATCGCTTGGCCGCTCGTGCCAGGCGGGTCAAGACGCAGGTGATAGCCAGGGCCTAAAGCGGGCAGGGGCAGGCGCACTTCCTGCCACACTCCCGCCTGGGCTGGAAAATGCACTGAATTCTCTTCGGTGGGGGCATCATGAAAATAGAATACTTGCCCCGTCCCCGCCTGCTCCGACTTGAGCCGCAGATGCAGCCAGAGGGGAACGCCAGCCGGGTAATCTCGCGCCGGGCCAATAATATAAGGATCACTGCCCGTGATAGAAACCACTAAGCCTGCTGCATTACCCTCCAATGGGCCAACATCATGCGCTGCTTGCCAACCTTGCCGGTCGGGTGCCTGGGTGAAGTCAAACTTGGGTGCTTCTTGAGCTAAAGTGGCACTGACAGTCAGCAGCACAGCCACAGCGAGAGTCAATAGAGATGAGGTGAGGGACATAGTCTCTATCTTAACGAAGTTTTGGCCGCTGTTAACAGAATTTTTCCTGCCCGAAACGCTGCTGAAACCGAGAAGTGGTTAATTTAAATAAAGAATGTTTAAGAATCGAATGTTAAGGGTATATTTAACATATTAGGATTGTATCAAGGAGCAGGGTAGTTCACCATTAGAAGCTGCTCACTAAGCTAAAGGAGAAGTGAAAGATGAATGCAACACGATGCTTTGGGTCAGAACTGGACTCTTACCGCGGGAGTAAAAGTTCCAAGTTAGCGAACCCAGTTCCTGAAAATGTGTTCGTTAGCAAATATGGCAGGCGGTCAGGATTTACCTTAGTTGAACTGTTAGTAGTTATAGCCATCATAGCAATTCTGGCCGCTATCCTGTTTCCCGTCTTTGCCACCGCGCGGGAAAAAGCGCGTAGCACTGCCTGTCTAAGTAACATGAAACAGATGGGGACTGCAACAATGATGTATGTGCAAGACAATGATAGCACCTATCCCGCCTGGGATACCTACTGGGTCTGTTACACAGACGGAACGCATCAGGGCAAAAACTTTGGGGCAGGAAGTTGTGGATCATCCGGCTTGGCCGCAAATATGTGGGATGCCGCCATTGCGCCTTATGTAAAAATGGCCGCACCTGCGGCAAACGATCATGGGGGTGTCTGGCACTGCCCCTCTGGTGAGCAAGAGAATGATAAGACTAGCTATGGTTACAGCACAGGATTCATGTATAGGTCTGTTAATCTGCCCTATGGCAAAGTCTATTACCTTTTTCCCAAAGAAGCAGCACTTTGCGATCCCTCAAAGACTATCATGTATGGGGATAGTGGTTATGATGATCGCTTAGGTCGGACGATAGACTATCAGGGTTACAATGATAAGTACGTCAGCAAAATACAAAACTACTATCGTGAGGCCCCGTGGCGGCATCTTGATGGTGCCAATTATGTCTTTTGTGATGGTCATGCCAAATGGATGAAGGGTGATATCGTCTATCCGCATCCATCTCCCCCCAGCACGAACTATTCTGTATCTACTCCTGCAGCTCAATGTTCCCGCGCCACCTATTTTGCCCGGGAGCAGGATGAGCGGAACTATTATTTAACCCAGGCATATCCTGGCTGTTCCCCATGATTGATTAACATTGCATAAAACCGGGGTTTACAGAGTGCCTGCCTAAATTGATTAGGCAGGCACTCTGTTGAATAACGCCTTCCAAAGTAGCATTTTATAGCTATACAAAATTGCTACGTGTACTAAACATTAAAGTTTTTGGCAACCTCAAATGTTTATAAACTGAAGGTTATGGGTAAACTTAACATATCAAGATTGTATCAAGCGATCAGCGCCTAATAGAATGGGTGTTAATCATCAACGCAAAGGAGAATTAACAAATGAAAGTAAGACGATGTTCTCGCACAAATCAGCACTATGCACGTCGGAACGCAGGTAACATGAAATATAATAGGCGGGTGGGTTTTACCCTGATTGAGCTTTTAGTTGTTGTGGCTATCATAGCAATTTTGGCGGCTATTCTGTTTCCCGTCTTTGCCACGGCACGAGAGAAGGCGCGGATGGCTGCTTGCCAGAGTAACCTTAAGCAAATTGGCGTAGCAGTAATGATGTACTCGCAGGACTATGACGAGACTATGCCGTTATGGGCACAGGGCAGTTCATTTAATCCAGGAGCCTATATCAACTGGCTTCTTGATCCCTATATCAAGGTGCAAAGCACAGATTTGACAGTGACCGACAAAAAGGCGATTTGGCGCTGCCCATCTACTGATCGTTCAATGGTTCAAGAATCGTACGGCTACAATTATACTCGCTTGGGGTATTTTACCTCTTCCACAGGTTACTATGCGAACTATCAACGACCAGCAAAATTGGCCGCTCTACAAGCCCCATCTCAAACTATTTGCTTTGCGGAGGGCACAACTGTCGTTCGCGCTCCGTATGCAGTCTTTAATTTAGGTTCACCTGATACGGTGGCCGCATGGCACCAAACAACCGATGTGAAAGGTGGTCTCGATCCCGAAGGATGGTGTAATATTCTTTGGTGTGATGGACACGTTAAACCTATGAAACGTAAGCAGTTAGTTCCTAAGAATGTGAAAGGCGAAGCCTGTAGCGATGATCTCTGGGATCGTTATAAGCCTTCTACATGGCGAATTGGCACCTGCCCTTCGACTCTTTAATGTCGTTATGTTAGATACTAAAGCTTTACTTTTGCTGCCCACTGCTAATTCGGTAGAATATTTGAACGCCATGCCTAATAATTAGGCATGGCGTTTTGCTTGAATCTGTCGTTGGCTTTATTATAGGAAGCTATGCAACCTCCTGGTCATTATTCCATGATGCGCTTTTTGATCCCTTATTTATTGTTGATTATCCCTTTTACCTTATTTACAATAGAGGCACAGTCAGCAACACCGCTGCAACCGCAGTCCAGAGGGAGCATTTGGGCACCGCAAGAGTTTCCCATTAGCTTCTGGTGCGCGCCGCCAGATGAATTTACGACTGTGGAACGCTACCGGGAAATCAAAGCGGCTGGCTTTACCTATGTGATGCCGCCCTGTGGGGGTGCCGCCGCACCGGAGCGTAATCGCAAGATATTGGAAGTGTGTGCGGTGGTGGGACTCAAGGCGTTTATTCAGGACTCACGGCTGCCCACCTCCATCGGTGGCAATGCGGCGGCCAAAGCGCAAATAGACGCTGTTATCCGCGATTATCAAGGGTATGCAGCTTTAGCAGGTTACTTCCTGGGAGATGAACCCGGCGCGCGCGCGTTTACAGGATTGGGCGAAGTCGTGGATTATCTGCGTCAGCACGACCCGCAGCATTATACCTATCTCAACCTGTTACCGAATTATGCCACCGCCGGGCAACTGGGCGTGCCGACTTATGAACAGTATGTGCAACAGTTTGCAGAGCAAGTGCAGCCCTTTGTGTTGAGTTATGACCACTACCACTTTACGACTGGAGGGGATAGAGGACTTTTCTTTTCTAACTTAGCCGCGATGCGCGAGGCGTCGGCTCGCTTTCACCTGCCTTTCTGGCAGATTGTGCTCTGTGTCCAGCATGGCCCCTATCGCAACTTAACCGAAAGGGAATTGCGCTATGAAGCGATGCAAACGCTGGTCTATGGTGGTAAAGGCTTGATGTGGTTCACCTATTGGCAGCCCAATGATCCAAGTTTCAACTGGGCACACGCCATGATTGATGTCAAAGGCATTCCCGATCCGCATTACACAATGGTGCAGCGCATCAATGGTGAAGTGCAGGCTATAGGCACTGAATTGCTGAAGGCTCATCCCACGTATATTTTCCATAGCGGCACCCTGCCCCCTGGCGGGGTGCGACGTGCGCCGGGAACACCCTTAGATGTCATTGGCCCCGGCAATCTCACGGTCGGTATTTTTCAGGATGCAGCAGGCCATAATTTAGCCTTAGTCACGAACGGGGATTATCAGCACGAAGTAACAACCCAGGTAGCAGTTCCCGTCAAAAAGAAAAACCTGCGGCTCTTTGATGTGCCGACTCGCCAGTGGAAGCGGCTAGCCACTGCTACGACACAACATGACAGCACAACTGATGTTACTCTGCACCTGCCTCCGAGCGGGGCAGTGCTTTTGCGCTGGCCTGTACACTAACCCGCTCCTGAAGGTTACTGAATGCCAGCAATTTCCCTCGCCTTTAAGACAGCATGGGACGGCAATTATTGAATTAAGGTCACGCCCGCTAAAACTAAACTGGCTTCCGCATCTACGGGCACGAAGCGGATACGACTGATTTCTCGTTGTGGGTCGGGGTTTTGCCAGCGCGTTACGCGCAGGGCAATGGGCGTGCTGGCAGGCGATTTGGTTTTGCGACCAATAGGAGCGTAAAGGGCCGGACTATCTTGTTGCCAGGATGCGGTGTTGCGGCCAGTAACTAAATCCATTGTGCGTTGGCTGCCATCGGCGTAATCTACCAGCATCCGCGCCGCGATGGTGCCGTTGGGCACACTCCAGACGGTGGCGTTCAAGAGAGCCAGGTGGCGTGCTTTACGATGAACTTCCACCGTTAAACTGCTCAGCGTGCCCGCAGGTTGCAGAGTATTCCCTAATACAACGACTTTATCCTGTGGGATGTGGAAAAGGATACCATCGTAATCAGATGGAGTCTGGGGTTTGTCGGATGCTGGGAGCAGAGATGCCAGTTCCCAGCCGGGGCCAAGCCCCAGCCAATCGGTGGCTGGCACCTGCGCCGCAGGGATAAGATTAACCAGAGTGCCGGGGCGGGTCTGTTGCGTCTCGCTAAAATAAGCATCGCGGAACACTTCGGCGGGGTCATAGGGTAGGGCAGCGGGGACTTCGGTGCGCCCCGTCCAGGTATATTCAGCGGCCAAAATAAACGCCGAGAACTGGCGAAATTCGCTCTCCAGAACAGTTTCATCCGGGAAATATCCGGCCCAGGTGGTTTGAAGGAGACCCCATGCCTGGGCTTGGCGCGCGGCCTGAGTGAAGCGATAGATGTTCTGCGGATCATACCAGGTGCAGGCGATAGTTTGCAGCCCGACGCGGTGGAGAAGTTGCTGGCTCGGAAACTGGGTGCCGCTATATTGCCAGTCGGCTACCGTAATGTCTTTGGGCAGGCGCTGACGCCGCTCCTGTGCCGTTTGTGGGTTGAGTGCATTCGCGGCGGCAACTCCTTCCTGGCCGGATAGTAGCATATCACCCCAGATCATCATGCGAATCTTGCGCTCGGCCAGCCATTGATCCAAGCGAGTGGCATGAGTTAGCACCAGATCAGTCACACTCTGGTTGCGGCAGCGCGGGTCATCAGGATTGGGGAAACGTCCGCGCATGGTCACTTCATCATGGCCCAGGTGAAAATAGGATGGTTTGAAAACCTCGATAGCCTCCCCCAGAATGTCTTTAATGAAAGCATCGCTACGAGGATTGTTGACACAGTAGGCATAAGGGGTAGACGGGTCTTCGGCTAAATCTAAATGCTGTCCATTGCGAAACATCCACTCCGCATGGCCAGGCGTATTGATTAAAGGAATTGGCTCGATGAAGTTGTGGCGACACAAAGCGACCAAGGCTTGCAGATCGGCTTTGTAAATCGAATTGGGCGCGGCGATTTCTGGGTGGCTTTCCCATCGCGCCGCCTCGCACTGCATCACCGCCGCATTTAGCTTATAGCGGGCCATAATGCGCTGGATAAGCTTTTTGTCAAAAGGCACCCCTGAAGCTGAAGGAAACCAGTGCGCGCCACGAAAAGAAAACGTAGGCCAGTCTTCAATAATAACAGTGGGGCAGTGCAGGGTTGGCGGCGTAGCAGAGGAGAGTTGCAGAACTTGCGCTAGAGTCTGCACTCCATAAAAGGCACCGGCGGCTGTCGGGGCTGAGATGGTGATGCCCTTTGTATCAGCTTTCAACCGATAGCCCTCCGGGTTACGCGCCCAGTCGAGTTGTTGGAGTTGGTTTGCCTTCAAGAAAGTGCCGCGTCCAGCGTTGCCCAGTTTGATGACCGTCCACGCCTCAGGATGGGTGTAGATATGGGGAGTCGGCACTTGCAGGCCAAAGCGTTCCTGCATCAGTTGGGTGATCGCATCTGCCACCGATGCTGATGATTGCGGCCCCGTCACCGACCACTGCCCTATGCTCTTGCGGAAATTGACATCTCCTACATCGGAGTTGACTGCTGAATTATAAGACTCCGCCCATGAAATGCGCTTGGGCTGTGGAATGATTTGTAGACTGTGTTTGCCTGGCCCCTGCGCGATTGGGGCTTCCTGCACTGATGGCTGTAGCACCAGTTCCTGGGGTTGTGGTTCAGGTATCGGATGCAGCGAAATCAACATCTCCAACTGCACAGGCTTATTCACTTGGAGCGGCCAACTGCCTGCCATGAGGCCACACCAGAAGACTGGTGCTGCTTTGGCCCAGTCTTGTGAGTCACGACGGGCATCAAAGAAGGTGACCTGCTCGGCGCACTGCACTTCAACTTTCATCTGGCCCAGACGACTATCAAAATCCAGGCTGGTAAAGTTGGGTGCTAAATCGTTTTTTGATTGCTCGTCACTGGCTGGGTAAACGGGCACAACGCCCTGGATAGTGCCAGCTTTGGTCTGCGCCTGATAAGGACGCCCGGCGATCAAGTTGGCATTGAAATAACCGGCGGCATACTCAATGGCAGCGGGCACATCTTGTAAGAGTCGGCCTTCAAAGCGAATGCGAAAGCTGCTTTCATTCACTGCCTCGAATTGATATTGAGCGCGAAAGACGCTGTTCTCCCCCGTTACTGTAAGTTTGGGCAACTCGCCGGATTGAGAGCGCGTAATGCTCTGTTTCTGAGTGCGCTGGTCATAGAGCAGACCGGCCCAGCCTGGCTTAACAATATACAGGGAAGACTGGCGAATAACGGGCACGCCCCGGTATTTAAGGGTTAAACCTCGTGCCCCATTGAAGTCCACCTGCAATGGATTCTCAGCGGCCTGGGGTTTTAAATTGGAAATCATGGAACAGAAAAAGAGCAGGCAGCAGCGGGATAAAGTGGATAGGTTCATAAGAGATGAAATTTGTAAAGTCAGTATAAGCTCAGACTGCTAACGAGAGTGGAGTCGAACAGTTAAAATAATAGCTAATCTCAGGATGCCCAAGGAGTCACACCCATGAACCCAGCCGATTATCAAACTTACCGGGGGCTGCCGCTTCTGGCCGGAGTCTGCTCATTAGAAGAGGCAATGCGGCCCGGTTTGTCCGTCGAGGAGTGTGTGCGCCGTCTAAAGCGTTATCATTATGCCTTTAAGCGGCTGCACCAAATCTTTACCGCGCGTATTACCGCTGAGCCGATTTACGAACTTAAAATGGCTTTTAGCCTGCACGCTTATCTATGCGCCGAGCATGTTGCCGACTTGCGTAAGCGGGTATCAGAGATGCGCGAGCCACCACTGGGTTTAGAAGCGGTGCCTGACCCGAACCTGGAGATTTTCTTTGATGAAATTCTGGCGGCTCCCACGACAGAAGAACTCCTATTGGGCGTTTATGGCAAAGCCGTGCCCGCCTTGCAGATGGCATTGCAACGGCATCTTTCTGATACCAATCTACTGGTAGATCACCCATCGGTGCGCCTGTGTCGTTATGCCATGCGCGAGCTATATGAGGTGGCGGAATATGGCGCGCAATCCATCGCCTGCCTGGTAGATCAGGCAGCGCAGGAAAAGGCAACGGAGTGGCTACAACTCTTGGATGATTGCCTGGCCGCAGCCGGGGCTTTAGATGGGGTTGATACTATCGAAGAAAGAGTTGTCGTGCGTCGCTACTCGGCTACCCCATACGTTTACGATGGCGTGCCCCGGCGTGATGAGCGATTTCCTGATCCGTATAACATGGGTGTTAATGCCGAAGCTTTTATCTATGATGAACAGTATCCGCCTAAGCCCAAAATTTTGATGCTGTTCTATAAGCGGCTGCGCGAGATAGACGTGCCGGAAATGATGGCCAGCATTATCACGGAGACGCCGGGTAAACCTTGGGGTTATTACCTCGATATGACGCGCCAGTTGTGGGATGAAGCCCGTCACGCCATGATGGGCGAAGTCGGGTTTGTCAGCTTGGGTATAGATTGGCGCAAGGTGATGATTAACTACACCTGGTCACTCGGCCTCAATACACAGTTAGAGCCGTGGGAGCGTCATGCGGTTTTGTATTACATTGAGCGTGGTCTGATGCCTAATAGCGGCAAACGCTTCGAGTGGGAAGTGGCCCTGGCCTCGCAAAATCCCCTCTCGGCTCTCTTTCAGGACTATGACTGGGCCGATGAAGTGTTGCATTCCAACATTGGGCGTGACTGGTATGTGCCAGAATTTAAGAGCACCCAGGAAGCCCTGCGCTATGGTGATGAATGCTGGTCGAAGGTGCTTTCCGATTGGACAGCCTGGCGCGAGCAAGGTCTCACTCAACATCGCAACTGGTGGCCCGAAGTCTATACCCAAGCCTGTGAGCAGTGGGGCGTAGAGCCTGACCCAAAGGTATTGGCTTATAACGAATCTTATGAGAATAAGCGTGCTGATTTGAAGAGCGTTTCCGGGTAAGATTTAAGGTTTCTAGCGGGACTTGCGCCCTCTTTCGATCATTGTCTCATAAACTGTTGGATTGGAGGAGGGCGCAAGCCCCGCTATCCTGACTATAGCGTTGCGTCCCATCCAAACTAATCCCCGCCATAATACACGTAGCGGGTCGAGCCGCGAAACAGCAAGGCCGTGAGGAAAATCAGCACGACTGCTAACGACCAGGCGAGGGCGCACGCATAGCCCATTTTGAAGAATTGGAAAGCGTTCTGAAACAGGTATTGCGCAAAAAAGGTGGTGCTACCTGCCGGGCCGCCACCGGTCATCACCATTGGCTGCGCGAAGAAGGACGATACGCCAATCAATCCCATCACGGAAGCAAAGAGTAGGTGGGGACTCATAAAGGGTAATGTCACATGACGCCATGAGGCATAAGACCCAGCCCCATCCAGGCGGGCAGCTTCTTGCAACTCGACGGGCACATCTTGAAGACCCGCTAAGAAAATCACCATCCAACTACCCACACCCCACATGCCCATAAGCGCCAGGGCTGCCTTGGCCCAAGCGGGGTCAGAAAGCCAACCAGGGCCTTGAATGCCCACCGAAGCCAATGCCGTATTGAGCAGCCCAAACTGGGGATTTAGCACCCAGACCCACAACACCGCACTGGCGACCGCTGGTGTGACGCTGGGCAGATAAAACGCCGTGCGAAAGAAGGCCATGCCTCGCACTTTCTGGTTGAGCAAATTAGCCAGTAAAAACGCGGTGATAATGCCAGAGGGAATCGCCATCGCTGCATAGATGACCGTGTTCTTCAACGCCGCGCCTAGCTGCGAGTCGTGCATCAGCACTTGATAGTTGCCCCACCCAACCCAATGCGGCGGCTTTAGGACACTGTAATTGCAAAAGGAATAGTACAGTGATGCCAGTACAGGATAAACGGTGAACATCATCAGCCCGACAATGCCGGGGAGACAAAACAAAAGCCCGCTCCTTAAATGCTGCCGTTCCATCGCCGTCATTTTGAGTTTGGATGTCTGATTACTCATGTATCATTGTGGTTACTGCTATGCTATCAACTGCTGAGACCCGATTACTGGACTTTCTTGCCCGACACCAAATCCAACTCGCGCTGTGTTTCTGCAGTGGCTTGATCCATTGCTTCTTGTGGTGTTTGTTTGGCGTAAATGGCACGTTCTACGGCACGGTCGAGGGCACCCATGAAGAAGGCTTGCACCGGCATCACCGGGCGTTGGTGCTTGGAGTCTTCGAGAATCTTGACAAACATACCGAGACGCGGATCGTGCTTGACTTGAGCAATGGCGGGTGAGCGGCGATAGCCGGGTAATAATCCGACCTCCCTCGCTATGGCAGCCGTGCCTTCGGGGGTGGCGCAGGCCCAATGCACAAAATCCCAGGCCGCGTCCGGGTGCGCGCAGCCGCGTGGTAGGGCCAGGAGCCAGCCCCCGACCCAGGAAGAGCCAATCTCGCCATCGGGTGTGCCGGGAATGGGGGCGATGCCGTAGTCGAGGTTAGGGCCATAGCGCGTTAAATCCTTAAGTGTCGAGATGTGGACGCATCGCATGGCCAGGTTGCCAGTAATGAACGGATCGGATGCGCCCGAACCCCAGCCGGAGGTGGCGCTATTCACACGGGTTATGCCTAACTTCTTCGCATAGCTCGCCATCCACTCGACTGCTTTTACTACACGGGGGTTGTTAGCCGTGATGCGACCATTCTTTTCATCATAAAACTTGCCGCCAAAGGCCCAGCCCCAGGTGAAGACGCTATTGGCCGAACCATATTGACTCCACGGAATGATGCCTAATGATAGCAAACGACCATTTTTATCTTGAGTAAGCTTTTGTGCCATTGCATCTATATCCTCAATAGTGCGCGGTGGTTGGTCGGGGTTGAGGCCAGCTTTGCGGAAAAGCTCTTTGTTCCAGCAAAAGGCGAAGTTGGGATCAGCGCAATATGTCATAGCCCACACTTGACCTTGATATTGTGCCTGCTTCCAGCAGGGATCGTAATAATCGGTGGGTTTAATGCCTGCCTGTTGGATGTATTTGTCTAAGGGCAGCAGTGCGCCCCATTCGGCCCATTGCGCCACCTGGGTGCCGTCTACAAAGCTGGCATCAGGTGGTTTATTGGCCGCAACAGCCGTAAAGAACTTTTGATTGGTGCTCAGGTCAGTTGGTGTAAACACCAGGCGCACCCGCACCCGGTTTTGGCTGTGATGATAGAGATCAACAATTCTTTGCAGGCCCTTGGCTTGGTCGCTGCCCCACGGATGCCAGAGCGTAATCTCCACTGGCCCCCCGGTTTGCACCTCGGTCTTGTGGCACCCACTGAGTATCAGCAAAATTGCGATTATAAGGGTGCCACAGCATAGCTGTAACAGATTGATAGCAAGGGCAAGCAGGCGAGTTTGCTTTGTTAGAGGTTTAGGCATGAATCCAAACACAATAGCAGGCACGCAATGTATAGCAAATAAAGGGGTGCTACAGAGTATGACAAAAAAAGAGACCGCTTGCTGTTGCAGTAGGTCTCTTTTTTCTTGCCGTCTAAACTTTAGGTCAGGTTCACATTTAGCGTTTGTCCCTGGCGCAATATGACGGCATTATCAAAGGTGATGGCTAAACCATCAGTGGTGAGCCTATTGCTAGTGGCAAGACGCTTACCCCCTAGCTGGGCCTGGACGCGCTTAACCCCGTCTGGTGCATCAAGATGCAAGAAAGCTAAGCGCAGATTGCCTTCAACGGCAGTAATCTCATGACTTTGTCCTCTGCCATCGCGCGCCGTGTTACGAGTTTGGCTGATACTGCCCCAACCTTCGGGGCCGCTCCAGAAAGTCTTGAAGTTGGCGGGAGAATAACGTGGCGCAAAGCGCAGCGATTGAGCCATGCCGTCGTAATGCCAGCCACTCATGGCTAATAAAATAGACCAGGACGACATAGCTCGTGCATAATGACCGCCACATTCAAATTCGTTCCACGGGCTGCGCGGCATGGGCGCACTCGGTATACCATCATAGCGGTCGCGGGCACCTTTGATAATGGCAAACGCTTCGTCCACCATGCCCTCGTAAATCATATGTCCAGCCACTTGATATTCGATGCCAGTCCAGACTTCATCCACATACAGCATCGGGTTAGCAGGACGACCACCTTTAGGCCAAGTGCAAATGAGCAGTCCTTTATCTCTGCCCCCAGCGAACTTGCGCCAGTTGTGCTGCCAGTTGGTATGGTCGGGGAGCCAGTTGTATTTAAAAACGGACTTCAGCGCCTTCTGCACCATCTCTTGTGGCAGGACATAGCCCAGTCCGAGTTGATGCGCCCACCACTGGCCAATCAATTGGTCGCTCATGCAGCCGGGGCCAATCTCGCCGTTACGCTTCTCATAGTCGGTTAGGTGTTGTTGGAAATACTCCCCATTCCAGCACAGATCAATTAGTCTCTTTTGCCCCTGCTCAAAAATGGAGTGATAACGATTGGCCGCGGCGTTATCGCCGCGCCTGCGCGCTAATTCTTCCCCGGCGCGCAAAGCCGCTAAATAATACGTGCCGATGAAAGTTGTAACGCCATGTAAGGCTTCATCGTAGGTATTCCACTGATCGTCTTCCAGAATGCCGGTCGGCTTACCGCCGGAAGTCGCGGCATCGCGCTTAATGAGATACTCGACAGCCCGCTGAATACCCGGCCAGTATTCGCGCAGCCACGAATCATCAGGATGATTGAGGGCCTCCCGATAGGCTTTGAGGATGCAACTGGCGTGACCATCCACAAACGGATGCTCGCCGCTGGGTTGCGGTGGCGAGGGCACCGCTGTGCGGTTGTTAATGCCGCCATCATCTGACTGTTGATGTTTGTAATCAATGCGGCGCATCTCTTTTTCCAGGTCAGGAAAGAGACGGGCTAATGATTGTTCATAACCCCAGACATGGGTGCAAGTGGGATCGCAGCAACCGTTCGAGCCTTCCCAGCCATAGATGTCACTGTTAGCGATACGGAAAACGACCCCCACATGGCGGATGGTACTGGCTTGAGAAGAGATACAATCCAGCATCCAATAGGGAAGTGGACTATCATAGAAAGTTATGCGGAACTGCTCCGTTCTCGCGCGCAGCGTTGAGAAGTTCGCCACTGCTTCTTGCATCACAGCCCGCGCGTTGGGCCATAGGGTCGTATAATGGTTTCCCACATGGGTGTCATGGCTGTATTTGTTGGGATAGTGCCAGGTGAGGAAGAATGGCACCTCAACCGTCTGGCCTGGGGCAACTGTGACAGTACTGGCGAGCGCACCATTAACGGTGTGGCCGGGGGCAGTTGGCGGAAGTGTAAGCCCGGATACGGAATAAGCACTGCGTGGCGCCTTAGCATTTAGAAATCGTCGCCCTGCTTGCCAATCGGTGAAAGCAACCATCCAGTCAGCGAAAGCCTCCATGCCACCTGCGTTCGGGCCAGACGTAGCCAGGGCGAGAGTGCCAAAGCCGGGCGCGGTGGGCAAGGTGCCGTTGGAGGTGGTAAATTGCGCGCCTGCCAATTCGCTGACTAAAGCATAGGCTTCCTGCCGTTCCCTGGAGTAAGGTTCTCCCCCGGCTCTAATCAGTGGGCCAGCAGCCAGAGTAACCTGGCCTTTGCCGACAGCATGAGTTATGATCTGCAAACCGTTGTGTGTTGTGGATTGGTGGCTTCCGGCCAAGAGTTCCAGGTTCTGGAAGGTTACGGTGTTCGGGGAAGTTGCGTTAGCTGCCTGAACACCGCTAAAACGAGCTGGTAGCAATTCTTGTAGTAATTGCATAACCGTCTGACTCCCCGGCACGTCGGTAAACTGGATGTGGTCTACGTTAATGTGTCCCCACGGGCCTTGGCTGTCATCCACAATTTCAAGGTGTGCCTGCTGGCCGGAAAAATCGCGTACATCCCACAGCGCGGCGGCTAACCGCTCCTCATTGCGCCCGGAGGCAGTTCGCACCGTTTTGCCATTAAAGATGAGACGAATCTGCGTGCTTGGTTCCGAACCGCCGCCCACGAGGAAGCGAATAAAGTCGCGCTCAATGGTGAACGGTTTGCTAATGAGTCGTCCGGTGACACCATCGGTGCCACGATACGAGTTCACCAGGCGCTTCCCCTCGAAACCAGAGACAACTTGCTGATTGGGCTGTGTTCCGGCGGGTGGTCGCTCCCCAAAGGCGGTGCCCTCAACTGTCCATTTCGAGTAATCTGTTTCAAAATCTTCAAAGAGAATATCAGGACGCCCCGCCGTGTTTTGCAGGGGCTTGCCGCCGGTTAATTGGCCGTAGGTATGCAGGAGGGGCATTTCATGACCGGCAAAGACCAAAGTTGCTCCCGCTTGCACGGCGTCATGGATGGTGCGCAGCGTGGTGTCAGAAAGTTCAGTGGGCGCGTTTTCCAGCCAGATAACCGTGCCGGGTGAATTGCCGGGTTCCGCCCCAGTGGGAATGCGATCTAGTGCCTGTACCGTGAGATTCTGGGGACGATCAACGGGTGGCGTATGGAGCGCGGCAAGGTTGAGATTGGTGTAGAGTTGAATTGGTTTATCTAAGGTAGGTGCTTGCCCCGGCACGGCCCGCATGGAAAGCACAGTCGCATTGCCTTCGCTCGTAATCTCATTAACGTTGCCGCCGAAATTCGGGTGTTCTACTCCTCTTATCTCGCCTTGGGCATCGTAACCCACCGGGTTTTGCATAAAAGCGGCGAGGGAAACCTTCTGGAGTTGTGAAGTCGGATTATGCACGCGAAACACAAAAGCAGCCACGGGCATGGAAGACAAGCGCGAGTCCAAAGGCGCAAAAGGCGTGAAAGCGGTTAATTCCAATTGCACTGGCAGGTCGGCATCCCGGAAGCGCAGGGTGGCCAGCGGATACTCGCCCGTCATTTCAATTTGCCGTATGCGCGGCCAGTCGGGGCCACCTGTGGTTTGCAGCAATTTAGCGGTATTCCCGCTGCGCACGGCGAAGTAGAATGGCACATAGCCATCGCGCAAAGTATTGAAAAGCTGCCAGTTGAGAAACTGCCCATCCACGCCGATGTCAAAGTTGCCGGTGCCAATGCCTCCCAGGTGCATTCGGGCATCGGTGTGGGTATCGGAACGATACAGTCGCGGCGCGGCTGGCTCAAAAAGTGCCTTCTTCCAACGCGCAATTTCTTGTGTGGTCACTTGCGTATCAACCGTTTGTGCCGAAACAGGCCGCGTCTCCGCCGCCTGTGCGCCAACCGTATTGTGCAGCAGCAACCCGGCGGTTCCGGCTCCCACGAGGGTAATGAACTCCCGTCGTGTCACGCCATCTGCGCCATCCTGCTGCGGCCCGCAGCCACCAGAACAATTACAATTACGTGGCATATCAATACCTTTCTGTTGCCCTCTCTTTTCAACACAAAGGACACAAAGAAGTCACAAAGGGCACAAAAGAAGATGGAGAATAGAGGATGGAGGATTATAACAGCAACATGTCTCTATCTTCAATCCTTGCTCCTTAGTTCCCCTCTGTGTTCTTTGTGTCCTTTGTGTTGAAACCCGATAAAGCTAATGATGATAATTGGCGACTTCAAAATCCACTTGCGCCCATACTGGCACTGGCCTTTTTAATGGTTCATCCTGCTGGATAGAGGAGAGCGGAAATTGTGTTGTGACTCCCTCTGCACGCAATATTAATGTATGAGCACCAGGCGCAAGATTCTTGAGGGGCAGGGCATAGTTGGAACCTTGCAGACCTCTCGCCACCACTTGCCCATCTACAGATAAGGTAAAGCTCTGGGCCGCTTTGCCGATGGTGTTCCATTCCACGGGAAGGGTTTCTCCGGTTACAACCTGCTCGTGAAGTGGATGAGCGATGGAGAGCAAAGTCGTTTCCGGGGCAAGGCCATGATATATTTCCACCAGGGCGCGGGTGAGATTCTGATAATAGAACCCCCAGCCGCCACAGCCACGATAAGAGCAGGCAGTAAGTGAAGTCGGCTCAATGTCATCACTCAGTTCCACATTGTAAGTATCTACATATTGATCTTTATTAGGGCCATAACCGGTGCCTTCCGCTTGCCCGGCAAATTCGTTCCACTGATTCAGCAGCAGAAAACGAGGGCGATGTTGCAGAGCCGTTTTGAACTCTTCTAAATAGGTCGCCCCACCACGCCGCCCCATCGCTTGCGGATAAGTCCAACCTCCATCGCCAAAGAAGGCAGGCGTGACAGTGAGGGCTTCGGCCTGTCCGTTATGGTAAGTGGGAATCGGATGCACCACGCCATCCATCCACGACCAGTAACCATTGCGCTCCGCATGATTCACTTCAAAGCGTGTGCTCATCCAGCGAATGGTAAAGCGTGAGCTATCTATCGCCGGGTTAGTCGCTTTATAGGCTTGCCCCCCGCCATCAAAGGGGACGATTAGTGGCTTGCCCTCGTAATAAAGCCACAAGCCTTGATAACGCGGGTTGCGCACGTAGTTGTCATAAACCCACTGTAGCTCTTCATTGAGAGCGGTCATGGTGGTTGTGGGGCCATTATCCAATCCCAGGAGCAAAGTTATTTGCGGCACAGGAATGCCTTCTTTGCGCATCTGGGCGTAAGTATCCAGGAGCAGCGTTGTGCCGCGCATGAGTTCATTAACGCCAGGTGCGCGTTCACTCCAATGTTCCTTGCCCCACAGGTTATTCGACCAATCTACTAATAGGAAATTGACACCGGCTTCGGTCATCCAGAGCGCGTGCTGGCGAATGGCATCCGTATTGAAAGAATCATAGTTGCCCACGAGGGGCACCGCTTCGGCAGTGTCCCAGCGGGCGTTGCGCGGGGTGAACCACGGTTCCCATTCCATGCCAACTAGATGCTCCGGGTCACGCACATTGTTAATTGTGCGCCGATGCACCCGGATAGAGAGTGGATTAGAAGTTGAAGCACCTTGTGGTAGAGGGGTGCCAACGGGAAAGTCATTCTGCGGGCTAAGGCCAGGCCAGCCTTCCAGTCCGCTGCCCCAGGCTCCCTCGCCGACTGGTGCCACTTGGGAGGCGCTCCGACCAGGTGCCGTTGCGTTATTCGGCCAGCCAGTGGGCTGGGTGTCGAAGATTTGCCATGTCCTATCAGTGGCAATCACCTGTTGGCCTTGAGGTGTTGTAATCTCTAAGCGAGCCAGCAATCCTGCCGGGCCAGAGGCATTGTGTGTCTCTACAGCGAGCGTGTTTTCCCCTGGTTTAAGCCACTGTGCTAAGTTGGTGATGAATTTGACTTTTTCCCAACCACCACCTTCGCCAATATCATGGCCGTTCAGGTAAGCATGAAACATATCATCGCCTGTAATATGCAATGAAGCCGCGCGCACTGGGGCAGTCACGAAAAATGTCTTGGTGAGGTAAAGCGTCTGATTGTCTTGGGGTGTGTTGGCCCAAATCCAGAAGGCATTAGATGATGGCTTCGGTGGACGCACAATCGCCTGAATGCGTGCCCTGCCGACATTAGGCAAGGGCAACAGAAAAGTGGCGTGGCCTTGTGCATCGGTGGTGGCTTGTGTGCCCCAGCGTCGGCTATTGACATAAGGCCATAATTCTAAACCAGCCGCTGCTCTGCCACCGCGTGTTGCCGTCGCTAAGACGCGCACCGTTTGTCCCATGCCAACGGCAGTCCGGTCGGCTTGCAGATGAATTGAGGGAGCCATTTGCACCGCTAATTCCCCGGAGGGAACGGGCAAGCTAACACCGCTGGGCACGGGATGACCGAAGTTGGGTGTGCCATCGGCATTCCAGGTAAATTTCTGAGCGCGTGTCATGCGGTTGGCCCAGCCACCCTTATCCGTATCTTTGCCGTGATAGATGATCCAGTCTTCACGGCCATCCGGTGAGCGGGTAAAGGAGTTGTGTCCAGGCGCGTAAAGTGTTCCTGCCGGGCCAGAGTAGGTAGCAAAAACGGGTGCGGGAGACTTTGTCCAGGAGCTTGCATTCAAGACGTTGCCATCGCTGTTGGTCAACATCCCCAGGCAGTAATCGGGTAGCCAACTGCCATTCGCCGAGTAAACAATAAAAGTCTTACCCCCACGTTGAAGCACTTCCGGCCCTTCATTAATCCGACCTTCCCACGGCAGTTCTGGTGTCGAAAGCAAAACACGCGGGCCGCTAATTGTCCATGGGTTACTCATGGGCGCAATATAGATGCATTGCTTGCGGTCTTCGTCGCCCGGCCAGCCCGACCAGATCAGATAAAGCGAGCCATCGGGCCGCGCTAAAACGGTGGCATCAATGGCCCATTTATCTTCGCCTGGCACTGCGATTTTACCCTTATCAACGTATAGCCCCTGAGCATCATTTGAAACGCTTTCCAGCACATAAAGGCGATGGTGGGCATTCGGCCCATCATCAGCGGCGTAGTAGATATACCACCGGCCATTGAGAAAATGCAGTTCCGGTGCCCAGACATTGCGGCTATTTGGCCCAGTGGGTGGCGCTTTCCAGACGGTGACTTTCTTTCCATTATCAATGCCTGTAATGGTGGGCGACTTCCAGACCGCAATATGGCCGCCCCCAGTCGAGGTGAAGTAGTAGTAACCGTCTTTGTAAATCATCCACGGGTCGGGTGCAGTCTGTGATTTGACCAGAGGATTGGTAAAAGTCTGCGCCTGGCTCACCTTAACCGATAAGAGACACAGAATGAAGCCAAGGTAAAAAAGGCGACTGAAGTGGATTCGTTTCACCGGGCGCTCAATCCTCCATCCACATAAATTGTTTGGCCAGTGATATAAGCTCCGGCCTCACTGCAAAGCAACAGGGCGATTCCAGCGCAGTCTTGCGGCTGCCCCACACGTTTCAGTGGCACGAAGCTCTCACCACGTTTTTTCATTTCTTCTTCCGTTTTAAACTCGTCACGGTTGCGCCAGGTATTAAAGTAACCGGGGGCCAACAAATTGGCGGTGATATTGTGCTTAGCTAAATCACGGGCAATGGCTCTGGTCATGTGCTCCATCGCTGACTTGCTGATGGAGTAGGGCAGCATTCCAGGGTTGCCACCTTTACCTTGAATCGAGCCGATATTGATAATACGCCCAAACTCTTGATCTCGAAAAACTTTAGCTGCTTGCTGGCAAAATAATAAAGGTGAAACCAAATCGGCACGCAGGTCTTTTTCGATGTCCTGTAGAGTGAGGTCAAGCCAATGGATAGGATGCTGAACTGAAGCGTTGTTGATCAGGATATGCAAACCGCCCAACTGTTCCTGCGTGGCAGCTATCAAGCGTTGAGGCAGCATCAAATCTTCGATATTGCCATCCAGAGCTACAGCGCGGCCCCCTTGCTGCTGAATGTAATCTACTGCTGCTTGTGCCACTTGGAGATCAATATCTTGAATCGCCACGGCACAACCTGCCGCTGCTAAACCCTGTGCTATGCCAAAGCCAATGCCCCTCCCGGCTCCCGTAACGAGAGCTACCCGTTCATCCAGCCGAAAATTCCTTAAATCAAACTGTGGTAAATATGTGTCCATGCAATAAAGAGTTCTTTCGTGTTGTTAATGCTGTAGTAAATAAACCACAGATGAACGCTTAGAGGAACGAGGATCGAAGATAGAAGATCGAGAATAGCGTCCCAGCGTGCTGTTGCAATTCTTACATTCTCTATCTTCGATTCTCGTTCCGGTTCATCGGTGATCGCCATTTGACATTACACTCCGCAGGGTTTTAGGAGATAAAGTAATTTGAGTGCCGTTTATAGTTTTAGTGTGAGCCTGGTCGCTAAAGTTGTGCAGCATCACTTCACCATTAGCCAGCAGAGTGGCATAAACACCATCCCAATCCGTGTCCACTTCGGCAGCGTCCTGTTTAGTAGAGTCGAGTTTGGAAAGGTTATAAACGACATCGCGGGCGAGTTCGTAAAAGGTGTGGCGCGTTTGATCGCGTTCAGGTGAACCGGCCCAGGCAATAACCCAGCCTTTTTCGTGTGGCATCGCCCATGCTGCGGGACGACCTTCGGCAGTGGCTAAGACAATGGCTTTACTTTGCAAGGCGTGTGCTTCGCCACTGGCCATCGGTTCCTTACGCGCCGCAAGATGACGGAGAAAACCAGATAACTTGCCACTGGCTGCGGTGTTCAGGCTGATGAGGTTGGCTGTTGTGAAGGGATGTGCAGTGCGTTGAACGCCCTTGCCAGAAGATAAGCCTAAGAGTGCCCGGCCCGCTTGTTGGTTGCCGTCTATGGTTTGCATCACATCATTGCCACACCACAATAAGGTGCCGCCACGCTCGACCCATTGAGTCACACGGGTCAAGGTTTGCTCATCCACATAGGTGCCATCTAACCACAGCAGCACGCGATAGTTCTTGAGAGCGTCATCGGCGATGAGTTCTTCATCCACAATATCATAGTCCATCACATCGCGCAGGTCGGCCCCCATTGCGGCTAAAGCGGGGGGATAGTCGAACTGTGGGTTTAAGCGGTGATCTGTCGTGGGGAAGAAGAGGGCCACATCTACCACGGGCTTTTCGCGGGTGAAGAACTGGGAGTATTCACGAAATACATCGGCTGCCCCCACTGGATTATTACCCCAATCCCAGAAGGCCCAGTTGCCACAGGAAAGAGCTTCCATAATGCGGCTGACCTCGCCTTCAGGTGTGATATTGCCGGGTGGCTCTAACCAGTGCGGCACGCCATAAATTTTGCAGGGTGTGGCAATCTTTTTGAGCATCGCTGCATAGCCATTGGGGAAGGCAGCGTAACCGCCATGTGTCGAGCGAATATGGACGCCATATTTTTGAGCAATCTTGGGAATGGCGGTGGTATCCTGGCCAAACAGCACGTTCTCACTGCCGCCACCAACGGGCAACATCAGGAGCGAACGGGGGAAATACTGGCGGGCAATGCGGCAGACTTGCTCGGTAAAGTGGGTCATGCTGGCATCATACCACTCCAAAAAATCCAGCCAGTAGCGCCGCTGCAGTGGGGTAATAAGCAGGGCTGTCTGTGGTGTATTCGGCGGGATTTTGCCATAAGCTAAGGCTGGATAGTCAAGGGCATCGAAGCTGACGAAATTGGTGCCCCAGGCAGTGTTCAGCTTGCGTAAGCTTCGATACTTCTGCTGAATATAGTGCCCGAAATCAGCCCGCGCATAGTCATCGGCACACCAAAAGTCGGGCGCACCGGCCCCGCTTTCGCCGAAGCGTTTGGTTTCGTCCGGGTGCCAGCCCATCGGAAAAATGGTCTCGCCAAAATCACCGTGAACGCCTAAATAAATGGCGGCGACAGGATCAGGGCCATTGCCATAATGTTGCGCTAAGGCGGCATAGCCATGTTCATACCAACCTAAGATGTCGGGACTCCAAATGGAGATGCAGGGCAATTGTTTGCCCGTACGCAACCCAGAGCAGGGCACAAACTTATCCGTTTTGCGATACCACTCTGGTGCCCAGTGGAAGTGCGGGAAGTATTGCCATTGCAGCCCGGCGCGGCGGCACGCTGCCAGTTCCGCATCGGCGCGTGTCCAATCCCACTGGCCAGGTGCAGTTTCATTAACGTTTAAGTGATCGGAATCCGTTTGCGAGAGGCTAAAGCCCAGGGACTTGACTAAACGGTTCCGCCCATCGGTCATGACACTGGTGCCCATGAGCATCGGTGGCCCGGGTTTGCCAGCACGCGGCACTGGCGGTGGCGGCGGTGGCTTGGGCAGCAAGTTCTTGACATCGCCACCGGTGACTAAACCATATGGGTAGACATCACGCGGCGTGATGAGAATGGCATCGAGGTAGAGCAAGTAGGCGTGCTCATTGTTATCGCGTCGCTCATTGACGCGAATGGTGAGTTGATGGATTCCGGCATCCAGAGGTTGGCTGGTTAATTTTATCCAGCCCATCACATTAGAAACGCCATAAGTTTGAATCGAGTTTTCATTGTCCGGCGTGACGTGATTCCACTCGCCATTATCTAATTTCCACCAGAAGTTGCTGGTCGCCGGTGGTAGTGAAGCCCCAATCCAGATATGGTAAGTATCGGCCAAACCAATGCTAAAAGGGTAAGCCGCCCGGTAGCCATCGGCAGGGGGATCATTGTTTTCCCAGAGGCGTAAAATCCTATCCCCACTGACAATATGATCGAACCTCACTGGCCCGGAGAATGAGCTATTAAAGTTGCCTTCGGCTTCAATAAAAATATCGCGCGAAGTGTCCTGTGCATACAGCGCCACCCCAGAGATAAGCAGGAGTGCCAGGAGAAGAGCGGGAACTTTTACGCTAAGCATTGCTTTCATTGGAAATCCCTGAAACGGTGCAGTGGCGGAATTTTGCTATCTTAATTTCACTAGGGCAGGAAAAAAGATAGAATGACATTACTTATACCGAAAAAAGAGTGAAGGACACAACATGGCATCAAAGATAACCGTTTATGCGGGCACGGTGGGCCAGGGAGTCTGGCGCAGCGGGGATGATGGCGAAACCTTTCAACGCGCTTGCGCTGGTATGTTCATGGAGGCGACGGTGCGCGCCCTGGCGGTGCATCCGCAAAACTCCCAGGTTTTATATGCAGGCACGGATGCGGGGCTGTATCGCACCGAAGATGGCGGTGCTCACTGGCAAGCGGTCGAGGGGCCATTTGCCTCGGCTGATGGCTGGGCGGCACCAATGGCAATTTGGTCATTGCTGATTCATCCGACGCAACCGAATACAGTTTTTGTCGGCACCTGCCCCCCTGCCCTTTATCGCGCCCAAGATGCTGGGGCTTCCTGGGAGAAACTGGATGCCGATTTAGTGGCAGAGTGCGGCCCGATTATCTACTCGCGTGTGACCTGTATCACCGCTGACCCGACAAATGCTAACATTATCTGGGCTGGCATCGAAATAGATGGCGTGCGGCGCAGTACTGATGGTGGTAATACCTGGCAGCGGCTCGATACGGGTTTAAGCTCGTCGGATATTCATTCTATCGCGGTTGTGCCAGGCACGCCGAAAACAGTTCTGGCTGCCACTAATAATGACTTGAATGTCAGCACCGATGAAGGTCAAACCTGGCAGCCGCAGCAGGTGAAAGAAAAGTTTCCCTGGGGCTACTGCCGGGGGATTGTCGCCAAAGCTGATGAAGCCCACACCTTGTTCTTAGGCAATGGCAACGGGCCTCCAGGCACGGCAGGTGCATTGCAAATTTCTCGTGATGGCGGACAGCATTGGACGAACGCCGATTTGACACCTGCACCCAACAGCACGGTCTGGACATTTGCCATCAATTCTGCTGACCCAAATCTCATCTTTTGCACTGTCATCAATGGTTATCTCTACCGCAGCCGTGATGGGGGGACTGCCTGGCAAAAGTGCCAGCATGAGTTTGGAGAAGTGCGTGCCCTCGCCTGGACTATGCAATAAGACAGCTTTAGGCTGCTTGCAATACTCTCGCCTGCTTAATGTCATTGACGTGAGTGATGAGCAGCGCAACGGCCATGAAGGGGAGGGCTGGCAGGGCACGCGGGCCATAAAGAGTTGAAAGCAGGCCAATGGCTAAGGCGAAGCACATGGCATAGAGTGTTTTGTGTGCGGCCCAGCCAAACTTGCGCACGCCCGTAAAGAAGAGGGCTAAGAAAATGAAGTCGCCCATGCCGATAATAGGAGAAATATCGCCCAGCCCTAGGATGCCCCACTGAAAGGACAGGTAAGCGAAGGCATCGGTCGTGATAAGGTGCTTGGTTGGCCCCATAAACACGCTGATTATATCGGTTGCGGCGGCTACGATAGCGGCCATAACAAGATAATTAACCTGCCGCATTCCCTGAGCCACGATCAAGCCAATGCCCACAGCAGCGAAAAGCATCCCAACATTGGCAACGCCAGTCAAGACCAAAATAAGGGCATGATTAGGCACTCCCAACCAGGATGAATGCGTGAGATAATTGCTAATCCCATCCACGGCGCTCCCTAATATGAAAAGGAGACCATAACGCTTCCACGAAGTTTGCCATTCCAGCTTAATGCCAGTGAAAAAGAAGATCAAATAAATAGCGACAAAGGCCCCTGCAATTGCAGAAAGAGCCAGCCATGCTTTATCGCCTGGGGAGAGTGCCGATTTACCAACTACCACCGGCACCAGAGATGAGCCAACGGCAAAACAGGTATATAGAAGCGCATACGTCAGCAGCACACAGGCTCCCAGTACGCGCCGTCGCTGGACTGCATTATCCGTTAGATGAGAAGACATTTGAGCTTTTAACATATTAATGTCTGAGCGCAGTGATTTTGCCACATCATTAATCAAGCTGAAGCAAACCGTCTGGTTGGTGGAAAATGAAGGCTTGGTTCCATCCAAGGCCACTCAATGTCTATGCTCTAGGCTTGTCCGCGTGGTGACACTAATAATGCGGCTTGGGTAGAGTAGAGCATGTAAACTTTCACCTGCTCCTATTTTAACGACTATTTGGAACCACGAATAATCTAATTTCCGAACCACGCCCATTAGGAAGCGGCTATAAGCATAATGCCATGAGAGAAAAAACAAATAGCAATAATTTAGGTAGAGCAGCAGCTTATCTAATCACTTATCGCTGCTATGGAACTTGGTTGCATGGTGATGCTCGTGGTTCTGTTGATCGCCAGCACAATGTGCCAGGGACAGCTCTTGTAGATTTAGATAGCGAACGGCAGTGCCAAGCGCAAAGGCAGCTTAGACACCTGCCAGTAAATCTAAATGCAACTTGCCGCTCAGTCTTAGAAAAGGCTATTCGAGACGTGTGCGCTCACCGAAACTGGACTTTACACGCCATTGCCGTGCGTACCAATCATGTGCATGTGGTAGTGACTACAAATACCTCACCTGAATTAGCAATGAATTCTTTTAAGTCTTGGGGCACTCGTGCTTTACTCACACAGAGATTAATTCAGCCAGGCACTAAATTGTGGACGCGCCACGGTAGTACTCGTTATATTTGGAAGGCTGAATCTATTGAGGCAGCTTGTGAGTATGTTATGCAAGGACAAGGTTGTAATTTGCCCTTACAGGATTGGTGATTTTTGAATGTGTCCGCTCCCTGACGGTCGCGGTTCGGAAAACAATTACATGGAGGAATTGCACAATGGCACTAACTGATGATTTGCGTTTTGCCTTTGATGTGCAGGGTTATTTGCATTTGCGTAGTGCCCTAACGCCTGAAGAGATCACTGAATATTCGCAATGGATGGATGAGGTAGAGCAGACTGATTTACAAGCTCTCAATGCCCATAATCCGCATGGCATGAAGCCTCTGATGAACCGTCCTGTCTCGCGTGTGGTTGATGCCGATACTCGCTTTGCCCGATTTCTTGATCATCCTGTGGTGGAACCGTTACTGATTGAATTCTTAGATGCCGACTATCGCCATATAGACAATGAGCTTTACTATACTTATCCCGGCTATGCGGGTGGTAGTTGGCATCGTGGTGTGCAGGCGCATCCGACCGGGCATGTAGTGGATGGCAAATTCATTTGCCCGATGGTTAAGGTCTTTTATTGCATGAGTGATGTTGGCCCCGCTCAGGGCGAATTTGAAGTTGTCCCTGGCTCCCATCGCGCCCGCTTTAGCATTGATTTTAAAAGACGAATTGACTTACCCGCCCAGCATGTTTTTGATGATGTTAAGGCGGGGGACATTATCATTTTTAATGAAGCCCTCATTCACAATGGACGGCCCAACCCTTCATCGAAAACACGTAAGACAATCATTATGAATTTTGGTCGCAGCGATGCTGGCCCGTGGCCGGGTTACACACCTGCGCCTCAAACTTTAGAAGCTGTAACTCCGCGCCAACGCGAGATTCTTTCCAATACTACACCTGTCTGGTCTGAGCCGCAGATAAGCGGCATGTTAATATGAATGCGTCTAGTGCCGTGCTACACTCTGTTTGAGGTGGTGACAGTTGGCAGCTATTTAATGTGCAGGTGTGCGTATGCGCTCCTTAATACTCATGGCAAAATGCTTTTCAATGATGGGAAGTTGAACGAGCAAGTTGATTTGCTTTTGCAGTAAATTGTGCAGGGAATATGGTAACAAAATGTCTAAGATGAAACACTATCCTAAAAACATTAGAAAGCTGCTGCGCGAACTCAGCGCCGCCGCGTATGAAGCAGAGTTGAAGCAAGAACTTATGCAACTGGCAGAAAGTTTTGATGCCTGGCGACAGGAGAAAATGAGCAGTGGGGAGTTAAGCCATTTAATTCACGAATATTATCGCGGCCCCGCACGGGAATTGTTCAGTCACTACAATAACTGCCCGGAGGATATACTGGTGGTGATGGCCGTAGTGCGTGGCCTGTTTAGCCTAGAAACTATTCCCTCTGAGGTGCTGCCCTATATTCAGCCGCAAATTGAGATTTACCGCCATGCGCCTTAACAACTCTTATGCAAGGAGGAGCAAAAATGCCTACCGCGCCAGCAGGAACTGGCCATTCAATTTATCAACTCAAAGTCACTTTGGCACATAGCAAGCCACCCATTTGGCGAAGAATACAAGTGTCAGCCGATATGACCCTGTATAAGCTTCATCACGTCCTACAGATTGTAATGAGGAGGGATGATTCCCATCTGCATCAGTTCGTTGTTAAAGGGGATTACTACGGCATACCGGCTCCCGACTGGGACTTGGATTTGATAGATGAAGAGACAGTGAAATTGAGCCAGTTATCACTTGGCGAAAAAGCAAAGTTCATTTATGAATATGATTTTGGTGATAGCTGGGAACATCAGATTGCAGTCGAAAAGATTCTGCCCCCAGACCCATCACTAAAGCACCCATTGTGCATCAAAGGTAAGAACGCTTCTCCACCAGAAGACTGTGGCGGAATTTGGGGCTATTATGAAATGTTGGAAGCTGTTCAAAACCCGGCGCATCCTGAACATGACCATTGGGCAGAGTGGTTGGAAGAAGGTTTTGATCCCGCCGCTTTCGACATAGAGGACATTAATCAGCGGTTGAAGAAACTCAAGTAGCATTTAACAGTAGGCCAAGAATGCTGTAGGATACAAATTTACCTGTCACGCCACGGCCAGAAACACACCTTAACAACTTCTTGTTTCTCTAAAAGCTCAATGCCCTCATTATACCTTTCGAGCGGCAAGTGATGCGTTACAAGAGGCTCTAAATTCAGCATCCCCGATTCGAGCAATTTTATGGCATATTCAGCGGCAGAGCGGCTGTGTCCGGGATAGCCACACAAGCGTAAGCCGGGAGAATAGTGGCGGGGTGCATAGGTGTAATCTTCCCTTTGCACGCCAAATAGTGCCAATACGTCTCGCGTGCGATCCATTAAAAATTCAACGGAAGCCTTTGCACCGACGCAGTCCACGGCACTATCAAGTGTGGTTTTGCCAGGACGTGCGGGAAACTGTTCACGTAAATCATCACGCGGATCATAGGCCGCATCCACGCCGAGTGTCAGAGCACGCTCACGGCGGCTGGGTGCTAAATCAAATCCGATCACTTCAGCAGCCCCCTCAGCGCGGGCCATCTGCAAGGCGATTAGTCCGGCTGGGCCAAGCCCAGAGATGCCAATCCGTTGTTCTCCCAGCACATCCATTGGTTTGAGCATCACAAACGTTGCACCGACACACATCGCCAATTCAACGGGTGCCGTGGCTTCGGGGCTGAGGTGCTGCGGCACCCGTATCACGTTCTCACTTTTAGCCACCACATACTGGGCATAGCAGCCAGGACGCTGATGCCCGGCATCACGCCAGATACTCACCCGCTCTCCCACAGCGATATTGTCTACGTCTGCCCCAACTGCTGCAATCTCGCCTGTGGCTTCATGACCTGGCTGACCTGGTGTGTAGGGATACTCGAACTTATGCCCGATAAACATCGGCTCATTGTGGCGCAAGTGCAAATCCCATTGGGGGCAGGTGGTTACGGCTTCCACCCGCACCAAAACTTCACCAGAGCCAGGCTTAGGGGTTGGCACGTCGAGTATTTCAAATTCCTGCGGTGCAGTGACTTGTAAGATTTTCATATAAGTTCCAACTCTGATTACTAACTCGTTGCTGGTGCTTTCCTATTCCCAATCCAGCACTATGCCCAGAAAAGGTTCCTGCCGAGTCAGTATGAGATTGAAGGCATCTGCCGCCTGTGCTGCGGGAAAGCGATGCGTGATGAGGTGTTCGGTTCGTAACAAGCCATCGGCCATCAGTTGCAATGTAGCATCCATGCGCTCTTGAGACCAACCCGCCGGAGCGTGCAGGGTCAGTTCTCGGTCACGCATCTTTTGAATATCAATCAGCCCCCTGGGGCCGTAGAAGCCTGCCGATACCAGATGCCCGTTGCGCCGCATGATGGGGTAGAGGGCTTCGATAGCATGGATAGAGCCGACTGTATCCGCGACAACTTGCACGCCGTCCGGTGCCCAGGTGCGAGCCGCATCAAGTGGATTCTCTTGGTTAGCATAAACTCTGCGGTCTGCATCCGTGGCAGCAAAAAGTTGCAAGCGTTCGTCGTGGCGTCCCACCATCATAACTCTTGCGCCACGATGCTGCAACGTCTGCGCAGCCCAGTGTCCCACCATGCCGTCGCCAATCACAACAGCGGCATCCCCCGCCGTCAGGGTAGGACGAATACCGACGTTATAGCCTACTTGAGTTAGCACCAGCCCGCTGACAGCGACAGGGTTAAGATGCTCTGGAAGCTTCCAGACTTGAGAGTGATGGGTGACTGCCGGAGAAACATGACCCCCGCTAGAATAAAACATGCCTTCGACTTTGGACATGGTGGCAAAAACTTGGTCTCCTGCTTTCAGGTGAGACACATTTTGGCCGACCCATTCCACAACTCCGACTTTCTGATAGCCCGGAACGTGCGGGAAGGGCAGGGGATCAGATGCGGCGCATGGTGTATCGCCGGCAATGCGTTCGCCGCGCACAAAAGAACCTTCGGTGCCGTTGCTAATCCACGAATGATGAACACGCACTATCACATCCTCCGGTGTTGGCTCTGGTACCTCAACGCTTTGGAAGGCGACCTGATGGGGGGCAGTGGCTACGACAGCTTGAGCTTGCATAAGATTCAAAGAGACTTCAATTTTCCTGCGATAGATTATTATAGATGATTAACGATGGAGAGGCACGATGGTCTGTCCCGGCATTAATGGGCAGGGCAAAGCACGCGGCTGGAGAACCGTAGATGGGGATTCTATCTTTTGTAGCAGCATTTGCACGGCGGCTTCGCCCATCTGATATTCAGGCAGATACATATAATGCGTCTGCATCGTCATTAAAACGACGCCCCCCCAGTGAAAGGTGAGTAGAGATAAGTCTTCGGGAATTTTTAAGCCCAGGCTCAGGGCTGCTTGCGTCACCGAAACAGTTTCCGCTTCGCTATAAGCCAGCACCGCAGTGGGGCGTTGCGTCTGGCCGAGCCATTGCCTTGAAAGAGCTATCAGTTCTTCGGGTGGAACAGCTTGCTTATTCTCGATGATGTGCGTTTTGCAACCAGCCTGTTGCATGGCGGCGGCATATCCGGTGCGCCGATCTTGCACACTGTAGTGTAGAGCTGCGCCGCCAGAGGTGTAATCTACAAAGGCAATTTTGCGATGTTGCAAGGATAACAAATGGCGAGTGGCGTCATAAGCGGCGTCCACATCAGCCGGATGCACACAATCTGCGTCACGACGTAAATTGAGCCAGATCGAAGGGATTTTATAGTCGGCAATGAGATTAATCAGGCGCGTTGGAACATCGTAGATGTAGTTAATCAATACTCCATCACAGGCCCACTCGCGCAGTAGTTTTGGCACGAAGCCTTCGCTGACTAACTTCTCATCGGGCAAGCGGGCGAGGGTGAGATGATAATCGTGGCGTGCCAGTTCATCATGAATTCCAGCTAATAGCGCATCCGGCAGCCAGTTACTGCCGCCGTTAGTGCCCATCAATAAAGCAACCGAGCCAAAGCGTCCGCTCTGCATGGTGCGCGCAATGCTGTTGGGCCGATAACCCACTTCCCTGGCAACTTCTAAAATGCGTTGGCGCGTCTGCGGTGCTAAACGGCCTTTGCCAGTCAACGCGTTGCTGACGGCCTGTCGTGACACCTGACACTGCTCGGCAATGGTTTTGATACTGGCTGGCATAATTTCCATGTTACCATGCTGGTGCAACTTCTCTCTTTAGGCTCTATCTAAGTATAATGGTTTATAGTTCAACCAAGTTGGTAAAAAAGGAATTAAAATGTTGGCTCGCAGACTCAGGGCTCTCAGCGGATGCTGCTTAACCATAATGTTATGGGGTCTATCAGGCGTGGCTTATGCCCAGCAAAATGCAGGTACTGGCAATGCTGGCGCTGGCAACGCGACGGCCCAATTACCCGATCTCAAGCCCGATGCTATCGTGCATCCTCTTTATCGCTCAGTAGTAGCTGAGGTGCAGAACCTCCATCCCAAGCTGCTCTTGCTCAACACCGACCCTGACGCGGCTCTGGAAAAGTTTCAGCGTAATAGTGTCAGTGGGCGGGCGAACTTTTCTCTCGTGCCTGTGGTGGGAATGCCCTTTAAGGGGGCGATGCACATTGATACCGAGCGCAAGCCCCAGGAGTGGATGACGCATATCCAGTCGTTTACCAAAGAGCCTATCCACAACGGCGATGTGTTGTATGTTACGGCGTGGGTGCGGGCGCTACGCATTACCAATGGGAAATCCGAAGGTGAAGGACGCTTGTATGCCAGTGGAGAGCGCGGCGGTAATCAACACGATTCCAGTGGTCTGGGCGTGGCTGATTTTGCCATTCCACAACAATGGACACGCATTCATATTCCTCTGCGTGCCGAGCGTGATTTCACCGATGATGACCAGATGAAACTGATGTTCACCTTCGGCCAAACCAGCCAGGTGGTAGAGTTTGGTGGCTTGACTGTCCTCGACTTTGGGCCAGGCGTTAGTAAGGAAAATTTGCCTCACGCCAAACTGCCTTTAGATTATCCTGGCCGTCAATTAAATTCCGCGTGGCGGAAGGCGGCGGCAGAGCGCATTGAAAAGTACCGTAAGGGGAATTTAACGGTTGTGGTGACGGATGCCGCAGGCAAGCCGGTGAAGAATGCCGATGTGAAAGTCAATATGACCCGTCACGCTTTTCTTTTTGGAGCGTCCACGCCAACGGGAATGCTACCGGGGCAGGATGTGAAACCGTGGAATGCCGATTTTGCGCGCACGGCGGGAGCATCTGCCGAAGATAAGAAGAAGTTGCAGGAAGTGTTTTTGAAGCACTTCAATTCCACCACCGCGAGTGTGACCTGGACGATCTGGAATGGTGGGGATGCTCGCATCTCCCGCGATGATATTATTGCAGGATTAAAATGGTTCAAAGACAACAACATCCCTGTGCTGAATTCGCAAGTGGTTTATCCCAGCCCGGAGTTCACCCCTAGTGATATAGTCAAGAACCTGATGAACAAGGAGCACGCAGGGGAGTTTGGCAAGGCGGTAGATGCCTTTATTGTGGAGCAAGTGCGGCCCAATGGCCCACTGGGGCCGTATCTTGCTTCGGTGGAGATTGCCAATGAAATTGAAGGGCGTCTGCAATACACGGATATTTTGGGGCGTGACGCGGTTGCGCACTGGTTCAAGGTGGCACAGCAGGCTAACCCGGCAATGGGCCGCGAGATCACTGGGCCGTATTCTCTGGGAGCAGGTACGGTGCAAACCGAGAATCGCGGGGCACAATGGCCTACGCAGAGCGAGGGCTTACAATATTATTATGACCTTATTGCTTACCTGCTGAAGCAGGGAGCACCAATTCAATACATTGCCTTTCAGAATCATGGCGGGTTGGGAATGCCCGGCCCGGAAGCCGTGTTGAAGTCACTCGATCAGTTCTCGACTTTTAAGCTGCCTTTAGAAGTCACGGAGTTTGAAGTGGCGCTGCAAAATGGCAGCGATGCGGAACAACGCCAGTATCAAGCCGATTATGTGCGAGATTATTTCACTGCAGTATTCAGTCACCCCTCGGTGCGGGCTATTATCCTACAAGATTTCTGGCAGCCAGGAGCCTGGCAGTATGAAGGCGCAAGTGCTTTCTTTAACAAGGATTGGAGCATCAACCTGCATGGTAAGGCTTACGAAGATTTAGTCCTTAATCAATGATGGACGCGGGTTAATGGTCAGACTAACGCCAGAGGGCAATATGCAACGCGGGGTTTTCTGGGTGATTATGAGATCACGGTTACGGCCAATAGAAAAACACAGACTGTTAAAACGGCTTTGCCGAAAGCCGGTCAAACGGTAAAGATTACCTTATAAAAATTTACAGGTTCTTAACACCCCTGTAATTCGCGCTGATTATCCTTAATCATAGTGGTGGCTAATGGCACGAGCCAGCCCGGTCTTAAACGCCCTATGGAAGCGAGGCCAACTATGAAAGGCAAGAGAAAAGCAGAGCGCAAAAAACAGTTAGAACCTGATGCTGCCCCCGCCGATGAAAGTTGTCTGGAACAGGCTAACATTTGCTGCGAGCAAGCGCGTACTGCGGCTCGCCTGAAACGCTATACCGCAGCGCGTGGTCTCTTTGTGACAGCTATTGCCTTATGCCACCGCGCCATTGCGCTAAATGGCACAGCCCGCTCTCAGGCCGAAATATGCCTGGGCCAGCTTCACAATGAAATGTCGGCCTATTCCGAATTAGCGCGTAGCATGGAGCGTCCTTTGCTGGCACACCCCCATATGCAGAGCCATCAACATACGGAGTTTGCTGTCACAGTATGATTTATCAAGGTGATCTATCCTCCGGCCAACAGGTCTACATTGAGAACAATGATGGGCAGACTATCGTAACGTTGAGCCAGGGTAAAGAGCATCAGCAAGTTCAGCGCAGCAGTTTTGAGACGGGCGAGTGGAAGGAAACTCCCACCTTATTCAAAGCTGAGGATGGGGCTATTCTTTGTGCCAAAGCGGGCAATGAGCAGTTCTTCTTCTGCTTGCAGCCCACTGGTATTCACACCCTCCATGAGCCACCTGCTTTAGCCGATACTGACAAACTGCCACTTCACGAAACTAAAGAGGTGCCAACTTTGGAGCCGATGCGACCTATGAAACCAATGGAGCCGATAGCACCCCTTAAACCAATAAAGCCGCTATGAATTAAGCTGTAGTTTGTACTCTAACTATTTAAAGCGAAAAGCCTGCTTTCAACGTGCCCTGTGGGTGCTATGAAGGTAGGCTTTTGGTATTTTAGACGCGGTTGACATGCTGCTATGAGGGGTAGACTATACTCACTCAATTTAACTTGCTCAATTAAGGAAGCTCTGTGAATCTGAAGCAATACATTTGGTCACTTTTGCTCGCTTTATCTTTTGTTCTAAACCTGTTAACCTCCGGTGACGCTACACCAACGGAAAACAATGGTATCCGTGTGCTGCCCGCCCCCGGCAAAGTTGCTGTGGATGGCAAAGCGAATGATTGGGATTTATCCGGTGGCATTTTTGTTTGCGATAACGTCGAAACCCAGCGTGATAAATACGCGGTGTGGCTGCACGCGATGTATGATCGGGATAATCTCTACATCCTGGCTCGTTTTATAGACGCAACACCTTTAAATAATCCTGGTCAGACTATTGCCGATTATGGCTTTGCCGGGGATAGTCTGCAATTACGCATTATCACGGCCCCTGGCACCCCTCAAGAGCGCGGTAATCATCTCACGGCCTGGCATGGTGCCGATGGGCGCGATGTGATTAATCTTGAAGGTGGCACGCGCTTCAATGAACCCAATATTAAAGATGCCAAGACGCAAGGCGCGCAGCAGGCATTTTCTATAAATGCTGATGGTAAAGGCTATGTGCAAGAGATAGCGTTGCCGTGGAAACTCTTGACCCGCGACGGGCAGCCTTTGAGTGCTGGCGCACAGTTCACCATGACAGCCGAACCCAATTTTACTGTCGGGCAAAAGAGTCGCCTGTCTATCAAGGACATTTTTAAGCCCGGTATCACCCCAGATCGCGTGTTTACTTTTATGGCTCCCCAGGTGTGGGGGCCAGCGACACTTGAAGCCACGGGACATGTTAATCCTCAACCTGTGCGCCTGGCTGGTGGACGGTTGTTTCCGGTGTATCTGGAAAACGGCTTGCCCTCCGTGGATTGGACAGGTTTAATCCAGGTCAAGCAGATGCCGGGGTTTAAGCCTATCGCTTTTACCATGCCTGCGGATGGCTATATTTCTTTAAACATCAAAGGAGCGGATGGCCGCGTGGTGCGCCACCTGCTGAATGGAGCCTTCTACACCAAAGGCCGCCATGAGGTGTTGTGGGATGGACTCACGACGCCCAACTGGAATATGCCGGGACAACCGGTAGCTCCTGGCACTTATACCTGGAGTGCCTTGCTAAATACTGGCATCGGGCTGAAGTTGCGCGGTTGGGCCGCCAATGGTGGCACGACACCGTGGGATAATGGAGCTAATACGAACTGGGGCGGCGATCATGGTATTCCTGTGGCAGCGGCGACAGACAAGAGTCAGGTTTACCTGGGCTGGAGCATGGCAGAAGCCGGTAAAGCCCTTATTGGCTGTGATCTCAATGGCAATGTGAAATGGAGTAACAATCGTGCAGGCATTGCCGGGGTTAAAGCGTTGGTTGTAGATAATGGTGTGGTTTATGTGTTGGGTGGCGCGAGTGGCCCTGCCGCTGAGGGGGCTGCTCTCTATAAGCTGAACGCCAAAGATGGCACTTACCTCTCCTGGGGCGACAGCACGGATGCGGACTTAATGGTCAAGGGGCTATGGCCGGATGCTACTGGCAAGCCTGAAAAGGCCGATGGCATCGAAGCTAAAGATGGCACGCTTTTCCTGAACTTCACCTCCGCTAATCTGATCGCCATCGTGGATGCTAAAACGGGCAAGCTCTTGCAGATTGTCAATGTGCTTGCACCGAGTGGTATGCGAGCGACTTCGGTTGGGTTTATCGCCGGGCGGTCGCCTTCACATATCTATGTGCTTTCTGGTGGCACCAAAGTTTTGCGGGTGAATCCGTGGAGCGGTCAGACCGAGACTATCATTGATGGTTTGACCAATGCGACTTGTTTGACAACGGATGACAGCGGCAAGATTTACGTCGGGGTGGGTGAGCCGGATAATCAGGTCAAGGTCTTTAATGCTGATGGACACGTAGCAGACACCATAGGCCGCGCAGGTGGACGTGCCTTGCAGGGCCAGTGGCAACCAGATGGAATGCGCTTTATTCATAGTCTTGCTGTGTCTGGCGACGGCAAATTGTGGGTGGCCGAAGCTGATGATGCGCCCAAGCGCGTGAGTGCCTGGGACATTCGTAGCGGCCAGTTAAGTCAAGAGTTCTTTGGCCCGACCAGCTATGGGGCGACTGGTGGGGCCATTGATCCACTTGATCCAAATATTATGGCGGGGCAGGGATGTGAGTGGCGGATAGACCCAACCACCGGGCGTGCTACCTGTCGGGCTGTCATCACACGCGATGGGATGGGTAATGTTCGCTTTGGCGTTGGCAGCAATGGCCGCTTATATCTCGTCGTTGCCTCTGCTGGGCAGTTCGAGGCAGGGAAGATTAGCATCTTTGAGCGAATCAGTGATGCTAATTATAAACTACGCTCCCAATTCACTTATGATGGCAAGGGCAACGATGCCCGCACAACTTACTGGGCTGATGCCAATGGCGATGGCCAGCGCCAAGCCAGTGAAGAGAATACCATTCCCGGCACAGTGCGTTTTAGCGGCTGGTATATGTGGGTAACGCCGGACTTAACGCTCTATGCGGGTGCTGGCAACTACTCGCAATTTAAAGTCAAGGGCTTCACGCCTGCGGGTGCGCCGCTCTATGATTTGCAAAACCCGATTCATCTGCCGAATGCAGGGGAGCAGGGTGGAATGGGCGCGGGGAATGGTTTGGGTTCCGCCGATGGTCGTCTGATGCTGTATAATGGTGCCTACGGTGTAGACCGCGCCTGGTTCGATGCCTACGACATTGCTACGGGTAAGATGATTTGGAGCTACCCCAATAACTTTGTCGGTGTGCATGGCTCGCACAACGCGACACCAGCCGAACCCGGCCTGATTCGTGGAGCCTTCGACATTACGGGAACGGCCAAGCTACCTGCCCCCATCGGCAATATCTGGGTGATTCCCACCAATGTCGGCGAGTGGCATATTCTGACGGGTGACGGCTTTTATCTGACTCGCCTCTTTCAGCCTGATCCCCTTCAGGTGCAATGGTCTGCCCAGGCCGTGCCTGGCGCTGATGTGAGCAATGCTCCTCCTGGTATGGGAGGAGAGGATTTCGGCGGCTCCATTGCCTATACACCCGGTGATAGGAATAATCCCCTTGGCCATCTTTACCTGCAAGCGGGCAAGACAGCTTTTTGGAACGTGGAAGTCACAGGCTTAGAAAGTGTTAGAGCGTTGCCAGGTGGCACCATTCGCATCACTGCGCAAGATGAACTCCGCGCCCAAGCCATGCACGATGCGCAACTCCAGGCAGCGGTTGGCACACACCAGATGACAGTTAAGCGCATGACCCCAACATTCACAGGTAATCTTGATAATGATTTCAAAGGTGCTGAGCTTATCAGCTACAAGAAAAGTGATGAGGCGGCAGTGCGCTCAGCGGCGGCCTGGGACGAGCAGAATCTCTATTTAACCTGGGATGTGAAAGATAATTCTCCGTGGCTCAATAGTGCTGCCGACCCAACGCAACTGTATCTTGGTGGTGACACCGTAGACTTCCAAATCGGCACCAATCCAACAGCAGATAAGAATCGTGGCGAAGCGGCACTGAGTGATTTACGCTTATCCATTGGTAACTTTCAAGGCCGTAATCTGGCGATGCTCTATCGCAAAGTGGCACGCGACAAGAAACCTAAAACTTTTAGCTCCGGCGTGATTAAGGCTTATCCAATGGATTTCGTAGATGAAGTGCGCGATGCTAAAATCACCGTGAATAAACGTGCTGATAGTTATGTGGTGGAAGCTATAATTCCCCTCACTGCATTAGAACTGAAACCTGTTGACGGATTAACACTGCATGGAGATTTCGGTGTCACGCACGGTGACCCGGCAGGTGGAAGAACGCGGCTACGCACCTATTGGAATAATCAACATACTGGCATTGTGGACGATGCCGTCTTTGAGTTGCAGATGGAGCCGAAGAACTGGGGCGAATTGAATTTTAAGCGGTAGTCAATTCTTTTAAGTGGCACGCGAGTTGCTTTGAAGCCATTGCATTTTAGGTCGGAGAGTTAACCTGGAGTTGTAGGAATGCTAAAGAATCGAGGCGAAGCGCAATGAATTCTGAACCTGTGTTGGAAGCCATTAATCAGCAGGAATGGATTGAACCGGTGGCTGATGGTCTGGGGAGTGCGGTGCAGGGCGCCTATAAAGCTGGCGGAAGTGCCGGGCAGAAGGTCAAGAACTTCATGCACGGCACCTGGCTGGGGCATCAGTTGCACCCGGTGATAACCGATGTGCCCATTGGTTCTTGGACAACCGCTTTTGTGTTAGATGTGATTGAAGCCGCTACTGGCCGCAAAGAATACGGCAAGGGTGCCGATGTCGCCGTTGGGCTGGGTATTTTAGGGGCGTTGGCCTCGGCAGCGGCAGGTTTAACCGACTGGTCAGATACCGATGGCCGCGCCCGCAAAGTTGGGGTTGTGCATGGTTTGCTCAATATAACGGCGACGGCACTTTATATTGCCTCATGGTTTATGAGGAAAAGTGGCAAGCGCGGTTCTGGTCGCACTCTCGCCTGGTTGGGCTATGCCATTTCCGGCAGTGCCGCTTACCTCGGCGGCGCTTTGGTCTACACCGAAAAGATCGGTGTAGACCACGCGCCGCGTGAGGAGATGCCCGATAACTTTATTCCTGTCCTGCCCGATGCAGATTTGCCTGAAGGTAAATTGGTGCGTGCCGCAGCCGGAGAAGTAAAAATACTCCTGGTGCGCCGGGGTGAAAATATTTATGCACTGTCTGAGACCTGCTCCCACTTAGGCGGCCCCCTGGCCGAAGGCAAACTGGAAGGCGATAGCGTCGTTTGCCCTTGGCATGGCTCGCGTTTCACCCTGCAAGATGGCAGTGTCCTGGATGGCCCCGCCACGCATCCCCAGCCTTGCCTTGAAGCGCGGGTTCGTGGCGGCTATATCGAAGTGCGTGTGAACAAGGAATAGCAAGCCCTCTCCCCGCTTCTCTGGCACAGGTTTGGCAAGTTTTTAGATGGGGCCTATTCTCTCTTAGAGGTGATAAGTTATGGCAGATGATCAGCAACAAGCAACAGCCAGTAGTAGTGGAACACAACAACAGGATGATACGGGGCCATCTGAAAATGAGATGCCGGATGCCGAGGCTATTGACCAGCGCATTCAGAGCGGCGAAGATCGGCGCGATGCGGAAGCGGCTTTTGGCAACCAACAGAGTGGGGAGTCCTCTGTTAGGTAAGCGGTAGCATCATTAAAGTCCTATCACAACAAGCTGGTTCAGCATCCTTTCTGCTAACGGCAGTAGACGAGTTCCGAGCCAGCTTGTATTGGTACTGAGGTGGGCCAATATCTACCATGACTAAGTATTAGTGAAACTCGACTTGTTACGCACCACCCGTGTCTTGAGTCACGGGTGGTGCGTAACAAGTCGTCCTACGGCGACTTGAAGTCCGCGCAGGCGGGCTTGGTCTTGCAGCCCGTGGTTTTAACCGCTGCCTGGCCAAGGCAGCAAGTTGAGTTAATAAGTCATATGCTTTGAATACAGTCCTCTTATGCTGATATAGTCAATAGCATGGGGTTATCACACATCCGCACGCTGTCGCCGGATCAACGCAATACCTTTATCGCCAGTTTCCTCGGCTGGACATTGGATGCCTTTGATTTTTTTATTCTGGTTTTTGTCATCAAAGATGTGGCTAAAGAATTTGGCACGGATAAAACCCATGTCGCTTTAGCCCTGACCTTAACTCTCGCCTTGCGACCGGTGGGCGCATTTATCTTTGGCCTGGCGGCTGATCGTTACGGGCGGCGCATGGTCTTGATGGTAGATGTCATTCTCTACTCGATTCTTGAGTTACTGTCGGGTTTTGCCCCGAGCTTAACGTCCTTTCTGATTTTGCGCACCCTCTTCGGGGTAGCGATGGGTGGCGAATGGGGCATCGGCGCATCCCTGGCGATGGAAACTATTCCCGCAGAGTCGCGTGGCTTTTTCTCCGGCGTTTTGCAAGAGGGCTATGTCGTGGGCTATATCCTTGCGGCTATTGTGTTCCCCTTAGTAGCTCCCCATTGGGGTTGGCGTGCCATGTTTTTCATTGGCGCATTACCTGCCTTGCTGTCATTGTTTATCCGCGCTAAGGTCAAGGAATCTCCCGTCTGGGAGCGTCGCCAGCAACCGGCACCCGTTAACATGGGTGCGGCGGTGCGGGCCAACGCTGGCCTTTTTGCTTATCTGGTGCTCTTGATGACGGCCTTTACTTTTATGTCTCACGGCACGCAAGATATTTATCCCACGTTCCTCCAGGTGCAACACCACTTTGAACCCGGCACTGTTTCAACCATCGCTATTATCTATAATATTGGGGCACTGATTGGCGGCATCTTTTTCGGTAGCCTGTCGCAGAGAATCGGGCGACGCAAAGCCATCATTATTGCGGCGTTGCTGGCCTTGCCGATGATCCCCTTATGGGCGTTTTCTAAAACTGCGGCGATGTTAGCTCTGGGGGCGTTTCTGATGCAGTTCATGGTGCAAGGCGCGTGGGGCGTTATTCCCGCGCACCTGACAGAACTTGCCCCCAATGCCCTGCGTGGTACCTTTACTGGTTTTGCTTATCAGTTGGGCAACTTGTTGTCGGCCATCAATGCCACGCTCCAAACCAATCTCGCTGAGCATCATTATCATAATGATTATGGGCGTGCAATGGCTTCAGTTGTCGTCATCGTGTTCATCAGTGTGGCAGTGATTACGGCGCTGGGGCGTGAAGCGAAGGGTGTGTCGTTTAGCGAAGAAATACCCGACTTAAAACCTGCCTGATGGTGCGCGACCCGCCGCTAAAGCAGCGGGCTGAACCTTGAAGCCCCCTGAACGGGGCTATGGGTTTGTCCGTAGCCCCGTTCACCGGGCTTTTGCCCTCAGCCCACTCGTTGACGGGTGGGTGCTACATCAGACCTGCATATAATTACCTGTTAACCGCTAACTATTCTACCATGAAAAAATCTCTTTTATTGCTCTCAACACTTGCGCTTTGCAGCGCCAGATACGCCATCGGGCAAACTGCGACTACAGCACAACCTGTGAAGAAGTATGAAGCGAACTGGGCTTCCCTGGATAGCCGGCCGATACCGCAATGGTATCAAGATGCTAAGTTCGGCATCTTTATTCACTGGGGCGTTTATTCCGTGCCCTCATGGGCACCCAAGGGCACCTATGCCGAGTGGTATTGGCACTCCATGCAAGATAAAAACGGCGCGACCTGGAAGTTTCATGAGAAGACTTATGGCGCAGATTTTCCTTATGAGAACTTTGCACCTCTTTTCAAAGCTGATCTCTTCAAGCCAGAGCAGTGGGCCGAGGTCTTTGTGCGCAGTGGTGCAAAATATGTGGTGCTCACTTCCAAGCATCATGAAGGGTTCGCCTTATGGCCTAATCAGGACGCCAGCCGAGACTGGGGCCGCCCCTGGAACAGTGTAGAAGTTGGCCCCAAGCGTGACCTGTTGGGTGACCTCACCACGGCGGTGCGGGCGCGTGGACTTAAAATGGGTTTCTATTATTCGCTGTATGAATGGTATAACCCGCTTTATAAAAATAACTTCGCCAAATTCCGCGATGAGCACTTCTTTCCCCAGTTCAAAGATGTTGTGACGCGCTACAAACCTTCGATTATCTTCGCGGATGGTGAATGGGAGCATACTGCTGCCGAGTGGCACTCGCCAGAATTGCTGGCCTGGCTGTACAACGATTCGGGATGTGGCGCTGATTTAATCATAGATGACCGCTGGGGCAGTGATACACGCGGCCATCATGGTGGCTACTATACGACGGAGTATGGTGGTGGCACTGACTTTAAGGCTGGCCCCGGTCATCAATGGGAAGAGAGTCGGGGTATTGGTGCTTCCTACGGCTATAACCGCAACGAAGATTATGACGATTACCGCACCCGTCAGGGTTTAATTCAACTCTTAATCCAGATGGTTAGCCAGGGCGGGAATCTGCTGCTCGACATCGGGCCAACGGCGGATGGGCGTATTCCAGTGGTGATGCAAGACCGTTTAATTAGCATGGGCAACTGGTTGAAGGTGAACGGCGATGCCATCTACGGCACCGGGCCAAGTCCCTACGGCAATCGCAAATTTGATTGGGGTGCCCTCACCACCAAACCCGGTAAGATTTTTGTGCATCTCTTCAAGCGGCCAGGCGATACTCTGACCTTGTCCGGCCTCAAAAACCAGGTCACTGCTGCTTATTTGCTGTCCGATGCCACACACAAGCCATTGGCCGTGAAAAGTAACGCCTCCGGCGTTAATATCAGCTTGCCCGATTATCTGCCCGATGAGAATGCTTCTGTTATCGTCTTAGAAATCAACGGCCAACCCAATGTGGATTTAACTATAGCGCAACAGGCCAACGGTACACTTAATCTGGAAGCCAACACTGCCGATATTCATGGTACTTCCCCCAGAGTAGAAAACCGCGCCGCCGGGGGCAACATTGGTTTCTGGAACAATCCCAAAGATTCCATCAGTTGGACGTTTAACGTCACGCATCCAGGCGAATTCCAGGGCGCTATCAATTATGCGTGTGAGAATGGCGCGGGTGGCAGCGAATACGTGGTGAGTGTGGATAACCAGCAGTTGGTTGGGCGCACGCGGGACACGGGTGGTTGGGATCATTTTGTACGGCAGGATTTAGGGCGCATCAAGTTTTCTCAGCCCGGTAAATATACACTCACCATGCAGCCTAAAGCCGAACCTGCCTGGAAGATGATAAACGTGGAAAGCATCACATTGCGACCCGTAAAGTAACCACTCTGTTACCGCCACGTCCAGAGACCTATTCTGTAAAAACACAGGAGCAGCAAAAAGCCCACACCGACAGGCAATAAAGCCAACCAGGGTAGGGGAATCCTGCTAGCATGAGCGAAGATAAGTGTCACCGTCGCCGCAACCATCGCCATCATTCCGGCGACGAACCGGCCACAACTATTGTCGTGAGCCAGTGATGGGGCTGCGCCACTTTCTGCTTCTGTGGGAAGTTCATTGTCCTGGTCATCCAAAGTATTCATGTCGGTTGGCTGCATTCTAAGTGGGCACGGAACGTTGCGTTTGTAGCTGGCATTTGGCGCGTGGTTTTAAGTGCCCATTGTCAACCCCCATGTATTCCTGTTGGATGTGATAACTTCCATTAGCTTGCGGTTGGAAACTCACAAAGGCCAGGGAATTGCCAAAGAGCAAATCCTTGCACACCCGTTTTTCTGCCTTTTGCCTGTAGCTGGCGTACAGTGGTCTGATGCATGTTTGCAAGCCTCCATAACTGCCTTGCTGCAACCAGGACTGGGCCAGGATTTTACGGCGACTGCGCGTGCCGAGTCTATTGTCAATGGGGGAACAGACAAATTGTAAAAGACGGGGACTGGATTTATGAACTGCTCCATCTGAAGCATCTGTTGCCTTTCCCGCCTTCAATCGGGCTTCCATTGTGTAAGAGAAATGCACATCCCCGGAAAGCACCAAAATCTCTTGCGGTTGGGTCTTGAGAAGATCAACTACTTCGTCCCAAGTTTGGGCAAAAACAGGCCAGTGGTCGAACTGTGCCTTCTCCCCGAATTTCTGTTGCAGGTGACCCATGAGATGCGCAATCAAATGCCAGATACGACTGGATTGCGGCCCGAATCTTCGCCCCATCACATACTCGGCGAACCCGATCAGCGGCGGTAGCAACACAGGCACCGAGGAAACGAGGACAGCAGGCTGAGCCTGGTGGGTAGCGAGCCAACTTTTAAGCATATCCATCTGCTGCTGGCTCATAATACGGTTAGAAGTTTCCGCCCCTGGCTCGATGGGCTGTGGCGCTAATCGCTCTTCGCGGTCAGTACGCGCATCGCTGACGAAGAGGGGGGGCGAGGTGGGAATCGAATAATACCACTGCAACCGGGTCTTCCCATAGATCGACTGGCGCATACAGGTGCGCAGTTCTTCCAGGGCGTCCCCGCTTTGTGCCGCCGCTGCCATAATTTGCAAACGAGGATCATCCGCAGGTGCTTCATCTGGCGCTCTCGGCTTATCCTCCACATTGCGCTGAAGCAGATTGCCCCACCCCTGATAAATCCAGTAAGCGACCAGGCCATCCACTAACAACTGCTCGTTACCCTGCTTGAGTTGTGCGGCCCGCCAGAAAGGGACAGTGTTCCAGCCATTGGTAATTTCATGATCGTCACAGATCATATAGGTTGGGACGGTAGCGAGAGCCTGGCGCACAGAGGTGTCATGCGTCCAGGAAAACTCATAGAGAGCGGCGAAGTTGGAGAAGTCCCTGGCTCCGCCGCGCAAGGAGGCATGTTGCCGTATCGCCGCAGAACTTGGCGCGTCCGCATAAATTTGGTCACCGATCAGCAACAACAATCGGGGCCAACGATTTTCCCGATCCTCATAGTGCTGCACCAGCCAACGCCCCAGAGCACTTAACGTATCCTGACGAGGATTCACTAAGCGGCGGCAGGAACCATAGGCCAGGGTGAGGGCGTACTGGCTCGCCGGATTATCTAAGGTGCGGAAACACTGGTGCGGCACGACCCGTTGAGGTTGAGGTGCTGTGGACTGATTGTTAGTAGATTGGTCGTTTTGGGCCTGAATCGTGTAACGATACCAGGTGGCTGGTTGCAAGCCTCTTAACTGGGGCGCTGCGTAGTAACGATTGCCTACACATACCGTTCTGGATGTCACAATGTGAGCTGGCGTTATTGATTCGGCAGACGTGTCTCGTTCAGGCCCGTCTACCGTTGTCTCCTGCTGTGGTGTCGCAGTAATCGTAATGGTGCCTGGGTGAGATAATTCAACCCAAATAACAGCAGAATCAGCACTGGTGGCTCGCACGAGAGGCCCAACACGCAGCGATAGCATAGTAGATGTCCTGTAGCTGCAAGGGGGGTGCCACTTTCTTCTTTTGCGACACGCATGAGCTGTTAGTGAGCGACTTCCTCCGGCGCATCTAATTTGCAGTCTTCGTTAGTGCTGATTATTTAACAGTGTCGTTAAAGACTAAATGCAAATAGGATGAAGCTATCAAATGTCACATTTATTTACTCCTCTCACCATCCGTGAGATTACCTTGCGCAACCGTATCGCTGTTTCTCCCATGTGCCAGTATTCCAGCGTGGATGGATTGCCCAATGACTGGCACCTGGTGCATCTTGGCAGTCGTGCCATCGGGGGCGCGGGACTTGTCTTCACCGAAGCCGCGGCGGTAGAAGCACGCGGGCGCATCACACCTCAAGACCTGGGCATTTATGATGACTCGCACATTGAACCGCTACAACGCATTACCAGATTTCTCCATGAGCACGGCTCTGTAGCCGGTATTCAACTCGCTCATGCTGGTCGTAAAGCCAGCACTGCCCCGCCGTGGCAGAGTGGCCATGCAGTGGGTGAGGCTGCCGGAGGCTGGGCACCTGTGGTTGCCCCCAGCCCACTGCCTTTTGACACTGGTTACTTAACACCCGAAGCGTTGGATGAAGTGGGCATCAAGCAAGTTGTGCGAGCCTTTGGCAATGCGGCGGAGCGGGCGCAGCAGGCGGGATTCGAGGTTGTCGAAATTCATGCGGCGCACGGTTACTTATTACACGAATTTCTGTCGCCTCTCAGCAACCAGCGTGAGGATCAATATGGTGGTGAGTTTAATAATCGCGTGCGGCTTCTACTAGAGGTGGTTGAGGAAGTGCGGCGACACTGGCCTGAGCGTTACCCTCTGGTTGTACGCCTTTCCGTTACGGATTGGACAGAAGGTGGCTGGGATATTGAGCAGTCGGTGGCCCTGGCCCAACAACTCAAGCCGCTGGGGGTAGATGTGATTGATTGCTCTTCCGGTGGGGCAGTGCCCAAAGCGACTATTCCTGTGGGGCCGGGCTATCAGACTGAGTTCGCGGCCAGAATCAAACGCGAGGCGGGGATTCTGACCGGGGCCGTGGGCATGATTACCGCGCCCTCGCAAGCCGATCATATCATTCGCAGCAATCAGGCGGATATGGTGCTATTGGCGCGTGAACTATTACGCAATCCCTACTGGCCCACTTATGCGGCACAGGAGTTACGTCAAGAAAATCCGGCTCCGGTGCAATATGAGCGCGCCTGGCCACACCATTAAGCGATAGACCGCCAGTAATTGTAACAGATGCTTCGTGTATTCAAGGAAACTGCAAAGGAATAATGACGAGTTTAGATGAATTGCAAGTGGATGCTGCTAAGGAGCAAGCAGGTAGTTCTATTAGGAACGCAGGCACTTTAGAGCAGAGTGCTCAGATCACGCCGCAGCCACATGGTATAGCGCGCAGTTTATTGTGGACAATGGCGATTGCCAGTGGCCTGGCGGCAGGTAATCTGTACTATAATCAGCCACTCTTAGATCAAATCGGGCGCAATTTTGCCGTGACGCAACGACAGGTGGGAATCCTGCCCTCGCTATCTCAATTTGGCTACGCGAGTGGACTATTCCTCCTGGTGCCGTTAGGTGATATTCTGGAACGCCGTCGTTTGATCGTGAGTTTATGTTGCCTCGTCATTCTCAGTTTGATCGTTGCGGCATGTGCGCCGACCTTGCTGATTCTCGCGCTTTCCACTTATGCCATTGGGCTGCTGACTATCATGGCGCAGGTGCTGTTACCCTTTGCCGCGCATCTGGCCGCGCCGGAGGAACGGGGCAAGATTGTCGGCAGCATTATGAGCGGGTTACTGATTGGTATTTTGCTATCCCGCACCGTGAGCGGCTTTGTCGGTGACCAATGGGGTTGGCGCACCATGTACTGGTTAGCGGCAGGTTTGATGATGATAATGACTTTTGCCTTGCGAGTGCTACTGCCGCAAGACCAGCCTGCGGCGGCACTTTCTTATCGAGAGTTATTAGCATCCATTTTTCAACTGGTGCGCGAGCAGCCCATCCTGCGTGAATCGGCGCTCAGTGGTGCGTTGGTGTTCGCGTGTTTCAGCGCCTTTTGGGCCACCATGGTGTTTTTACTGGATAGTCCTGCCTATCATTTGGGAGCGCGGGTGGCCGGGTCGTTTGGTTTGGTGGGAGCCGCCGGTGCTTTAGCGGCTCCCCTGGTAGGGCGCTTGGCTGATAAGAGCAGCCCGCGCCTTTTGGTGCAAGGTGCCACTTGCCTGATTCTCCTGGGCTATGTCATATTTTGGTTATTTGGATTTCATATCTGGGGTTTGGTGCTGGGGGTGATCCTGCTGGACTTGGGTGTGCAGTCGGCTCACATATCCAACCAGACGCGCGTCTTTAGTTTGCTACTTGGTGCGCACAGCCGATTGAACACGGTGTATATGGTGTCATATTTTATTGGTGGCTCAGCAGGTTCTTATCTGGGCGCGTTAGGCTGGAGTTTGGGGCAGTGGCATGGAGTGTGTATGGTGGGAGTCAGTTGCTCCCTCTTGTTGCTCGGTTATTTCTTAGTTAGTTACCTGCTCGCTGGTAAGCGAGAGTCGGCCACAATGGTTAGAGATTCAGTATAATTTGAGTCCCGGTGGAGGCTATCATGGCGCAATTAGAAATCAGTATCTTGGCTCTTGGCAGAGCGGGCACTAGTGCATCTGAATATATTGCGGAAGCTATCAAGCGTGCCCAGGAGAGTGGCCTCAGTTACCAATTGACAGCAATGGGCACGATTTTGCAGGGTGACTTAGAAGACGTACTGCGTGCGGCGAAAGCAATGCACGAAGCTCCTTTTGCAATGGGGATTCAACGCGTCTATTCCGTCATTAAAATTGATGATCCCCGCGATGCAGAGAGTACCCTGGAAAGCAAAGTGCGCTCTGTCGAAGAAAACTGGGTGCTTAATCAGGCAAGAACCAGAACAACGCCATGTTGAGCGGAGCGAAACATCTCGTGCGTCATAGTTTCCACTCACTCATAAGTACAAGATGTTTCGCTCCGCTCAACATGACGGGTAACCCTTACCGCTCCGCTTAAATCATGTGATTAGAGCCTTTCATCTCTCTTCCTTAGAAAAGCTTCAACGGTAGCCCGGTTGGGAATGCCTGCCTGTCCACCTTCGTGAGTGGCTTTGATGGCAGCCGCAGCGGAGGCGAGGCGAATCCGCTCTTCCAAATCCATGCTCTGCGCCAAGGCTGCGGCATAAGCCCCGTGGAAGACATCGCCGCACCCTGTCGTATCGGCAACGGCGACCTTAAAAGCGGGCCTATGTACTGGCTTTTCGTAACCGGAAGCATGGTAAATGCACCCTTCATCACCGCAAGTAATTACTACCGTCCCCTGGGCGTGTTGATAGAGTTGTAAAGCCGCCTCAGCAACATTTGCCTGCCCGGTAAGCTGCCGTGCAAAATCGGCAGAGACAATAAGATGATCTACCCATTCCAGCAATTCTGCGAAATGTGGCACATTCTGCCGTTCCAGATCAGCCACGACCGGAATGCCCGACTCATGGGCGATGCGCGCCGCACGCAGGTTGCCCGTCATCCCATAGTGGTCAACAAAGAGAACTTGTGCCTGACGGATTAACTCGGCCCCCGGGAGCATATCATGAGCACCGGTGCGGCCTCCGATATGGAACAAGATACTGCGCGTGTGGCGTAAGGTATCTACGATAATAGTCGAATGCACCGGATCGGCTTCAGGGTGGCGCACAACCGGATCAAGATCAATACCTTCCTTGATTAAGGTCTCTTCGACATACTGGGATAGCGGCCCATGTCCTAGTAAGGCTCCATAAGCGCAACGTGCGCCGAGACGTGCGGCTGCGACTAAAGCTGTGGCGGTGAGGCCACCACATTGGCGGACAGCACGCACCACCGGCGTTTTGCCATCTGGTTGTGGAAACGATTCCACATACAGCAAGTCATCTACGGCGGCACAGCCAAGGCCAAGGATATCCCATTGCTTCATCTGAAATCCGTTCCAGGGTTAAAAGTTAGCACCGAACTTGCACAAAATCTTCTTGAGAAATTGTGAACAAGCACGGTTTTTTGCAGTCTGTAGTTTCGTAAGACGAAGCGACATTAACAAACAAGAAAATGTGGTTAGCGTCTTATGAATCGCTGTGGAAAAAATAGGAAAATGCAGGAGGCAATATGAACAAGAATCTAAGTCGTACCATTCGCATAGCTGGTATAGGTATTGCGCTTGGCGTAGCGAGTGCTTCATTAGTAGGCTCCGCCACCCCAGCATCTGCGGCCCCTCGTTATGAGCGAGGCTATGAGCGAGGCTATGAGCGCAGTGAGAGAACCTTTACTGGTGTCGTCCTCCATGACGTACATGGTGATACTTTCGACATTCGCACGGAGCGTGGCCGCACCGTAACCATCGAAACCAATCGCAACCATAACCGGCTCGAAGCTGGCGATACGGTCAGTGTCCGAGGTTTCTGGGAAGGACAACCGGGCAGGAGCCACTTCCATACTACCAGCTTTGATGTAATTAGCCGTGCATATCATGGGAGACGGCGTTAATCTGTCAGCAGGCCATAGGCTCGGAGATTGGGACTGCCGTTTACAGATAAGTGCAACAAGCTAAAAGAGCTATCATGCGGGAATGCATGATAGCTCTTTTGCTTAGGCCAGTTTGAGTGTGATACGGCGTAAGTTCATGACGGCACCGTGCGGCATGGATTGAACAGAGACACGCAAGGTTTGACTGCCTGCTGGCAAGTGCAGAGTCCCCGGCAAAGTCTTGGTCTGGAATTTATCCCAGCCGCCGGTATCCTCTACCATGCCAGTGATATTATCGGGGGCACTATCTATGCCGATGCGATAAGTGCTGCCAGCGGTATCGGGGGGACAGGCATATTCGAGTTCCACATGGTAATCACCAGCTTGCGGCACTTTGATGCGCCAACTGGCCGTATCTTTTTGATCCACCCAGTAACCAATGTTCGGAATGTTATCGGCCTTGGTTTCAACATTGGCCCCGCCTTGAATCACCGCATCGGTAGCTGTGAGTGCCAGGCTGCCATCGGCTCCCGGTGTGATAAGCGACTCTTCCGCTTCTGCTGGCCCGGCCAGGCGCAGTTCAATAACGGTTGCTAACGGGTCTAGATGCGCTGGCTTAGCGATAGTCAGCCCATCCGCATTCTGGACGATGGCAAGTTTTGCTCCGCCGTCCAGGGCGCGGGCGCGAGTGGCGCGAGTCTTTAATCCCGTCAACCGCAAGCCTTCAGTGGGCCAGTTAAAAACTTGCAGATAAAGGGTGTTGCCCTTAGTCGTGCAGCGACCATCGAAAGATAGTTTCTTGAAGGGGTTTTTCGTGGTGCCATAAACGCTGGGGCCGTTCACTTTCATCCATTGGCCTACGCGGGCCAGGCGCGTAATGGACTCCTGGGGAATCTCGCCCATTTCTGTTGGGCCGACATTGAGCAGGAAGTTGCCGCCCTTGCTGGCAATATCACAGAGCTTATGCACCAGGTCTTCCGGTGACTTCCAGTTGTGATCGTTGCGGTTATAGCCCCAGTTGTTGTTGAGCGTCATGCAAGTTTCCCACAGACGACCTTGAGCCAGGGCGCTGGCTGGGATAGATTGCTCTGGCGTATCAAAATCTTCGGGTAGTCCGGTGCGATTATTGATGAGAATATTCGGTTGCAACTGGCGAATCCATTTAACCACTTCTAAAGAGCGTTGCTCGACAGGGTTATGTTCCCAGCCGCCATCGAACCAGATAACACCGATAGGGCCGTAATTAGTCAGCAACTCGCGCAACTCGCCTTTCATGTAGTCAATGTAGCGGTTGAAATTGGCTCCATCCGCCGGACGGGTCTCGGTCTCCCAGGCGCGGCGTGGTAAATAATCGGGATGATGCCAGTCCATAATAGAATGATAGAAGCAAAACTTGATGCCTTGCTTTTTGCACTCAGCGGCTAACTCTTTCATGGGGTCGCATCGAAAAGGTGTGGCTTTGGTAATGCTATAGTTGGTCAGTTTGCTGTCAAACATCGAAAAGCCATCATGGTGCTTGCTCGTTATCACGATGTATTTCATGCCTTCATCTTTGGCGATTTGCACCCAACGATGAGCATCAAAATTCACAGGGTTAAACTGAGCCGTATATTTTTCATAGTCGGGCACCTGCATCTTATGGTTGTTCATGTGCCATTCGCCATCGGCAGGCACCGCATAGACGCCCCAGTGGATAAACATGCCAAACTTCGCCTCACGCCACCACGCGGTGCGTGCTGCGAATTGAGCCTTGGTTTCGCCCGTTTCTGGATTCACCTGGAGCATGGTGGCCTGCGTTGCTGGTGTGGCCACTGGATGTTTAGCACGAGCACTTGCCGCCTGGGGCAAAAGGCTTAATGCCAGCCAGGAAGCAAAACCTAATGGAGAGAGTAGGGCAGAGGAAAGTTTCATGGCAGCAAGTATACTAAGTTGCACGCTGCGCTTATAGCGCGGCGCACTGCTCTATCAGTGTGCTGGAACTGAAATCCTAAGGTTAGAAGCACACCCAAAAGCTAACGCTATAGATTTTATTGCTGAGGAAATTTCATGTTTAAAATTTTACGTCCGCTCAAGTTTCTCTATCTCTATCTTTTGTTTATGGTCGTTGCCGTGAGTTGCTCGGTTGGCGCGACACCCATCAATACAGACGATTATAAGGGCACCATTCGGGTGGCTTGTGTGGGCGACAGCATCACCTATGGTGATCACATTCAAGACCGGGAACACAAAAGCTACCCGGCGCAATTGGGCCAGATGCTGGGGGATAAGTGGGCCGTTAAGAACTTCGGTGTGAATGGTGCAACTTTGCTCAGCAAGGGAAACGCGCCTTATAACAAAGTAACAGCTTATCAGCAGGCACTCGACTTTAAACCGGATGTACTCATCATCATGCTCGGCACCAATGATAGCAAGCCAGAAAATTGGCAGCACAGAGACGACTTTACCTCAGACTATAAACAGATGATTGCCACGTTTCGTAAAGTCTCGCCAGATGTAAAGGTCTATACTTGCTTGCCCGTTCCGGCTTTTCCCGGCCAATGGGGCATCAACGATACAATAATCAAAAATGAAGTCATTCCCCTGGTGCAACAGGTTGCCAAAGACACCAATGCTACTGTCATTGATCTTTATAGTGCTTTGTCTGGCAAGAAAGAATTGTTTCCTGATACCGTGCATCCCAATGCTGAAGGTGCGCGCTTAATCGCTATTCGCGTTTATCAAGCCCTTACGGGCAAAGCGGCTCTGACCGAGGCCGGGTATTGATGATCTTTGACAATCTAATCCGTTAGTGTCATACCTTAACTTGAGGTGATGACCCATGCGACAACGCACATTGGATTTAGCCGTGTCTGAACGCGCTGCCTTAGAGCATATCCGC
>Ga0213875_10000119_pt1 | contig 88296 bp, 97 predicted proteins | sample BarmaccomBMRX_R8_FD_160105 | JGI IMG/M metagenome (GOLD analysis project Ga0213875, IMG submission 160105) | Root-associated microbial communities from Barbacenia macrantha in rupestrian grasslands, the National Park of Serra do Cipo, Brazil - RX_R8 | ecosystem: Host-associated > Plants > Roots...
AAAATCTCGCGGTATACATCTTCTAAATCGGAGGGCACGAACGGGCGCAACAGAAGCCGTGCGGTGACAATTGGTTGCATGATAAAGATTATAACGGGCACGATTAAGCTGCGCGCAGCGGCCCAACGCCAAAGTCAGCCACCGCTTGGAGCGAAGCGGAAAGCAGCCGGTTGCATTGTCGGGTGGTGTGGCTGGTCTACGTTTTGAGCCTCCCACTGAGCCTTGCTGCTGCCTGGATGCCCATTTGCCTTCATCCGAGGATGGCATTGCGATAAGCATCCATGAGAGCCTGAGCCGCTGCCGGAAAGAGCAACGTGCCGCCATTGCGCCAACAAAACGAAAGCGGAATACCGACAAGTGCGTGCATTACAACCACCGCTGGCGCGACCGTGAGCAACGCCGTCAAATTTGGAATGGGCAGGATCGGTAAATGCCATAAGCCCCAGAGCGCCGAGACAAAAAATGCTGAAGCCCAAGGACGCTTGTCGCCAGTTCGATAAACATGGCTGTCCAGTGCCCCCCGAAAAACGACCTCCTCTAAGGTGAAGCACACCAAAAAATACAGATAAAATTGTTTGAGCAGTGGTAGAACCTGAAAAGACGATACCGATGGAGATCGCCCCTGGGCCAGTGCCGTTATTGACATGAGGGCGCAGCCCATCAACACCGCTGTTGCGAAACTCAGCACTACGGACTTGGTGATGCTATCCCATTGGAGACGACACCCGGCAAAGGCCACCAATACCGCACCGCCAAGGCAGCAGACCAACCACAAGATGACTGACCAATTCCGCGTGGGAGCCAGCGTAGCAAGATCGTAAACGGGCACTATCAGGAGGCCCAGAGCCAGCATAACTCCCCGCCAACTTATCGAAAAAGACTGCGCATCGCGCACCCAAAGTTTACACAGGGGTTGTTGCCGGACGAGGAGCTGAAAAACCACCACCAGGGGCACACCAAGCAGTAAGTAGTCGTTAGAGTTAAGATGGAGCAGCCCGCCCGCAGCTATCCATATTAGAGTAAAGGATGCCGCCTCGATGTAATTGCGTAACGTAGCCATTAGCTATACCCTTTGTGTGCCAAAAGCATCGCGTACCGCAGCCCAACGCCAAGCTTGTATGTTAAAGAAAGAGTGCCAGTGATGCACGCGCTAAGCTCAGACTGCGAGTCTGCGAGTCTGCGGGTGAGATGAGCACCTGGCGCTCTGCTTAGTTTTGCTTGGTAGGTCGGACAGTATCCTAAGCCTCCCGCTATGGGTTAAGTTAGCATCAGTTAGCATCAGTTAGCACCGGAGAGCTTGCATTCACAAGGCTGACGAACCGGCAAAGCAAAACCTGATTAATCAAAAACCAGATGGGAGGTAGGCTCATGTTTTTAGGCATTGATGTCAGCAAAGACTCCTTAGATGTGGCCTTGATTCAAGCCGCAGAACCGACACGTAAACCGCGTCACAAAGTCTTCGCCAATACACCGCAAGGGCATCAACAACTGCTCACTTGGCTGCACCAGTGCCAGTGTAACTCCGTCCATGTCTGCCTGGAAGCCACTGGCACCTGGGCGGACGCCATTGCCTTAGCCCTGCATCAAGCCGGGCACAGAGTATCAGTGGTCAATCCAGCCCTGATTCATGCCTTTGCCCGCAGCCAACTGCGGCGCACCAAGACCGATAAAGCCGATGCCCACCTCATCGCTCGCTTCTGCCAGATGCACCAGCCCCCGGTATGGACGCCTCCGGCCCCTGAACTCCAAGCACTGCAAGCTTTGGTGCGGCGGCTGGAAACGCTCTTGGAGATGCACACGATGGAATCCAACCGCTTAGGTGCCGGACTCAATTGTGCTGCCGTCCAAGCTGACTTAGAAGAGCATCTGAGGGATCTGCAAGCGCGCATCGAGAAAGTGCGCCGTCAGATTCAGGATCATCTCGACCAGCACCCTGATCTCAAAAATAAAGCCCAACTCCTGGCCAGTATTCCTGGCATTGGAGCTACCACTGCTGCGTTGCTCTTAGCGGAGTTGGGTGACATGAAGCAGTTTAGCAACGCTCGTCAGGTAGCTGCCTTTGCGGGCTTAGTGCCGCGCCTGCATGAGTCGGGCACGTCCGTGCGAGGCCGTTCTCGTCTGTCGAAAGTGGGGTCTTCCCGGCTGCGCAAAGCCTTGTATTTTCCAGCCATCACCGCCTTACGTTGGAATCCCCTGCTCAAGACCTTTGGGCAACGCTTAGCCCAACAGGGCAAAAGCATGATGGTGATTGTGGGAGCCGCGATGCGCAAACTGTTGCATCTGGCCTATGGCGTCTTGAAGTCTGGCCTACCTTTTGATCCGTATTTTGCCACCCGCACCCCTTGACGTTCAACACAGTATCTCAACGGCGCTTGGAGGCGCAGCGTAGCGGAGCCGGAAAGCGTCCGTTGCAGCGCCTGGTTGAGCCGCTGTTTATCGCTTACGGAATCTGTCATTCATTGCTATAGCTCAACTCTTCACGGATAAATTCACGAAGATAGTTATCTTGGGTAGTTATTATAGTCTGTCCAAGAATTTCCTTAGCCTTTTCGTCCTCAATTAAAGACAAAGCTGTAGCGGCTGCACATGGCACGTCAGGATCATTCTCTTGCAAGAGTTTACTCAGTGGCTCAATCAAATCTTTATCGGGAAAACCTGCGGCGATTTGGGCACTCCAATAACGCACACTGCGGAATGGGCTTACTAAAGCATCAAGTAAATGCGGTTTCACTTCACTGCGACTAAATTGTTCAATAACTAACTCAACCAACTGATATACGCCGAAGCAATCTCCCTTCCCAAAGGAGTTGAGGAATAAAGGCACACAGGCAACATCAGGAAATGACATGAAATACTTTCTTACTTCATTATACTTATCAATTTCTGCTTGGCTGAGGTCATTATCGTCTGGCATCGGTTGATGCTGTCGTAAAAATCCAAGAGCCTCTTCCTTATCCATGCTGTTCCTTATTATATATTCTCTTGGGTTTGAGTATGATGGCTGCGATACAGTGGCGCGCAGCGGCCCAACGCCAAGGTCAGCCGCGCCGTAAGCCCGTAGTGAGGCACGAACGAAGGGCTGTAGGCGTCGGCTGCACCACCTGGTTGGGCTCGCTGTCCAGCCGTGTCGGGACCCGTAATGGGCACCTCACCATCGTGCCGCTCCTCGTGTGGCCGCGCCGCTTGGCGCGACGTCGTGTCACCAGGCTGTCATGGCTCAGTATCACCGACTTCGTCGTAACGCGCACCGGCCCAACGCCAAGGTTCGCCGCCGCCGAAAGTCGGGGCGACGAGAGGGACCACCAAAGCGCTGGCTGTGGGCGGACGGGTGCAGCGGCTTGTTGTCCTTTCGGTTGGGTCCGCACTGCCAATTGCGGGTAAATGGCGTCAGGTCAGTCAATGTGGGCGCAGCCGGCGCAGAACCGCGCCGGCTGCGCCCACATTGTGAGATGGAGCGAAATTCCTCAAACCGAAGAGGGCAAAAGTCGCATCAACTTGTCCTCTGGAAACAGCGCAACGTCAACAAATCCCTCCAGACGCGACCCTGACTTCGGCGAGCAGCAAAGGCCAATGGTTGCATCTCTTGGAAAGAATCTCTCATCGATCTTTCCAAATATTTCCTCATGACGCTTGTACGTGTGGTTGTACATGTCCGTAACAAAGGCGACCGCCACCTTGTCTTCGAAGAGCAAGGGTATGTGATGGATGTACTGTCCAAATACCTGATTGCAGAATCCGATGTAGTCTTCGGAGTACAGCACGTGAGTATGCCAGAACGGGTCAACTGGCAATGACATGGCCGGCGGATTTAGCGGATCCAGAATGTGGATCGCATAATATCTCTTGAGATATAGGATGCCAGTGTCCAGGTGTTTAGCATCCTTGATGCCGTGTTCTTGCGCCACTTTCTTCTTGACGAGTGAGAAATCATGAAGATCGATCATCTGCAAGGCGATGTAGTGTTGGTAGGTGATCTCCACCTTGACTGATTTTGCCAATTCTGAACTCTTCATTTGAGGTTCCTCCGAATCCATAGGAGTTGGCGCGTTACGAACGCCGACGCGCTGATTATACTCGAACCAAGCCATCGCGTGCAATAGCAAAACGAAGCGTCTTGGTCCTCCCTACCATTATCTGTTTATCTGTTGTTAGATCCTTTGAACTACAACCACGCCGCGCGCAGCAGCCCAACAATATATTATGCCGCAAAGCCGCTATTTAGCGGCATTTCTATCCTTACCGCCTGAGTATACCGCATTTTACACCCCCTGGGGCTACCCTGCAAGGCGGCTGAAGCTGCGGCATAATACGCCTATAGGCGATAATTGCCGCTCTGCGCAATTCTTGAGAGCCTGGCATGAGCATTCTCCGGTCGAGTTGTCCGCGTGCTGGATGAATGACTTGACATGGCGCAATCGAACTTCATCACCTAACCATAAACTCCCGACAACAGTTTCTATTCAAATCAGCAACCACCGATGGACACGGATGTTTTAGATGCTGGTTACTGGATGCTGGATCAGCAATCCTCGATCTTCTCTCCGTGTGCAGCGCTGGTTACTGGCCGGGTGACGCTACCATTGCGCTTTTTCGGCGATCATCACGGCGGCGTCATCGCCGGGCACTGGCTTGGAGAAGAAGTAGCCCTGTCCATATTCGCCCGCTAAGCCGCGCAGTTGGGTCAGTTGCTCCTGGGTCTCCACGCCTTTAGCAACGACTGCCATATCATGCTGGTGCGCTAACTGAATAATGGATTGCACCATCGCCACGCCTTCTTCGCCCACTTCTTCACTGTCCAGGCAACTGACGAGGGAGCGATCCATGTTAAGGCTATTCAACGTCAAGTGTTGCAGGTAATGGCCCGCGATGCCCTCGCTGCCGAAATCGTCCACGCACACTTGCAGGCCGAGGGCGCGCAACTGGTCTACACTCGCTTCCAAAGGCTCCGGGTTCTCCACGAAGGCGCTCTCGGTCACTTCCAGTTTCAGGTTTTCGGGGGGCAACTCGCTCTGGCGGATAATCTCTTCCAGGTGATCGGCGAAATCGGGCTGTGCCACATGCTTCTTGGACAGGTTGACGTTCATTGTAAGATGCGCCTGCTCCGGGTATTCCAACTGCCACTCCCGCATCTGGCGACACGCTTCGAGCAGCACCCAGCGGTCAAGGTGGACGATTAAGCCAGTCTCTTCGGCGAGGGGAATAAATTCGGACGGAAACGTAAAGCCGCTCTTGGCGCGTTGCCAGCGCACCAGGGCTTCAAAGCCGCTAATCTGGCCCGTGCCTAGAGCCACAATTGGCTGATAATGCAGCTTGAGGTCTTGCTGGTTGAGGCCCGTGCCCAAGATGCTGGACAGGTAGCCATCAAGCTGCCAGATGCAACTGTCAATCTCCTGGATGGTGCGATCCAGTTGGATACGTTGCAACTCGATGGGACGAATCGCCTGCTCCAGACGCCGCCGCGCAATCGCATAATGTACCTGGGCCGCCCGTTCCGTGGCGAGGTTGTGGTAGTTGGCGCGCATTTGGGCGCTGTTCAGCGATAATGTCTTCCTGGTCTCCAGAAATTCCTGGCGCTTGGTGCGCATCTCATTGATAACTAACTTAGTCTCTAATATCGAATCGGCCTGAACTCTTTTAATCCGCCCTGTCTCGGTATATTCAATCGGCAATTAGCTCACCTCATCCAACCTATGTTGTCATACTCAATACGTAAAGTTGCAATAACCTCGCCTTTTATATATTCCCTATTTCGCTTGAAATTAACCATCAGTAGCCGATAATTAGCAATTATTCGCCCTATCGAGCCAGTTAGGGAGGGGCTTGTCTTTGTATGGAGACAGCGGATCACGAATGTGTGCCAGCCCGCTGAGGTCATGACGGTATGGGAATAGTGGGATATTCTGAGGTGCGTCCTCTGAGCCATTGCGCATCCCTACGCTATTGCGCACCAAGCGGAGCCATGCTATGACAATAGGCATGGAATCCACACCCGCCTCAGAACGCCTGGCGCAGCAGATCGCTTTTATTCTGGAGATTGACAAACTGAAAGGTGTGCTCCGGCGCACCTATCTCCTAAATGGCACCCGGCACGAGAATTCTGCCGAGCATAGCTGGCATCTGGCTCTGATGGCGATGTTGTTGGCCGAGCACGCCAATGAATCCGTAGATGTGTCCCACGTCATTAAAATGGTCCTTGTGCACGACCTGGTGGAGATAGATGCGGGCGACACCTATTGCTATGATGCGATAGGTACCCTCGATCAAGCCGAGCGCGAAGCCCAGGCTGCCGAGCGACTCTTTGGCCTCTTACCAGCGGAGCAGGGGCTTGAATTGCACAAGCTGTGGATAGAGTTTGAAGACCGTGCCACTCCTGAAGCTCGCTTTGCGGCGGCTCTGGATCGCCTCATGCCTTTATTGCACAACTACCACACCGAGGGCCGCAGTTGGCGCGAGCATGGCATCACCCAGGATCAGGTTGTGGTGCGCAACCATCACATCGCCGACGGGTCGCAGGCACTCTGGCAGTTTGCCCAGGACTTCATTCAGCAGGCGGTGGCGCAGGGCTTCCTCCCCGCCAGCACAACTTCTGGTTGACCGGCTGTTGTCTTATTGTCTCGCCTTTATTGTCTTATCCTTTGCTGGGTGAGGATCAGGCCATCCGACGCGCCAGGTTGAGATGCCTGGCATACTATGCAGCAGATGGAAACCTACCCGAACTTTAAGCCCATCGTCATTGTATCCGATGCTTTTATGGCAACCTCGGCCACGGCAATACGAGCCGGTTTGGAAGCCTTCGGTCTGAGAACGAGCCTTTTCCTCTGCGGCTTAGAGACTCATGTATGGGATGTCTTAGCTGGTAAATTACCCGATTGCGACGACATCATCTTTGACTGTCACGGGGAGGAGGGCCAGTTACTCTTTGAGGTCGCCTCGCGCGACACAGCAGGATTCCAGCCCGTCAGAATCGGCCCGGCAGAAGTTCGGGCCAGAGCACAGTTGTCCCATAAGTTTGTGATTTCGTTAGCCTGCACGACCGGGACTCCTGCATTAGCCGAGGCTTTTCTGGCAGGTGGCTGCCGAGGTTTTATGGGGCCGCACGGCTGCCCGCACGTTCACGTCGGTTTCCTGTTCGTCTTGCAGTTCTACCGGCATTTACTGCAACATATCGGCAGTGGGGAAGGGAACTCACACCTTGCCGCAAGGGAGGCCCTTGAGGCGGCCCGCCACTTCGATGTTGACGCAGCCATGTTCACAATTTATGAGACATAAGCCAGCCCCAACATCTCAGCCATGCGGTGCCACTGACGCCTCCGGCTCCGTTGCACCGCGCCTGCAAACGTGGCTGACCCAGACGACCCCCATAATGCCCGCACCTCCACACTTAAAATGGAGCAGTTTAAAATGCAGGGGGCGCTAAGGGAAGTTGAATCTCGACCAGCAGACCGCCGCCTGCTGCGTTCACGGCGCGCACCTTACCACCATGCAAGCGCACAGCCCGCTCGGTGATTGAAAGACCCAGGCCGACGCCACCGCTCTGGCGATCTCGCGCACCCTCAATGCGGTAGAAAGGGTCGAAGAGGCGAGTCAGAGCTTCCTCGGGCACGCCGGGGCCGCAGTCACGCACGGTGATAACAGCACGCTCTGGCTCGTCCGGTTTCTCCGTTGCTGATTCGCGGCGCAGACTGATTTCCACATCCTTTCCGGGAGGTGTATAGCGCACCGCATTGCGCACCACGTTCTCGACTGCGCTGCGCAGCAGGTTGGCGTTGCCGGGGATAATGCACTCTTCCAGATTCACTACGCGCACCCCGCGATCTTGGCCGCTGGCCTCGAAGTCGGCATCGGAGGCAATCTCCCCCACCACATGCGCCAGGTTGACCACCTCGCCGCGCGCTTCGGCCCCGGCGGTTTCCAGGCGGGTGAGAGTCAGCAATTGGCCGATTAAAACATTCAGGCTGTCGGCTTCATGGTCAATGCGTTCCAGGAAACCAACCGTCTCGCCCGTAGCCGTCTGCATCGCCAGGTCCAGGGCCACTTGCAGGCGAGCCAGGGGCGAACGCAATTCGTGCGAGATGTCACCCAGCAGGCGGCGTTCCGACATCAGCATACTCTCGACACGCTCGGCCATCACATCGAAATCGCGCCCCAGGTCGGCCAACTCATCACGGCGATTACCCATTTGTGGGCCAACGCGCACCGCCAGGTTGCCTGCCGCCAGTTCGAGCGTGGCTTGCCGTAGTTTAATGGCAGGTGCCGTGAGGTAAAGCGCCAGGCCATAGCAGACCGCGCCCAGCGTGAGGGCCACCACGAGCAGGCGCAGTAGAGCATCGGGATGGGGATGCCGCCACTCGTGGAACGGGTCGTTATGGTCATGCGGCCCACGCAGGCTTTGCATTGCGACATAGTAGCCACCACGCCGGGTTTCAATGCGGCGGGCAATCCAGGCATCGCCGTCATCTGCCGCCAGTGACGCTGTGCCCACATGGGCGGCTTCAGGTATCAGGGAGGCGGCCTTATCGGGGGCCGGTGGCCCCACCAGCAATCTTGGCACAGCCACCGGTTGCAGCGGGTCTACAGCATAGAGTGATGCTCCGGCGCGATCTTCCGGGCCTTCGGGGTGGGGTCGCAGTGAAAAGCGCCAGGCTTCATACAGAGCCTTTTGCCCCCCGTATTCATAAGCGACGGCGGCAGCCTGCGCCCGTGCTTCCAGGCTGTCGCCAGCCGCCCCATAAAAAAACCGGTCGAAGCCGCCGCGCTGCATGGCTAAGCCCAGCGCGAACAGCCCCGCGCCGATGAGGATTTGCGCGGCCCAGAAGCATAAAAAAATTTTGAGGAACAGGCTACGCATAGCTTACTCGTTGGCCCCTGGCTCTGTTTCACTTTGTCCTGGTCGGGCATAGAGGTAGCCAACACCGCGCACCGCTTTGATGCGCTCGCCACCGCGTTCGTTGGGGCCAAGTTTGCGCCGCAGATTAGAAATATGCACATCAATGCTGCGGTCGTAGGGCAGGAGCGGACGGCCCAGCGCGGTTTTGGAAATCATTTCGCGGGTCACGATTTCGCCCGCTGTGCGCAATAGCAAATCCAGTAGCTCGAACTCAGCCGTCGTCAGATCGAGTCGGGTCTTGCCCCGGTAGGCTTCACGGGTCGCGCCGTTTATTTCGAGGTCGCCGACGCGTAGCGGTTGGAAAGGGGTGCCCGACTGATGGGACGCCTGGCTCACTTCAAGGGCGGTTTGCAACCGACGCGAAATCGCCCGCAGCCGTGCTACCAGTTCCCGTGATGAAAAGGGTTTGGGTAGATAATCGTCTGCGCCCAGTTCCAGGCCCAGCACGCGGTCTACCTCGTCGCCGCGCGCGGTCAACATCAGCACCGGCAGATGCGCCACGGCACCCCGGGCGGCGCGAATACGACGCAGCACCTCGAAGCCGCCAATGCCTGGCAACATCACATCCAGCACCACCACCGAATAGTCGCCGGTTAAAGCCTGCTGTGTCCCCGCCTCGCCGCTATGCACGGCGTGGGCGTCCATGCCTTCGCGGCGCAGGTATTCCGTGACCAGTTCGCACAACTGCACATCGTCATCAATAATGAGCACGCGAGGCGTGCCCGCTTCCGTTGCGGTTTGCATAACCAGAGTTTACGTCTCACTTTGCTCCGATGGTGTAAACAATTGTTAAGAATTGTGCGTTGGCCTTAACAATTGCTTACATTCGGTTAGGAAAGGCTTACGGGCGCTTAACCTTTCGGCACCGCGCTACAATGAGAATAGAAGTATTGATTTGAGACGCCATAAATTAAAGCCACATCGAAAGGAGCCGCAACCGACATGAAAAGCCAGCAGAGAAGAGCTACTAACGCCCTGGTCGTGTTGAGTGTGATTGCAGGACTGTGCGCCACGAACGGCCACGCGCAGGGGCCAAAAGGTGCCGCCAAAGGCCCTGCCGGTGCCGATCACAACCGCCGACCTCCCGGCCCTGGCGGGCGAGGCTTTGGCGAACGAGGTTTTGGCGGGCCTGGATTTGGCGGGCCGGGCGGTTTTCGGCTCAATGCCAAGATGCGCCTGAGTCGCTACTTGCATGATGTGGGTGAATTGGAAACTGGCAAGAACCAGTTGAGCAAGAGCCAGGCGAAGCAAGTTGTGCTTCTGGTGCAGCCGTGGCAGAAAAAGCCAACCATGAGCGAAGCCGATGCGCAAGCTCTGTTGACTAAGCTCAGTGCCGTGCTGAACACGGGGCAGAAATCCGCACTTACCAAACTGGCCGCGCAAGATCGTCCTCCCGGTGGGCGCATGGGTGGCCCTGGCGGTGGCCCCGGTGGAGGGTTTGGTAGAGGATTTGGTGGCCCTGGTGGGCCGCCCCCCGATGGCCCGCCGCCCGGTGGCGGACGACGTGGTGACGGGCGACGTGGCGGCCCGCCAAACGGTCAACGGCCTGATGGCCCACCGCCTGGAGGTTTTGATGGTCGCATGGGCGGCCCCGGTATGGGTGGCCCCGGCAGAGGGCCTGGTGGTGGCCCGCCCAGTGCCAAACAGATGCAGCAAATGCGCCAGCGGATGCAGCAGATGCAGGGCTTTTTCAAGACTTTCAATCCCCTTTACCCGCCTGCTTCCTCCCCGGCGCTCAAAGCGATGCCCGCGCCCATGCGGGAAGGCGCACAACGGCGCTACCAAAACACCGCCGCAATAATTTCCCGGCTCAGCCACAAAGCGCAGAGCAAGTGATTTAACCACCGATGTACACAGATAAACACAGATGGAGGAGGACGGAAGATTGAGGACTTCTCATCCAGCATCGAGTAACCAGCATCCAGCATCATCCGTGTCCATCTGTGTTTATCGGTGGTTAATAATCCAGAAATTTAAGATGTAAAGATTCAATAAGGAGATGTCAAATGGCACAACAAAAATGGATGGTGGGCACAGTGGCCGTGGCGATGGGCCTCGGCTGGGTCGGCACTGCCAGTGCGCAACCGAACCCCGGCGATGCGGGCAAGGCCGCTAATCCCCCGAACTGGCAGCAGGGGCCAGGAGGTGGGCCGGGCGGCCCTGGCGGTGGTAATCGCCCCGACTTTCGCAACATGACTCCGGCGCAACGCCAGCAGGCGATGCAGCAGATGAACACGCAACGACGCGAGCAGATGGTGCGCTTTGCCCTGGGCAATGTCGGTGTCACCAATGCCACGGTGCAAAATGCGGTCGTGGCCTATGCCAAAAATCAGGACGAAGCCCAGCAGTCGCTTCAGGAGTTAAGCAATAAGCTGGTGGAAGCGGTCAGCACTCCGGCCACACCCGACGACCAAATCGCCAAGCTGCTGGCCGACTTCCGCGCTGCCGTCGCCACGGCCCAGGAAGACCGCAAGGCTGCGCAATCGGTGCTGGATGCCAAGACGCACTATAGCCAGCAGCCGCGCCTGGCTCTCGCCCTCACCTCCCTCAACCTCATTGGCGACCAGACAGCGTTGCTCGGCACTGGCGGCAACATGGGCGGCCCAGGCAGAGGGCCAGGTGGCTTTGGCGGCCCCGGTGGCTTTGGTGGCCCCGGTGGTGGCCCCGGTGGTTTTGGCGGACGCGGTGGCCGTGGTGGATTTGGCGGCCCCGGTGGAGGTTTCGGTGGCCCCGGCGGTGGTGGGCCGGGGGGAAACGGCGCCAACAACTAATGACAAAATGCTTGGTTTAAAGGAGTTAACTCATGACACATACACATATCACACGACCCCTCATCACACGACGCAATCGCGTCCCGCGCTGGCTCGCTGGAGCTGTGGCCTGTGGGCTGCTCGGATCGCTGGCTGTGCCATCGCACGCTCAGAACAACCCCGACCCAAATGGGGGCAACGGCGGCAATCAAGCCCCCCCCGCCGATTTTCGCAACCTCACCCAGGAGCAGCGTGACCAACTCATGCAGCAAGTGAGCGATTATACCCGCGAGCTAACCCTGCGCCTGATGCTCACTAATGCAGGCTTCGCCGATAAGACCCTTCAGGACGCCGTGGTCGCGTTCGCTAACGAGCAAGCTAAAGCCACGCAGACCCTCGGCCAACAGCAGCGCCAACTGATGCAGGCCATGCAGGGCCAGACGGTGCCCGAAAAGCAGGTGGGAACTTTGCTCAATAACTTCAACGGGGCAGTGGAGGACGAAACCACGCGACGCGCCAACGCCCTTAAGGAACTGGACGCCAAAATCAACTACTCCAAACAGCCGCGCCTGGACGCTGTCCTCACAGTTCTGGGTATTGTCGGCAATGAGATGGCGATTGCTGGCGGTAATAACGGCTTGATGGCTGGCTTCGGTGGGCCGGGCGGTCGCGGCGGATTTGGTGGCCCCGGTGGTGGCTTTGGTGGCCCCGGCGGTTTTGGTGGGCCAGGCGGCTTTGGTGGGCGCGGTGGTGGCTTTGGCGGACGCGGCGGTGGCTTTGGCGGGCCAGGTGGCGGCGGGCCAGGTGACGGCGGCCCTGGTGACGGTGGCGGCCCTGATTTTGGCGGCCCCGGTGGGCCAGAGGGCGCACCTCCCAATGATCCGCCGGGTGGTCTGCCCGTTGCTGATGGGCGTCAAGCCTGATGGTCAAGGTCGCGGGACAGACTAAGCTGCGGCTAAGCTAAGGCTGCGGCAACTCGTAGGGGCACCCCTCGTGGGTGCCCTTTGCTGGGCTTAAAAGAGGGCACCCACGAGGGGTGCCCCTACGGGTGACCACGCTCAAACATTATCTCAGCCTTTCTATTATTGCCCAGGGAAACAGTTTTTATGCATTCAAGATTCGGCTTTATATTGCTACTGGCCATGCTGCACCCGGCACTTCTCCACGCGCAGCAACCTCTGACGCCCGCTTTGCTCATCCTCAATAAGCGTGACCGCTCACTGGCGATTGTTAACCCAACCACCCGGCAGGTGGTGGCGCGGGTGCCAGCAGGTGAAGACCCGCACGAAGTGGTGGCATCGTCCGATGGAAAATTCGCCTATATTTCCAATTACGGCGGCCCGGGGAGCAACCTCAACACCCTTTCGGTGGTGGATTTAGTGGCACAGAAGGCTTTGCCCGCCATTAACTTAGGGGCGTTGCACAGCGCGCACGGTCTGGCCTTCGCAGGTGGCAAGGTCTATTTTACGGCGGAGACTAATAAGGTCATTGGCCGCTATGATCCCGCGACCCAGCAGGTGGACTGGGTATTGGGCTTAGGCCAGAACCGGACGCACATGATCGTGGTCTCCAAAGATACGACCAAGCTGTTTACCTCCAATGTCAATTCTGATACTATTAGCATCATTGAGCACATCAAGCAAACGGGTGGCCCCTTTGGTGGCCCGCCGGGTGGAGCGCCCTTTGGCCCACCGCCCAATGGAGCGCCTTTTGGCCCGCCCCCTAACGGGCCAGGCGGTAGGATGGACTGGGATGTGACCGCCGTCCATGTCGGCCAAGGCCCGGAAGGTTTCGATGTGGCCCCGGATGAAAAGGAAATCTGGGCAGCGAACTCGCATGACGGTAGTCTTTCCATTATTGATGTTGCCACCAAACAGGTAACGCAGACATTGGATGCCCACATTAATTTTGCGAATCGTCTCAAGTTTTCGCCCGATGGCAAACTGGTCTTGATCTCCTCGCTGGGGAGTGGTGAAGTGGTTATTTTCGATGCTGCCACCCGACATGAGATCAAGCGGCTCAAGCTGGGGCGCGGCGCGGCGGGCATCCTGATGGAGCCGGGCGGGGCACGGGCTTATGTGGCCTGTAGCCCGGACAACACGGTGGCCGTAGTGGATTTAAAAACCCTGGAAGTCACTGGCCATATTGATTCAGGCCAGGAACCCGATGGTTTAGCCTGGGTCGAGTAACGCGTGCCCTATTGGGTATTAAGTTTAGTTTCACCGCAGAGACGCTGAGATCACAGAGGAAGAGAAAGCTATGCTTTAAATCTCTGCGCCCTCAGCGTCTCTGCGGTTTTAACTTTGAGGTATTACGAGCAAGTTATCCTTTCGGTGGGTGTGTATCTCCACATTCATTTGACCTCTTGTTCTATCCAAGTCAAACTACTGGCTGGTTTAATACTGTTGTAGTTTCAGGGCTGACGGAGACCCGCCCCTGAAGGAGCGGGCTGAGCTGCAAAGGAAGCCACCTGAACGGAGCTAATGCGGCACACGCAGCCCGGTTCACCGGGCTTTTGCCCTTAGCCCGCTGCTTTAGCGGCGGGCTCCGTCAGCCCTGAGTTTGTCTAAGCCAAAGAGCTTTAAGAATGGAGCAGTCTGCATGAAATATGAATGGGCAAGGGTTGGCATAGCCTTCAGTCTAATGATAGCGTGTCTTCCGGCGCAGGCGCAGGTCAGTAATAACCAGGTCACTAACAACCAGGTCACGACCAGTGAAGTCAAGACGAGGGATGGCCGCTTAGCCGGGACATTGGATGCAGCGACGGGCATCCGCAGTTTCAAGGGCATCCCGTTCGCCGCGCCACCGGTAGGTAACCTACGCTGGCAAGCGCCGCAGCCTGTGACTAAATGGCGGGGCGTGCGCCAGGCTACCGCCTTTGGGCCACGCGCCATGCAGTTGCCGCTCTTTGGCGATATGCGCTTTCGCTCCAACGGCATGAGCGAAGACTGCCTGTATCTCAACGTCTGGACACCGGCCCGCTCGCGCCGTGCCAAACTGCCAGTGCTCGTTTACTTTTTCGGGGGCGGCTTTGTCGGGGGCGATGGCTCGGAGTGGCGCTACGATGGCGAGCACATGGCCCAACAGGGCATCGTGGCAGTGACGGTCAATTATCGCCTGGGCGTCTTCGGCTTTCTGGCGCACCCGGAACTGACGCGGGAATCACCGCACCACGCTTCGGGCAACTATGGCCTGCTCGATCAACACGCGGCGCTGGAATGGGTGCATCAGAACATCGCCGCTTTCGGTGGCGACCCGCGCCACGTCACTATTGCCGGGGAGTCGGCGGGTTCCATCTCGGTCAGTGCGCAGATGGCTTCGCCATTATCCAAAGGTTTGATGGCGGGTGCCATTGGTGAAAGTGGCGCGATTCTCAATACTCTCGCGCCTGGCCTGCTCGCCAGCGCCGAAGCCGATGGTGTTAAATTCGTGTCTGGTCTTGACCTTGGCGGCACGCCCTCCACTGGGGCCGCGCCCTCGCTTGCCGCATTACGGGCTATTCCCGCCGAGCAGTTGCTCCAAGCCTCCGGTAAGAAGGGCCTGCCGCGCCTGCGGGCCACGATAGACGGCTATTTCTTTCCCAAAGCCCCCGCCGAAATTTACGCGGCAGGCGAGCAGATGCATGTGCCACTCTTAGCCGGGGTGAATTCCGCTGAGTCTGGCTATGGGGCGGTGCTGGAGAAGGCACAGCCAACGGTCGAGAACTATCACCACGCCTTGCAGCGTCTCTATGGAGATAAAGCGGACGCGGTGTTTCAGCTTTATCCGGCTACCAATGAAACTGAGGTCATGCAAGTGGCGCAGGAATTAGCCAGCGACCGCTTCATCAGCTACGGCACCTGGAAGTGGGTTGATGCGACGACCAGGACGGGTGGTCAGCCAACCTATTATTATCTATTTTCCCGTCCGCGTCCGTCGCTTCAGGCGGAGGTCAATAAGGCCCCAGCGCCACCAGTTGGAAGTGCAGCCAAAGATGCCCCAACCGCAACCACTCCACCAACTCCGCCACGCGGGGCAGTGCATTCGGCAGAAATCGAATACGCCCTGGGCAATCTCAGCACCAACCCGGTTTATGCCTGGACACCCGATGATTACCGCATCTCGCAATTGATGCAAAGTTATTTTGCCAACTTCATTAAGACCGCGAATCCCAACGGCCCCGGCTTACCGCTCTGGCCCCCTTTCAAAAGCGGCCAGCGGCTGATTATTGATGTGAACCCGCACCCCGCCAGCACCGACACGCTGCGGGCACGCTATAACCTGCTCGACTCCTTGTCTCATTGACTTGGTACGGTCATGAGACCAGGCGTTGGGCCTGGGCGCATGGAGTGGTGGTAGGCATGGTAAAATAAGCGTCAATAGAGTGCGACGGGGTGAAGCCACGCTTGGATATTTACGAGGTTATCTGGCGCTACAAATTTGTCGAGAAGTTGGCGGACAAGCATCAAGTATCAACAGATGAAGTTGAAGCGGTGCTGATGGGCAGTCCTTTCGTCCGCTTTTGGGAGAAGGGCCAAACGGTTGGTGAAGATTTATACGTGGCTTATGGGCAAACGAATGCAGGCCGCTATCTCGTGGTGTTTTTCATCCTCAAGCCACAGCACATGGCCTTACCCATTTCAGCCCGCGACATGACAAATTCTGAACGGAGATATTACAATGGACAAAAAGCACGTTGAGCCGACTCCTGATAATTTCGAGAGTTACGAAGCTGCCGCCGATTTCTGGGACAGTCATGATACCACAGATTATCTTGACGAGTTTCGCACCATAGAAGTCAAGGTGGAGCTGCGCGCCCGGCATTTTGAAGTGGAAATTGATGAGAACGTGGCCAAAGCTCTCCAGGTGCAGGCCAAAGCACAAGGCATTAAAATCAGTGATCTGGCATCCACGCTGCTGCGCCAACAATTAGGGCTGGGGGTATAATCCGATGGCATTTAACACAGACCGCATCGCACATGGCAACCGCCGCTTTCTGGCTCCACTGCACCGGCCAGTTCGACTGCACTTAGCGATGGCAATAAAGGCCGCTCCACTCATCGGCGCAACTCTCACTCTGGGCGTATTAGCAGCCGCCAGCCGCGTGAACGCTTTAGACCCTAACAAACCATTAGACACCAGCAAGGGCCTGTATATCCGCAAGAGCGGCACCAAGGTCTATAAAGACCCGGCTCCGCCGCGCGCCAAAGTCTATACCTATCGCAGTCACAATGGCACCATCGTGCGCCACTATACAGGGCCGAGGCCAAGAGCGCACAGCGCAACACGGCATCCGCACAGGTCGTCGCGGCGCAGAACCCACCATCGCCGTTAGGCCCCATTCATGAACCAGAGCCAAGCGAGAACTGCCCCCGATTCCCAATATTCACTTGACCTGCGTCGCCTGCGCTTTGCGGCCCCGCTTGAACAGGCTTTTCAGGCCGATTACTACCAGAAGACGCTACCGGGCTTACGCTTCGGCTTTCTCTTAGTAGTGCTGCTGCATCTGGGGGTGGCGGCCTTCGACTGGCTGCACATGGGGGCGGTCAATATCACCAACTGGTTGACACCGTTGGTGGGGCTGCTGCTGATTGGCCTCACCTTCTGGCCGGGTTTCTACGCGGTGTGGCAGCCCGCGATTGTGGTGCTCTTTAGCAGCCTCGCTTTTATTATCTTATACGGCGTGGCAGTTGGCCCCAGTCATCCGCCACCCGGCATGAGGATGCCGGACAACCTCCCGTTGCCGGGTTCCAATGCGCCGTCGCGGATGACCTTTCTCGTCACCAAGGAGTTATGGCTTATCATCGTCGGGCTATTGCTCACCCGTCTGCAATTTCGTTGGTATGTGGTGGGTAGCATCTTAGTGTGTGCGCTCTCTGTGACCGTGGCGGCCCTGGCGGGGCACATACCCTGGGATATCATTATATCTTCTACCATGATTACCGTGGTGGTTCCCGTCGGGGTGCTGATGTTTGTGGCCTATACGCGCGAGCAGGGGCCACGCGCCGAGTTTCTGGCGAACTACCTGCTCGACTTAGAGCGGGCTGGCGAACAGCGCCAACGCGAACGGACGGAAGGAATGCTGCGCGTGTTGAGCCAGGCCATTGGCGGTATTGTGCATGACTTAGGGAACCCCTTAACAGCGGTGCAGACGGGGGCTTCCAGCCTGATGATGTTCGCCAAAAAGAACAGCCTGGATCAAGAAACCACTGTGGAGTTTGCCCAGATCATTGACAATGGCGCGCAGATGCTCAATTATCTGCGTCTCTCGCTCATCGAACAAACGCGCGTCCTGGAAGGCAAGCCAGTGCCCTTAGAATGCAAAGTCACCTCGCTGCGTTCTATCCTGGATGCGGGCGCACTCTACCAGAAGCCGCGCTTTGCCAGTGGCCATAAAATTTCCTTTGTGGGCGAGGATCGGGAAGTCTATGTGGACGAAATGAAGATGATCGCCGTCTTTATGAACCTCATTGGCAACGCCCTTAAATATAGCGATGGCGAAGTCCAGATTACCTGGCGTGCAGAGGGCAATAAAATGTTGATCGGCGTCCTGGATATGGGGCAAGCCGGGCAGGGGATTACGCAACAGCAAGCGGAGCAACTCTTTGTCGCCTTTGGACGGTTAGAAACGCATAGCCAAATCGAAGGCACGGGCCTGGGCCTGCTCTCAGCCCAGAAAATCGTCGAGGCCCACACGGGGGAAATCTTCATCGAAGGCTACACCGACGGCACCCCCGCATCCACCCCCTTTTCCACCGCTCACGGCTACTATCCCAGCCTCTTATGCGAGCCGTTCCGCACCGCCTTCGTCGTCGCCTGCCCTTTCCAGCCCACTAAGCCCGTGCCTGGCATTCCCACTTGAAGTTTGCTCAGGGATGGGTATTCGGGTCTTCTACCGCCAGCCCTTCCATCAGCGCTGCCGCGTTAAGCTCCATATCGGCGGATACCAGCGTCAATGACAATCCCACAGCAAGATAACGAGCGTTCAGTTGCATCGCGGCTGCTAACTGCACGGCATCGTAAGCGCGCAGAGCATGAGTTTGAGCCAGGGACATCGCCTGCTGGATTAATGCCAGAGTCATTTCCGCCAGCAGATATTCGTTGGCAAACTCATGCTGAAATTGAGTCAACAGAAGTGCCGCAGCGGGTGCGGAGACGCTGCCAATCCGTTGTCGTCTGGCAATAGCCGCAACCACTTCAACCCCGGTGATGCGGGCCAGGTGATTGAGGTTGCCTGCCAGCGGGTCTACAGGGCTGTTCACCCAGGCAGTGCCAGTTTCGTTTACATATCGCTTTACTATCGCACTGCTATCGAAGAAGTAAATGGCCACTAATGGCGTTCCTCAATAATCGTCTGCGACAGCGGTTGGCCCCCAACGTCAATGGGTTGCCAGTCGCGGTGGCGGGTCAAATCCGTAGGCGATGACGGTATCCCGCTGATGACGCCTTCCTCCAATAACTTGCGCACCGCTGTTGCCTGCCTATCCCGCTCCTCCCAACCAACGCGCAACGACTCCAGCCATTCCCACAATTGGCGTTGCTCGTCGGGCGGCAATGCCTGCACTTCGACCATGACTTTTTCTAAGGTCGTTGTTGCCATGTTATTCGCTCCTAGACTGAGTTTAACCGCCACCGCCCAAGGCCACTACCCCCGCTGCTAACTGCGCCTTTCCACACTGCCTTCGTCGTCGCCTGCCCCTTTCAGTTGGCTCAGCCGGGGCCAACTCCTTCCCGCTAAAGACCCAGCCCCGCCAATACCGCATGAGGCAGCGATAGCAGAATAGTTTGTGCGACTGGAAGCCCTAGCCCTCACCCCAAGCACCCAGAGGTCGCCCAATCTCCCAATACCGGGAGGGGGAGGGCACAGGATAATGACTCATACCGCTAAAATAACCGCAGAGACGCGGAGCACACAGAGAGGGGAACGAGGAGAGAAGATTGAGGATAGCTATTGTAAGGAGTGAATGCGATCCTCGATTCTCCATCCTCGATCCTCAAATTCCCCTCTGCGCCCCCAGCGTCTCTGCGGTTACATCGCCCGTGTCCCCAAAGTAACCGACATTGCTCAGGGCGTTACTCCTACTGCTTGGTAGCGGGGTAAAGTTGGCTGTAGAATAGCTATACCAGCAAGGGCGCAGTTCGCTGAATAAGCAAACTGCGCCCGCCCTACTGGTATGGACTCACTGCCACAGATCGCTAATGCTATTTAGCCTTATCCGCTAATTCCACAACTTGCGCGTGGAGCATGGGATGCGGGACGCCAGCGCCCAGGCTGCTGTCCTTGTGGCCGACGACGACCACCGCCTGGCCTATTGTTAGTTTGACAGATGCAGTGGGGGTGCCATTAGCGGCTTCAAAGAGGGCATGAGACAAATCCACCTCATAGGTGATGCTATCGTTGGCGGGGCCAGTGGTTTTTACCAGCACGGGCTTGCCATTACTTTGCACCACGTTGCCCTGAATCACCACTAAGGTATCAGCGCCGGGCAAGCCGGGCGCAGCCTTATTCGATTTGGCGCTCTCGCCTGCTGCGTTGACTGCTGTGACCTGATAGACAGGAATCGAATCTACGCCCATGCTCACGCTGCCATCCACGAAAAAGGTGTCCTTGACGCCCTTCTCTAAGAGGATGGTATCCCCGGCAGGACGCGGTGCGATCTCGAAGGCGCGATAGATGTTGTAGCTAGTCGCGCCGGGCACCGCGTTCCAGGTCAAGACCGCGCCGGTGGGATGCCCATTGGCATCGGTGCCAGCCCAATGCACTTTGAGGTCGGTGGGCGCAGCGGGTTTGCCCCCAGGCGTGTCCACCGCTTGTGCGGCAGTGCCCAGCGCCATCCCGCACAGCAACGCTGTGACTCCGGCCACGACAATGGAAGTTACTGCTTTTCTTCTGGTTAACATTCTCCGCATGTTCATTCTCCCTGGGGTATTTGCACCTTGACGGGCTGCACGAGGCAGCTTGCTCGAAACGGGTGCAACGTGTTCGACGGTAGCTTCATTATAACGGTTCCGCCCCTGGCGTTTCCTGAGAAAATCTTAATGGTGCGCGTTATAGCCACTGTCAAGGCAAGCTCAGAATTGGTTCGATGAAAAGCGATGTGGGTTTGAGCTAAGCGTGACACCGGCTCAGCCTAAGATGGCGCAGTCAGCCGGGTCAGGGAACGCCAAGAGCTTTAGTCATTTACCTTGACGGAGGGGGAACGACGCTTGACTCGCTTCGCCGGGGTCATTGGAGAATGCTGAAGCGGGTCTGGACGCACCGCGTTCCATACAATCTGTGGATGTTTAGCGGCAATAGACAGCAACACTCTGGCCGCGCCTTCGGGTTGACGGCGACCCTGTTCCCAGTTGCGTAATGTGGCTGGGCTGATGCCCAGCAACGTAGCGAACTCGCGTTGCGAGAAGCCTGCTGCCTCGCGCATCCGGCGCACGTCCGGCGCGGGCACCTCAAAGCGACGGGCCGCCTGGCATTCACCCCGCAAAATCGCGCCCCCCTCACGCACGCTGGACAACAACTCTGTAAACAGTTCGTCTTTCATGGGTAGGTTTCCTCCAGCACAGCACGCAGTTGTTGAAGTTGTGTGGTCGTCAAGTCGTCGGCTTCATTCTTGGCGAAAAGGAATAGTAACAAGATTTGGTCGCTCGCTTTAGCCCAGTAATAGATGACGCGCGCCCCACCACGTTTACCCCGTCCTGCCAGTCCCCAACGGAGCTTACGAATTCCACCGCTGCCCGGAATCACGGCTCCCGCCTCTGGCCGGGCCACCAGTGCATTTTGAAGCTGCCGGTATTCATCATCCGACAAAAGCTGGATCACCCGTCGCGTGAAAGCCTGCGTTTCCAGAAAAACCATGCTTGTTCTTCAGTATACGCCAATGGCGCACCATCCGCGAGATTGCCTATTGACACGTTTCAATTCCACATTGGTTCGATGAAAAGACACCTCGAGGGCAACAAAAGATAACCACTTTAAGCGGTGGAATTGCACAGATCCTAATTGTCAGAGAACTTGCCACGGGTCGAATAACAGCGGAGTAAGATTCCCTGATAGCCGACGCAGCTCGTCATGCCTCCATCAATTGTAGACGCAGCCAGGCGGGGCGGTCGGTGGTGATGCCATCCACTCCCGCTGCCACGAGCCGCTGCGCCACGACAGGATCATTGACCGTCCAGACGTAGCATTGCAGTCCAGCCTCCTGGATTTGTGTCACAGTTCGAGCCTCTAAGGGGCCGTCGTAATGTAAGTCGAGGCCATCAAACTCAGCGGCCTTGGCCTGCGCGATTAAAGTTTCGATAGTTGGCTCCCACGCTCCGCTATCTTGTGCTGCTCGGAAGCTGGATAGCCAGTAGGCGGGCACGGCGGGGAAGGCTTGCTTGATGGCCTGGAGCGTCGGGTGGGAAAAAGCGATAAAGCAGCACTGCTGCCCACTCCGTGCAGCGTCGCCCATTGGACGTTGCAAGGCCGGGATAATTTCTGGCCCGCATTTAATTTCGATGATGAGCCGCTTTTGCGGTGGCATGGTCGCTACAACCTCGTCTAACGTGGGGATGCTCTCCCCGGCAAAGCTCTCCTGCTTCCAGCGTCCCGCATCCAGTTGACGTAGCTCCGCCAAGGTCTGCTCGGCCACTTTTTTGTCCACGCCCGCGACGCGTTTGGTATTGTCATCGTGCAGCACCACGATGGCACCATCGCGCGACAGATGAACGTCAATTTCCACGCCATCGGCCTGTGGCCAGCCACGCTCAATGGACGCTAAAGTATTTTCCGGCGCTTCGTCCGAAGCCCCACGATGTGCCCAGATTTCCATAGAGAGATGAGGGGACGAGGGATGGGGGATGAGGGATGAGAGGTTAACCAAATCGTTTTCTGCGGGCTTCCTCTCATCCCTCATCCCCCATCCCTCATCCCTACTTAACACAATGCACGACGACCGGGCCTTCGATGGTTTGGGCTAAGCCCTGCACCAGGTTGCCCACGTTGGGAGCCACCCAGTTGGCCGCGATGCGGTTCGATTCTTCGGCGCCTTCCTGATCGGTAAACAGGCTGATGGAAATGAGCGTATGGTCGCTGACCTGTATCAAGTTATAAGACACCAGGCCGGGGGCGCGGCGGATGAGCGGGGCAAATCCCTCTTCGACCTTTTGGACCATCTCTGTCATGGCACCTGGATTCACGTTATAGCGTCGGATACTGGCATACATCAGAGTCTCCTTTGCGTTACGACCGAGGATCAGAGCGGCAAGATGTGGCGGCTGAAAGGCCATCGCTCTTGTGCTTACCCCTATTATAAGCTCTCTGACGCCCTGCGCACAATAGAAGAATCGCCTAGGCCGCCGCCGGAACACTCCTAACAACCATATTTCTCAAGCCTTGGAATTGGGTATGGGTTTTGCAATGCTCTTCAAATCTCAGCCAATTGTGTCCGGGGAGAGGTGGGGGCTGGCAGCGCTGGCAGCCGCAATGGGGTGAGCGCGAACTGGAGCTTAAAGCTCCCGTGCGACCAGGCTCAGCAGCGAACAATTCTGCTCATTAAACGGCATCCGCGCCGCTAAGCTTCAGGCCATAGAACAAGGGGGCTAAGACACAACACGAGTGAGGGCACATCAACAATTTAAGAGGAAGCACCCATGCGTAAAGCGATAAATAAGGTGCGGCGGCGCCGCGTGAACCTTAAATGTGCCTTCTGTGGCTACGCCTATCCCTTGTCCTGCCGCGTCTCATTGAGTCATGTGCGTTGTCCCAAGTGCCGCCGTCGCCCGACTCATATCAGTCCCCTGCTGCGCTTGCGCCATTGGTCGCGGTGTCACTTGCTGAAGCAGCACAACCACTCATGTCAAGATGAAAACGCTAGGCACGGAACGAACGGCAGCGACAATTCATAAAGCTGGGCTAATACAACTTCTAATAGGGGATGCGGCGCGTGGCTTAGATCATCAAGCTTCGATGATAACGCTTAGATTATAAAGCTTAGATCATAAAATGACTGTGTCCCGCGGGCAGACCTAGGGCGGTGGCAATGGTGCCAGGATTGAAATACGGGCGGGCCACGGCCAGTAAAATCACAACCACTAAAATCAGCAAGCCGGTGCCTAATAGCAACTCGATAAGACTGTTGATGGTGCCGACGACTTTGAGTCCCTTATCTTCTTCTGGTCTGTAATGCTGGTTCATAATAGCAACCTCCTGGCTCACTCACAGCAGTTTTTGGTGCCTCTTTCCGGGCCTCATTAAACCGCCTGTAAACCCTAATTTTGCACGGAAGTTGCCAAATTTTTACACCTGGAAAATGGGGTGGATTTTTGGGTAATACATCCTTCTCTTACTGACTATGAAAGAGTCACATCCACTGGTAAATGACAATTGAGAACTTAAATCGGTAAGAGTCAGAACCCTCCCCTAACCCCTCCCGTTGGAGGGGAACTATCTCCTCCCCCAGTGGGGGAGGTCGGGTGGGGGTCGCATTAACAATTGAGTTTGTCAAACATCATAAACCAGTGGCTGTCAGCGCGCTCGATTCCCAGCTTGCCCGTTGGTTTAAGTGGTCTTCTCTTCCACTGTAATATTCAACTCAAAGCCCATGAAGGCATACGATTCTTCCTCGTCTTCCCCCTCGCTTTCGGTATCTTCGACAATGATGTTACCGGGCTCGACTTTGGTGACGCGGTGCCCTTGTTGTAAGAGGGCGTTTAGCTCATCCACCCCATAAAACTCCAGAGTCCCGTCATTCATCTGCGCTCCAATAATATGCTCGCTCATGTACTTAAAATGCTCCCTGAATTTTGCAACAAAACCACGACGCTGCAAAATCCGTGCGCCAAGCTTTTGCCGTGAACCACAGAGGCACAGAGAAGAGGATAGAAGATGGAGAATAGAGGATAGAAGATCGAGGATAGCCACTGGCAGTGTTACGGCGATCCTCCATCCTCTATTCTCGATCCTCAAGCTCTTCTCTGTGCCTCTGTGCCTCTGTGTCTCTGTGGTTCATTTACAAGCATTAAGACTTGGGTGCAGGATGGCTATAGATGCGGTTCAGGAAGAAGAAGGCGACGAGGACGGGTGCCCACAGGGGCGAGTAGGCGAGCAGCCAGATGACGAGGTTGACGGGCACGCGGGCGGCGAGGCCGAAAGTCTCGTAGGCCGACGCGGTGGTGTCGCTTAGATCACCTAAGACGCCAGTGGCTTTGGGCGAGTGCGCTTTTTCGGTCAACTCAACGGAGATATTAGCTAAGTCAGAGATGCGCTTGAGCAGGGTGAGCCGCGCCCGCATTTGCGCCGCCTGGATGCGCAGTTCCCGCACTTCGGCGCGTTGCTCCCAGGGCACGAGGGACACTTTCTTTTTGCGCAGGGCTTCCTTTTGCAGAGCGGCTTTGAGTTGCGATTCTTTCACGCCCAACTCGCTGCCTAAGATGCGGTCGGCGGTTTCGACATCGCTAAACTTTTCAGTGATGTCTTCCCCGGTTACGTTCTTGGCTTTGACCTCGCCCAATTTAGAAATCTGGCCCATGATGCTCTCGAACTGCTTGACGGGCACGCGGATGGTGAGCGAGGCCGTCTTAAGGCCATCGCCCCCGGTGGTCAGTTGGTTGTCGGCCACAAAGCCCCCGGCACTTTTGACCATCTGCGTCACCGCATCACTTTGCTCTTCGACCTTGGCGACCTCAACAGTTAGCCTTCCCTCTTTATGGACGCGGCGCAATGAGGATGGCATGTTATCCGTCGAGAATGCACCAGGGGGAATGGTGGGTGAGCCTGTGACGTTTCGGTTCCATCGCACACGCCCATCAGCGTAGAGAACTTCGCCTTTGGCTAAACTGCGATGGGCGGAGGGCGCAGCAGCACTTGAGGTGCTTGAGGAGGGGGTTGTCTTGATCGCACCGGGTGCGAAATTGTCGCTGCTCGACGCAGCACCGCCTGCTCCTGAAGATGGGGTTGTGTCACGTTCAGTCAGCCCCCCATTGTAGTGTATTCCTGCGCCACCCGCCGCCACGGGAGACCGGAAGGTGTCTGGTGCGCTCTCGTCTGCGCCCCCTGTGCTGGTGTTGATGGCGCTGGCAGCGGTGCTAAAGCCCCCCTTTAATCGTGTGCCCCTCATGGTGACAAAGGCTACACCAAAAAACAAGACACACGCTCCAATGGCCGCCCATTCACGCCATAATACAGATGGTCGTGCTCTGGGCGTGACGGTTGCTGTAGAGTCCCTGTCAGCTTGCTCGATCTTGTTGTCCGTTAAGGGAGCCGTGCCCGTATCTGGCGCGGTCGCCACCGATGAAAGAATTTTGTGGCGCAACGCCGGGTCTAAAGTCGCCGTTGGGCCAAGGGTCTCGCTCTCACTGGAGCGGATTTTTTCACTGATCTGTTCCATAATCATAAGCTCCTCACGACACGCCGCGCAGTGCGCCAGGTGCCAGCGCACCAGCCACCGTCGTAGCGGCGGGAGTTCCCCGTCACGGTAGGCGATGAGATCATCACGGTAGGTGTCGCAGTTTGGTGTCATAACGTCTCTCCGAGGGCATCCGGGCAAAGCGTTGGTGCTTCGCCCAGCACATAGGTGCCAAGACTGCCGCGCAGACAGCGAAACGCGTTGGCCAGACGCGACTTCACGGTGCCTACGGGCACGCCCAGCACCACCGCACATTCACGGTAGGTCAAGCCATGCAGTTCATGCAAGATAATCACATCGCGCTGCACAGCCGAAAGGTCGTCGAGCGCGACCTGCACCTGATTGGAAAGCTCGCGGCGGGCGACGTGCCGGGCCGGATCGCTGCCCCGGTCTGGCGATTCCTGCGCCACATCGTCATAAGACTCAACCACCGGCCCACGCCGCTCCCGATGGCGCAGGCAATGGTTGAGGGTCACGCGATAAACCCAGGTGGCCAGGGTAGAGTCGCCACGAAAACTGCTGATGCTGCGATACAGGTCGAGAAAGACTTCCTGCGTCACATCTTCGGCATCGGCTTCCTGCACGACATAGCGCCGCACCAGGCGATGCACCCGCGCCCCGTAGAGGTCAACGAACTCCTCAAAGGCATGAGTTTCACCTCGCCCAATTCGCCGCGCTAAGTCTGCATCGTTTGGCACCGTGGCTCCCTCTAATTAGCTTTCCGTCTCTTTAGTTACACAATGCGGGAAAAGGGTTCACTGTTGGGAGAAAACTGTTGCCGGGCATTGAAATACCCGGCAGGGAGGCTAAAGCCAAACGTCCTCGCGGACGGCTCTGGCTATCACTGTATCGTGGCGTCCGGCAGGACGCTTGGCCAACGGCCTTCCCGCCGGGTATTTCAATGCCCGGTGTTCAACTCTGTCTCCATGACCGCCGCAAGCTCTTGCTCTTCGGCAAACGACGATTGCCGCAATGCAGCATAAACGCCCTGCTGGTCAGACTGGGAGCGGTTCTGACCTAACTTCCACTTGCCTTGAAGCCGGGTGATAGGAATTTCAAACCCCACGATGCCGCGCATCATTTTAAGCTTGTAGTCAGCGGGCAAGTCGCCCGGCCAGGGTTCGGCCCTGCCAGCTTCATAGGTTTCAATTTGGGCTTGCAGCAAAGCCGCAAGCTGCTCCTGGTCTTCAATGATGTGGGGCACGCCGTAAGCATGGACAGCCACATAATTCCAGGTCGCCACAGCAGGAGCAACCTCATAATAAGAAGGCGAAACATAAGCGTGTGGCCCGTGGAAAATCACGAGGACTTCTTGCTCCGCGGTGAAGTGTTGCCACTGCTCATTCGACCGCGCCAGGTGGCCGCGCAACGTGCCATGCGGGCCACAGTCGGCATCCAACAGTAGGGGCAGATGCGTGGCATAGGGCACATGGTCATGGTAAGTGATTAAGGTGGCGAAGCTATGCTGGCGCATAAAAGTGGCCAGCTTCTCAAAGTCCTCAACACGATTGAAAGATGGGATATACATGATCTAAGGGTTGGCCTTGAGTAAGGCTTCCAGACCTTCTGGCACCAAGCGAATCTGGCGGGCTGCTAATTCCTCCACCGTGCGCCAGACGGCCTGAAACTCCTCGTTCACTTCCTGTTCATGGCCGGGCAAAAATGGTTGCTCATACAGTCTCTCATCCACGAAGGCGGCATCATAGATAAAAACGATTTCATGTCCCGTCGCACCGCGATAAGTAAAGATATTCTCTATTATCCCCAATAACTGCGCCTGGTGAATCTCGACGCCCAATTCCTCGCGGATTTCGCGCACCAGGGCCGCCTGGCTCGCTTCGCCAAATTCAATGCCGCCACCTAAAGGGCGACAGAACCAGTCTCGTTTCTCTGGGTCATACTCTTCAAACACCAGTATGCGGTCGCCATGCCGCAAAAGACAGATGACAATCGGTCGGATACGCTGTTGATTCATGGTTTTATTTTAGCGAGGCAGCACACAGAAAGAGACGAGGATCGAGGATCGAAGATAGAGGATCGAAAACGTTAAGCGCCAGCCAGTTATCCGCTGCGTGCCGTGGCGATTCTCTATCTTCGATCCTCGATCCTCGTCTCTTTCTGTGTCGAAAAATTTCACGCATCAGGAGTATACTGGTGCAAGTCCCAGGCGGGCATTTTGACGCCCAATAGGCGCAGGCGTTGCTCCCCCGCATTTTGCAGCGCCTGCCAGGGCAGAGGTCGGTCGAACTCATAGCGTTTGAGCCACCAGTAACCATAGTAAAGGTAGATGCCCCGACGCAAGCCTCCGGTGGTGTTGCACCCGCCACTGTGCCAGATGGCGCTGTTGATAAAGACGGCATCGCCGGGCTGGGCGTAGACGGCCAGCTCGTCCGCTAAGGGTTGATGCCGTTGCTCGACAGGTGGCTGCGCCGTGCCTCGGTGCGAGCCAGGCACCACAAAAGTGGGGCCACGCTCCGCCGTCATTTCATCCAGATACAGAATGGTGTTAATGGAAAGCGGATAGTCGCCAGGAAAGGCAAAATCGCGGTGCCAACTGCGCTCTGGCGTGTTGCTGTGCGGCCCCTGGCGCAAGAGGTCATATTGCAGGAGTTGCGTCTGATGGCCAAAGATGGCCCGTTGCCGCTCTAAAATCGGCGGATGCTCAATTAAATCAATAAACACCGGATGCTTGAGCAACTTTAATTGGTTGACGGGTGGCCCCTCGGTTTCCCATACTTGGTCAAACGCTGCTTGCACCGCCTCCAAATACTTCCCACTCAACACGGCTGGCGCGTGATAATAACCTTGCTCTAAAAATGCTGTCTTCTCGGCTGCATTCCACATAGCTCATTTAACCCGTAATCCAGTCGTTCCTGCTGCGCACCTTTAGACAATACAGCATTCGTTCTCACATCGGCAAGTCCGCCCAACGGCGCGGTGGGTACTGGTTGCGACACTCGGCAATGACACGGCCTATATCGTGCCGCGTTTGTGTCTCAAATAGTTCCTCGCTGTATAACAGGCGTTGCACCACCGCATCCAGGCGAAAGCACCACAGTAGGGTCATCAGGGGATTGATAAACAAATAACTGCTTTGGGTGCGATACGTGGCGTGATAGTCACCAAAGTGACCTTCAATCGCGGAGAGAATGGAGGACGACACAATACTCGGATGATGCGGCATTTGGAGAAAAACGAAAGTGGCGGCCTCTTGATAAAGCTGCACTTCGGGCATGTCTTGCATCAGGCTCCACATGCCCAAGAATCCACCGGACTGGGTGATGGCGGCAACCGATTCCAGGAACTGAGCATGACACACGCCATGAAAGGTATCCACGCCGAAACCGATGCAGGTGATTAATTTGCGTGGCACTTGCAATTGGCTCACTGCCGCCAGGCTCGCCAGGTCTTCGTGCGGTGTGCCCAGGCCCGCTTCGTCGCCACGCATTAGGCTATCCGTGCCGCCGTCTACAAGAATAATGGTATCGAGGTCAAGGTCTTTGACTAATTTCTCATAGCCCTCGCGGATCGGCACCACACCCGTGTTCTCAAAGCAATAAATCGGCACCGCTTCGCCGCGTTGATGGAACCAGTGTGCCAGGAAGAGTTCAGGAAAATAATACTCGCTGCCCGTCGTCTCGGCAGTGACTTCAACCAGGGCGGGCGTGAGTTTGCGTCCCGTGGATGCGCCGATATTAGCAAAGGAAAGATTCGCCAGATGAACTTGCTTGCCCATGCGCCGTAAGCCGAAATAAAGCGGCAGCCCTGTAAAGACATCAAAGCCGCCACCGGCCCCGGCGACTAAGATGCGTTCAGCAGGGGCGAGGTGGTCAAAGAAGGGTAAACGCAGAAAATCCATAAAAGTTACGCTCTCATCGTGCCATCGGCGCATATCAGGCCAATGGCCTTAATGGGCTGATTTCCCTGCAAAGTTTAACGTTGTTGCCCTATCGCCAGGCAGGGCGCGGGTTGCTATACTGTCTCCTTAACGCGGATACTGACGCGGATTCCCATTGCTGCCCCTCATTGCTGCCCTTGTTCTTTAACGCGCCATCTGTCCGCATCCCAAGTGCGAGGAGTGAGCATCATGCAAGCATGGTTCGGGGCAGTTTGCGCCACATTGCTATCTTCTTCCGTCTGTGGCAACGGTAAAGTTCCAGAAGCAGCGATCAACTCTTTTTGGCCCTGTGCATCGCAGGGCATCATACTCAAATGGCGTGCGGCCTTTTGGTGTGCGCTGTTGATGTTTGCGTTGCTTGCCCTTGCCCCCGCCCATTCATCGTTGACTCCTGCTGCCTGGGCACAAACTCCGCCACCCATCCCCGATCAAGTGCAGGTTGTAACCGAAATTTTGACTTCCTTTGGTCTGAAGCTTAACCCTCCAAAATGGCAGCCTCCTTATGTTGCCATCCTGCCAGGAGTCCCCGAATACTGGTTAGTTACCACGGGTGCTGGGGAAGCCCACTCCTTAAACGGTTCGATTTGCGGTGGAGATTTTTCTGTAGGCCAGAGAGGCGCGCAAAGCGATATTTTTATGCAATATGATGTTGGCAGACACTTTTTGCATGATCTGTATGAGAAAGATCTCAGTGTGCCCGTCGCTCAACAGCGTAAGATTGAGACCATTGAAGTTGGCACTGGTGCATCGGCATGGGTTACAAGTGTCTGGGAAGGCTATGCAGCCCACGGCAGCTTGAAATGCGGCAACCTAGAACTGAATTTCAACTGGGAGCCATCAAAAGAAAACCTTAAGGGGCCAGTGGACGCCATAAATTGGCCTGCTCACGACGCAGCGGTAGCCGCCTTGAAAGACCTCATTCCCAAGATCGCTAAGGCGCTGGACGAACATAATGCCTGTCAAGGCGGGGACAGTCTCGATCAAGTAGTGCGGCGCACCCTGAAAGCTCTCCGCCAGCTTCAACCCGGCACGGCCCCGGCACTCCCGGCGGCTTATAAAAGACAAGAGTCGGATAGGCCACAGGTGTCTTATCTGGAAGACGTTATTTCTGATAGCCATCGCTCCCCTATGCGCCACTCCGCTACTCGCCGCTCCGCGCACGGTAATCAATTGTGGCGTAATGGCGCTAGAGTCATCCCCAATCGAGGTTCACGAGCCAGCCGTGGATGGCACAACGAGTTGATTGCCGTGACCTGCCCGCCCTGGGATGATAACACATTTTTTAGAATGGACGAAAAGTTGGCCCCCGATGTCAAGCGCATCATCGCAGAATCCACCGAGCATCCGGTGGAACTACGCAACATTCTGTTGAAGTGTCTTTATGATCCAGAGGTGCATAACCAGGTTTACCTGCTGCTGATGCTCAAACCCTCGGCACAAGGACTGAGGAAAGCGTCCTTACCCGACACCAGTGTCGTCTTCCACAACCTCTCGCAGAAGTTGCGCGCCTCCGACAAGCTGTTGCGCTACTGTCGCGGGCGTGACCGCTACTGCCATAAGGAGCAGGAAGAAGAATGGAAAAAGTTCGTCCGCAACGGGCAATTGGCCTTCGATATTCTGACTACAACCCTCACGAGCAGCCTGGCCGCCATGCAAATAGCGATGCCTTCACCCAGTAAGGCCGTTAGCTTTCTGGACATCTGGACCAAGGCCCAGAACCATGACCCCGACATCCAGAAGACGCTGCCCCAGGACATGCAGGCTCTGTTGTTAGACGCTTTTACTTCCATACCCGACATTCCTCACACCTTATACACGCCGTCCACGCCGCCCACGCTTGACCCAAACAGCACGCTGCGCACCGGCCCCATTTGGAATTACGACATTACCGAGAATCTGGGCACGCTCGATATGAGTAAAAGCATTGGCTCGGCCTATGCCTCTGAGGCATGGCAAAAGTGGGTCACGGTGCATAGCAACGAGCTATTGCCGGAGATCAAGGAGCGCATTGATGGTGCCGCCACCGAGGGTGAGTGGTTTGATCGTCTTGAAAACGAAAGGCAAAAACTCGGAGATACCCTCGTGTGGCATCGTGCTACGCTCGCTCGCTTTAATCAAATCTTTAAGAGTAACGGCTGGGAACTGGATCCCCCGGAAGATCAGTTGTCCCATGTGCTGCGCACCTATCTTAAGCATGATTATAAAGAATATGTCACTGCCCGCCGCGAAGTGCTGCGCCGCCTGGATGCCACACGCGAGCAGATTATCCTCACCGGGTATTACAGCGGTGTTGCGGAGTATGAGAACACCAATCCTTGAAAGAATACGCTGCCAGCAATCATGAGGATAAAGTAGTGGTCAGATAATGTTGGTCGGACGAGGAGGCCCATGATGCAACGTCAAATAGTCCCTTTCAACGTCAGGAAGCTCTCTTGCTGGCCTGGCTCAACTATGCTCGTCTGTTTGCTCGTTATGAGTATGGCCCATGCCCAGGCACCACAGGCGGTGACGATTAAGCAGGTGGCCTTCTGGAAGGATATGGGACTCTCCGATGCAGCGATTCAAGCTCGCTTGGCCGCGCTTGAGCCACCACCACAATTTTCAGAAGCCGACTTAGCCTGGCTGCGCGATACGGGAGCCGAGCCGTCTTTGATTCAGGATGTGAAGCCTTTTACCCCTGGCGGAGACGCTGCCACAGTGTCCCAACCATCTCCACCATCGAATGGCCCGACGAACATCCCAGAGAGTAATGGTGGCATTATTCCTGGCACCGGCAGCAACGGCACCAGCAGCACTATTCCTACCAGTCCTTTGACCTTTAGTGTAAAAGCCGGGGCGTGGCAGCCCACAGGCGTGCAACTGCGGCAGGGGCAGACTTTTACGGTGCAGGCCAGTGGCAACCTCCAGGGCTACAATCACACCTGGGGGCCGGATGGCTACGCGTTGCTGGGCTTCATGGCCTACAACCTGAAAGGTAAAGTTGGCACGCAGATTATTGAACTGGGCAGCAATCGTAGCAGCCTCGCCAAAGAAGCTGGCGAGTTGTTGCTGGGCATCACCAAGACCAATGACATCAACCCGGATGATGCCAATAACATCTCCGGTGCTTTCACTGTAACGGTAAATAATGGGGATGGCAATGCGACAGGCAACGGAGTTGTAACCTCCTCACCGGTATCATTTCCCGCTACGCCCGCACTGCCGCCCACCGTAACGCGACCAGCCCCTGCTTCGCCTCCGGTTACGGCCAACCCGCTTCCGACTGGCGCGGTCAGTAAAGGCCGCTTAGCTGGACAATGGCGTGATGGCAACGGCGCGGTGCTGACGTTGCGCCAGGCGGGCAGCATCGTCACCGGCACTTACACTGGCGGGCCGGGACACGATAGTCTCAAGGGAAGGATTAACGGAGCTGTCATTGGTAATCAGTTCACGGGTCTCTTTGAAAGCCATGAGGGGAATAGTGCTAATACTGGCCTTTATACCTGGAAATTGTTAGATGAGAATACGATTCAGGGCGAATGGTCATCTGTTGATCACAAACAAGGTGACCGATTTACCTGGCAGCGCGTCAACGGTGTGGTGCTAGGTGGAGTGCCGCCAAGTGCAGTGCCGCCAACCGAGGTGGTGCCCAATCCTGGCCGCGACGCTAACACCACTGAATTCACTTTCGTAGATCAAGCGACTGATGTAGTCAATCACAACGGAGCTACGCCCGACGGGAACAACGACGGGCACTTCCGCTTGCGCCTGGGTCTCAATGGCACTCAGGAGCTACAAAAGATGAATCTGCGACAAACCGATGCCAATGGCAACCCCACAGTGGAGCGCTGGTCTTCCTATAGCGGTGACTATTGGCTGCTGGCTGTGGCGCAGAACGGTAAAGTGTTAAACACGCAATTTCTGCCGACGCTGGGCCCGTTCACCGGCCCCGTGACGCTCGACCTGTATGCCAGTCCCGCCTCCGGCTTTAACCCCGGTAATTCTTACCAGGTTGAGGTGGTTTTGGGTAACGGTCAGGTTATTAAGAAAGTGGCCCGCGTGCCGGGTTAGCCCCACTTATTGGCCCGTTGCTCCGACTGCGGCCTGCACCTGACGGAACATCCGTGTCTGGTGTTCCGTCAGATGAAGCGACCATTTCATTGTAGATCAGGTTTTTGTGCATTATAGGTTGAAAGGTTCCCTTGAGACAAACCTCATTCTGGGTGCTGGCGGGCTTGGTGGGCAGCAGCGTTCTGGCAGGGGCAAACCAGCCCTCGGCGACCCAGGCTCCGCCGCGGGCCACAGCGGAGCCGGTTCCTACCCCAAACCCTATACAAGTTGAGAACGCCAAGCCGGGCACGCGTGGCTGGTATATCACCAAACCGGCCATGAATGGCGAGATTCAAGCCTATGCCGGTGAAGATAGCATTAACAAGGGCGAGGATGTGCACCTTTACGTCAGCAGCCAACGGCCCTATACGATGCAGCTTTATCGTTTGGGCTATTATGGTGGGGCCGGGGCGCGGCTGATGGCGAACTTCGCCGTTAGTCCAGCTATTCCGCAGGGTTACTGGGTGTTTAATATGGATGCGCCCAAACCGCAGAATGGCTTGCCCGTGAATTGCCCGACCTGCATCATCAGCCAGAAAGATGAAAAGGGCCAGGAAACCAATATCCGTGATGTCAACTGGAAGCTCACCAACACCGTGCATTTTCCGGCGAGTTGGACGAGCGGCATTTACCTGTTTAAGCTGACCGAAAGCGCGGGCAACCAGTGGATGGTGCCCCTTGTGCTGCGCGATGATGGAGCCAAAGCCGATCTAGTGTTTCAAGACCCGGCCAACACTGACCAGGCTTATAACCGCTGGGGCGGCACCTCGCTTTATAAGAACTACCTGTTGGCCGATGATGGCTCTGGCGGTCACGCTTTTTACGAATCGTGGAACCGGCCCTTCGATCAAAAGTATGGCAGTGGCCATGTCCTGGTGTGGACGTATACCATGCTGCGCTTTCTGGAAGAGCAAGGCTATAACGTCACCTATAGCACCAATAATGCGGTGGCGCTAGGGCTAACCAACCTGCTGAACTACAAGGGGTTCGTGTCGGCTGGACACGATGAATACTGGAGCCAGGCCGAACGCAAAAAGCTGGAGGACGCCATCGCTTCCGGGGTGAGCGCGGCTTTCTTTGGCGGCAATGACATCTATCGCCAGGTGCGTAACTATCCCGATCTGCAAGGCCGCGCCGCCCGCTGGATGGCTGGTTATGATAATCCGCCCCTTGACTCGATTCAAACCAAAGGCCCATTAGGAGTCTCGCTGGCCACCGGGCAATGGCGGCTTCCCGCGATCAACGACCCGGAGGACAAGATTCTGGTCTCGATGTATAACGCGATTAACTATCGCAACCAGAACCTTATCGTCAAGAACACCGGGCACTGGGTCTTCACTGGCACGGGCTTGCAAGAGGGTGACGCTATCCCCGGCATCTTAGGTTATGAAGTGGATTCCCTCCTCAACCCGGCGCGACTCACCGTGCCCGGCGAGCGTGTCACCATCATCGGCCAGTCACCGTTTCAAAACGCCGACCGCATCCCCAAAACATTGGTCTCAGTTGCCGCGTTGCGCGAGATTACGCGCACCAATAACATTGTCTTCAACGCGGGCACTATCTACTGGCCTTATGGCCTGAACAACTTTCACCTCGAATATCACGAGGAAAGCCAGGTGCCGGTTTCCGCTGCTTTGCGCCAGATGACCAACAACATCTTGCAGCGCATGATTACCGGCAAGGTGCCTGCTATTACTGCCGCTTCGGTTATTTCCCAGACCTGGGCCGACGCCTCAACCCAATCCATTCATCTGCGCCTGACCACCGCCCTGAATGCCACCACTGCTAGCGATGCAGTTCACTACACCATCACAATTAACGGGCAAGCTGTGCGGGCGGAGAGTGCAGGGTATAATGCGAACAACCAGACCATCACTCTCAGCTTGCCCGTTGATACATTGCACATTGGAGATGTGGTGGCGGTGCGCTGGGATGGCTTATCCGATAACGCAGGGGTGGTATTGAAGCCGGGTGAGGTGCGGCTGGGTGTGAGGTGAACAGGTCTCATTCAGGTTCCCCTTTAACAGAGGGACGCTGAGTCTCACCGGCGACGGTAATTGCCTGGGCAAGGAGAATGATGCGTGGGTTGGCCCTCACCCCCGGCCCCTCTCCCGATAACAGGAGAGGGGAGCACAAACTCAAAGTGGCTCGTCGGAGTATTGCTGTTGTCCTACGCTGGCGTTAGCCTGTGAACTCCCCTCTCCCTTGTATGGGAGAGGGGCCGGGGGTGAGGGCTACCAGCCGTGCCTTCCTCTACCCCCTGGCCAGGAGGATGGGTGGGGGTCTGTCATCTAAACCAGCCGTTGCGTATCTTTATTCTTGTCTTTTGCCTGCTGCGATGGCTCGCCCGCAGCGCGCACCTCGGCCCACTCCTGCGAGAGACGGGCTTGCTCCTGGCTGAGTTGCCCCAGTTGATCGGCCAGTTCCACTCGCTGGGCATCGTTCAAGTCGCTTCTCCTGAGTTGCTCCGCCACCGCGTGCAATTGCTGGCTGATGGAACGATGTTCACTTTCGATGCGGGCCGCGACCTCGGCTGTGTCAGGTGCATTGGCTGGCCCCGCGTGTGGTGGCATCGGCGGTTGGGGCGGTATGGGTGGCTGCGGCGGATGTGGGGGATGCGGTGGGTGGTGTGCCTCGTTTTCGTGGTGGTGCGCCTCCGGTGCTCTGTCCTCGGCTTGGCCCCAGCCGGGTATACACTGGCGCATGATATGGTCGCGGTCGCGCATCACCTGCTCCATGACCTGCTCGCGGATTTTCTGACCCAACCCGCGTAGTTCCTGCAAATCGGGCATATTGCCGATGTTGACATGGACATTCTTGCCGCCAAAGGGATGGGGCGGTTGGGGCGGATGCACCGCATGAGGTGGGGGCGGCGGCGCGGGCGCTTCGTCTTCGATGAGATAACCCGCGAGTTGGGCCGAAGCGATGCCGACCTCATCAAAACTGGCCTCGTCGGGTAGGGGACGAAAGAGGCCACTGACGACGATGCCAGTGCGCTCTAAGTATTCCAGCACCGCATTGTATTGTTGCACCGAGGCGCGTCCTCCTTCGCGCAAACTGCCGGTGAGACTGGCTTCTTTGGCCATCTGCGCCGTCTCGCGCAGGAGATGCCGGATACGTCGAATCTCTTTAGCTTGGTCGTTTTGTTCTTGCATAATTGCTCCTTTTGATTTTTGCGGGGAAGCAGGCGGAAGAGGCCCTCACCCCCGGCCCCTCTCCCAACCTTGGGAGAGGGGAGCACGAGGGACTACCTGCTCGTGCCGCCATGACTTTGGTGTTGTGAGAATCGCTTGCGTGTGACCTCCCCTCTCCCAACCTTGGGAGAGGGGCTGGGGGGTGAGGGCCGCGCACCCCCTCACCTTGTCACCCCCTCACCCTTTCTCCTCTTCTTCTTTTCCGTGTGCTTCCTTGGCTAAAATTAATCTGGCGACGCATCAGTTGGCGGCCATGATGCAAGCGCCATTTGACGGTGGTTACTGGGAGCAAGAGAAAGGCTGCGATTCGTTCCACGGGCCATTCCTGGAAGTAGCGCAGGCGCAACACCATCTGATAATCCGCAGGGAGTCGCTCTAAAGCCGTGCTGATGGTGGCGCGTTCGACTTTGCGCATCAGTTCATCTACCGGGGATACTCCCAACTCATGGCTGTTGGCGACAATCAGGCGGTCTAACTCCTGGTCTTCGGTGGCCTGGCTATAACCTTCGCGGGTCGCTACCCGGTGGGCGCGGTGGCGGGTGATCGTATACAACCAGCCGCCAAACCGGGCCGGGTCTTCCAGTTGCGGCAGGGCTTTAAAAGCCAACAGCAACGCTTCCTGGGCCACGTCCTCCGCCCCTTCCCGGCTGCCCAAGACCTGCTCGGCAGTGGCCATGACCGCCCCACGATAACGCCGCACGAGTTCATCATAGGCGGCCAGGTCACCGATGAGCGCATCTATGACTAACTCTTCGTCACTCAGTTGTGGTAGCTGCCCGCGATAAAGCGCCAAATTTCTTGCTCCTATTTATAGAGAGTCTACGCGGAGCGATAAAGATAGTGATTTAGAAAATTATTTTTAACCACGAATGCACACAAATTAGAAAGAGGATAGAGAATCGAGGATGGAAGATCGAGGCTAGCAGATCAAGTATCCAGCTTCCAGTAACCAGCTTCCAGTCTCTATCCTCTTTCGCATTCGTGTCTCTTCGTGTGCATTCGTGGTTCCCACAAATTATTCAGATTTGATTTGCTCATAGAGGGAAGCGATGTCGAAGTTGTTCCAGCCCTCGACGATTTTGCCGTTTTCGAGGCGCACCATCGTCATGCCGGTGATCTGGACAGGTTTGTGTGAAGCGGCGATACCCAGGCTGTCGCCGGTGTGGGTGCCGCGCACGCTGCAACGCGCTGCCGCCATGTTGCCCTCGCTAATGACAGCCTCCACCGTAAACTGGATGTCGGGCAGGGCACCACGAAACGTCTGCACGAAAGGCGCAAACTCGGCAGGCCCGCATTTACTGTCCGGGTTGGTGACCGGCAGGTTATGCACGATTGCGTTCTCATCCAGCATCTCTTGCAGGGCGTCCAGATTGCCCTTGTTCCAGACTTCCGCGAACCAACGCCGCACAAACGCTTTATTGTCGCTTTCCATAAACTCTCCTTATGCCTAAGATTATTGCCTACATTATAAAACGAAAACGCGGACGTTTGGCATATACTTCTTGATTAGCTGCCAAGGAGCTTGTATGAGCAATTCTCAACATCCGGGTGAAGATAGCAATGAACCGACGCCAGAACGCGCGGAACAGTTGAAAGAGGCTGGGGAGCTTTTGAAGGAGTGGGCTGAGGCTACGAAGGGTGAAGACAGCCAGGCCGCAGCCATCGCCAGGTTAAAGATTTGGGCACAGTTTGGCAAGATGAAAGAGGAGCCTTCGCCCTGGTTAGACGCCATGCGTGAGGCGCGTCGGTGCGAGGCTGCCTTTGACTGGGCCGGAGCGGAGGCGTCCTATCAGCGGGCTATCGCATCCAGCCCAGACAGTCCAGGATTGCAGTATGGAGGCTATCGGGAACTGGCTTATTTTTATCGCTTATTGGGTCGTGATGCTGAGGCGTTGCAGGCCAAACGGCAAGCGACTGACTGGGCGAGGTTAGATGGTCTCGCCATCAAAATTGCGATGGCTTTGGAGGCGGAGGCTGCTGGTTATTTACTCCTGAAAGATCTCCCAACGGCTTGGGCTAAACTGGAGGAGGCATTTAATTTTATTGGAGATGATCTACTCCTAAGGTTACCCCGCGCCCGTGGCTTTATCTTACGCGCCGACTATTTCTTGGCTGTGGATGATATAACTCAGGCGCACAACGCCTTGAACGCGGCCTGGCCTCTCGTGCAACCACACGCAGATGCGTTCTCCAGTTTAGGCTGGCAAAGCAGTCTGGCTCATGGGTGGTCTACCATGGCGCGGCTGCGTGCCGCCCAAGATGATCTGGTGGGGGCCATAGCTCCCTACCGCGAAGCGGTGCATCGCTGGCGCATTATAGCCCAGGCTCCGCACGCACAAGGGCCTTATAAGTTCAATTCCTTGGCCGGAGCATTACGTGACTTAGGTTGCGCCTTGCGTGCTGTCGGTGATCCGTTGGCCAAAGATGCCTTCCAGGAAAGCCACTCCATCCGCCGCTCCATTGGCTTACTGCCCCTGGAAGAATCACCCCTTTAATCGTGTAAAATAACGAAGACGGTTTCTGTCGTTAGATTTAGCCACAGCAGCACAGGAAAATTCGAGGATCGAAGATAGAGGATCGCTACTGCACTGAGAGACTAACTGGCCTCGGCTTAGCCTTTTCAATCCTCTATCTTCGATCCTCGAATTTTCCTGTGCTGCTGTGGCTAAATCTAAAACATATCATGGAGCGCAAATGACGAATTACCGGGGCTTTGATAGATTTCTTTCGACCAGTTTCGTATTAAGCTTGCTCGTATTGGGCGTCTATGTCGTTTTGGAGCATTATAATATTCCGGCGGGGCGATTCCTCGACTGGCTGATTGGTGTCGGTAGTTTCTGGTGGTTGCTCGTTATTGTGACCGTGCCGTGGAACATTCATTTCCAGGCCCGCCAGGTCATCGCTGATGCGGCCCAGTCGCAGGAGCGTAACATCGCGGTGAATCCGGCGCATGTGCAGTTCGCCCGCACCTGGGTGCAGCGTTCGCTCTGGCTGGCTATCGTCTTACACCTGCTGTCGGCAGCGGGGCTGTATGCCCTGGCCTATTTTGGCATCAGTAGTGTCGGCTATGTTACCTCCGCAGCGGCCCTCTTGCTGACAGGTTTGCGCCCCACGGTGCGCGCTTATGAATATATCGCGGCGCAACTGGCAGCTATGCAGCAGGAAATCCGCTATCCCCGTGAAGACGTAGCCACCCTGCGGGGTGATGTCGAAGAACTCAAAGGGCGCACCCGCGCCCTGGAACAACTCTTAGACTTAGCCAACGGTGAGGGCTGGGCCTCTCAAACGCAGGCGTATGCGGCCCACACGCGGGAGGAAGTGCAACAACTCAAGCGTGCCCTGGAACAGTTGCAGAACACTAATATCGTGGAGCATGAGCGCATCTCCCGTGAATCGCAACACGCCATCGCCCAGATTACCGCCGATGGACAATTTTTGGAGCATGTGCGCGAGATTATCCGCTTTGTCAAAAGTGCCTGAAGCTTTATCTTTTAGCAGGAAAGCAGGGGAAAAGGAGAGCAGGAATTTAGGTTGTGTCATCCTTGGGAGAGTGCCTTGCGGCGTGCTCACTCCATAATTTCCGGTTGCCTTAACTGCCTGCTAAACTATGAGCAGTTTAAGGTGAGGAGGGGCCAACCGAGACCATGCCGAGGCCGAGCAAAACTGAGCAGGTGCGGCGTAAGTATTTGAAAACTTCCTGCCGTGCCAGGGGCCGGGAGGAACGCACCAACCCGGACGACATCGCCGAGTTTTTGAGTCTCACCCATGACCCGGATGCCAGGGTGCGCCGTGAAGCGGTGCAGTGCTTGTGCCCCTGCCATGTGCAGACCAATCATCCGGGCGTCTGGGATCGCCTCTTAGAAATGGTGACTGACCCTGACCTCAAGGTGCGCGCGACGGTGCTGCATACCCTGGGTGATGGCTCACCACGGGCGCGCGAGGCCGAAGTGGTGGCGGCTATCGAAAAAATATATCACGAGCCCGACCTGAAACTGCGCCGCCATGTCCGCCAACTCCTGGCGAGCTATCGGCGGCAGGGTAACATTAACGTGCTGTAAACGTCTTTGTATAAAGACGAATGCAGCGGGATGGGGTGCCTATCAGAGCCAATGATTAACAGCGTGCAACAAGAGATTATGGCCGCCTTTGGGACGCTCCCTGTTCCTGCTGCGGATCAGTTACTTGGCCCGTCCAGAGGGGATGAGGCGGGTGAGCAACTCATCCAGCAAGCACTGGCCGGACAAAGGTGGCAGGCTTTAGGCGCGGCCTATTTGCAGGAGCGATGGCCTTACTTCTGCTATCTGAGTAACGCAGGCTTCCGCTATTATCTACCAGCGTTGTTGATGAACTGTTTAGACAATTTTACTCCCGAAAATAAGCTTTTGCACTCCACTGTCTACTTTCTCACTCCCAGTTATTGGAGCCTTTACTTTCGCGGCGCAGATGAGGTTTCTGAATATCAAACGTCGCTCTTCACTGAGGCGCAATATAAAGCAGTGTGTTCTTTCCTGGGATTGGTTTTTGACCAGCAACCCTACCTGAAAATGCTGGCTGCCAAAGCCCTGAAATGGGGCTGGAATCGTTACGAGCATACGGCGTTAGTGAGGTGTCGAGATTTCTATCGGGACTTGTATCATTATCAATATCCACCGTCCTCTGATCCTACAGTCGCAAGCTTAGTCGCGCAAATTAGGGCAGCTTTTGCCAACACACCTTATCCAGGTGACGATCAGCTTTGCGGTTCCAGCCAGGGCGATGAACCAGCCGAGTATGCGTTAGAGTTTCGGGATCTCAACTGGCAAACCATACACCCCGATTTTCTGGCTTATCATTATGCTGCCTTGAGTTTCTTCACAGAGGCAGGCTTTCGCTATTTTCTACCGGCATTTTTGATCGCTGAGGTCATGGGGACTGATTCCAATGCCAACCCCGTCTTTCACCTCACACATGGTCTGGTGCCGGATAAGACGCAACAGATTCGGGAGCAATTGATGGCCAGTGGGGCCTTGCCAGAGGATGTCGTGCAACAAATGCGGCAAAATGAAGAGCGGGCTACTTACGACTGGCAGCAGATCGCCCTGGACAAGTTCTCTCACTTCAACGGGGAAGAAAGAAAAGCGATTGTGGCTTACCTGCAATATGCGGCTGATGAATATTCAATGGACGACATTAACAGGGCTTTGGAAAGCTACTGGTTAAAACCACCTCCCTAGTGCTTGCTCTCACTGGCAAGTTATGCCATAACTCTTGGAGATGAAACACATAGCCATCGCCCAGAGCGATTCCGAAATCGAACGCTGCTTGCCCGTTATGCGGGAACTGCGACCGCACCTGACCGACGACACTTTTGTAGCGCGTGTGCGGCAGCAGGAAAGCCTGGGCGGCTTTAACCTGGTCTATCTCGAAGATGCGGGCGAGGTCAAAGCGGTGGCTGGTATTCCCATCATGGAGAATCTGGCGTGGGGCAAATTTCTTTATGTAGATGACCTCGTGACAGCCGCTGCGGAACGCTCCAAAGGCTATGGCGATGCCCTCTTCGACTGGTTGGTGGGGTATGCCCGGCAGCAAGAGTGCCAGCAACTCCATCTCGATTCCGGCGTGCAGCGTTTCGACGCCCACCGCTTCTACCTCCGCAAGCGCATGAGCATCAACTGCCATCATTTTGCCCTGCCGCTCTCGTGATGGGATAGAATATGCTGCCGTGGCGGTGGCCCAGGTTTACACGTTTAACATGAAGCATCTTCAGGCTGACAAAATCTTAGCTCATCTGGGCACTTATCTGCGGAGCCTGCCGCCCTACCTGGACATGCTGGAAGAGTATTATGAAGTTGCTGACCAGCGGATGACGGTATTCCGCTCGCCGCGACACTGGGTGCTCTTTTTTGAATTTGTGCTCTATGATGCCAGGGCGGATGAGTTCATGGTGAATTTGTGGGCTTTTGGCGATTGCTTAAACGATTACAATGGGGGTGAGGAACGACAGGAGGGCAATGGACTGCTGTGGCAGTTTACGCGGCAGCCCTTTGCGAGTTGCTCTCGAACGGCGCGAGGGTCGTTTAAGGCTCGCCGCAACAGATTTTCAATCCTCTTTAAGGGAGAATGCTTGAAGTTCAAGCCGACGGCTGAACAATATGCCGCAGCGGGTATTAAATTCACCAGGGCACAGCAGGCACCAGATGCCATGCTTACCCCCGCGCAGCTTTTGCGTTTTTTATGTCATCACCTGGATCATCCTTTCTTTGCGGGGGAGGACTCTTTGCGCAGCATTATAGACGCGTGCCGCCGCCAGCGTCTCGCCCCGCTCTGGCATGAAATGGCATTGCTGCTTCAGACTCGTGAATGGCGACACCCAAATATTGAGGAGATGGCTGAGCCTGCGGCCTGGGAACCGTTTCAGATATTAGCGCGCACTATTGCTACGGGTGATTTAACGGAGTGGCAGGCACAGAATCCGGCGACGTTCAATACGCATTGGAGTCACTGGGCTACCGATTACGAGGCAACCGAGAAACTCCTTCACGAGGAGAGACAACGATGGCACAATAAAATGCAACAACTCCCGCCGGAGGCACGACAGCAAATCGAGGCAACGTTGAGCAACATAAGCCAACTGCCCTTAAGCCCTGGTATCTTGTATCAATCAGAAATCATCATTGATGGCGAGAAATTTACTATTACGCCTGACTATCTGGTGAACTCTTCAGAGACACCCGACTTAGAAGATGAACAATAAAAAATATGAGTCAGAATTCATTCGCTTTGTTATGGTGCAGATGACAGCTAAGCCACTAACACAACGCGCGCGTCTTCTGGATCGGCTTCTCGCTTGAAAACACGCACCTCAATATCACGTCCCAGTCTATTCAAGATGCTAAAAAGGCGGTCGGTAGAACAATTGAGAAACTGCCCGCGTAGCATCTTAGAAAGCGTAGGTTGATCCATACCGATGAGTTTGGCGGCTTCGGTTTGGCTTAGCTGCCGGTCTTCAATACACCGGGTAATTTCATAAATGAGTTGGGACTTAAATTGTAAATTAGGGGCATCCGGCAAATCCAGGTCAGCAAAGACGTTGCCCGAACCCGTTTCAATGACCGTCCCAGCCCTGGTCGTTTTCTTGTTAAGTTTCATAGTGGCCCCTTTTACGCTGTTGGCTGCTCTGAGCGATTCTTTCCTGATAGTCATCCTCGGCATCACGCAAGCGGTGCCGAATAACTTCTATCTCCTGTTGCGGCGTGGCGATGTCGCGTTTCGACTTTTTCTGGAAGCAGTGCAAGACATAGATTGCCTCGGCGAAGCGTACCGTATAAACCGCACGATAGGTGTCCGAATGGAAATCCTCCACAACTTCCAGGACGCTCGCCCCCGGAAAGCTCTTACCCCTGAGTGGTTTGGCAGCGAGAGATTTGCCCCCACGGTGTGCCGCATCCAGAGCCAAACCAATGTTGCGTCGCACCGGAGCGGGAAACGCTTTCAAATCTTTGCGTGCTGAAGCCACCCAATAAACGGGTTTCAGACCGCTTTCACTCATACCTCTATTATGGCATATATACCATAATTTAGCAAGGCTGAAATAGCCATTCCAATATTCCTGTAACCTGCGCTACACTCTGGTGCGTTGAGGCTTTTGATTAAGCATCGAAGAATCAGGATTGAGAATTGCAGAGAGGAACGATGAGGAAACTATATGGATTTACAACTACAGGGAAAACGGGCTTTAGTGACTGGCTCGACGGTCGGAATAGGTTTCGCCACGGCGTTAGGTTTGGCTAAAGAGGGTGCGACGGTGGTGCTCAATGGGCGCACAAAGGAGCGGGTGGAGGAGGCGGTGCAACGCGTGCAGCGGAAGGTTGCCGGGGCGCAGGTTTCCGGGGTAGCGGCTGACCTGGGCACGGCAGAGGGGGTGGCCCACTTGCTGCAACAGGTGCCGGAAGTCGAGATTCTGATCAACAATCTCGGCATCTTTGAGCCGAAGGCGTTTGAGAACATTGAGGATGAAGATTGGCTGCGCTTTTTTGAGACCAATGTGCTGAGTGGAGTGCGCCTGACGCGCCATTACCTGCCCCACATGAAGAGCCGTGACTGGGGCCGCATCATTTTTGTGTCCAGCGAATCGGCGCTCAATATCCCCGCCGAGATGATTCACTATGGCATGACCAAAACCGCGCAACTGGCGGTGGCGCGCGGCGTGGCCGAAACGACTGTGGGCACGGGTGTCACCGTCAATTCCATTTTGCCTGGCCCGACCAGTTCCGAGGGCGTCTCCGAGTTTGTGAATCAACTGGCCCGCGAGCGCGGCGTGGATTTCGCCACGATGGAAGCCGAGTTCTTCAAGACGGCGCGGCCTTCCTCGCTGCTGCAACGCTTTATCACGCCCACAGAAGTCGCCAACTTCATCGTGTTTGTGTGCAGCCCCTTGTCGTCGGCCACCAATGGAGCCACCTTGCGCGTCGAAGGTGGCGTGGTGCGTTCAATTGCCTGAGACTACCTTAATAGCAGTTACTGCTGCGTTAAGTAGGATCGGATGATCTGCCAGAGTTGCTCGTCCGCCGGCGGTAGATAAAGCCAACTGGCAAAGAACTGGTCTGAGTACTCCGTCCAAACGGCAACGGCCTGTTCATCAGTTATGTCATAACCATGACTGCTGGCAACGCTTTTTAAGCGTGCCACATCTTCAGGAAACATGTGTGTGCTGGTCATGGGAACTCTGGTAGTTCTGGTTACTGGGCTGGTTGCTGCTCGCCGGTGGTTGACCGCTCCTAAGAGTACCGCACAATATGCCACGGCTGATTCTACTCTGTTGGAGTCTCTTCATCAGACGTGCTGCATTTCTTTTTCCAACAGTGCCCAGGCTTGACTCATCTTCGCTTGAGCCAGGGGTGAAATGCTGTCACCTCGTAGAGACGCTATGCACAAATACTCAACAGTCCCGTCAGTAAAACCGACTGATTTAGAATCTTCCATTTGTCCGTCCGTGAGCGATGGTCCGGTTATGTGCATGATACCGGCGGTGTGGCCGTGGAATTTGATGAGGCCATGTTCCTGAATAGTCGGAGTTTTATGGTTCGACTGGCCACAAAGATAAAAGAACATGGTAGCCGCGACCATACCATTGTAAATTTTCTCCGGCTGGGTAGATTCTGTTTTAAATATAGTCTGGATGTTGAATCTTAAGTCATCCCCATCCACACTTGTGCTGAAAGTCACTTCTTTGGTGGCGGGTGTGGTGTAGTCGTATGGTTTGCCACGCTTGGATACCCCCTGGTATCGCTTCGCCGGTTTCTCTTCAATCGCTCTAAGCCAGCCCTGCAATGGCGGCACCCAGTAAGTGCCAAGCACTGTGCCCTGCGACCATAGTATGTGGCGATGGACTTGCCATGCTCCCGCTCCCGTCAGGAGCAGCAACGAGAGCGCAACCGCGATGCCGCGCATCGTTCTCTGCTGGGGTGCCATCTGGACTTGAGACCTCACCGAAGCAGGCTGTGGTAAGCCCAGCCCGTGGCAGCGCGGACACTGTGTATCGAACGCTTCCAGGACATAGTTGCATTGAGGACAGGCCATAGTATCCATTATAGTAATTGCGGCTCTTTCAGGCAGTATTCCAAGCTCTACTGTCTGCATCTCTAAACCAAAGATACGCGGCTTATGTGACATTATCTGTCTGCTCCGGGGCGACGGTAAATACTTTGTTGCCTGCTTTCGCACCAGCTTGCCAGGTGAGTCTGAGGCGGATTGGGTGAGTGCGCTGCTTTTTGATGTTGCACAACCCAAACCAACAATAGGTTCCGGTGGGAGCGCGGAACTCCATAAAAAGCTTTTCTCCCGTGGCCGCAGCAATCCATCGCCCAGGCGTATCTATTTCCGACATTCCACTCTGGACATAAAGCTTGGCGTGCAGTGGCGCAGGTTCCCGGTTGCAAACGGGCACCATCAATGCGTAAGTCGGAGTGTTCTTGCCGGTTGCATCAGTCCCAGATGCTAAAATCGGTTCACCGACGAGAGGCGCATTCTGTGGCAGGTCGGCGATTAACGAACGCTTGCAGCCAACTACAGGCATGAGCAACGCTGAGGCCAGCATAGAATAGAGTATAGTGTGAGGCATGAGTCTCTTCATAATAGTATGTGACGGTAGTCTCTTGTTTGTGGGTTAACGAATAAGCTGAGCCATCTCAGGGGGCTTATATGACTTTATCCCACTGGTGCCAGCCATAGTCAGCATTAATGCGGGAGCAATGTTGCAAAAAAGGCAATGCCCTCACTGGCAAAAGGCGAATGGCCCGCACCGGCGATTATGGTGCGGGAGATATTCTGATAGCCATGAGCGCGGGCCGTCTGCTCGGCATTATCCCATTGCCGGTTAAGCGCCGTCAGGTAGGGGTCTTTATCGCCCTGCAAGGCATGGATGGGGAGTTGGGCGCGCTCCGGGGCAGTCGAGAAGGTGGTCACACCGCGTCCCAGGAAGTTAGCCGCCGCGGGCACCGCTCCGGCGAGCAGTTCAGGATGCATCAAGATAAGCTGCCAGGCCAGATGCCCACCGGCTGAGAAACCCGTGACAAAGAACTTCGGCTGGCCATGCTCATCCTGTTGCACTTCGCGCGCAATCGCCAGCACCGCCTGCATGTCGGCGGGGTCGTTGCCGTTAGAGGATACACACGGCGTCACAATGATAAACGGCTGCGCTTTACGCGCCCGCATAAAAGCCTGGCAGTTGCGCAGGAAATTGTGGCCCGACCCCTCCAGCGTGACGAGGATCGGCCAGGTTGCTTGCGGCGTCCAGCCATCCGGTAAGGCGAGATAATATTGCGTCGCCACAGCACGGGCCGTTTTGAGTTCGGGCTGGGCGACGGGTGTTCCCGGCCCCGGCCCGCTCTCGCACCAACCGCATCTCCCCCACAGCATCAGCAGTAGCGCGATATAAGTTATTAATTTCATCCTCGCCTCCTGAATGAATATTTTAATCCACATTATACCGGCATCCCAACGATGCACGGCAGCATGATGCAGATCAATATGCGATAGTCTGCGCCCCCGAACCCAGAGTGTTGGGTGCCCACAGCACTGCATATTGATGCAGTGCTGTGGGCTGAGAGCGACGGGCGTTCGACAGCAGGGTGCCGGGTCTGGGGTATAGAGTATAGGAATCAGTAGTAAGAGCCTCGCCAAACCCTAAACCCTGACCCCTAAACCTTCCTCATAGCCCGTCGCTCACGCTCTGGGTTCGTAACGGTAGCCTCTTTATCGCTAACTGCTATAGCTTCTACACCCTTTGAATTTTTCACTTTGAAAGCAAGGAGCGGATAGTTTTGAGGTGATGCCTGGCGTATTGTAAAATCAGAGGTGTCACTATGCACGAGAATCAAAAGTCAGATGTCACAACATTGGAAATTGATGAAGACGCGCTATGGCGGGCGGTGCAGAACCGCGACAGCCGCTACGATGGCGTCTTTGTTTATGGGGTTGGCTCGACGCGCATCTACTGCCGCCCGGCTTGCCCGGCCCGGCGGCCCCGCCGCGAGCAGGTGCGCTTTTTCGCGGCTCCCGCAAATGCCCAGTCTGCCGGGTTTCGCGCTTGCCAACGCTGCCATCCCGCAACCCTGAATTACGCGACGCGCGAGGTGGAACGGGTGGCGCAAGCTTGCCGCCAAATCGAACAAAATGCGGCAGGAGAGGTTTCGCTAGGAAAGGTGTCGCTGCACACGCTCAGCCAGGGGGCCAAACGCAGCCCGCATCACTTTCACCGCACCTTTAAGCAGGTGACGGGCGTCACGCCGCGCCAATATGGGGATGCGGCCCGCCTCGCCCAACTCAAAGATCATTTGCAAGCGGGTGAAACGGTCACCCAGGCGCTCTATGACGCGGGCTATGGCTCCAGTCGCGGCCTCTATGAACGCGCCGCCGCTCAACTGGGCATGACACCGGCCAGCTATCGCAAGGGTGGCCAGGGGGCCGTTATTCACTATGCTATCGCAGCTTGCTCGTTAGGCTACCTCTTAGTGGCGACTACCGATAAGGGTATCTGCGCGGTGAGCTTAGGCGATGATCCCTCCGCCTTGACCACAGGCTTGCGCCAGGAGTTTCATGCGGCCACCTTGCAACTCGATAACAGTCGTTTACAAGCCAACGTGCAAGCTATTTTGGAGTATCTAACAGGCCAGCAGCCGCACCTTGATTTGCCCCTGGATGTGCAGGCGACGGCCTTTCAGCGCCGGGTGTGGCAAGAACTCCAGGCGATTCCCTATGGGCAAACGCGCACCTACACTCAGATCGCCGAGGCTATCGGGCAGCCCACAGCGGCGCGGGCGGTGGCGCGAGCGTGTGCCACCAACTCCGTCGCCCTGGTCATTCCCTGCCACCGCGTGGTGCGCGAGAATGGCTCCCTCAGCGGCTATCGTTGGGGCGTGGCGCGTAAGCAGAAGCTATTGCAAACGGAGTGCAGCACGAAGAAATAACCACCGATGAACACCGATGGACACGGATAGAAACGAGGATAGAGGATCGAGGATCCAGCATCCAGTATCTTGTATCCAGCATCCCAAAACATCCGTGTCCATCTGTGTTTATCGGTGGTTAATTTTCTTATCGAGCTATAGTTTTACGGCTTTGACTACAAGGAGCGTCGGACGGCGGCGTTCGGTTTTTAAAGGGGGTTGTTTTTGTTCATGGGCTGGTGTTGCCACTGGCTCCAGCACAGCCGAGATTTGCAGGCTGCTACGGAGCAGTGAATTCAGAATGGTGGACAGGGTGTGATGATAGCGGACAACACCATCTACGAACCAGTGACTCTCGCGTCGGCCTTCGTCGCTGTAGCAATCGAACGGCCAGTAGAGTGGCGCACCCGTCTCGTCCTCAATGCAATCGGGGTGGATGCCCTGGGCGCAGGTAAACGCTGGATGTTCCATTGAAAAGAGGAAGGTGCCGGGAGTTTTTAACCAGCCGTGAATCCGGCGAAATAGCGTTTCCAGATCAGCCAGATAATGCAGCGCCAGCGAACTGACCACGAGGTCAAAAGTGTTGTCCTGCGCCGTGAAGTCTTCCATCGCCATATGGCGAAATTCAATGCCCGCCGGGGCATCTTTTTGGGCTAAGGCCAGCATATTACGCGAGATGTCCACACCGACCACGCAGGCACTGCCCAACTCTATCAGCTTGCGGCAGAGACCGCCCGCTCCACACCCTAAGTCAAGTGCCGTCGCACCCGTGACATCCGGCAGCAAAGACAATATGGCTGGTTGTTCGACAAACTGATGCAACCCGGTCTGGTTATCGCGCATCGCCTGGTAGCCGTTAAAGAACGATGGGTTGTCGTAAATGTTCTGCTTCATACCAGGCACCAGTAAGTCAGAGCTGAGGGTGATTGCGGTCGCAAGGTCGTTGTCTTCAGCCTCTAACCCATCATCGCTTGCCTAATTGCTCATGCGCCTGGCGCAAAATGCGTTCGGTGGTATCCCAACTGATGCAGGCATCGGTGACACTGACCCCATACTTTAAGGCATCCCGGTCAGACACGACGGGCTGATTGCCCTCGAAGAGAAAACTTTCAATCATCAGCCCAATGAGAGCCGTGTCTCCGGCCACGCGCTGGGCAATCACGCTGCGCGCGACTTCTTCCTGCTGGGCGTGCTGTTTATTGGAATTCGCATGGCTGCAATCCACCATGAGAGCCGGGTTCTGGCCCGCTTTTTTGAGGTCGGCCACCGCTGCCGCGATGCTCGCCGCGTCATAGTTGGTGCGCGCCCGCCCGCCCCGCAATACCACATGGCCACAGGTGTTGCCCCGTGTGCGGACAATGGCCGTGAAACCATCCTGGTCAATACCCAGAAAAGAGTGTGACGCTTGCGCCGACTGCATGGCGTCCAGGGCGATTTGCAGGCTGCCATCGGTGGCGTTCTTGAAGCCGACTGGCATCGAAAGGCCACTCGCCATTTCGCGGTGCGTCTGCGATTCCGTGGTGCGCGCCCCAATCGCGGCCCAACTGATGAGGTCATCCAGGTATTGGGGCACAATCGGATCGAGAAACTCGGTGGCAGCAGGCAGGCCCCTGGCGGTGATAGTCAGCAAGAGCTTGCGCGCTTCTTTCAAACCCGTTTCAATATCATAGGTGCCATCGAGATGCGGATCGTTAATCAAACCTTTCCAGCCCACAGTAGTGCGCGGCTTTTCAAAATAGACGCGCATAATGATATACAGCCGGTCGCCCACTTCCTGGCGCAAGCGCAGCAACTTCTCGGCATATTCGAGGGCGCCGCGACTATCATGAATCGAGCATGGCCCCACCACCACGAGAAGGCGCGGGTCTTCGTGGCGCAAAATACGCTGCACCGTCTCACGGCCTTCAATCACGGTGCGATTGCACGCCTCGGTCATGGGAAAAGCGTCTTTCAAGACGCGGGGTGGGGCTAAACGCACAGTTTCTAACACATTCAAATCTTGAGTCGGCAACATAAAAAGGTATCTTCGTTCTCCAACAATCCTGACAATTCATACTTTCTGCGATGTTATTGGGTGGCATGATAACCACCACAAAATAAGTATATCCCACCCGCTCTAAATGCCGCCCTTATCTTGCGGCCTGACGACAAGACCATGCGAGCCGCAGGAGGAACGCCGCCTTAGCTGTGGCTGGTTAAGGCGTTACAGCGACGCTTGAATGGCAGCGGCCAGAGCATCTAAATCTCTTTTTCTCCCTTTGGGAGTTGTGGTGAGTGTAATGAGTGCAATGGCTTCTTCAATAGTTACCCAACGAACTTCTGCCGTCTCGAAATCAAAATTTGGCACCTGGTTCACTGGCCGCATAAGAAAATACTGCGTGAAGCAGGTGTCAGACTCATAGCGTCCGGGTATAGCCGACACGACTTCGCAAGTGACGCCGGTTTCCTCCCGGACTTCGCGTAAAGCGGTTTGTTCAGGAGTGGCATCCAGTGCTAAGTCAGGAGCACCTTTAGCAAAAGTCCAGGCGTAGCCGCCCCAGCCATTGGCAGGCTTACGCAGCAACACGCGCTTTGCGGCATCGAATACGATGCCGCCATAGGCCACTTCCGTTGCAGGAACTTCGTTCATATCATCTATTTTAGCGCACTCTGCAACCCTGCACGCCGCCACACATTGCCAGGCTCAGCCGCCCCGTGCGAAGTGCCATGACTGGCAGTGTCGGCTGCTACGCCTTGTGGCGTGGCAAGCCAGAGTCGTAAAATTAATAGAAGGTGAGCCATTGTTGCGGCGTAAAGTCCCAGCCGAGGGCGTGGCAGACTTCCTCCCACATCTCATGAGACTCAATATGGTCAAGGCACGGTGTATAACCCAGTTTGAGGTAAGTCTTGATAGCCGGGAGCCGATAATGCTCCGTGTGCAGCTCAATCTGCGTATAGCCAGCGTCCATAAAGCGACTCGTCACAGCCGCCGCCAACACCAGGCCCAGACCTTGACCCGTATGCTGCGGGTCACAGGCTAACCACCCCAAGTCGCCCCAGAAGGGATGTCTTTGGGTGTAGTTATGCAGGGCCATGCAAGAACCTACAATATGATCCGACTCTTCCTGTATCGCCATAAGCCAACCGGATGGAATAATGCGCGACAGTGAGAACTGGAGCTTGTCGGCATTCCAGTCCGTCCACCCGACCAGGTGCATGATCTCATTGCATCGTGTCTCATCTCCTGGGCGATAGGTGCGAATTGCGTAGCCATCGGGCGGATTAACATCCGGCGGGCGGTTGCGGTGCGCAAGCCAAACCATGCGCAGTTGGGGTTGTTCCCTTTGATTCATGCTGCGCGTTGGCGGCGCAAATCAGTTGCCGTCCTTGTGCTGAGATCAATAACTGCTGTGTTGGCTTAGGTTTATGGGGGCTGTGTTTAAACGCCTGCTTGCTGCCTGCTGAACGCGACAGTTATTGACCCTGGAGGGGAGAACCAATGCGCATTAGGAATCCATTGCTCGTCGGGAGTTCTATGGCTCGATGCTTTTATAGCAGAGCATCAACGTTTATGGCTAACAATCAAATTCTCTGATTCGGGCGGCGCGGGAGGGGTAGAGGGCAGAGTGGGCAACCAAGCGGGGGTGAATGTGTCAAACTTAACCTACCGTAATTTTATGTCGTAACGACAATTTTATGCTGTTACCATAAGGAGAAGTAAACATGACCGCACGACTCAAGCGGCGCGAGTTTATCAAGACCGCCGCCGCTTCTGCCGGGGCCGCCGCTGGCCTGGGACTCCTCGATTTACCCTATCTTTTAGCTGCACCGGCCCCCACCGGGGACAAGGCGAAGGTGCGCGTGGCGATGATTGGCTGTGGAGGCCGGGGCGTGAGCGCCCATGTGCCCGAACTCGCGCGCCAGAACCTGGTCGCGGTGATAGACCCGGATGAGAAGCACATTGGCGACGCGCTCAAGAAAGCCGGGCAGGAAAAGGGCGTTGACACCACCAAGATCAAGACCTATAGCGACTACCGCAAGTTCTTCGACGAAATGAGCAAAGAGGTGGACGCGATTTTCGTCGCCACGCCCAACCATCATCACGCCCTGCCGTCGCTGATCGCCATGTCGCATGGCATTGGCGTCTATGTGGAAAAGCCGATGGCCTTTAACATCTGGGAAGCGCGCACGATGGCCCAGTATGCGAATAAATATAAAGTGGCGACGCAGATGGGCAATCAGGGCCACTCCGGTGAGGGCTACCGTCGTCTCTGCGAATATATCTGGGCCGGGGCATTGGGCAACGTTACTGAAGTTTATCACTGGACGAACCGCGCCAATGGCGGCGTTGGCCCGCGTCCGCCCGCGCTCCCGGTGCCCGCTGGCATGAACTGGGATAGCTGGATCGGCCCGGCTCCCTTCCGCGAATATCATAAAGACCTGCATCCCCACGAGTGGCACGGCTGGTATGACTTCGGCAATGGCTCCCTTGGCAACATGGCCTGCCATGTGATGGACGGCGCGGTGTGGGCCTTGGGCCTGAGCAAGCCCACCTCCATCGAAGTCGAGGACATTCTGGGTGGCAGCGACGAGCGTTATCCGGTCGGCACGCGCATCCGCTGGGACTATGCAGCCCGCACGGGGGTTGGCCCCAAGAACCTGGCCATGCCGCCCGTTAAGGTCTGGTGGTATGACGGCAAGAAGGCAGGCGCGCAGAATGCCAGCGCACAACAGGCTGGCCAGGCACTCACCGCAGATAGCGTCAATGCCGCTGCCGCCAATCGCCCGCCCATCATGGACGAGTGGGAAAAGAAACTCGGACGCAAGTTCAACACCGATAGCTGCACGTTCTATGTCGGCGACAAGGGCGTGATGTATACCGGCACTTATGGCAATGGCGTGCGCTTATTGCCGGATGAATTCCAGGCCGCCACCCCGGTGCCCCCGGAGATGATCCCGCGCATTCTCCACCAGAGCCATCAGGACAACTTCTTTATCGCCGTGAAAGGCGGCCCCCCCGCCGTGGCGAGCTTCGATTACTCCTCGATCTTAACCGAGGTCATGCTCTTAGGCGACCTGGCGATTATGGCAGGCAAAGGCAACAAGATCATGTGGGACGGCAACCAGGTAACCAACATACCAGCGATGAACGCCCACCTGCGCCGCCAACCCCGCAAAGGCTGGGTCTACCCAGCCTAAAGGATGAAGGCGGAAGGATGAAGGGTAAGGCCACGCTATGACGACATAGTTTTGCTCTCAGCGTGTCACAATCCTTTGGGCGCCTCTTTCATCCTTCATCCTTGCCTCAAAAGTCCAACGGACTTTGCACCGCCTGGCCCGGCTTGTGGCTGACATGGATTTAAATTATGGTGGTGCTCACGTTTTTGTGTCTCAGTAGCTCCTGCACGGTGCGTGTGGTCGGTCGCACCCCAGGCGGCGAGGTTAATCTGGCGCACCTCAAAACCACACGCAAGCGGCCCAACCCCAAGCTCACCCGCCGCCGTAGCGTAGGGAGGAACGACCGGAGCGTGGGCGGTCGGGTGCAGCGCTGGTTCTCTTGCTGTTGGGCGGTCACAATGTCGGACTTAGTGCCTCCGCAACTTCGTTACGATCTCCTTTCATCCATGCCTCTATAAGGTGTAATCCTTTGGGCGAGAGTGATACTTTGTATCCATAAAACATCATGCTGTTCACTGTGTCACCCTTCCATTCGCAGACCACTAAACCATTCCCGATTAAACGTGCGAATTGCAGGAGCGCATCTTGACGCACTAAAAACCTGCGATCATCCTGCATCTTATATAGGAACAACATAAGGTTAATAGTTTCTTGGTCAAATGCGAAACTGAGGCTCACCAAAACCTGTTTCCAAGCATAAATCGCTTCCTTAGGAATGGTTCCTCTATGATAAAGAGCGTGGCAGTTTGGACAAAGAGCTAACAGGTTGGCGAGCGTGTCCCCTCCACTCTCGTTGACCTGAACGATGTGGTGCAAATCAATAGCAAGAATATTACGACAAGTGGGCACTCCACAGCGATAGTCCGACTCAATAAGTACTTGCCGCCTCACGTCATCAGGTATTTTCTGTCTACTTTTAGACATATGTCATATTTTACATCGTTGCCTTAGAGCGACACCGCGCGCAGCAAGCTAACGCCAAGCTCACCCGCCGCGGAAGCCGGAGCGGAGCCGAGGCACGAGGCAAAGCGCAGGCTGTAGGCGGTCGGGTGCAGCACCTTGTTCTGTTGCTGTTAACGCCGTTTGAAATTGAGGTCGTTAAATTATTTTTGCCTTAGCTCAATTTTAATCTCATCAAGCGTTGTCTGTTTCATCAAGTCTGTAGCAACAAAAATGGGAGTCTTGACGCGCAGGGCCAAAGCCAGAGCATCACTGGGCCGGCTGTCAACTTCTGTTTCGATGCCGTTGCCCACCACTTTAATAGTGGAGTAAAAGGTATGCTCATCTGCCCCACGCATCACATAAACAGCTTCCACACGTCCCCGTAAGGCTTTAATCAACTCAGCCATGAGGTCGTGGGACATAGGACGAGATGGTTTGGAGTTGTCAAGCCCAAATGCAATGCTGTAGCTTTCGAGAGCGCCAATCCAGATAGGTAAATAGCGTTCTTGGTCACGCGCCTTGAGGATGACGACCGGAGCCGTTGTTTCTCCCACCCCCTCAGCCTTAGAGGTCGCTTGATAAATTCCTTGCACAGTTGCCTCAGTGACAGCAGGCTTTGCTGTTTTGGCTTCCGTTGGAGCAGCACCAGGCTCAGCCAAAACTTTGTTGGCTGCCGCTAAACCCGCGACTGAAACCGCACCCGCTATCAAATCTCGACGTTTCATGTGCATCCTCCAAATCAAGCTAACGCCATTTCGCCATGATTTAACGGTATTTGTGGATTTATCATCTGATTGTACCGCAGTTTAGGGGTCATAGCGACAACTGGCAAGGCGAGTGAGGCTGCGGCATAATCCGTCTTTAGGCGATAATTGCCGCTGTGGGGGTCGGGGACGTCACTCTCTTATTCACTCGCTTATCTTAGAGCCTGGCGCCGTACGAGTGGGCCTGGCAATGGGTGTTCGCGGGAGCTAAACCATCTCTTGACCCGCGTGACGGTGGGGAGATTGTACGCCAGAGTGAGCCGTTGAAGCCTGATGACTGGAGCGACTTTATGACTGTCTGCTCTCCGATGAGTTGAATGACTTGCCAGCAACCCTGCGGTGATTGATACTATTGACAACTTTGGGATGATAAGGAGAATTGATGGAACCGTTTAATACGCCGTCGCCCTTGCCTGACCCTTATGGACAACTGACCCCTACCGCCCTACCCCCGCTGGTCAACCGCGATTGACAGAGCGCCCCCAAGATTATTAAAGGTTGGGCCTATCCTCTGACCTGGTTGGGCATCGTGGTGCTGCCCCTTATTATTCTGGCTAATCTGGTTATGTCCAGTAATATGGTGCCTGGTGCAGCCGCCAGAGGCGCGGGGCCAGTCGGAGGCATTGTCATGGCTTTCTTCTATGGCCTTCTCTTAGCGGTGGACATCTGGCTCAACCGTGCCCTCAAGCAAGGCACACCCGCGGCCTGGACGGTGCAGATTGTCCTCTCGGCCTTGGGCTTGTGCGGCTTCCCCATTGGCACCCTGATTCATGGCTATATTCTGTCGCAGTGGTTCAGCCCGGAGACCAAAGCCTGGTTCGGTTTAAGCTAAAGAGTTTTGAGTTTTGAATGTTGAGTTCTAAATTATAAAGAGGGACAATGAATTATGAGTTTTGCGTCGGCTTCCTGCATTCAAAATTCAAAACTCATAATTCAGAACTTATAATGCTAAATCGCAGCTTTGTCGTTGGCCTGGCCGGAGGCTCGGCAGCGGGCAAGAGCACCCTCGCCCAAGCCCTCGCCGATTACCTGACCACGACTACGCCGCATCGCGGGGTCGAGGTTATCAGCACCGACCGCTATATTAAACAGGATCGGACGCAGGGGCCAAATTTTATATCGCCTTCGACCGGCGAGCCGACCTTCCACTTCAATCATCCAGACGCGCTCGAACTACCGCGCTTGCTGGCGGACTTAGAAACCCGCACCGCGACGGACGATGCGCCCTCTGTACTGCTGATTGAGGGCTTAATGGTGTTGCATCTGCCGCCCTTACGAGAAAAGCTTGATCTGCGCCTGTTCGTGGAACTGGATGCCGACGAGCGGGCCTTGCGCCGCCTGCTGCGCGACATGAAAGGCGGACGCGCCAGCACCGACCCGGAGTTTATTGCCCGCTACTATCGGGAGAGTGCCCGCGTCGGCCATGCGCTCTATGTCGAGCCATCGCGTGTTTATGCCGATTTTATTGTGCGCGGCGATGCCGACTTTGCCCGTGTCGTGCCCCTGCTGGCGACCATCATTCGCGCCAACCCCGTTTCGAGTTCTGACGCAACTTCCGGTAAATTGACATGAACATCAGCCGCTTTGATAACGTCTCGCAATGGGGGGCTTTTATTTTCTGTGAGAAGCCGCGTGGGTAACCGTTTCAAACTTCCAAGTCAAGCGGAAATTCTCGTCCTGGCTCCTGCACAGAGAGAAGCCTCTACTCTCAGTACAGGGAGGTGGAAATATGAAGCAAATTAAGCCGTTGAAAGGTGCCGTTGTAGCGACCGTGATGGGTCTGGCGGTGGCGTTGTCCCTCGCGGGCACAGCGACTCCGGCCCAGGCGGACGGTATCAACTGGGGCGTCACCATTCATATCGGCGGTCATCACAGTGATTACGATTACCGTGAGGACTATCGCTACCACGAGCGGTATCGCCGCCCGGATTACGACGATTACTACTATCGCCGTGACCGCGACGACTATCGCTATCGCCGTGACCGCGACGATTACCGTTATCGTCGTGATCGGGACGACCGGCGTTATCGTGGCTGGTAACGCGAGGCGTTGCTGATGGTAGCAACGGTGCGGGTAGTAGCCAAAAGCAGGCATGTGAGCTGCGGCTCGCGTGCCTGCTTTTGCTTCGCTGCTGCCTCGCTACTTTTGATGGCTGTTGAGGGTTTTGTTACGGCTTGCAGGCCACCTGGTCGCGTGCTGTAATAGAAGCATGGGAACCTGGGGGAGTGGCAATTTTGAAAACGATGGGGCGCTTGATTATGTTGGCTCTATCATTGTTGAACTGCGTTCACGCATTGAAAGGTGCCTGGCCGACGAGGACGCGGTGGCCCTCGATGAAGAAGGTGAAGCGGTAGTCGTGCCCAGTGTGCAGATTATCGCTCTGCTCTGTGAACACTGCAAAGCCGCCCCGCCAGAAGCGTCGGTGGTCGCGCGTTGGAAAGACGAATATTTCGCTGTCTTCGATGAGCAGATAGACAGCCTGGAGCCTAAACCCGGCTTCAAAGAACGCCGCCGCGCGGTTATCCTGGCGACCTTCGACCATCTCGAAAAAGAAGCCACCGAATTTTGGAGCCGGGTCTAAACGAGCAAGCTGTCTCCGGTCAATTATCTTTGCTATGGAACCTCGTATTAGTCTCATCACGCTTGGCGTCACCGATTTAGCCCGCTCCACCGCCTTTTACCGAGACGGCCTGGGTCTGCCCACGGAAGGCGATTATGAAGGCGTGACCTTTTTCAAGCTGCGCGGCACCTGGCTGTCGCTCTATCCCCGCGTGGCTTTAGCTGCCGATGCGGGAGTGCCTGCTGATGGCGAGGTGCCCGCCGCAGGCGGGGCCTTCCCCGGCTTTGCCCTGGCGCATAATGTGAGTTCTAAAGCAGCCGTAGATGCCACCCTGCAACAAGCGCAAAGTGCAGGGGCGCGTCTGGTCAAGCTGGCCCAGGATGCGGAATGGGGCGGTTACTCCGGCTACTTCGCCGATCCCGATGGCTATCTGTGGGAAGTGGCCTGGAACCCCGGTCTTGACCTAACGTGAGGATGCTCCCATAACACCCTTAGAGCCGAAAGCCTCACTTGAACGCCGCAGCGGTTGCTGTTGCACAATACCAACATCTTCGCGCACCGTCAGCATTTGATTGACCTGCAAGTTATGGAGTTGTGTGCGCTGGCCGGAGGGCCACAGGATGGAGAGGCTTTTAATCTGGGAGGCGCGACCTAAACCGAAGGTGAGCGGCAACTCGCTCTGAGATAAATAGGATGAGCCGCTCTTGACCATGCGCCGCAAGCTGACATCCTTTGGTTGACCGGGCAATTGAATGGTAACAGTGACCTGGGCACCGATGGCGCTGCGATTGCTGCGGGTGCCTTCGAGGGTGAGCCGCAGGACATTATTGAGTTGTGCCTTCGCCCCCAGGTCATTGCGCAGCAGCATAGGTGCGCTGCCATTAGTAGTCAGCAGCACGTCGAGATCGCCATCTAAGTCAATGTCGGCACAAGCCAGGCCGCGTCCCACGACAGGGCGGGCCAAGGCCGCGCCGCTTTGCAAGCCTACCTCGTCAAATTTGATGGGTTGCTGCTGGCCGCGATTAATATAAAAGAGGGGTCGCTCCGCGTATTGCAGTTCGTGATGCAGGTTGTGGATGGTGTCTTGCACATGGCCGTTGGCCGCCAGAATATCCAGCCAGCCATCGTTGTCAGCATCTAAAAACAGGCAGCCAAAGGTCACGAAAAAACGGCTGGGGCGGGCGACCTCGGCCACTGAGGCGATGTCGGTAAAAACGTGTGAGCCGTCGTCATGAAAGAGGGCGAGGTTGTCATAGCTGAAATTACCAACCACAATGCTGTCCTGGCCGGATTGGTCTATATCGCCTACGTCCACTCCCATCCCGGCGCGGCGGAAGGTACCCTGGCCGTAAGCCACGCCGCGCTGGACTCCCACTTCGGCAAAAGTGCCATTGCCCTTGTTCTCATACAGGTAATTGGGCACGCCGTCATTGGCTACCATCAAGTCGGGCCAGCCATCGTGGTTGAAGTCGCAAATCGCCACGCCCATCGCCTTGCCGCGCCGCTTTTCCGGGCGGGCCAGCAGCGCCTTTTCTTCGCCCACCGTTTGCACCGACATTTCTGATGCGGTGGGCAGCGGAGTGGGGAGAGTAGGAGTGGTAGGAGTGGTAGGTTGCTTCCGGTCTGGTGATTGAGGCGCGGCGGTAGCGGCATTAGGTGGCGTGTCAGGCGTGGCAAAATGGACATTGATGCCTGCGGAGGTTGATACGTCCTTAAAATGGCCCTGCCCCAGGTTGCGGTAGAGACGGCTCGGCTCGCCATCAAAGGCAGCGGGCGCAGTATAAGTTTTTAAATAACCCCGCCCCGGATAGCGAACTTTCGAGCCAAAATCCCACACATCTAAAGCCGGTGTCCAGTGGACATAGTGGCCCACAAACAAGTCCAACTTGCCGTCGCGGTCATAATCTACCCAGGCGGCGCTGGAACTGAAACCACCGTCTTGCACCCCGGCAGCGCGGGCGACCTCCTGGAAATGAGGCTGGCCCGGCGTGCTCTGGTTATGAAACAGGTAATTGCGTCCATAGCCCGTCACATAGAGGTCAGGTTTGCCATCGTTATCATAGTCTCCCACCGCCACTCCCATGCCCATCATGACGATGTCCAACCCGCTCCCGGCGGTGACATCGGTAAAGGTGCCATTGCGGTTGTTATGGTAAAGAGCACCCGTGCTATGGCGTGGTGGGCGCGGCGTGGGGGCCACAAAACCAAATTGCTTCCTAAAATAGCGGTTGGGGCCTTGGTAGTAGCCTTTGAGTTCTGCGGCGGTCCAGTCGCGGCCATTGACCAGGAAAATATCCTGATAACCATCGCCATCGTAATCTATAAAAGTGACCCCGCTGCCCATTGTCTCAGGATATAACTTCAAGCCAAACGCGCCGTTGTTATGATGAAACGTAAGGCCAGCGGCACGCGTGATGTCGGTAAATTGCACCGGCGAGGCCACGGTTGGATGGGGAAGTGGTGTGGGGAGGATATTCGGCAGAGCGGGATCAGTGTTGTTGGTTCTCCCGCACCCGCCTGTCAAGGCCAGCAGCAGCGCCAGCCAAAGCAAATTTATAGTTTGCAAACTAATATTACTTATGCTAATATTAAAGAGAGGCATAAAAGGAACGCGAACTAACTCAGCCGTCTCTGAGTTTAACAGGTCTTTATTTAGGGGTTAAAAGCGCAGCCAAAGGCACCGAGGTGATGAGATAACCAAAATTGAGGCAGATTTCTCCGCACAGCCGCCTGGTGTGGCACGGAGTTTGTAGGTTTTTATAGTGAATATATTGCCAGCGTCAATAAATCAGAGGGAAAACCGGGTTAGGGATGGGTAACAAGCCTGAGAAGAGTTGTCGCGTTACCATTGCTAACCATCATGAAAGGGAGAATGTATGTTAGGAGCCAGTTGTAACCCACGTCGTAACCGTCGTCCACAGCGCAGCCGCGCCCAGTCCGGCTTTACGCTGATTGAGCTTTTGGTCGTTATTGCAATTATCGCAATTCTGGCGGCCATCCTGTTCCCCGTCTTTGCCAAAGCGCGTGAAAATGCGCGCCGTGCCAGTTGCTCAAACAATGAGAAGCAGATCGGCCTGGGTATCATGCAGTATTCGCAGGACTACGATGAAACCCTGCCGCCCTATCAGGAATCCAATGGCGGCGGTAGCTGGCGTCAGACCATCTACCCCTACATTAAGAGCGTAGATGTCTTCCGCTGCCCCTCTAATTCGGCCAGCAAAACCATTACCAATAACGCTACGGCGACGGCCCCGGCTATGCCAGTCTCCTATGCGGCCAGTTATCATTTCTTTGGTAACGATCCGCAGCGGGTGCAAGCAATAGCCAACGTGCAGAGTCCGTCTAGCAAGATTATGGTCGCCGAGCAGATCAATGTGGAAGATGGTATCGGTGCCGCCGACTGGTCTACCAACACCCTGTTCCGCGACCGGGGTTTTGCCGGACATATCGGCACCGCCAACTACCTGTTTGGTGATGGTCACGTCAAAGCGATGAGGCCCAACGCCACGATGGCTGGCATCAATATGTGGGGTGCCTGGGTGGATAGCAATAAGAGCGCCCCTTCCTGTAACGCGGGCGGTTGGAATACCAACGACGATGCCTGGAACCCGAACTGCGATGACCTTTCCGGTAACGGCAGCAACGCTCTGGGGCAGTTAGCCAACAAATATCAATAAGCTGAAAGCCTGAAGAGACCAGCCCGCACCACGTAAAGGATATGACGTGGTGCGGGCTTTTTTGTGCGCGGTTTTAGAGTTATGGCGCTATCCCTCTCCCTAACACCATTCGTTAAACTTAGGCGGTATCACTGAGGGGGAGTAACATTCATGAAGCAGGCGGGGTATCATCGTAAATCCTACGGCACCATTACAGCGTTGGTCGCTATCAGCGGCGGAACTTGTATGATTGGCGGCATCAGCCACAGCGCACCGGCGGCCAAAGAAGCCAAGGAGCAATTGATAGCGACAGTAGACATGCAGCGCGTTTTTAGCGACAACTGGAAAACCTTCAAGACGGCAGATGCCACTGTGCAAGCGCAACAACTGAAATATAAAGCTATCATCCAGGAGTTACTGCCCGATAACACAACGGATGCCGGAGTGCCGCCAGTCGAAGCGAATACTGTCGCCTCCTGGCTGCATCTCAAAGAGCAGGAGCAATTGCATCCCGCTGCCATGAGCGCGGCGGAGCGCCAGAGCCTTAAGGATTACGAAGCGCAGGGCAAAAAGGCGGTGGAACGCTTGCAAGCTCTGGAAAACAAGTATCCTAACGTCACGGCGGACGAGCAGACCGAACTCGATAAGCTGCACGACCTGCGCCAGAAGGCCGCGCAAGCCATCAACGGGCAAGCTCATCAGTATTCAGAGCAGCTACAAGATCAGTTCCGGGAACTCCAGACGCGGCTCGAAGGCCAGGTGCAAGCGGCACTCAAACAAGTCTGCGCCCAGCAGCACATCACTTACGTTTTTAACGCCGCCTTCGTCAGTGGTTCCGGCGACATTCAGAAAAGCCTCCTGTTTTCGACTGACCAGAACACGGATATTACACCCCTGGTATTGAATGCGCTCAATAAGTAGGGGGTTGGGGTTTAGGGTGTGACTAAGCACCTAACGGGTTAGGCGGGGCTGGCTTCCCTCTTCCAATCCAGTAGCCTTAGCCACAACTTCCGGCACTCACCGAGGAAGATGATTGGAAGAGGAAAGCCAGCCCCGCTGTTGCGAACAATAAGGTGGAGACCATCTGATGAAACAGCAAATTACTCATATCTCGGTGCAGCAGGCGGGTAAGCTATGCGGCCTTATATATTTTTTCTTGACATGCTTAATTGTGCCCGTTGGCGTCGTGAGCTTGCTGGCCGGTGGTAAGGATCGAATAATGGGCCTCATCTTCCTCTTCGCGCCCCTCATGTACGGTACTGCTGGCTACTTGATGGGGCTGTTCATGGCCTTTATCTACAATCTGGTGGCACGACATTTTGGCGGCCTGGAGTATACAGTGCATATAGTAGAGAGTGAGGCCCGTGAGAACGGCGTAGACATCATAGTCCAGTAAATGACAGGCACAGGAGCGGGTATGGCAAAGATGCGGCGAGCAATGACATTCTCGGAGTTCTGGGGCGAGTTACTGTTAGTGCGCTTTCATGGCAAGGGGGAGGAGTTCCGGCGTTTTAATGAGCAACGGGCGCAGTGGGTTTGGCACCTGCTGCCCGCCAGTGCAGAAACCTCACCCAGGATTTTAGACTTAGGTTGTGGTAGCGGTATCCTGGATATTTGCCTCGCCCAACGGGGAGCGCAGGTGACTGCCGTTGACCGGATTGGCCCGGTCTTGGACATTGCCCGTCGCCAAGCTGAGGCCGCCGGGATAACAGATCAAATTGACTTTCGGCACGAGAATCTGGAGGAGCTAACACTGCCATCGGCTGCATTCGACTTAGTGCTGATGCTGGGCTTGGTGGGTCTGATGAGTCCCGCCGCAGACGCCGCCCTGATAGCCCATTCCCGGCGCTGGCTGGATAGCGGGGGTAGGCTCCTGGTGGACTGTCCGCGCGAGCCGGAAGCACCCACCAATCAGTGGACACGCGACATTGATGAGGGTGTGCTCGACTTTCGCTCGGAATATAATCCGGTCTCACGTCTTCAACATTTGACGCCCACGTTTCACCGTCCGGGCGAAGCAATTATCGAACTCTTCGACCCTTATGATGCCACCCGGCCCGGCGCTGCCGACACCACGGGCGTGCTGCGTTACCTGTATCCACCGGCGCAACTGAGCCAGATGCTCAGCGACAGCGGCTTCCAGGTGCAGGCAGGGGAGCACCTTTCACCAGCCGATCATTACCTGTTGATGGGTGATGTGATAGCTTAACCCTATTTATGTGGCAACAGTTGACTCCCGTAAACGCTTAGGCCACGCATGAACTGGTGCAAACTTTGCATCGTTTCATGGATAAGGTCATGGAATAAGGAGGCAGGATGCACAGCAACAATTCATGGGCAGGCGAAGGCGCAGGTGGCGGCACGCACGATACGGCCAACACGGTGGATAATCGGTATGGCGACACGGCAGGTGCAACGGGCGGCAGTTCGGCCAGTGGTGGCAGTGCCATTGCTGGGGGTGCAGGTGAGTCATCGCCAACCGGTAGTGGTAATGCGACCGATGTGGCAGCCGCCGACCGCGCTATCCGCGAAGCGGGCGGCGGCATTGGCGGGGAGGGTGATGTGGATTCGGTTGGTGCGGGTGCTGGCGGTGGCGCAATTGATGCCGTGCGCAGTTCCGATGGTGGCACCAATGGCGATAGCCCCGGCGTGGCCGCCGATGATGACTCTGGACTTTGACGTGATGCCGCTCCATGTGCTATCGTAAGAGCATCGCAATAGTAAAGTCACTCTAAGGTCAATGGGAGATGGTGAATATGCAAAGGCTTCATGCTGGAATGGGTGTTACCCTCGTAGGTCTGATACTCGCCTGCAATACGATAGCATCGGCCCAGATTACCGACCCGCCACCGCCAACGGTGCTCAGTCCGGCTGGCAATGCCGACAACGTCGCCCACAACATCAGGCTGGCGATAGAGCATGATCGCCAGCGTAGGGAAGAACGGTGTCATGCCGAGTTTGGCGACTGGACTTATCCAGGCTCAGATGTCCATCTCTTGACCCCTGGCCCAAGCCTAAACCCCAACTTTTGGGCTACCTCAAGCGACAGCCCCGGCAAAGTCTGGGCTTATTATTTAGACCGACTCCCTAAAATGAAGATTCAGTATCCGGGCCATGAGACTCCGGCCCTGTTAGAGCAGCCCAACTCGCTCCAATTGCCCTGGGGCAAAATCGGTATGTTCTATGATGGGACTGATATTCATATTTCCATGCCAACTGAGCGCAGTAATAATGGCATTACCTCGCATTATGGCACCATCATGTATAAGGAAAAGGACGACATCCTCTTTGTGACGGTGGCGGATGCATTGCCTCTGGAGGGCGGCAATCAATGGGCCTCGATTGAAGTCTTGAAAGTCAAGACCGCCGCGCCCACCTTACAGACTGCCCGATGAGTGGAACGCCGTGTATTAATGCCCGGTTTCTGATAGATGCCGTTTAACCTGAAGACGACTCAGCACGCCCTGCTTGGAGCAGTGCAGGCGCGATTGTCGTGCCCGTCCTTAATCCCCTTACTCGTTAGGAGCCTGACGGTAGCGAAGGAGCAAGCTAATACATGATGCTGACCAAAGCATGGGCGATGGACTTTGCCCGCGATTGGATTGAGTCGTGGAACGCGCACGATCTCGACCGGATTCTGGCGCATTATACCGACCACTTTGAGATGACCAGTCCTTACATCGTGAAGTTCGCGGGTGAAGCGGCTGGCACGCTGCGCGGCCAAGATGCGGTCGGCGCATATTGGAAAACTGCCTTGGAGCGCATTCCTGACTTACATTTTGAACTGATAGAGGTCTTCGTTTCCGTGAATAGTCTGACCATTCTCTATAAAGCCGCGCTTGGTCGCACTGCAACGGAAGTCTTCTTTTTCAATGAGCAGGGCCGGGTTTATAAAGCCGTGGCGCATTACGATGCGGAGTGAGTGGTGAGGAGTGAGTGGTGAGTGTGAAGCCCAAAGGAGAATTGCGACGTAATTATTCGCTTGCCTCCCTCACCACTCACTCCTCACCACTCACTCTCTACCACTCAGCACTCAGAAATTATGCCTATCTCCATCATCGTGGCGGCAGGGGTTGTCGCTTTTGTTTTTATTGTGTGGTTGTGGGTGAGCAGTCGGCGCTATGCGCGGGTGTTTGCTGATGCCAATTACCTGGAACTGGGCGTGGGTTTGGAGCGCCTCAAAGCTGCCGCGTTACAGCGTATGGAGACGGTCGGGGAGGAAACGCCGCTTGGTCTCAACGACCCCCGCGTGCTGCGCACCCAGGCGGATTTGGCTGTTGTCTATACTATCAGTCGTCGGGCAGCAGGTGACACCGCGCCGCAATGGGTGCATCATCTGTCGGTCGGGCTTTCCGGGCGTTATACACCGCATCGTGTCGCCGCCCCCATGATCGTTTATATTCTGCAACTGCTGGAAATTGACCTGCCACGGGCCGTCGTGGAAATCGCGCCCAACCATGTCTTCCATGTCGAATGGGTGTTAGATGAAAACGAGCAAGCAGCTTTTACAGCGCGCCCAGTCAAGGTGCCGCCACCAGAACTGATACGCCGCGTCCATCTGCAATGCCTGCGCCGCCGTGACGACTTGCGCCTGGGACAGATTGGAGAAAGGATGCAGGCGGAAGGATGAAAAGAGGGAACCAGAGGATGACGCACTGAACTTTTCCAGGTTGGCATAGCATCTAAGATTTATTCGCAGGCTTCTTGCGGGAGTATCCATTTATGAGACAACTTAGCCGCATTCTTTACTTCCTTGGCCTTATCATAGTCATCAATGGGCGTGGCACGGTTATTCACGCGCAACCGCCGGAAGTGCCGGGGCAAACTGCACCAGCCACCCAGCGGCAGGCTGAGCGTGAGGCGATGGAGCGGATCGCGCAGGTTTTTAATAAACCCGAGGACTTGAAGTTTCTGGCGGTTGATATTGTGGGCCACCCTCTGGATGCGGCGACGCTGACCGTTGTGGAGCAGGAGATTCGCCGCGTGCGCGGCAACCTGACGCTGGAAGTCAATGACATTTCCGTGGAGCGTAATCCCGACGGCCAAACAGCCAGTGTGATGGTGGGCGCGAGCCTGAAGAATTATCTGTTGAGCAGCACTCAGTATGAAAAGCTGAGCTTGCGCCACCAGGAAGATAAATGGCTCGTAGTGCCCGGTGACCCCAAACAGGTCTTTGCTGATCCCCAGGTCGGGACGCTGCTCCGATTGGCCACTCTCATCGCTGAGCCTCAAGCGTCCTTGCAAGCCGCCTGGCAAGAGGCGTCTGCAGCCAGCATCAAGCAATTAGAAATTGGGCTGTTGCAGTTCTTGGAAGATACCAATCACAAATTCACTACTACGCCCGAAACCTTTGCCAAAGATATTCAACCCTATCTCGGCTCCGACCAACTTTTTTATTCGCCTGCGGATAAGAGCGGCAACATGAGTTATCGCTTAAACACCGCATTAATCGGTAGAACTTTTCCTCGAATCCAGCACCCGGACACCACCGTCATGGTTTACGAGGGCCATGATGGTGAACTCAGCTTCGTGCATAACGGGCGGGCCGTCGTCGGCTTTGCCGATGGCCATGTGATGCTGGTGGATCAGGAGCAAGCCAAGACTCTCCGCTGGAAGCCATAAGTTGCCATCTGGTAAGGCTTCACCGTTAGACCCCTTGGCGGGCGCTTTCATTTGGTGAGTGGCTTACCCGCGATGGAGGCAAAGGGCACCGGGCCTGTATAGCGGCTATCTAAGGCATTGTCGCGGTTATCACCCAGGCAGAAGAATTCGCCCGCTAGCACTGTCGCTGCGAAGTCGTGCGCCGGAGTTGTATTGTCGCCATACTGAACCTGGTAGCTGGCCTGGCCGCTCTGCTCCTGATAGATAGAGACTTTTCTGATGCGGCGCACCAGGCGATGCGCAAGAAGGGTTCCATTCACCCACACCTTGTCCCCGACTAACTTTACTCTGTCCCCCGGCAGACCGATAACTCGTTTCAGGGATGTTGTCATGGGGTTGCTGCCATTAGGCTTGGTCGCATACAGCACAACGTCACCGCGCCGCACTTGAGCGGCACTTTGATAGGGGTGCTGCTGAATGGGGATGGTAGACCGCGTGGCTAAAGTTGGCTCCATACTGCCACTGGCCACGAAGTAAGGCTTAGGCTGACTCGCTGCCACCCAGGTCACTGCCGGAATTGCCAGCACAACAAGGATACTGGCGGCTATCAAAGTTTTCTCTTTCTGTTCCATCCTGCGGCCTCCCTTTTTAACTCCCGCGTTAAAGCGCAACTTATTATGGCAGGTTATCACACCCTGCAAGATAAGCCCAGTGGTGCAGCGATTGGTTCGACTAAAGACTGGGATGAGCCGCCAGCGCAAAGCTTGTGCGGGGAACCGTAAGTCATGTGTCTCGATGCTGATTCTTAATCTGATCCAATAAAAATCACCGCCGAGAGTGCAGCCGGACTGCAAACACACGCTGCTCCTGCTGCTTTCATTTGTGGTCTTTGAGTAGACTATAAGTCATTCCTGGTATTAGTGGGTCATAATTTTGAAACGGCTTTGGCTACTCTCGATAGTGTTCTGTATCCTGCTGGCGGCGGCGTTCGGCCTGATAGCGGTCACTCTGCATAAATATTCCCCGGCGTTTGGTTCATCCGACTTTGGCTGGTCATCCGCGTCCGCATTGCTGTCCATATTGTTGATCGGGCTGTCCATCGCCAGAGGGTCACTCTGGACACGCGGCGGAGCGCCACCGGCTTTTGGCGGACACACGGGCCTGCGGCTCGTGGTGGGTGCGCTTTGCCTGGTGCTGGTGCCGATTGTGTTAATTGCCATTTACCATTTCTACTACAGCCCCATCATCGCCTTGCTCAACAGCAATGGTTAGCGCCGGGACAACTGCGGTGTATAGAGTCCAGGTAAAATTGGCATAAGGTGACTTGCATAAGCGGAAATGGTCTGGCATAATGGTCTTAATCCTTACTGTCTGATAGAGCATCGGCCACCTACTATCTCTTATCTCCACATGAAAAGATTAAAACCCTTTGACCTATGCCTTATGCTCCTACCAGTTGTGGCGTTGGCAGCATTAGGGGTTAGTCGCTATCATCCGCCGGGGAGAACCGACTTGTATGTGGAGGAGATTAAGTTAGAGCCAGTTACGCCGAGTGAAGTGGAAGCGGGCTTCAGTTATAAGGTGGCCGTGGTGCTGAATCATCCGTGGCCGAAACCCGCCTGGTGGGGGCCAAGCGCCGTGGGCAGCCTGACTTTTATAGATCCCCTACAAGATGCTGGCACAACGCATGAGGCCCGACCTTCCTATTGGCGTATCGGTGGTGGTTTAATTTATCAGAAGGCGGGGCGACCACAGAGATTTTTAGGGCATGACCATCTTGGTGGCGTCCAATACTACACAACTTCTTACGAAAATGGCCGCCTTGTCATGCACTGGCTGCTGGCGCTTCACCAGGTGCCGGATCAGCTTGGAGCAATCACCTTCTTAGCCGCTATGGGCAGAGACTTCATGCCTGCGCAGTCAGCTTCACTCATTGTCCGTCAGGCGGGGCAACATCGCGGCATTCCGGCGGTTGATAAAAGATGCCCATTATCGCTGACGCACCTGAGCGTGGAGCCTTATGGTTCCCCTCTGGATGCCGATGTTAAAGTTGGCTTGAAGTATGCTGGCGCAATGCCAAATGGCCCTGATGGGTTGCAGTGGCAATGGGGTCACTGGTATGTCGTGGACGTAAAAGATAAACACTATACTTGGGTGCCTGGGACTACCGGCGGGGTAGGGTGGGGCATGTTCGATTATGACGCGGCAAAAGGTGAATTTAAGACGCATTTCTTTGTGCCGCGAACACAAATGCCTTCGGTTCCCGGCCCGGTGACAGTAAAGCAAAAGTTATCGGTTAACGGCTGTTGGCCGTTAACCATTTCCGCTGTCGTGCGTCCCTATTGATCGAATGCAATCTACGATGCAGACGAGGGGTTACTGATGAAACATCGTCTTTTAGGGTTCCTCCGCTACTCGCTGGCGGTGTTGTGCTTTCTCTTTGTCGCTGTAGTGACCACCTACGTCCTGTTCTGTCTTTTCCTATACACTTTTGGCACGCCGGATGTCATCAATGTGACGCACCAAAAGTTCACACGGGGTGCCGCGTCGGGTGCCACTACCACGACGGCTATTCGCATATCAGGCTCTAACTGGCGCGTCTGGTGCAGCATCTTGTTAGGGCTGGTGGCGGGCGCAGGTGCGGCTACTCTGGTGCTGCGACCCTATTTGCTCAAGCGCGTGCCCAAAGATGTGTGGTGGATGATGGCCCCGGTCTGTGGGCTGGTAGTGTTTGGCCTCTGGAAACTCTTTGTGCCGCCTCCGGTGGAACCTCGCCATGCACCGCCTGATATGATTGGCAAATTTCACTATGACTGTACTGGACAAGATATAACTAAAGGTGGTTACACCGAGACTATTTTATTAGACGAAGAAAATAAGAATGATCGCCTGCGTATTGCCCAGAGCGTGGTCAAACTCAGACAAGCCAACCGGGGTGCCAAGCGAGCCGGGGAATACATAGATGTGTTGTTTCTCGATCCCGACCAAGATAATGCGTTGCTCAACCCGCAGCCGCGACATCGCATCACCTGGACACCTAAGATGGGTTTTCAAAACCGCTATTGAGGAGTCATCCAGAAATGGGGGATGCGCTAACGCTGGGCCAAGCGCAGGCGATTGAAATGCTGCCATTTTAGCGATTCATTCTGGTAGTCGGATGCAATCTGCTTGGACGCCGCACCAACAGAAAGCATCAGCTCCTGCGCACTAAATTTGCACGCTGCGGTAAGCTCAATAAGCAATGAGGCTGACTTGCCAGGAGGCGAACCAATGGAAAAAAATTTGTTGCCAAGAATGATGCTGCGCCGTGTGCCAGGGGTGATTGGGTATATCCTGCTCGCGGTTCTGGCCCTGACAGCGCGGGAGGTCAGGGGGGCTGGTGAGGTGCAGGTGGCGGCGGGCGATGTGTCCGATACGCGCTCCACAACTTCCAGCTCGACGGGGCTGGAACTGACGCTCAATGTCACGGGCGATCTGTTGGCGCAGGCCAAGGGCGTGCGGCCCATTATCACCAAGGCGGTGGATGACAATGGCACGAATTTGCTGCCGAATAAACAGGATCACGATTTTAAAGAGGTCAAGATGAGCGGCAATGCCGTCGAGGTGAAGCTCAGCCTCAACAGTCCGGCCCGCAAAGCGGCGCAAGTGCGCGAAGTGGACGGAGCGTTAGAGATTTACGTGCCGCGTCACGACCCGCAAGCGGTGGTGGCGGTGAACAATGTGCAGCAGCAGACGGGGCATCCTCTCACCTCGCGCACCCTGCATGAGATGCACCTTACGGTCAGTGTGTGGACGAGGGCCCAATATCAGAAATATGAGGCGCAGCACAAAAGCAAAGGCTCGCAGAATGGTGGCCAAGAGTTGGCCAAGGGTTTGACCGATATGCTGGCGAGTATGTTTGGCGGTGGACATCAGAGCGGCAACAGCATCGTGATAGTCGTCAAAGACCCGCAGGATCGCCTGGTGGATGTCGGCTTTACCGACCCCAAAGGCCACGAAGTCAAGCGCAATTCGCGGATGCAGTCGGGCAGTGGCGACGCGGAAACCATCACCTTTGATTTCGATAAGAAGCCGCCCGCCAACACGCGCCTGAATCTCTATGTCGCCACCCCCAAGTCCATCGTTAAGACGCCCTTCAAAGTCACCGCCGTGCCGTTGCCATAGCCGTGCTACGAGCCACTTGAGCCTGGACTGCAACTGCGCTCTTAGCCTGGTCTTTGAAAGCTTTGCGCTGTTGCAGCAAACGGGTCATCACACTTGCGGGTTCGCGCCGGTAGACATAAAAGGCCACCCCCACGGCGTCACCAATATGCAGCGGGGATGGAGTAGGGCGCGGTGCGGCAGGAAAAAAGTGGAGCGCACCGGGACTTCGAGAAGTGGTTATTTGAGAAGTGGTCAATGGTGGCACCTGGATTGTGTAAACACCCTGGGTATGATCAGCGGCATGGCATTTCAGGCAGGCAGGCTGATTGGCCCGCACCAGGCGAGCTTCAACCGTCCAAGGGCCAATGGTGCTCTTGTCAATGTCCCCGCTGTCAGCCGCGAGCAAGGCCCGTTGGCCCGCCTCCTGGAGCTGCCAGGGTGCGGGCAGTGGCGGCTCGGCGGAGGTAGTCTGGAAGGAGTCAGGTGAAGATTGGGTGGCTTCCTGCTCTGGGGCCGTGATGAAGAGCGGCTGGCTCACGTTGCGGCGGAAGCTATAGCGATCCGCCCTTCCCCACTCGGCCTGCGTCAGCTTCATTCGCAGTAAGGCACGCCCGCCCAGATAAAAACCGACCGTCCAACCGCCCTTTTCCAGATCGGCCACCGCCTGCTTTTCCGCCTCGGTGCTGGGTTCAAAAGTCTGAACGTGCTGTGGGACGGTTGGAATCCGCCCCATGCCGAAGCTGGTGAGAGTATGAAAACGCTGCTGCACGCAAGCGTCTAAAGCCTCGACGGGACTCGGTGGCGTGGCCGATGCGCTATTGCTGACCCCCGTTGCCTGGCCGCCGTCAGCCTGCCCCCCGACAGTCTTATCGGCCAACCCGGAGCGCGTTTGCCCCACTGCCAGCGCTACCACAACGGTTCCCAGCACGGCACTCACGATCGGCACGGAACGTCCCATGATCTTACCTCCTGTTAAACCTTGAGGCCCAAGCGTCTCGACTCTTAGTGTTTATTGTAACCGCGAGCCAGTTCCACTACAAATGAGTTTTGGTGCCTGGCTTAAGTCGCAGGTTGTCGCTGGCGATCTATTTGTCGCATAATGGTTGGCATGAATGAGAGCGTGGCGGGGCAGGGGAGCGCAGGATCGTTATGTCGTCAGGTGGCCGGGGTGCGGGAGCGGTTGATCTTCTGGTTGAAAGTGTCGCGGCCTGGTCTGTGGTCTACGACTGCATGGTTTTATATGCTGCCTTTAGGTCAACGACCCGTCTTTAATCATTGGACGTTCTGGCTGGGGCTGGGCTATGTGATGTTCCCGCTTGGCTTTTTGCTCTATGGCTGGAATGACATTGGCGACCGTGAGACCGACCAGTTCAACCAGCGCAAAGATACCTTTCTCTTCGGCGCACGCGGCACCCCAGCGCAGCTTGCCCGTTTGCCATTAGATATTGTGCTCGTGCAGTTGCCGTTTCTCATCCTGTTTACCGCGTTGCTTGGCTGGCGCGGCCCGCTCTGGTTTGTGGCCATGACGACAGCCAATGGACTTTATAATAACCGTCGCTTCCCCTTCAAGAGCCATCCGCCCCTGGATGTGCTAAACCAGGCGGGATACTTGCTCGTTTTTGTTTTGAGTAGCTGGATCAATGGGGTGCCGCAACTGCCTGCCGCCACCTTCCTATTTGGTGCCCTCTTCGCCATGCACTCGCACCTGTTTGCCGAAGTGATGGACATCGAACCCGACCGCCGCGCCGGACGCTGCACCAGTGCGTTATTATTGGGCGTGCGTGCTTCCAAAGCGGTGCTGATTGCCATGCTGTTATTTGAAACTATCTTCGTGTTCCATGTCTTTCATAACTGGATTATTGGCGGTGTCTTGGCCCTCAGTGTGGCGTGGTTCACCCTGGATGCCACCGTCATCTTCGGGGATCGTCTTTACCCGCAATGGCTGATTCGTCTCTTTGCCTTTGGCCTCAACGCGGCGGCAATGGGCAGCCTGTGGTGGGTGTGGTCGTCGGGGGCTTTGACGCAGGTGGGCCGGTGAGACGGCGCGGGCTGATGACTGAGTGTTCAGGACTAAGTGAAACCCGGCCCCGGCCCTTGCCCTTGTTTAAGCTTGCTCGAGAAGGGTCGGGCCGGAGACCTGGCACCGTCTTAGCGCCTACTTGAACTCGGCCCGATGTTTGAAGAGTTCGCTGCCAAACATCGAGCCGCAGATGAACTGGCTGATTTCAATGGTGCCCTGCGCTTCGTTGCCAACTTTACCACCTTTTTCACCCATGAGGCCGCCCATGACAAAGGCGGGGCCAAGTGTGGTGCGGGCTAAGGCACCGATCCAATAATAGTAGTGGGTGCCGCCATTCCATTCGGCATTGGTCGCACCGGGTTGCGGTTGAAACGGCCCGGTGCGCGGATCGAACAGCGTGCCCATGCACCAGATGGCAGGAACCCCACCGGCCTGGGGATGTCCGGTGGGATAGCAGCGAATGTGCATGATGTCGGGCAGGGCCGGGCCGCCGGTGGTGCCGCGTCCCAGGATGTCCTGCAAAATCGGGTAAGCTGGGTCGCTGGCCGGGTGGCCATAATCACGCGGCAGTGGAGCGCCCGCCCATTGTTGGGGACGCGCCAGCAGGCGCACCACATTATGTAGCGTGAGCAGCACGACTTGCAAATTGGCCGCGCCATGCTCCTGGCAGGCATCCAGGCCCAGCGTGAGGAGAGTATCCATGCCCACACGCTGACTTGGCTGGCGCGTTGCCAAGAACTGCTTGAGCCGCTGATAAACCGCGACCTCGCGCCCGGTGCGCACCGGCGGCACCGCGCCATCTTCAAACTTTAAATACTGGCCCAGCTTCAAGCGACGCACGGCGTCGTTGGTGCCCAATCCTGTCACGCGCCAGAACTCCTCAATATCATAGCGCACCCGGTGGCCTGCTATTGCCCAGTTTTGCGTCACCTTGACCAAATGCCCGGCTCGCGCCCGGCATGCCGCCTGGGAAATCCCCTTGTCGCCTGCGGCAGCCCCGGCCCGCAGCCCCCCTATCCCGATTGCGCCCAACATCATCAGGCCCCTGGTTATGAGCATCCACCCTGCCCACCGCGCCTCACGCTGCCCCCAGGTTGTAACCTAAGAGGCACTTTAGGTTGCATTCCAGGTTGCGCTCCCCACGCTATGCGAGGCTACTCTGCATACCATCGTAACCGTTGCATATCCCCTCCCGGAGAAATTCATTGCCCTCATTATAGCCCCAATCCGGGACGAGTACATAATAGCTCTGCGATAGGTGCCAACAGTCGGAGGGCGGTGTGCAGCTCAAAGGGGCAATTAAGATATGAGAGGAATAGGCCAAACTTCTATCGTCGGGTTTCTATAAATGGATAGCATGGAGAGGTGGACGGGAAAGGGCAGGGGGCAAGGACAGGTCATGAGGGCCGCCCTTGCAAATTTACCGCGTTGAATATAACATCAACATACTGCAAAATTCTGCTGCTCAGGAACTAATTATGACTACTGCCAGGATTACCAAGAATGACATCAAGGACTTTGTGACCGCCGCACATGGCAATTTGGATAAGGTGCGAGCGATGCTGGCCGCAAAGCCAGGGTTGTTGAATCTGCCCAACGGCAATGAGACGGCAATGGGCGCGGCCTGCCAGATGAAGCATCAAGCGATTATCCAGTTCCTGCTCGATAACGGCGCACCTCTCGATATATACGCCGCCTGTGTCATGGGGTGGACAGACAAAGTCGCCGTGTTCCTGGATGCTGACCCCTCTCTGGCGAACACCAAAAACAAACAGTCGCACAACAAATACACCATCAGCTTCGCCGCCGAGCAACCGCAAGTGATGGAACTACTGCAAAGTCGTGGTGCCAAGTAGGGAGGTAAGGGAAACTTGCACTATGAGTGATGACAAGAGCCGCCCGGAATATACCGATGCCGACCTGGATTATATTTATGAAAATGCCAGTGTTACCATCAAAGCCGAGCTTGACCGCCGCACCGCAGAGGTGCTGGCTCAGCGCGGTTTAGAGAATGTGCGCCGCGAGAGCAAGACGTGGTTAGGCGTGCGCCGCCCGGTTACGCGCGCACTCCTATTTGAAGCCGTGCAGCGGGAAGAAGACAGCGAGATAGGAGTTTAATATGAACCCCGATTACGCCTTTATCCAAACCGTGCGCAACATTGATGCAAATGTCAGTTCTTATTCGATCCAGCCTATTCGTCAGGACGAAGCGGCATCCGTCCCCCAAGAGGATCCAATCCTGGGCTTCGGGCCATTAGGGAAGATCAACATCTTCGTTGGGGCAACCAATGCTGGGAAGAGTCGCTTCCTGCGAACTTTAGCCAAATGCCAGAGTTATGCGTGGTTGCCCTCAGAGCAAGTTCATAAGCAAATGTGGATGTTGCAGACGGCTATCCATTATCTCGCACAGTCAGATCAATACCTGTCGTTCGAGGTCACTTTCGGCGCTCATAAGTGGCAGAGTCCAACCGGAGGAGCGCATACAGGCAGAAGTCCATTTGATGCTTATTGGCCCGGTTGGGCAAGCCGGATAACGAATTACTTCAATTACCAGACCAATTTTAAAGAACAATATGATGCCAACTTTTTCCAGCTAATTGAGCAAAGATTGATCCCGTTCCTGGCTGAACAACTGTCATTCGGCGGGGCCAAGCCTGTTTCATCCGCTTCTAGGTTTGAACTCGGAGATGAATTCGATCATGTTGGTATCGCAGCCGCTTTACTCCCTGGAGAGATCAATGCTCGCAAAGCCGACGCAGATACAGGCACTATAAACCGAGATCAGTACGGTCGCCTTCTTCACCAATCATTATTAAATATGCTGTCGAAAGTACCTTCCCCATATTCCGATTTGTTTCGGTTCGACTATTCTAATACTAATGTAGAGTGGCAGAAAGCATTCCTTCAATTCGCAGACATGATAGCAGCATTATTGGGCAATGTTCCCTCATTGGAAGAAGTTAAGCCCGTGCGCTTCTATATTCCAACCCTCCGATCAGCCGTAAGTCTTCATGATGATAAAGGTATTCGCCTAACCTACGATGTTTTCGAGAACACTGTGCGGAAAAACTACCATCTTGATGACATGAGCCTAAAGATATTCACCGGCAATAGGCTCTATGACACAATGAAAATTGACCGCAACGGCACACCAGATGTAATTGTTCGCTTACGGAGCTTTGAAAGATTCCTCAGTAATGCCTTCTTTGAAGGTCGCATCGTTGAAATCGTGCCCCAAGATGAAGCATACGGTGCTCAGCATATCAGTGTGCGAGTTCAGGGTGAGACACCGCGTGATCTGCACGATCTGGGAGATGGCATAAACACCTTGGTTATTTTGCTTTATCAATTATTTATGGCTGAACCAAGAAGCTGGATTTTCATTGAAGAGCCAGAATTGAATCTGCATCCTGGTTTGCAGCGCGTATTTCTGCAAACCTTAATGGAAAACGAGGATCTACAAGAGCGTGATTTAACTGTGTTTTTCACAACCCACTCGAACCATTTGTTGCGGATGACGCTCCGTGATGGGACCATAGCCACCAGAGACATTTCCATTTTTGCCTTTCAACAAAGGGTCAGCACCAAGGATCATTTTCTGATTCGCCCCCTGGTGAGTGAGCATCATGAAGCGTTAGCTCTCTTGGGTGTGCAAAACGCTTCTGTTTTACTGGCTCAGTGTGGGATTTGGGTTGAAGGTATCACGGACCGTCAGTATCTGCGCGCCTATCTGAATGCTTACCAGGAAAGTGATGAGTTCAGAACAGCCAAAATGCAGGTGCTGCGCGAAGATACACACTATGCCTTCTGGGAATATTCAGGTTCCAACCTCGCTCATTATTTGATGCGCGATGTTCCAACCAGTGGCACCCCAGAAGCCGAAGACTATGACCGAGGTAAAAAGGAAATATTAGCCGAAATAGAAAGTAGTGCCCTCTGCAACCGTATTTTTTTGCTGGCGGATCAAGACAAAAATAAAGAAGAGAAACACGCCGCATTGACCGCTATTGCCGAAGGAAGAAGTAACTTTGCATACTTCGTGCTTCCCTGTATAGAAATTGAGAATATGTTATCGCCGACTGAACTTAAACTATCCCTACCTCACTTCTTAAAGAAGAAGAATGAAGTTTTCGAGGTGTCTTTCAAGCAAGAAGATTACAAAGAAGTGAGAATGGGCACATTCCTACTTGAGAAGTTTTCCGTTTATGTCCCGACGACCTGGGTGGAAAACAGTGGGACATTGGCGACAGTTCAGAAAAATCGTTTATGCAAGTATACTGTCAAGCAAATTAGGTGGGACACCATGAGCGAGGAAGCAAAGGATCTAACCGAGACTCTATATAATTTCTTATTGAAACACAACCAAATTTAGGACATTATCATTATGTAAGCCAACTGCAATTTTATTACTGATAATGGCCATTCAAACACCCGGCTACACGCTGGGCATTAAAATACCCGGTGTGTAGATAGGTAAACTTCACCCATGAGCAAACCTTCGTCATTTCTCTTCCTGGTCGTTGCGGCTCTGTGTTGGCTGGGGTTGGGGAGGAAGGTATTGGCGCAAGAAAGCCAGAGTGCTGGGCCGCTGGGCGGGGTGTCGCCGATTTACACCGTCAATGGCTGGAAGCTGCATGTCAGTCTGGTGCCCGATAAGAATGTCGTCATGTTGGGTGAACCAATCTTCATGTCGTATATCGTACGTAATGACACGAACCAGGATTTGCAAATGCTGGAAGGCGGTGATTATCGCAACGAGGTGGGGCGGCCCGATAGTTTTAAAATCAGGACATTGGACGACCAGGGCCAGGCGGTGCCCCAGCCAGTGACCCGCTGGGAGATGGGTGGACTTGGCGGGCCAGAAAAGATTCCGGCCAGGGGGCAGCATGTTATTCGACTCTTCCTGCCGCACTGGGCCACTTTTCAGAAGCCGGGCCACTACACCATTGGTTGCTCCCGCACACTATCCATTAGCCCCTATCAAGCACCAGAATTCAGGGACAAGTCTCACCCGCTGTACAGTCTCCGGGTGCAAACTACCGCCACCATAAATGTCGTGCCTGCCAATCAGCAGCGCATGAGCCAGATTATTCACCGACTGGGCACCAACATACTCAGTCGTAATGTGAACGATACGGATGCCGTGGCAGCTCGCCTCGCCCTCGCTTCGATGCACGACGAACGCACCATTCCTTTTTGGGTCAAAGCTTTTCGGCGCAGTGATTACGACAGCAAGTTTGCGGCGCTTGATGCCCTGAGCCGCTTCAATAATGCCGCCGCTTTTGCCGTGCTCAAGCAGGGCATGAAGGTTAAGGGCAAGGAGGCAGGCCCGTGTGACACGACTGCCAACTGCCAGGACTCGGCCAATCTGATCCATGATGCCGCTGCTTTTGCCCTCTCGGTCAGCCCCTTTCCGGGAGCCAAAGAATATTTGTTGCAGTTTGCTGATGATCCCTATTGGAGTGTGCGGTTTCGTGTAGTTGATGCCGCAGCCAAGCTGCATTCGCCCGCCAGTCGTCGCATTCTGCAAAAATTAGCGCATGATCCTCATGAGATGGTGCGTGGAGCAGTGCAGGATTATCTCCGGCCAGGGCCGAGGATTAAGTGATGAAAGTGGCGACCCCATCACCTATAACCCATCACCCATCACCTATCCTCCAATTAATTCCCCATCTTCTTGACGCCAATTCAACATCTTTTCAACCCCGCCCCACAACGGTTTTAGCCTCTCTTATATTGAAGTTCAGTGAGTAGTGAACAGGCCATCGCAGAGGTCAAAATTTAAACATTGTGCTCCGGTGGATTACGGTCTGCCTGCACAATTTCTGGCGATGAGAGACCCGCTTTACTACTCAACTCTGATGCCGGGAGGAGTGCCATGAGCAATGATCGCATCACGGTCTGGGCGGTGGTCGGCTCAATTATCGTCGGCTTCTTCGCCTCGTTAGTGGCTACCATCGGTTTCGCCTGGATTGGCAAAGAGGTGCCTGCCCCCATCGGCCATTTGCTCGATGTCTCATTCGGCGCTCTGGCGACGCTACTGGCCCAGACGCGGAGTGGGGAGAGGGAGAAGGGGAGAGTGGAGGAGGGGGAGAAAGGGTGACAAGGTGAGGGGGTGAACATCAAACGTGTGATTGTCCCTAAATCCGCTGTTAATCGAGGCAAAGCTAACTGTGTAGGTTGTCACCTTGTCACCCCCTCTGCGCTCTCCGCGTCTCTGCGTGAGATTGAATTGAGAAAGGAGATTATCATGAACAACGCTTTGAATAATGCCGCGATTGCGGCGGTGACGGCGGCAGGTTATGAGCAGCAGCCGCACCGGTGTGAACGCTGGGTGCGGCAAGTGTGCCAGCATGTCTATGGCAATAAATACGACGCGTTCTGGCGGGCCAGCGCCCGTGAAACTGGCCTGGCTTTTGTGGAAGATGGCCGCTTTGTGGTGCCTTTGCAAGCGGGCAGCGTGCCCGGTGACTTACTCTTTAAGCTCTATGGCAGCGGCGGCGATGGGCACGTCGGCATCCGCGTCCTGAGCAACCGCGTCGCAGAAAACAGCAGCGTGCATTGGCAGGATAACCACCACGACGCCAGAGGCTTCCGCACCTTGATTGAATTTGAGCACTACGATGTCATCGTGCGTTTGTCTTGAGTGAGAGTGAACCACAGAGACACCGAGGCACAGAGAAGGGAACGAGGATAGAAAATCGAGGTTAGTGACTGTGCCGAGTTACCGCGATCCTCTATCCTCCATCCTCAAACTCATCTCTGTGCCTCGGTGTCTCTGTGGTGCATTAAAGTAAAGAGCTATGGACTCGAATGCATTAACCGGGCTGCTGGGCGTGGGTCTGGGTGGCGCGGCGACGATTTACAACCTGGTCACGTTGCGGCGGCTGGGGCTATCCGAAGCGCACCATCAGTTAGAGGCGTTGCAGCAAGCAGCGCTGTCTTTACAAAAAGACGAGACGGCGCGGTGGAAGGCGTCCTATGAACAGGCGCAGCAGCAAGCCACCGAGCAAGACCGCAAGATTACCGAGCAGCGCGAATTGATTGAAGCCAATTGCAAAGAGATCGAAGGACTCAAGATGCTGATTGCACAGCAGGCGATTACTCAGAATTTTATCCTGCGCGAAGTGGTGCGGCGTCCTGACCTGCGCGCTGACCTGGAAAAGAGTTGGGTACGGATAGAGGCGTCGCTAATAGGGATGAGGGATGAGGAATGGGGCACGAGCCATGAATAAGCGTAGCAGTAAGGCCAGCAAGACCGTTACTCCCAATCATCCTGATCCTAATCATTTTGACGGGGCAGCGAAACCCTTGGAGGACTCATCCCTCGTCCCTCATTCCTCATCCCTTGCCCTCTCGTCCTGCACTACTGACATCGCCGCCTGGGTTAATGAATATGTGTTGACTTATGACCCGCGGGTGGTGCCAGCGGTCATGCCTTTCAGATTATTTCCGCATCAGGCGGAGTTTCTGCGGTGGCTGGCCGAGCGCGAGCGACTGCAAGAAGATGGCGTGGCCGAAAAGTCGCGGGATAGTGGGTTGAGCTGGCTGTGCTGTGCCTATGCGGTTCATGGCTGGTTGTTTCGGCCCGGCTTCAAAGGCAGCTTTGGCAGCCGCAAGCTTGACCTCGTGGATAAATTAGGTGATATGGACAGCATCTTTGAGAAGATGCGCTTTATCCTGCGCCATCTGCCGGAGTGGATGCTGCCCGCAGGTTTTATAACGAGCAAGCACGCGTCACTGTGCAAGATTATTAATCCGGCCAATGGCGCGACCATCACGGGCGAGGGGGCGATGAAATCGGGCGCGGCGGGCGGGCTTCCATTTATATTGTGGATGAACACGCCTTTTTGCGGCGGGCCAAACGCGCCGAAGCTGCCCTCTCCCAAAACAGCCGTTGCATCATCCGCGTCTCGACGCCCAACGGCCCCGGTAACGAGTTTTATCGCAAGCGTTTCAGTGGCGTCCCCGTCTTTACTTACCATTGGCGTGATGATCCCCGTAAAGACGATGCCTGGTATGAGCGCGAAAAGCAGCGCATCAGCGATCCGGTCATTGTGGCGCAGGAGATTGATATTGACTACAGCGCCAGTGTCGAAGGTGTGGCGATTCCCGCCGCGTGGGTGCGTGCGGCAGTAGAATTGGATAAGGTCATTGCCATGCCGCGCAGTGGGACACTTATAGCCGCCTTAGATATTGCCGAAGCGGGCCGCTGCCGCACCGTGCTCGGCTTTCGCCAGGGGCCAGTCGTAACCGAGATTCTCGACTGGGGCCAGACCAACACCACCCAGACGGCCTTTCGCGCCCGTGACGAAATCGAAAAGCGCGGCGCTGTGCTACTCAACTATGATTGCGTCGGCGTCGGCGCAGGCGTGCGCGGAACCCTGGAAAGTAGCGGTCAGCTTTCAGCCATCAGCGATCAGCCTTCAGCTTCATCCACTCCCAACTCAGAACTCAGCACTCAAAACTCAGAACTGCTGTTTCTGCCCCGTGCCCTCAACGGCGGAGAATCACCTTCTGCTACGCTCTGGCCCGATGGCAAAACCTCTAAGGAAAAGTTCGCCAACGCGAGGGCCGAGTGGTGGTGGCTGCTGCGCATCCGTTTCGAGAAAGCTTATGAATTCCGCGAGCAGGGTGTCATGCACCCGCCCGAAGCCATGATTAGCATTCCCAACCATCCTCAACTGATCGCCGAACTGAGCCTGCCCCGCTTTGGCCATACCGAAACTGGTAAGATTCGTCTCGAATCCAAAGCGCAAATGGCCCGGCGCGGTATAGCTTCTCCCGACTTCGCCGATATGCTCTCTTATCTCTTCGCGCCGGAACCAGTGGAGCAGCAGTGGCGGTTGGTTTGAGAGGGGGCACACCTCTACGCTGCCCGGAATGCAAAGGTATATCAGGTTCACGCCAGTGCATAGCCCTTTGTGCTCCCCTCTCCCTTGTATGGGAGAGGGGTCGGGGGTGAGGGCTGCTGTCCCCACCCCTTCTCCCCCTCTCTCTCACCATGTAAAATAACCCCGTATGCGCAAGCTTTTGGAGCAGAGTAAATATCTGGCGTGGATCGCGGTCATTGGGTTACTGGTGACCGCGATTTTGGCGTTTCTGGCGGGGCTGGGCAAGCTGGTGGCGGTGTTTGTGGCGCTGGGTACTAGCTATGGGATGCATCCCATGATGACCCTCTATGTCATACGGGTAGCGGACGCGTTTCTGGTGGCCACCGCCCTCCTGGTGTTTGCCATCAGCCTGTATGAGCTTTTTATCGGCGAGTTGACGGTGCCCGATTGGATGCTGGTGCGCAATCTGTATGATCTGGAAGTGAAACTGGCTGGTGTGATTGTGCTGGTGATGGCGGTGAAGTTTCTGGAAAAGCTGCTGGAATCGAAGAGCGCGCAAGACACGTTATACATGGCCCTCGCGGTGGGCGTGGTTTCGATTGTCCTTGTCATTTTTCAGAACTCTGGCCCGAAGCCTAAATGATGCGCAAGAGGATGGTTCGCTTGGGTTGGTCGCTGAGACATAAGGCGTCGCAAATTGTGAGCTTCGCGCTGCTCTTGCTTCTGCTCTTGGTGGGTGCTGCCTCGCCCGATGACGCGGTGCCTCATGCCGTGACGCCCGTACTGCCAGCGCAGGACAAGCTTAATCAGGTGGTAGATTTCCCCGAGGGCACCTTTGAGGAATTAGAGAACAATGGTGATCCGGTGGGGTGGGTTATCGCCGACCATCAGCACATCAAAGTGTTACAAGAGAAAGGCAACGCCTTTTTACAACTGACGAACGATAATATGGAGGGCACAGTCTCCACCGAAACGCGCTTTCGGATGAACGCGGCGTGGAAGACCATCCAGGTGCGGGCGCGGCTATTCGGTCGTCGCATTCAGCGCAACCCCACGGCAGGCTCGTGGGAAAGCGCGAAAGTGGCTTTTTTCTTTTTAGATCGGCGTGATGAAATTCTGGGCTACTGGCCGCAACCTCTCGAACTGCGCCAGGGCACCAGCACCGGATGGAACGAGCAAGCTACTATTGAAGAGGTGCCGCCTGGCACAGTGGCGTTGCGCCTCGTAGTCGAGATGGCTAAGACCACCGGGGAATTTGAGGTGGATGACATTCAAATCACCGGCAATCCCCTCGTGCCAGCCGTGCCATTAGAAAAAGGCTTTCCCGCCGGGCGCTTTGAAAAGCTGGATGCTACGGGCAATCCTGCGGGCTGGCAGATCACCGACCACGAACGCATTCATGTGCTGGAAGAGAACGGCAATCATTTTCTGCGCTTGACCAATAAAGATGTTACTGGCGACGTGATGCTGCCCTGCTACATCCGCTTAGACGCGGCGTGGAAGCAGCTTAAAATTCGGGCGCGAATGCGGGCCAGCCAATTGCAACTGGGCCAACGGTTCTGGGAGACGCCCCAAATTCACTACACCTTCCGCGATGCCATCGGCCAAGACTTTCACGCCTACATGCCGCCCCTGGAACTGCGCCAGGATTCGGATTGGGTGCAACGCGAGATCACCACCGACGTGCCCGCCGGTGCTACAGTACTTAAATTGATGCCCCGCCTGCTGTGGGCAAAGGGCGTCTTTGATGTGGATGATATTGTGGTCGAGCCGGTGTTGTGACAGGTAGTGAGTGGTGGAGTGGTGAGGGGTAGAGTGGTGATTCAGGAATAGGAAAGGAGCACGCGCATTGAAAGTAGGGACGCCGTTAATAGCCCGGACGCAGTTTGATGGGCCAACATTGAAATTTGACTTTCCCGGTTTGCAGATTGGGGTGGCAGAATACGAAGCGGGGCCAACGGGTTGCACGGTGTTCGCTTTTCCGGGCGGGGCCACAGCGGCCCTTGATATACGGGGCGGCTCGGTCGGAACGATTATGGCCACTGATGGCTATACCGATGCTATCTGTTTTGCGGGCGGCTCGACCTATGGGCTGGAAGCCGCCACCGGAGTTTCCGCCGCGTTGCTGGCCCAGCGTCAGACCGCGCACTGGACAAAAATCGCCGTGGTGCGCGGTGCCATTATTTATGACTTCGCAGTGCGGGATAATATCATTTATCCCGATAAGGCACTGGGCCAGTCCGCTTTTCTGGCCGTCAGAGGGGGCGTGTTTCCCTTGGGCGCACGCGGTGCAGGTCGCTCGGCGCGGGTGGGCAAAGGCTTCCGTTTTGAAAGTGGCGAAGCGGGCGGGCAGGGCGGGGCCTTTCGCCAGATTGGGCGCACTAAGATCGCGGTGTTCTCAGTGGTGAACGCCATCGGCGCGATTGTAGATCGGCAGGGCCGCGTGGTGCGCGGACACTTGAACCGCAGCATGGGTGAGCGAGTTCATCTGGCCGCTGACATCGAGGCGCAGTTGCAAGCTAAAGAGCAAGCGAAAGCAACAGCCAATAGCCAGGAAACCCCGGCCATGACGATACCGCAGGGTAACACAACACTCACCCTCATTGTCACCAATCAGCGACTCGCAGCGCATGACCTCACGCAGCTTGCTCGTCAGGTGCATAGCTCCATGAGTCGCGCCATTCAGCCTTTGCATACCCTCGATGATGGCGATGTGCTGTATGCCGTCACCACCAATGAAGTCGAAAACCGCGACCTGCCCACCACCGCCCTCGGCGTGCTGGCGTCGGAACTGGCCTGGGACGCGGTGCTCTGTTGTTGGGATCAGGGGTGAGGGCCAAAACAAAACGGCATGGCATCGTTGTAATGATGCCATGCCGTTTCAGGTGTGTCCTACGGCCAGTTGCTACCGGCAGTGAACTGCTACCGGCTTAGTCGCGGTCATGATGGCGATGTTGGCGATCATGCTTCTGGTTATAGATCGCGCGACTAGTGTTATTCAGCCGATGCTGGATATTGCGACGTTCCTGCGCGGTGAACTTGCCGCCGGAGCGACGGTCACGCGCCTCCACTCTGGCGATGTTACGCTCGCGGTGTTCCAGTCGATTGGCCTCACGTCCGGTTAGGGCACCGCTGCGCTCGCCGCGCTCGATGCGGGCGTTCTGGCGATGTTGACGGGCATTAATGTTGTGGGCCTTGGTCCAACCCTTGTGCTTGCCGTGGTCATCCTGATCCGCTTGCGCGGGGCTGGCCTGGAAGATGGGGGCGGCCACGATGCCCAGTAGGGCGGCTCCGGTCACGATATTGGTGAGTCTGTGTTTCATGATTGTCTCCTGTTTCTCCTGTTTTATGGGACTACTATCTCTTTACTATACATAAGCCTTTGACAGCAACCATTGCCTGGTGCAATGAAAGTGCTATCGGTTCAGCTATGGGCTTTGAGACGCTAACGGGGCAAAGTCTGTTCAAAAGTTTTGAAGAAATTTCTGTAAAATCTTCTGACGAAGTGCCTCATCTGTGGTGGCGGTGTGCGCCAGGCATTCGTCCAGGACTGCGAGACTGCGATTCGAGACTGCGGTAAACTGTGAGTTGCTATGGCACAGGCTGAATCTATAATTTTGTTTGATGGAGTGTGCAATTTCTGTAGTCACTCTACAAATTTCATCATCCAACACGACCCGCAGCACCGTTTTAAATTTGCGCCGCTACAATCGGCGGCAGGGCAAGCGTTATTACAGCAGTATCATCTGCCTACGGGCGAGCTTAACAGTGTCATCTTAATTGAGCATGGCCGCGTCTACGACCGCTCGACCGCTGTCCTGCGCATTGCACGACGCCTCAATAAACTGTGGCCTCTCGCCTACTGGTTGATGATGGTGCCGCCATTCTTGCGCGATACGGTTTATAACTGGGTGGCACGCCATCGGTATCATCTATTTGGACAACGCGATGCCTGCATGATGCCAACGCCTGATGTGCAGGCGCGATTTTTGACCTAACTCCCTGGCCCGGAAGGGCACAGTGTAATTAAGCAATTATGGAGGATCAAAAACATGTTTTTATTCAGATGTCATAGACTGAGTCGAGTAGGGAAGTGGGCAGATTTGCTACTGCTCTTGTTGCTCTTGCTGCCATCGTTTCCCGCTCATGCCGAATTGCCGCCGGATGCTTATCGGCATATGCAAAACGCGGCACCGGAATTTATTTATATCCAGGTGTTAGCCGTCAACACCAGAAACGTGCCGCATGGGCAGAATGTAGATTTGAAAGCGAGGGTCGTAGTAGTCAAGCGGACCGCCACCAGGCTGCGGGCCGGGCACATCATTCATATTGATTACTTCCACCGCACCACCCTGTTAATAGGGCCGGGGCCAGTGCCGCTTTTAGAAACGGGCAAGCAATATCCGGCTTTTCTGGAAAAGGTCAACGGCCAGAACATCTATCGGCCTGTGGCCGGGGCGTTTAGTTTTGAAGTGATGTCGTGAGAGAGGACTGAATAATGGCTACAACAGGCAGTAGCGCGGCTCATCACCTGAAGAGTATTCGATAAATTCGTGTCTGAGTTAGAAGCATTACGAGCGCATAAAAGGAGATACCTTTGTTCCCCCATTTTAGTTTACGTCGTATCATCAAGCTGCACATTCTCAGCGTAACCTGTTTACTATTAGCGGATTGGCACTGCCTGCTGCACGCTCAACCCGCGCCAGGGGTGCCGTGGAAGCTGCAAACGGCCCGCCTGGGAATGCCTGCCGTCCTCGTGCAAAACGAGATTTATGTGTTGGGCGGTGCCACGTCCCAGGGTGCCAGTAACACGGTTGAGCACATCAACATCCAGACCGGCGAGACGCATCAAGTGACGACCAAGCTGTTACATCGTATGTGGCACACGGCTCAGGCTGATGGCGCTTACATTTATATCATGGGTGGTGTCAAAGATGCTGATGGCCCCAATCACCTGGCGCGTGAAGTGGAACGCTATGACACGCGCACCGGAGAGGTGCAATTGATGGCTCCCA